>Ga0126381_100000841_pt1 | contig 33365 bp, 35 predicted proteins | sample PanSoiMetPlot_28_FD_96465 | JGI IMG/M metagenome (GOLD analysis project Ga0126381, IMG submission 96465) | Tropical forest soil microbial communities from Panama - MetaG Plot_28 | ecosystem: Environmental > Terrestrial > Soil > Tropical forest > Bulk soil | place: Panama | collected 2016-02-17 | reverse complement strand
TGTTCCTGGCTGCTTCTGGTAGAGGATCTTGAACTCCTTGGCGACTTCCGCCGTGGCCTGTGCGTCGCCGCGCAGTCCGAGAAACGTCGGATTGAACGCCGGAACGTATTGGGATAGCAGGCTGGCCGTATCGCGTTCCGGATCGACGGTTATGAAAAGAACCTGCACGCGCTCGGCATCGGGTCCCAGCTTTTGCATCACAGCCGCGAGCTCGGACATGGTCGTCGGGCACACGTCGGGACACTGGGTGTAGCCGAAAAAAAGAACCACTACCTTGCCGCGAAAATCCTGCAGCGTGCGCGGCGTACCGTTGTGATCGGTGAGCTTGAAGTCGCGGCCGAATCCAACGCCGGTCACGTCCGAGCCCTGGAACTTGGGGCCGTCGGGTCCGCAGGCGGCGCAGACCAGAGCGAGCAACGCCGCGCTGAAGAGTTGCAGGACCGCCTTCACCGCCAATAGTGATCGAGCAGCAGCGCCGAATACAGCGCTGCAAGATAGAAAATCGAATAACGGAAAGTGCGGCGGGCCAGCTCGTCGCTGTAGCGCCGCCGCAGCGCGACGGCGTAGCCGATGAACGTCGCGCCCAGCGTCATCGCGGCGGCGAGATAGAGCCAACCGCTCATGCGGATGGCGAAGGGAAGCAGCGTCACGGCGAACAGCGCCACCGTATAGAGGACGATCTGCAGCCTCGTATATTCGCCGCCATGAGTGACGGGCAGCATCGGCAATCCTGCCTTGGCGTACTCGCGCGCCCGGTAAAGCGCCAGCGACCAGAAGTGCGGCGGAGTCCACACGAAAATGATCAGGAAAAGCAGCAGGGCTTCGGGCGCGACGTCGTTGGTGACGGCCGCCCATCCCAGCACCGGAGGCATCGCGCCGGAGGCCCCGCCGATGACGATGTTCTGCGGCGTGGCCGGCTTGAGAAGCACCGTGTATACGACCGCGTAGCCGAGGAACGTCGCCAGCGTCAGCCACATGGTGAGCAGGTTCACCTTCGCGTAGAGGATGCACAGGCCGGCCGAGCCCACGATCAGTGCAAAGAGCAGCGTCTGCAGCGACGAGATCTCGCCGCGAGGCAGGGGGCGCGTACGGGTGCGCGCCATTATGGCGTCGAGCTTCTGTTCGACCAGGCAGTTGATCGCCGCCGCTGCCCCTGCGACCAGCGCGATTCCCAGAGTTCCGTAGATGACGACGTGCGCGGGCGGCAGGCCCGGAACCGCCAGAAACATTCCGATGATCGCGGTGAACACGATGAGCGATACCACGCGCGGCTTGGTAAGCGCGAGGAACTGGCGCAGGCGATTCTCGGTGAGGGTTGCGACGCTCATTGGCGAAGCCCGAGACGATCAGGGCTGAAAAGTGATTTTACCAGCGCATCAGCCGATCTGCGAGGCGCGCAACACGCGCTCAAGGTCTTTTGACAGACGCTTGATGTCGGGGTCGGCCTCGTAGCGCAGCACCAGGTTTCCATGTGGATCGATGAGCAGGATCCCGTCGGAATCGGCGCTGATCGGCAGCCGGCCAAGCTGCCCGCGATCCACTCGCGCAGTAACTAGCCCTGGATGGGGAGCTAGCATTTCGGCCGAAGGCGACGAAGCGTCGGCAGGTCGCAGCCAGACCCTGACGACGCGTTCCTGTTCCCTCCCCTGCATCGTCCTCGCCTGCCTCGTCGCATAGAGCGCGCGCAGGCATCCACCTCCGCATTCGCCCGTGGTGACGATGACAAGCAGCCAGCGGCCGCGCAGTTGCGCGAGCCTGAATGCCGTTCCGTCGGCATTGAGGCCGGCGATCACCGGCGCCGGGCGCGCCTCGAGCAGCTCGCCGTAGTTGATTCGCTTGCCAGGAGCGACCCAGTAGTACGCGATGTATGAGGCGACGATGGGCGACAGCGCGAAGAGAGCGAGCAACAGCAGCTTGCGCCGCCCCTTGCCTCTATCGGCTCGCGGATTCATCAACAGGACCTTCAACGCGCCAGTTGAGCACTAGCCAAAGGACACATCCGAGCGCCGCCATCGCATACCACTGCAGCATATAGCTCCGATGCTGCTCGATGCCCAAGTCTGGAGGCGGCCAATCTCGCACGAGGCCATCATGAGCATCGCCGGTTTGCTCGATCACGAACGGTAGCAGGGGTAACCCTGTCGCCTTGGCGATGCGCTCGATGTCCAAGTTCTGCCACAGAATGCCAGCGTCGTTGCGCGAGCCGAATTCCAGATATCGGGCGGGCGGCATGTTGATGCGACCCTCGACGACGACTGTGCCCGATGGCGGCGGCGTCTCTGGCAGCTGCGAACGCCTCGTGCCCTGCGCGACCCACCCGCGGTCGACAAGAACGTAGCGGTCATTCGCAAGCTTGAACGGCGCGACGATGTGGTAGCCGACATGGCCCGCTTGCACCTTGTTGTCGATCAGGATCTGCCGCGTCGCATCGTACTCGCCGACGACGCGTACCGACCGGAAACGCAGCGCAGAGGGGTCGTCGACCGTCGCCGGCAATTCCATCGCCGGCGCGCGACCGGCTCGCTCCAAGTGTTCGCGCATCGCTTCCTTTTCTGCTGCGCGGTGCCGCTGCCAATTTCCCAGACTGATCGTCGCCACCAGCAAAACGATGAGCCCCAGAGTGGGCCACAACGTCGGCCGGAAACGCCGGCGGGAAAAAAAAGACACTACGGCGTTCGACATGGAAGATGGTGAGATGCTGTTAGACTAGTAAGTTCCTCCCCGTTCCGTTGTGCGAAGACGCTAGTGATCCGAATCATCGTCATCGCAACGCTGGTGCTCATCGTATTGAGCCTCGCCTCTGCGCTGTACTATCTCTATCATGACCGCGGACAAGGCAAGCGCATGGTCAGAGCGCTCGCCATCCGTGTGGTGTTGTCGGCGAGCCTGCTCGCTTTTCTCGTCCTGAGTTACAAGCTCGGCTGGATCGGCGATACGGGATTGCGCTAAGGCTAAGACCCTGATAACAGGACCCGTTCATTCTCCTCAACGAAAAAGGCCGCACGATGCCTCGCGCGGCCGAAATTGCGGAAGGTGTGGAGGCGCTATAGCCAATACACCAGCACGAACAGCAGCAGCCATACCACGTCGACAAAGTGCCAGTACCACGCCGCAGCTTCGAAAGCGAAGTGATGCTGGGCGTCGAAGTGACCGCGGAAGATCCTCACCAGCATGACCGAGAGCATGATCGCGCCGATGGTCACGTGGAACCCGTGAAAGCCGGTCAGCATGAAGAAGGTCGAACCGTAGACACCCGACGAGAGCTTGAGATTCAACTCGCTGTAGGCGTGGGTGTATTCGAAGGCCTGAAACCCCAGGAATGTGACGCCGAGCAAGATGGTCAGGAACAGCCAGAGCTTCAACGCCCCGCGCCGTCCTTCCTTGAGCGCGTGATGGGCGACGGTGATGGTGCCACCGGAAGACACCAGTAGGATGGTGTTGAGCAGGGGGATGCCGACCGCCTGCATCGGCGTGAACGCTTCCTTGAGATACGGCCCGTTGGTCGGCCATGCCGCGGTGTAGTCCGGCCAGAGCAGCTTCTGCTCGAGGTCTCCCAACCATGGCACCGACAGATTGCGTACGTAGAACAAGGCGCCAAAGAATGCCGCGAAGAACATCACTTCGGAGAAAATGAACCAGCTCATCCCCCAGCGGAAGGAGACGTCGACCTTCTTGTTGTAGAGGTGGTGCTGGGACTCGTCGATCACGCGCCCGAACCATCCGAACATCATGGTCAGCAGCACGGCGAATCCTGCGAGCACCAGCCACGGCCCGAAGGCGTAGGAGTTGAACCAGGTTGCCGCGCCGGTCGCCATCAACAGCAGCGCGCACGAACCGGTAATCGGCCAGTGCGAGGGCTGTGGCACGAAGTAATACGGCTTGGTGCCGTTCGGCGTTGCGCTCATGTTCTCTTCCCCTCGTTCCCTGTCACGTCGTTGCCAAGATCGATGAAGCCTACGTCCTGTTGCCCTCGACCTCGAAGAAGGTGTACGACAGCGTGATCGTCGCGACGTCTTTAGGCAGTTTGGGATCGACGACGAAAACGACCGGCATCTGCCGCTTCTCATGCGGCGCGAATGATTGCTTGGTGAAGCAGAAGCACTCCAGCTTCTTGAAGTACTCGCCCGCATAGCGCGGCCCGTAACTCGGCACCGCCTGTCCGGTCATCGGATGATCGGTCGTGTTCTCGACTTCGTACACGACCTGTGCCAGCTCTCCGGGGTGGACGCTGATGATCGGGGTCAGCGGCCGGAACCGCCACGGCAGCTTGTTCAGGTTGGCGTCGAGCTCGACGCGAATGCTGCGCGAAGCATCGACCTGGGTGTTGACCACCTTGTCCGCGATGTCGATGTCGCGCAAGCCGGTCACTTCGCAGATCTTGTTGTAGAAAGGAATCATTGCAAAGCCGAAGCCGAACATCACGACGACCACGATGCAGAGCTTTCCGAGCATTGCGCGGTTCGAGTGCAGGCGGAGCGCCGTCATCGCCGATTCACTTGCGGACGTTGCGGCCGATCGCAACCGCGAGAAAGCCGATGATGGCGAAGCCCAGTACGCCCATGCCGACCGTGGTGCCGCCCGCGAACTGAGCGGCGACAATGCCACCGAAAAACACCAGCGCAATCGAGCCGAGGATGGCGGCAGTGCGCAGGTTGCTCGCTCGCTTCAAGTCGCGATTCCTCGTGGCTTGTGCCGGAGCGGATCTGACGCTCATCGCTTCAGGCGACTGCTGGAGGTGTCTCGAAAGTGTGGTAAGGCACCGGCGAGGGCAGGGTCCATTCCAGCGTGTCCGAGCCTTCCCACGGTCTCGCGGGCGCCTTGGCCCCGTAGCTCAGCGCCTTGAGCACGATGTATAGGAAGAGGACCTGCGATAGCCCGAAGCCGTACGCTCCGATCGACGCCACCATGTTCCAGTCGGTAAATTGCGTCGCATAGTCGGGTACGCGTCGTGGCATCCCGGCCAGGCCCAGGAAGTGCATCGGGAAGAACGTCACGTTGAAAAAGATCATCGACAGCCAGAAGTGCCACTTGCCGAGCGTCTCGTCGTACATCTTCCCCGACCACTTGGGCAGCCAGTAATAGACTCCGCCGAAGAATGCGAAGAGGGAACCTGCCACCAGCACGTAGTGGAAGTGCGCGACGACGTAGTAAGTGTCCTGCAGCTGGATGTCGACCGGCGTGATCGCCAGCACGAGGCCGGTGAAGCCGCCCATGGTGAAGAGGAAGATAAAGCCGATCGCGAACAGCATCGGCGTTTCGAAGGTAAGCGAGCCCTTCCACATGGTCGCCACCCAGTTGAACACCTTCACCCCGGTGGGCACGGCGATGAGCATCGTCGCGTACATGAAAAAGAGCTGCCCTGCCGCAGGCATCCCCACGGTAAACATGTGGTGCGCCCAGACGATGAACGACAGGATGGCGATGGACGCGGTCGCGTACACCATCGACGCATAGCCGAACAGCGGCTTCCGAGAAAAAGCCGGCAGGATGGTCGACACGATCCCGAAAGAGGGCAGGATCATGATGTAGACCTCGGGATGGCCGAAGAACCAGAAGATGTGCTGGAACATCACAGGATCGCCGCCGCCGGCGGCGTTGAAAAAGCTCGTGCCGAAATGGCGATCGGTGAGCAGCATGGTGACCGCCCCGGCAAGCACTGGCATCACAGCGATGAGTAGATATGCAGTGATGAGCCAGGTCCATACAAACAGCGGCATTTTCATCAGCGTCATGCCGGGCGCCCTCAAGTTGAGGATCGTCGTGATGATATTGATCGCTCCCATGATCGACGACGCGCCGAGAATGTGAACCGCGAAAATGGTGAGATCCATGCCCATGCCGGCCTGGACCGACAAGGGCGCGTAAAGGGTCCAGCCTCCTGCAGCGGCGCCTCCGGGCACAAAAAACGAAGAGATGAGCAACGTTGCCGCGAACGGCAGCAGCCAGAAGCTCCAGTTGTTCATGCGAGCGAATGCCATGTCCGGCGCGCCGATCATCAGCGGCACCTGCCAGTTGGCGAAGCCGACCGCTGCCGGCATGATCGCGCCGAAGATCATGATCAGCCCGTGCAGCGTAGTGAGCGAATTGAAGAACTCCGGATCGACGATCTGCAGGCCGGGATGGAATAGCTCAGTTCGAATCGTCAGCGCGAGCATGCCGCCGGCCAGAAACATGATCATCGAGAACCACAGGTACAGGGTTCCGATGTCCTTGTGATTGGTCGTGGTGATCCAGCGCATGATGCCGCTCGGATGGTGCGCATGTTCGTCATGCGCTTGGCCGGCGGCGTGATCGTGCGGAATGCTGCTCATCGCTTGCTCCTGGTTCTAAAGCCAATTCGTCGTTTGAAGCGTCTACGAGCGGTCGGCCTTCACTTCGGCCGGCTGGATCGCCTCGCCGGTGTGATTGCCCCAGCTGTTGCGTGTATAGGTGATCACGGCGGCAATGTCGGTGTCGGAGAGCGTGTCCTTCCACGCCACCATCGCGGTTGGTTTTCCGTCCTTGACGACGCCGTTGAGCACGGTCTTGATCTGTGCATCCTTCGGCCCGTTGACCACGGGTGAGCCGTCGAGCGCGGGAAACGCGCCTGGGACCCCCTTGCCGTTGGCCTGATGACAAGCCGCGCAGTTGGCGGCGAAAACTCTTTCGCCGCGCGCGGCCAGGTCTTTGAGATCCCAGACCTTGTTTGGATCATCGGCGCTTGCGGCTGCCTTTTTCTTCTGATCATCGAGCCATTTTGCGAAGTCGTCGGCGGACTTGACCTCGACCACGACAGGCATGAACCCGTGCTCCTTGCCGCAAAGCTCTGCACACTGTCCGCGATAGATCCCCGGCTTCTCGGCCAGGAACCACGAGTCACGCACGAATCCCGGAATCGCATCCTGCTTGACGCCGAAAGCCGGGACCCACCACGAATGGATGACGTCGCCGGCGGTGATCAGCACGCGAACCTTCTTGCCCACGGGCACGACCATCGGCTGGTCGACCTCGAGCAGGTAATGCTCGCCCTTTGGTTCCTGATTGTGGATCTGGCTGGACGGGGTTGTCAGGTTGCTGACGTAGGAGAATCCGTGGTCGAGATAATCGTAATGCCATTTCCACTGGAAGCCGGTGACCTTGACGGTCATGTCGGGCACCGAAGTGTCTTTCATCGCCAGAATCGTCTTGGTCGCCGGAAACGCCATGAACAGCAGGATGAGGAAAGGAATCACGGTCCAGATGATCTCGACCACCGTGTTCTCGTGGAACTGCACGGCCTGATGCCCTTTCGACTTGCGATGCACGAAGATCGCATAGAACATCACGGAGAACACGCCGATGAAAATCACCACGCAGATCCACATGATGTACGTGTGGAGATCGAAGATCTCCGTGGCGATCGGAGTGACCGGAGGCTGAAGGTTGATTGCGCGTTGGGCAAGCGCCGCTCCGGCGGAAGTCAGCAGCAGCAGCGCGAGCGCGGCAGCGCCGAGACGCCTCCCGATTTCAACTCCTCGACGGCTTGCGTTGATACGATCCATGCTCCCCTCGAACACCCCGTTCAAGCTCGTTCTAACGTTCGGCCAGCGCAAGGCGCAACTCCCTCGCGACGCGCTCAAGCTCGGCCGCCGGCAAATCCTCGCCGAACGGCACGCGCTCGCCGGCGTAGCGCAGCACCAACTGCGGCAGTCGGCCGATCCGCGTTTCGCATTCCAGCCGCGCCCAGTATCGGTTGAATTCGCGCCGCGTCAAGACGCCCGCGATTTGGCGCTCGATGACCACGCGGTCGCCCTCGACGCTGATTTTCTCCCAATCGGCCGCGTGCCGTTCCAGCCAGTGAAATGCCCAGAGAAGCACACCCATCTCCAGCACCGAGTAGGGCAGCACAAGCCATGCACCGAAGGCAGCGAAGGCGAACGCGACTCCTAGCGAAAGCGCACACAGTGCCGCGAAGACGCGCCAGCGGCCGGCTGAGCCCAGCGAGTCGTTGCGTCGCCACGTCACGCAGTAACCTGACCCGCTGAGCGACCGCGCAACGAAATTTTGCATCATGCAGACTGCATCGGGGTTTTGGTCGCGGATGCGGTCGCCAAGGTGAACTTAAGATGACGCGCGGCGCCGCCTGCTGCCTCGTTCAAAAGAACGGCGAAGCTTAGCATGGAACGGCGCACTGCGGAAACAAGGACGAGGGTCGCCGCAAGACTCGTCACCTTCGCGAAGGGCGCGGAAAGCGCACGATCGCCCTGCCGTCGGCGGCGAACCTTGCGTCTGCCTTCCAGGCATGGCCGTAGATGACTTCGAAAGACGCCGGCCAGCGTCCATTGGTGCAGAACTTCCCGAGCTCCGCCAGGGCTCGCTGCCAACGCTTGGGGCCAGTCAACCCGCGCCGGCGGCCCGCGGCAGCGTTGGCTGCGCCAAGGGCCTTGAGCTCGCGCATGAGCGAAATCGAATCGGCGTAGGTAAGCGTGAGCATTTCCATGTCCATCACCGGATCTGCGAATCCGGCGTGCACGAGCATGTCGCCCAGATCGTGCATGTCGATGAAACGGTGCACGTGGATGGCGCTGTCGACGCTGGCGAAGGCCGAGCGCAACTCGTGCAGCGTGTCGGGTCCCAGCGTAGTGAAAGAAAGCAGGCCTCCGATCGCCAGTACGCGATGGAATTCGGCGAAGGCCTTGCTCGGGTCGTTGACCCATTGCAGAACCAGATTGCTCCAGACCAGGTTGATCGAGGCGGTACGCAGAGGCAGCGCGAGGATGTCGCCGCAGACGATCCACGGTGAGGACATGGGCGTGCTGCGGAAACCGGCGAGACGGGAGAGGAGCGACTGGCCCTCTGCTGGGCGCGGCGCGGGGCGAGCCCGTGCCGTCTTTGCCATGCCGTGCGCAAGATCCACCCCGACACGCCGCGCATCGGGATAGCGAGCCTGAAGTTCGGCTAATGCGTCGCCGGTTCCGCAGCCTGCGTCGAGGATCGTGGAGGGCGCGATCCTGACGACGCCGAGCCGCTCCGCCATTCGCGCGGCGACCTCGCGATGCAGGGCTGCCGCCTGATCGTAGCGAGGGGCGGCCCGCTCGAAGTTGCGGCGAACACTCTTGTCGTCGAGTCGCAGTAGATCGCGTTCAGTGCTCATCGAAGCGCCCTAGCGCTGCGACAAAGGCTTCGGGATGAGACAGAAACGGGGCATGCGCAGCACCCGGAATCACGGTGAGAGCTGAACGAGGCAACGCCGAAGCGAGCCACTGCGCTGCTGCGAGGGGCGTCAGCGTATCGCGATCGCCGGCGACAACCAGGGTCGGTTGGCGGACTCGCGCAACGCTCGATCGCAGATCGGTCGCGGCAAGAAGATGTACGACTTTTCGCAAGATATCAGGCGAGGGCTGGCCGCGTTCAAAGAGGTGCATGCGCAGTGCGTTCTCTGCAGCATCCGCGTACTCGCTTCCCCGGAGTTGCAAGCGGATGAAGCGCTGAAGCGTAAGCCGATAGGAAACCGCGAGTTCGTCGCCGAACTGCTCGAGCGTAACCTTGGCCATCGCGTGCGGCCAGTCGTCGCGCCGCGTAAAGCACGGGCTCGCTCCGGTGAGAACGAGTGCGCGCGCACCGTCGGGCCGCCATGCCGCCCACTCGAGCGCGACCGCCGCTCCCAGCGACCAGCCCAGCAGAATCGGCGGAGCTTCGCGCGAGTCGCTCAGCGTGACGAGTCGGTCGCCGATCGCCTTTGCGAGTGCTGCCAGGGTGTAGGGTTCGACCGGCGGACTGTAGCCGTGACCCGGAAGATCGACCATGTGCAAGCGATACCGATCGACGAGCCGCGGCAGCAGGGGCATCCACAATCCCGAGTGCATCGCCCCGGCGTGCAACAACACCAGCGGCCGACCTTGGCCGACGCTCTCGACATGCACGCTCATCGTAGTCGTGAACAGCCTTGGTCGTGAGCGTCAAGCGAAAGACACGGTATCGAAACCCGGGCCGTCCAGGAGGTTCGCAGCGCTCGCGGAGACTTGCACGCCGCGTTGCAGAAGCCGTTAGAATGCGCCAAGTTTCTGGGAGGGACAGCAGGGTTGTCAAACTTCCTGGCCAGCGCATTCGACAGCGTTCGCCGGAGCGCGATCGATGCCGCGCGACGCGCATTGCCGCAGCGCTGCGAACTCTGCGCAGCGTCCTCTGGCGACTGCATCGTCTGCGCCGAATGCTCGCGCGAACTGCCGTGGCTCAAGCAGGCCTGCCCTGTGTGCGCACTTCCAACTTCTGGGGGTGAAGTCTGCGGTCAATGTCTTGCCGATGCGCCGGCGTTCGACTCGACGATCGCTGCTTGCGCCTACGCTTTCCCGGTGGACCGTCTCATCCACGCCTTCAAGTATCAGGGACGCCTCGCTCTCGCCGAATGGTGTGCCGACGCGATCCTGGCGGCGCGCCGGACTCGCCCGTCGGTACGACCTGCCCGGCTGGTGGCGTTGCCGTTGGCGCCTGAGCGGCAGCGCAAACGTGCCTGCAACCAGGCTGCGGAGATCGCGCGCGCCCTTGCCGCGAAGACTGGTGTCGCGTTGCTGATCGACGGCGTGCGCAGGATCCGGGCGACGCCGCCACAAGCGGCGCTTCCTTGGGCCGAGCGCGCACGAAACGTCCGCGGAGCGTTTGCCTGTGACGCCGACGTGAGCGGACTTGCCGTCGCGGTCGTCGACGACGTGATGACGACCGGGGCAACGCTGGCCGAGTTCGCGAAGACGCTCAAGGAGGCCGGCGCCTTGCGCGTGGAAAACTGGGTCGTCGCGCGAACGCTGCCTTTCGAGCGCTGAAGCAGGGCCGGGCCTCGCGAAGCTCAAGGTCGGCGCTCGTCGAATTCAAGTTGATTGCCATCGTACTCGTTCATCCGGAGATTCCGCCGAACACCGGAAACGTGATTCGCCTCGCTGCCAACACCGGCGCAGCGCTGCACTTGGTGGAACCGCTTGGATTCCGCCTCGACGACCGCGAGCTCAAGCGCGCGGGTTTGGATTATCACGAATACGCCAGGCTCGTCGTGCATCACGATTGGGACACCTGTCGCCAAGCAATCGACCGCGACCGACCACGCCGGTGGCTGGCGCTCAGCACTCGGGGCGAACGCTCTCTGTTCGACTGTGCGTTGCGGCCCGATGACGTGCTGGTGTTCGGTTGCGAAACCTCGGGCCTGCCGGATGCCATCATGGCGACGTTTGCCCGCGATGCACGGCTGCGTATTCCCATGCGTCCCGGTGTGCGCAGCATCAACCTCTCGAACGCGGTGGCGATCGCCGTGTACGAAGCGTGGCGGCAAGCCGGCTTTAAGTGAGGCGTCTAGGGGTCGCCGACGCCGCGGCGCTTGCGGCTCGTCTGTGGTGCTCTTGTCTGCTCAGTCGAACTCGCGACCTGGCTCGCGCGCAAGCAGCGATTCCACCGCCGAACGTGGCGCAAGCCCCTCGTACAGAACGCGATAGACCGCCTCGCAGATCGGCATGTCGACGCCGAAGGTGGCTGCCAGTGCGTGCACGGCACGCGCGGCGGCAACCCCTTCAGCAACGTGCCCGATTCCACCTACGATCTCCGCCAGCGGCCGGCTGCGCGCGAGGCCGAGCCCGACGCGGCGATTGCGTGACAAGTCTCCAGTGCAGGTCAACACGAGATCGCCCAGACCGGCGAGACCCATCAACGTTTCGCGCCTGCCGCCAAGCGCGGCAGATAGGCGCCCGGTCTCCGCCAGGCCGCGGGTGATCAGCGCTGCGCGCGCGTTATGACCGAAACCGAGTCCGTCGCTGATACCGGCAGCAATCGCCAGCACGTTCTTCACCGCTCCGCCTGTCTCAACGCCGGTGAGGTCGCTGGTCACGTAAGCGCGCAAGCGCGAGCCACGCAGTTGCTCGGCGACGTTCTCGGCAAGCGCGGCCTCGGTAGCCGCGATACTCACCGCCGTCGGAAGTCCGAGCGCCACCTCCTCGGCGAAGCTGGGGCCCGAGATCACGCCAACCGGCGATGGCCAGCGCGACGCCACTACCATGTGCGGGAGGGCTACGCCTGATGCGGTCGTGGGATCGTCGACAAAACCCTTGCCCAGCCAGACCAGCGGCGCGTCGGTAAGTCCGCGCAGCGCGGCGACCAACTCTAGCAGTGCTGCGATGGGTGTGGCGACGAGGACGAGCGATGCGCCGGCAATTGTCGACTTCAATTCCGCGCTGATGGAAATGCCTTGAGGCAGCCTCACTCCCGGCAGATATCGGGCGTTTTCGTTCGCGTGATGGATCGCCTGCACCTGCTCGCGGTCGCGCGCCCAGAGAGCGACTGCAGGCGCCGGCCGCAGCTGAGCGAGATGCACCGCCATTGCCGTGCCCCACGCGCCGGCGCCGAGGATGGCGACGCGCTCGTTCATCGCTTCCCTTCGGCGTCAGAGACCCCAGATCTGGGAAATGCGTACGAAGCCCGTCTGGCCGTCTCGGTGGCGCACTTTGGCCCAACCCGGAGTCGTCGTCGACGGCGTTGCATCCGCGAGCTCGAGCAGGACGTTTTGTTCCGCTTTGAATACCAGCGGCGCGTTATCGGCCGGACTTGCGAGTACCTCGGCCACCGGCGCACGCACCACAAGCATGCGCTTGTCGCTCAGCGCTTTTTTTTCCACCCAGGCCACCGTGCCGCTGGCATCGCGAACCTTGACCCAGCCCTCCACATTCACCACGGCCTCGAGCGGCACGTCGCGGCCGAGCACAAACAGTGGGCGGGCCTTTGCCGAAGGTGCGTCGTAGAGAACGGCCACGTCGGCGGTTGTATGAAATTCGGCGGCAAAGCTGCTGCTACCCGAGGCGATCAGCGCCCCGAGCGCCACTCGAAGTAAGAACCTAACGCCAAAAGGCGGCAGACCCGTGCTCCGGCTAGCTCGGAACCGGCGAAGCAGCCGGTTGCTGTTGAAGATTCGCAAGCTGTTGCTGATAGAGCAGCTCGAAGTTGATCGGATCGAGGTGCACGGGTGGGAAACCGGCACGGATAATAGCGTTGGCGATGGTCTCCCGGATGTAGGGAAACAGCACCGTCGGACAGTGAATGCCCATGATCGGCTGGATATCGGCCAGGGGAACGCCCTGGATGTGGAACACCCCGGCCTGGGCCGCCTCGACGAGGAAAAGCGTCTTGTCGCCTGTCTTCGCAGTCACGGTGATTGTCAGTACAACCTCGAATCGGTTCTGATCGATCTGTTCGCCGCGAGTGCGCAGACCGACCTCGACGTGCGGCGAGTCGGTCGACTGAAATGACTGGGGAGCGCCGGGGTTCTCCAGCGACAGATCCTTGACATAGATCCTCTCGATCGACAGCGACGGAGGGATTGGCTCTTGTGGTTCGGCCATGCGGATTCCTGACGGAAAACTAAAATTATAACAAAGCGATGTTGCCCGGATCAGCTCGCCGATCCCTGGGCGAGCATGGGTTCGAGCTTTCCCGCGTGATCGAGCACGACCAAGTCGTCGTATCCGCCTACGTGAACGCCGCCGATATAGATCTGCGGCACGGTTCGCCGACCTGTCTTTTGCATCATTTCCGCGCGCAGGTTCGCATCTAAGTCAACGCGCACCTTTTCAATCTCGGCCACGCCCTTGGCACGCAGCAGCCGCTCGGCCCGGACGCAATAGGGGCAGATCGCCGTCGAGTACATCAGCACGGGTGTCATCAGCAACAACCCGGGATCAAGAACCTTTCTCCAGCGGCATTCCGGCGTCGGCCCAGGCGCGCAGGCCCCCGTGCAGCACAAAGATCTCGGAGAAGCCGAGTTTAGCCAGCGCCGAAGCAGCTGCTCTGCTGCGATTGCCGCGCTCGCAATACGCGATCAGCGGGCGGCCGACGAACTTGACCAGTTCTTGACCGCGGCTCGAGAGTTGCGACAGCGGAATGTGGACAGCGCGCGGCAGCCGACCCCCTTCGTACTCTTGCGTCTCGCGCAGATCGAGGATCAGCGCGTCGCTGCGATTGATGAGCTGCGTCGCGCCCTGCACGCCTATCTCGCGTACGGGCGAGAAACGGCGCTGAATCAGCGGCCACACCAGCATCCCGCCCGACACCACCGCGACCAGGACGAGCATCCAGTTGTTGACGACGAATTGCAGCTCTTCAGCCACGCTTGAGTATCAGCCGCTGCCTGCGGGGAGAGTATCAATCATAACGTAGGCCGGCGCCCCCGCGTCGCATGCATCTCCCGGTGCGCCCAACCACATGATCGAGGAACTCCCGCCGCTTCGAATGGTCCACGCCACGACGGCCGGTCGTCAGGAAGATTTGGCGCCCCGGCCGCCGGGCGTATACTTCCCCATTTCGTTGTTCCACTATGCGTGCGGGCTACCTCGCGTAGCCCGCGTCGCGAAAGAAGCGTGAGGCTGACATGGGCAATGGTTGGAAAAAGGCGGGACTGATCGGTCTGGGTGCGGTACTCGGACTGTTGCTCAGCCTCAATTTCTCGGCATTGGCGGAGCGCGAAGCCAAGCTGCCGATTCCTTACGAAGACCTGCAGCTGTTCTCCGCGGTCTTCGGCCGGATCAAGACCGACTACGTCGAGCCGGTTCCCGACGACAAGCTGATCCGCGAGGCGATCAACGGGATGGTGCACGGACTCGATCCGCATTCCGACTTTCTCGACGCCGACGCGTACAAGGAGCTGCAGATCTCGACTCAGGGCAAGTTTGGCGGCCTGGGGATCGAGGTCGGTCAGGAAGACGGCATCATCAAGGTGATCTCGCCGATCGAAGACACGCCGGCATTCCGCGCGGGCATCAAGTCTGGCGACCTGATCATCAAGATCGACGATACGGTTACGCGAGGGCTGTCGCTCTCGAAAGCCGTCGAGAAAATGCGCGGCAAGCCGGGCACACAAATCGTTCTGACGGTCGCACGCAAGGACGTCGATGTTCCGCTTACCTTCACCTTGACGCGCGAAATCATCAACTTCAAGAGCGTGCGGGCGAAGCTGATCGAGCCCGGCTACGGATACCTGCGCGTGGTGCAGTTCCAGGAGCGCACCGGTGAAGACATGGCCAAGGCGTTGAAGGACCTGTACAAGCAAGGTGATCTGCAGGGGCTCGTACTCGACCTCCGGAGCGACCCGGGTGGCCTGCTCAACGTTTCAGTAGGCGTAGCCGCGGCGTTCCTTCCGCCCGATGCGCTCGTTGTGTACACGGATGGTCGCACTCCGGATGCGCGCATGCGGCTGTCGGCCAGTCGTGGCGATTATCTGCGCGGTCGCGGTGACGACTACCTCAAGGATTTGCCACCTGCTGTGAAGCGAGTGCCCATGGTGGTACTGGTCGATGGCGGTACGGCGTCGGCGTCGGAGATCGTCGCCGGTGCCCTGCAGGACCACAAGCGAGCTGTGGTGATGGGCGCCCAAACCTTCGGCAAGGGATCGGTGCAGACCATTCTTCCGCTCGGTCCCAACACCGGCTTGAAACTCACCACGGCGCGTTACTACACGCCAAGCGGGCGCTCGATTCAGGCCAAGGGTATCGAGCCCGACATCGCCGTCGACGACGGCCGCGATTCGGCGAGTCGGCTCCGCGAAGCCAATCTCGATCATCATCTTGTCGACGGCAAAGCGGTGGTAGCGTCGGCGGAGAATGACGCCGTGACCAAGCTCAAAGGCAAGGCAACCGACAAGGAAGGCGATAAATCACCGCAGAAGGCGACGGTTGAGCCGACGCCTCCCAGGGTCGAGTTCGGATCGGCGGACGACTTCCAGCTCAAACAGGCGCTCAACCAGCTCAAGGGCCTGCCGGTCATCGCGTCATCGAAGGCGGTTTCGGCCCAGGCGAAGCCGCAGTAGCCGCCGCCTTTGAGCTAGCAAAAAACGCCCGGCACGCCCGGGCGTTTTTGCCTGGCAACGCGGGTGAGCTGCTGCCGACACTCAGCGAAATATTTTTGCGGGACCGCGACGGGGCCAAACAAGCAACCCGTTAGACGCCTATGGACGACCAGCAGCTGCTCCGGTACAGCCGGCATATCCTTCTGCCCGAGCTCGGTGTCGATGCTCAGGAACGCTTCGCGCGAGCGCACGCGCTGATCATCGGCGTCGGCGGCCTGGGAAACCCGGTGGCGCAGTTTCTGGCTGCGGCCGGCGTCGGCACGCTGACCCTGGTGGATGCCGATCGCGTCGATCTGACGAACCTGCAGCGGCAGACTCTGTTCGATGCGACCGTCATCGGCCAGAACAAGGTCGAGGCAGCGCGCACCCGTATCGCTTCGATCAACGCCGAAGTGCGCGTGATTCCGGTGAAGACCCGGGTCGGTGATGCGGAGCTCGGGCCCCTTGCGACCGCGGCAGACGTAGTCATCGATTGTTCGGACAACTTCGCGACGCGTCACGCGGTGAACCGTGCGAGCGTGGCCGCCGGGAAACCGCTGGTATCAGGCGCCGCGATCCGTTTTGACGGCCAGGTCGCGGTGTTCGATACCCGCGAAGCAACGAGTCCGTGCTACCACTGCCTGTTCGGAGAGGGCGACGAGTTCGAGGAAACGCGTTGCGCCGTGATGGGCGTGTACGCTCCTTTGGTGGGAATCATCGGCGCGACGCAGGCGGCCGAGGCGCTCAAGCTGCTGGCAGGTGTCGGCCGTTCGCTCGCCGGACGGCTGCTTCTGCTCGATGCACTGGCCATGGAGTGGCGCGAGGTGCGAATCCTGCGCGACCCCAAGTGTCCCGTGTGTGCGGCGCCCGAGCGGCTCGGCACGCAGGCAAGTGCGTAGATCTAGACGATGCGAGTGCGTTCCATCCGCTTGAGCATATAGGCCGACAGCAAGCCGATTGCAAGCAGCAGACCAGCCAGCGCAGCCGGTGACAACGTCGGAATCGGCGCCAAAACAGGGAACATGGCCAGACCGCCCCCGACAGGACCTAGTCCGGTCGGGCCGATCACCGTCGCGGCAGCCGTAACGGGATTGATGCTGTAAAGGTTGCCGTCCTGGGATCCCAAAGCATAGAGCACGCCTTTGGCCGTATCGTAGGCGAGGCCGTTCTCAAGGAAAGGGACGCCGGCATTGCCGACGAATGCCCAGGTGTCGGTTCCCGGCGTATAGCGATAGAGATCGCCCTTCGGACCGGAAAAGCCCGACATGCCGTAGACGATGTTGTGGGTGTGATCGCAGGCAAGTCCTTCGACATCGGCTCCGCCTGGCGGCGCAGCGAGGTTGGTGACGAGCGCACCTGTCGAGGGGTTGATTGTGAAAAAGGTTCCGTTGATGCTGGCGTACAGAATTCCAGAGGGAATGCAGAAGGCAAGCCCCTCTGCGCCTCCGCCGCCGTTGATCGGACCGATGACGTGCATATTGGTGCCGTCCGTGCGAAAGGACACCAGATTCTGGTAGGTGCTGCCGTACATTAGCCCCGGCGTAGGCGATTCGGTCGCGCCAATAGTGTTGGACGTTACGGCGCTGATGATAGCGACCTGGGTCGCCGCCCCGGTGGAAGTGCTCAGGCTGTAGAGTTGGCCGGTGTTGTCGCGGAGGAAATACAGTTGTGCCGAGGCTACTGTGGCGGTCGACAAAAGCAATAAAGCGACAGCGATGCGACGCATGATTGTCTCCCCTGGTTTGACCGATCGCGCAATTATGCTAATGGAATAATTCTCGCTGGGCAAGCCGCCGGCAGAACTCGTCGTTCCGCCCCGGGGTCCAAGCCGAGTCTGCCTGTCACTCTGCCACCGTCTGCAAGGGTCATCATGTCGACGTTGATCGCAAATCGCGTTGCGCGACTCCGCCCTCGAGCGATTGCCGCGCTCTTTTGCACCTGCCTTTTCCTTGGCGTCGCCTTGCCGGCGACGGCTCAGCCGACGGTCGCCAACGGCGAGTGGAAATCGATTCAGCGTGTCATCGCGCAACAGCGAGCAGCGCTCGTCGCCGGAAACGACAGGAAAGCCTTTGGCTACGCTACGCCCGCCATTCAAGCAGAGTTCGGCGACCCGACATCATTCATGGCGATGGTTCAGACGGGATATTCGGCGCTCATTACCGCGCGCTATGTCGAATTCCTCGAAGGCGCGGTCATCGACGGCATCGTCATCCAGCCCCTGCGCCTGATCGACGGCGACAATATTGTGCGTGTCGCGCTGTACACCATGGAAAAGCAAAAGAACGGCACGTGGCGGATCAGCGGCTGCCGCATCGCACCCTCCACGGTGCAGGCGACGTGATGATTGCTTAGCGGCGGAGCGCCTGAGCCATGCGCTCAAGCATGTCCTCGAATCGGCGCGTGTAGGCCGGCATGTCGAAGAGCAAGCTCGAATGCCGCTCCCCTTTGAGTCGCGCGGTAAGCCCCTCTAGATAGGACCGATCGCGCACCAGGCGCAGGGCGATCTCTTCGTACTGTGCATGTGACGTCGCGATCAACTCATCGAGTCGTACGGCCGAGAGTTGCGAAGCCGAGGCGCGCGCCGCCATGCTGCGCCCGGCGAGCGTCAGCACGGGCAGTCCGGAGAACAAGGCATCGTTGACTGTCGTGTGGGCGCCGAAGGGATAAGTGTCCAGATAAAGGTCTGCCAGCGCGAAGCGCGCGAGATAGCGCTCTGTCTGCTCTCGGGGAGCGAACAGAAGACGCTCCGCAGCGATGCCGCGGCGCGATGCTTCGCCCCGTAGGTTGCGCTGCGCCGCGGGTGCCACTTCGCGCAACCAAAGGAGACTCGAGTCAGTCTGGCGCAGGAGCCTCATCCAGATATCGAACATCTCGGGCAGGATCTTGTACGGCGCCGACTGGGCGCAGAAGACGAAGGCATCCGCCGCTAATCCGTAGTCGGCGCGCGAGGGCAGAGGCCCGAGGGGCGCGCGACGCGAATCGCTGGGCAGATAGCAACCCTCGATCAAGGCGAGTTTTTCGGTAAAGTGGATGCGCTCCGATTCGGGAGTCGTCGTCGCGTCGGTCACGATGTAGTCGTAGTACGCGGCGCCCAGCGTGCCCGCGTAGCCGACGAAGTTGATCTGTATCGGTGCCGGGCGTGCAGCGAAGACCTCTGCACGCGCCTGCTCGGTGTGACCGGTTAAGTCGAACAATATTTGGATGCCGTCACCGCGGATCCGCGCCGTCGCCTGCTCGGTTCCCATCGATCCGAGGTCGGCGAGCGACCTCACGGCACGCGAGATCCGCTGTCGCAGCGCGTCGGGGGTGTCCGGGCCGAGGGCGTAAGCAAAGGTTTCGAACCGGTTTCGGTCAAGGCGCTCGAGAAGGTCGACGATCACCCTTGGTACCGGGTGGTCGTGAAACGCGGTTGCCGCGAATCCGACTCGCAACGGCAAGCGCACGGTCACTGGGCTGGGTTGCGCATGGATCGGTGGCCAGGCAAAGCTCATCGCCGCTTTGAGTTGCAGCGCGGGATCGTCGCAGATCGACAGAAAGGCAAAAGGCGGCACCGTCTGCCCTCGCTCGCTGCCAAGCCGCTCGACGCCGGCGATAACGGCGGAGCGCTTACCCTCGAAATCGGACCAGTCGGCGAACTGCAGATCGAGATCCAAGAGCTGCGCGGCAACCTGTAGGCGAGACGGATCAAGCGACCGAGCGCGCTCCAACAGCGGCCGCGCGTCGTCGAAGCACCGCTGCTCGCACAGCAGAAAACCGAGGTTGGCGAGCACCTGAGGGGAGTCGGGCTTGAGCGATAGTGCATGCCGGAAACTTGCCTCGGCGCCAGAATCGCGAACGCGCCGCTGGCATACGCCGCGATTGTTCCAGATCTCCGCGGGAGCCTGGGGCGCCACCGCGACAATGCGGTCGTAGACGGGGAGAGCTTCGGCCAAACGCTCCTGTCCAAAGAGCAGTTGGGCGAGATTGGTGAGCGCAGCAAGCTCGTTCGGGCGCCTCTGCAACACTTCTCGGTAGCAGCGTTCAGCCCGATCCGGATGCCCGGCAGTGTCGAATTGCACGCCGAGGTTGATCAGCAACCCCGGATGGCCGGGAAGGAGCTTGAGTGCACCCTCGAAGGCGGCGATCGCGCCGGCGCTCAAGCCGCGCTCGGCGAAGGCGTTACCCGCATTGAACAGCGCTTCGGCGTGGCGCGCGTCGACTGCGTCAGCAAGCGCTCGTTCGAGCAGGGCGTTGGCGTCGCTGACCCGCCCTTCGACAAGCGCGCGTCGCGCGTAGTTCAGCAGCGTTTGAGGGTTGCTCGTGATTCCTGCCGACCGGGCGAAAGCGTTGCGTTAAGCTTCACGCGAACAGATATTTCCGCTGTGCATCCCAGCCTTCCTGCGGAGAGCGCTTGAACCCGCTCTTGGCGAAGAGCATCCAGCGGCCGACGACAAAGGCCAGCAGCGCGTTGGCGTCGGTCACTGGATCGCCAGGCCAAGAGCCGCCCGCCTGCGCGATCTTCAGCGACTGACGCAGCGACGCCTCGATCCGATCGTAGAGCTGGTTCATGCGTGTCTGCAGCCGTTCGTCCTCGTTGACCAGCGCGTCGCCGATCAGCACGCGGGTCATGCCGGGATTCTTTTCGGCAAAGCCGAGAAGCACCGCGACGATCTGCGTGGCCTGCGCAACACCGTCCGTCGTGTCCGTGGTAATACGGTTGACCAAAGAGAACAAAGTGGTCTCGATAAACTCGATGAGCCCCTCGAACATCTGCGCCTTGCTGGCGAAGTGCCGGTAGAGCGCCGCCTCGGACACCTCGAGTCTCGCCGCAAGTGCAGCAGTGGTGATCTTCTCGCCACGCGGCGTCTCCAGCATCGCCGCGAGCGTCTGCAATATCTGCAGGCGCCGCTCGCCGGGTTTGATCGCCATCGCCTCGCTCCCTGGAAGCCGATAGGTCCTTTTGGTGACCTTAACCCGCCTTGATCATCGTGCCGACGCCTTCGTTGGTGAGTACCTCGAGGAGCAGCGCATGCTCGACGCGACCGTCGATGATGTGCGAACTCCTGACTCCATTCTTCACTGCATCGAGCGCCGATCCGATCTTGGGCAGCATGCCGCCATGGATCGTCCCGTCGGCGAACAACGCTTCGATCTGGCTGGCTGTGAGTCCGGTGAGAAGCTTGCCGTTGCGGTCGAGCACACCCGCCGTGTTGGTCATCAGCACCAGCTTCTCCGCGTTGAGCGTCTCAGCGAGCTTGCCCGCGACCAAGTCGGCATTGATGTTGTAGGCGACGCCGTCGGCGCCTACACCAATTGGGGCGATCACCGGAATGAAATCGCGCGAGTCGAGCAGGTTGATCAACTCCGCGTCTATTTTTTCAATTTCTCCGACCAGACCGATGTCGATCAACTCGCCGTGATTGGTATCGCTCTTAAGCAGGAGCTTGCGAGCGTGGATGAACGCTCCGTCCTGACCGGTCAGTCCGACCGCCCGTCCGCCGTGCTGGTTGATCAGCCCGACGATTTCCTGGTTGAGCTCGCCAAGCACCATTTCGACAACGTTCATCACCTTTTCGTCAGTGACCCGCATGCCCTGTTTGAATTCGCTGGCGATGCCCATGGTCTTGAGCAGATCACCGATCTGCGGACCTCCACCGTGCACGATCACCGGATTCATGCCGACCAGCTTGAGCATCACCACATCGCGGGCGAAGCCCGCCTTGAGATGCGTTTCTGTCATGGCGTTGCCGCCGTATTTGACGACGATCGCCTTGTCGTGGAAGCGCTGAATGTACGGCAGGGCCTCGGCGAGGATCTGCGCCTTGAGGGCGGGAGAGCCGGCCTCGATCGGTATGGATTCGATTCGGTTCATGGGGTTGGCGGATTGTACCCGAACGTCCGCGCACGCAATATCTACGCCGCTTCCGTGCCAAGTAAGCCCTGACTGTCTAGGTTGTTTCGCGGTTTGTACGAGACAGGGCATTTTGCTATCGTGCGGCGCATGCTGAGCTCGCTGCCGGACCCGATAGCCACAGCTCACATCAGCCGCGCGTTGGTGACCAAGCTTCGGCACCATGGCGACGTTTTGCTCTCCTCGCCGGTGTTCACCGTGCTCAAGCGGGCCATTCCAGCGGCGGAAATCGACGCGCTGGTCTATGTCGAAACCGCCGCCATGCTGGAAGGCCATCCGGCGATCGCACAGATCCATTGCATCGATCGCGAATGGAAGCGGCAGGGCTTGCTCAAGCAGGCCCGCGCGGAACGGCGACTGTTGAGCACGCTGCGCGCTCGCCGCTACGACCTGCTGGTGCATCTCACTGAGCATCCGCGAGGCGCGTGGCTCGCACGAGTCCTGAAGCCGCGCTATTCGGTCGGCCGCCATCTCGAGCATGCGCATCGCCTCTGGCGCTCGAGCTTCACCCACTATTACCGATTGCCGCGGACGACGCCGAGGCATACGGTGGAGTGCAACCTCGATGCGCTTCGTCGCCTCGGTGTGCAGCCACTTCCCAGCGACAAGCGTCTGGTGCTGTGCCCCGGCGCCGCAGACACAGCCCGCGTGGATGCGCTGCTCGCGCAGCACGGTATCGCGCCTCAAGGCTTCGTCCACATGCACCCCGGCTCGCGGTGGCTTTTCAAGTGCTGGTCGCCGCAGCAATCGGCCGCCTTGCTCGACCGTATCGCCGCCGACCGCTCTCGGATCGTGCTGACGGCTGCGCCGGACGCGCGCGAGCGTGTGCTCATCGATGCTATCGTTTCGGCAACCGCACCGTCGACGCGCGCAAGCCTGACCGACTTGGGTGGGGCGCTTAGTCTGCGCGAACTTGCAGCGCTAACGCAAAGGGCTCGTGTTTTCGTCGGCGTCGACTCGGCCCCCATGCACATAGCCGCGGCGATGGGTACGCCGGTGGTAGCACTGTTCGGTCCGAGCGGCGAAGTCGAATGGCGGCCATGGGGAGTGGTTCACCGGGTCGTGACATCCAGCGAGCATCCCTGCCGGCCCTGCGGCAACGACGGGTGCGGCGGTGGCAAGGTTTCGGAATGCCTGACCGAGCTTCCGGTCGACCGAGTCTATGCCGTGCTTGCCGAGTTGCTCGCGCAGACGGCTGCGCGGCATTGACCGCATCCGATGCGCTTGGCGATCATTCGTCAACGCTACACGCCGTACGGCGGCGCCGAACGCTTTGTCGAAGGCGCCCTGGAAGCGCTGCTCGAGCGCGGCATCGCGATATCGCTCTATACGCGCCAGTGGCCGCAGACAAGGCTGCAGCTGATCGAGCCGGTGATCTGCAATCCTTTCTATATCGGCCGCTTGTGGCGCGACTGGAGCTTTGCCCGCGCGGTGTGCCATGCCGTCGCGGCCAAAGCCCCTGAGTTGGTGCAGTCGCACGAGCGACTGCTGTGCTGCGACGTTTATCGCGCCGGCGACGGCGTGCATCGCGCCTTTCTGGACGAGCGCCTGCGCAAGGCGACCGCGTTCCGCCGCTGGCTGACCGAGTGGAGCCCGTATCACCGCTACGTCCTGAGCGTGGAGCAGCGTCTGTTCGCGAGTCCGCTCTTGCGCGCAGTGATCTGCAACTCGAAGATGGTGCGCCAGGAAATCCATGAGCGCTTCGGAGTACCGCTGGAGAAATTGCCGGTGGTCTATAACGCCGTGGACAGCGAAGCGTTCTCGCCTGCGTTACGCGAGCACGGTCCCGCGATTCGGCAGGTCTTGCGGGTGCCCGAAGATGCGACACTTTTCCTGCTTGTGGGCTCGGGTTACGCGCGCAAGGGCGTGGCGACGGCAATTCGGGCGCTCTCGCGCTTGGCCGACAATACGTTTCTTGCAGTGGTCGGTCGCGACAAGGCGCTCGGCGCTTACGGGCGTCTCGCGCGGCAACTCGGCGTCGAGCAGCGGGTCGCTCTGCTAGGCCCTCGCGAGGATACCAAGCCTTTCTACGGCGCTGCCGACGCGTTCCTTTTGCCCACCATCTACGATCCTTGCCCCAACGCGGCGCTCGAGGCGATGGCCTGCGGGCTTCCCGTCATCACCACCACCAAGTGCGGCGCAGCCGAGTTGGTCAACGAGCATGAAGCGGGCTTGGTCTGCGCCGCGCGCGACGTCCATGCCCTTGCCCGCCATATGACCACGCTTACCGATGCGCCGACGCGAGTGGCGATGGGTACACGCGCACGCGAGGCCGTCCTGCCGCTCACCCCCGCTGCAATGACCTTGCAACTCGCTCTGCTTTATCGAGACCTCCTCGCTGCTGCGCATGCGGCGAAAGCGCCGGCGCCCGCCGCCGCTGCGTTATAATCGCCGCCACTTCATTCAGGCGCCGGCATAACGCGCCGTAAGCGCGTCCGCCTCTCCTTCCTCGTGTCGCCCGGCCTGCTGCTTTACCGGCGTCTGCTCTCTTACGTACGCCCCTATTGGTGGGCCTTCGCGCTAGCGCTACTCGGCATGGTCGTCGTCGCTGCGGGCGACGTGCTGATGGCCTACATGGTCATGCCGATCGTGCAGAAGTTGCAGCATCCCGACCCGACGACCACGTTGGAGCTGCCGCTCGCCGTGGTCGCGGTATTCCTGCTGCGCGGGATCGGCTCGTTCGTCTCTGAATACGGCATGGCGTGGACTGGGCACCGGGTAGTTTTCGATCTGCGCAAACGAATGATCGATCACCTGCTCGTGCTCCCGACGCCGTATTACGACGCCCAATCTTCGGGCAGGCTGATATCCAAGTTCACATTCGACGCCTACCAACTCGCCGCCGCGACATCCTCGGCCATCACCACCGCGGTGCGCAGCGCGCTCACCATTACGGGTAGCGTGGCCTTCTTGTTCTGGCTCAACTGGAAGCTGACTCTCATCGCCATCATCGCGCTGCCTCTGGTCGCAACGGTGACGCGCTACTTTAGCCGCCGCTTGCGTCGAGTCGCCCGGGACGTTCAGCAGCGCACCGGGTCTATCACTCAGGCCCTCGAAGAAATCGTCGGCGGGCAACGCGTGGTGAAGATCTTCGGCGGGCAGGATTACGAAAGAAAGCGGGCCGTCGCCTGGGCAAACAGATTGCGCCAGTCGATGAGCAAGCAGTCTTCGGCGAGCGCGGCGAGCTCTCCGATCATGCAATTCGTGGCGGCTTGCGCCGTGGGCGTGATCGTCTACATCATGCTCAAACAAAGCGAGACAGGCGGGTTCGACGCGGGCCCGTTTGCCGCGTACGTCATCGCATTGCTGACGTTGCTCGACCGGCTGCGCGCATTGTCCGGCGTCAACGCCAACATTCAACGCGGCCTCGCTGCGGCGGAGAGCATTTTTGGCCTGCTCGACGAAAGATCGGAGGAGGACCGAGGACGCGTGGAGCTATCCCGCATACGCGGCGAGCTCGTTTTTCAGGACGTCTTTGCGCGCTATGCAGGTGCTGAGAGCGACGCGCTCGGAGGAGTGACGCTGAAGATCGCGCCGGGCGAGAGCGTTGCACTCGTCGGTCCCTCCGGGAGCGGGAAGACGACGCTGGTGAATCTCATCCCCCGTTTCTACGAGCCCTCTGCGGGACGGATCTTGATGGACGGGCACGACATCGACGAGCTCACGCTCGCCAATCTGCGCGGGCACATCGCCCTGGTAAGCCAGGAAATCATTCTCTTCGACGATACGGTGGCTGCCAATATCGCTTACGGAGCGATGTCGGGAGTGCATCGCAGCGCGATCGAGCAGGCAGCGCTGGCTGCGCATGCTCTGGATTTCATCCGCGCACTGCCTCAGGGCTTCGATACCATCGTCGGTGAAAACGGCATTCGACTGTCGGGCGGTCAGCGACAGCGCCTGGCGATTGCCCGCGCCATCCTCAAGAACGCGCCGATTCTGATCCTCGACGAGGCGACCTCGGCGCTCGATTCGGAGTCCGAGCGCCACGTGCAGGCGGCCATGGATGCTCTCATGCGCGGACGTACGACCATCGTCATCGCTCACAGGTTGTCGACCATCGAGCGCGTCGATCGCATCGTCGTGCTCGACGCCGGGCGCGTCGTCGAACAGGGCACTCACCGCGAGCTGCTCGAGCGCGACGGACTCTACGCCAAGCTGCATCGCATCCAGTTTGCCGCTGCGGTGACTGCCTGATGCCGGAGGCGGGAACCGCTCCGTCATAGGCGATTTGACGACGCACCAGGCCCACTATCTAACATTGCGCATCCTCCACACCGAAGCTTCGCTTGGCTGGGGCGGTCAGGAGATTCGCATCCTGACCGAGGCGGCCGGGATGATCGGGCGTGGTCACAAAGTCGCGCTCGCCTGCCCTCGCGAGTCGCGCATCTACGCCGAAGCCGAGCGCTTCGGGGTTTCCGCGGCGGCGCTGCCGATCGGCGTCAAGCGCCCAGCGGGCCTGATCGCGTTGCGCCGTCTGCTCAGGCGAAACACCTTCGACGTCGTGAATACGCACAGCTCGACGGACAGCTGGCTGGCCGCGCTCGCGTGCCGAGCGCTCAAGGCTCCGCCCGCCCTGGTCCGTACACGGCACATCTCGGCGACAGTTCCGAACGACTGGTTGACTCGATGGCTTTACGCGAAGGCAACGGCGCAGACGGTCACCACCGGCGAGGCGATCCGCGAACAATTGATCCGCCGTCTCGGTGTAGCGGCGGAGCGCGTCACCTCGATCCCGACCGGAGTCGACCCGCGACGTTTTGCGCCCCGCGACAAGGTCTTGGCGCGACACGCGCTAAAACTGACGGCGGACCTTCCGCTCATCGGCATCGTCGCCACCCTGCGCAGCTGGAAGGGGCACCGCTTCCTCATCGACGCGATGCCACTGCTCGCCCACCGGGACGCTCAGCTTGTCATCGTCGGCGAAGGGCCGCAGCGCCTGGCGTTGCAGCGGCAGATCGCCGCGCTGGGCTTGAACGTTCGCGTCAATTTGACCGGCAATCAGAACGATGTCGCGCCGTGGCTCGCGGCGCTGGATGTCTTCGCGCTTCCTTCCTACGCCAACGAAGGCGTGCCGCAGGCGCTGGTGCAGGCGATGTTCGTGGGCGTACCGTGTGTGACCACCGATGCCGGCGCGATCAGCGAGCTGGCCCTCGACGAGCACACTGCGCTGGTGGTCGCACGCGAGAATCCGGTCGCGCTTGCCGCGGCGATCGACAGGCTGCTCGGAGACGCTCAACTGAGGGCCCGCCTAATCGAGGCGGCTCGCGCCCGAGCCAGAGCCAAGTTCAGCTTGGATGCCATGCTCGATCGCATGGAAGCGGTATTTCGCCGCGCAGTCGATGAACCGCGTAGCCGCTGATTCGAGTCGCTTCGCTGGCCGCGCGCGCGTAGTGGCGCGCGCGCTTCGCTCTCGGATCGCGCGCCGGCGCCGCCGGCCGAAAGCCGCTCCGCGCAGGATTCTGGTTGCGCATCATCTGCTGTTAGGCGACACGCTGATGCTTACGCCACTGCTCGCCAAGGTGCGCGAACAGTACCAGTCTTCCGACATCGTCATGGCGCTGCCGGAAGCTTATGCTCAGTTGTACGCCCGCGCTCCTTACGGCGTACGCGCGCTGGGCTGGAACGTGAGGGCGCCGCACGCTTCCGCGCTGTGGCGGGAGCGCGGCTTCGATCTCGCCCTGATTCCCGGCGACAATCGGTTCAGCTGGTTGGCCCTGGCCCTCGACAGCCGCTGGATTGTCGCCTTCGGCGGCGATCGGCCCGCCGCCAAGAGCTTCGCGGTCGACGAACTCAAGCCCTATCCGGATACGCCTGCAGCTTGGGGCGACACGGTCACGACGCTCGTGGACGGCGCGCCGCCGGCGCCCTACGCGCGCCATCAATGGCCGGATCCGCCGGCGGAGCCTTTCGATCTGCCAAAGCCCGGCTACGCGGTGCTGCACGTCGGCGCCAGCACTCCGCTCAAGCAGTGGGATCCTCTGCGCTGGCGCGCGCTCGCGGCATGGCTGCTCGAGCGCGGTATCGAGCCGGTATGGTCGGGCGGTCGCGGCGAGGAAGCGAGCGTGCGCGCGTGCATGCCTGATTCGAACCAGAAGAATTACGCGGGACTGCTGTCGCTGCCGCAGCTTTGGCGCCTGCTTGCCAATGCGTCGCTGCTGGTAGCCCCCGACACAGGTGTAGCTCACCTGGGTCGCGTCGTGGGCGTACCTACCGTCGCGCTGTTCGGCCCCGGGTCGGCGATGATCAGCGGCGCGGGACGGTTCTGGCGCGATGCCCCATACCGCGCGGTTACTGTCGCCGATTTTCCGTGTCGCGATCAGCGCGTGCTTTTCAAGCGGGACCTCGCCTGGGTCCGGCGTTGCGGGCGCTCGCTCGCCGAGTGCCCGCACCCGCGCTGCATGGACGCGATCGAAATCGACGCTGTCACGGCGGCGATCGCCGACCTTGCATCGAGCAAGTAGCCGCCGTGCAACGCCCGACCATCGTCCAGTTCAACCTCTCCCCAACCCTCGGCGGCGCCGAAGTCTACACCGCCTCGTTCAGTCGCGCTCTTGCAGCGCGTGGATGGCCGACCCGTGTCATCGTCGCTCATGGCACGCACTTCTGGAACGATCTCGATTTCGGCAGCGTCCGACGCGACACGATCGCTCGAGCATCGCCGCCGCTGCCGCAATCGGGGGACATCATCGTGGTCCACGCCCCAGTCGCATCGGCGGTGCTCGCAACTTTAAGCGGCCGTTTCCTCGTCGGCGTGGCGCACCAGGCGCTCTACGACGGGACGCGACCGGCCTATTACGATCGCGCCGACATCCTGCTGGCGGTATCGCGCCACGTGATCGACACGCTCGGGCGCTACGGTCTTACGCGCGTGCACCCTACCCCGCTTTACGGCGTTGCGGACTTCGCGCGCGGCCCGCGTGAGCAAGCGCCTCAAGCGGGGCCGCTTTTCGACGCCGATTCAAGAAAACTGCGCGACCGCGTGATGGGCGTGCTCGAGCGCAGCGGCCGCGCCTTTGTACTGCAACGCCGATATGAGCGCCATCCTGGCCTCACGCTTGGCGTGGTGTCGCGGCTCGCGCCGCTCAAGCAGTTTCCTGACTTGTTCGAGTGCCTGACACCGGTGCTCGTGCGCCATCCCGGTGTACACATCGACCTGTTCGGTGCCGCCGTCGGCTACAAATCGCTCGCGGCCATTCGAACCGCGCTCAAGCCGCTGGGCAGCCGGGTGCGCTTCTGGGGACGGCAACGCGACGTCGCAACTGCCTACCGCGCCATCGACTACCTTCTAACTGGAATGCCCGAGCGCGAAGCGCTGGGCCTGAACGCCATCGAATCCTGCGTTGCGGGGACGCCTGTGCTTGCCATCTCCGCGCCGCCTTTTTCCGAAACCATGAAAGACGGCTTAACCGGCTTCCTATATACCGACCCGCGGCAGGACGCCGGTGCCGACTTCGATCGCGTCCTGACAGCCATCGAAAACGGGAGCCGACCTCAACTCGCCGCCGCCGACACCCATCTTGAACGCTTCACATTCGAACGCTTCGCCGACCGCCTCGACGCAGTGATGAACGAAATCGTTGAGCGCGCGGCCTAGGCCGCCACGCCGCTTGGAGCGGTCCGACGGTACAATCGCGTCCGCCTCGAGCGTTCCATGTTCAAAGAGAAAAACATCGTCGACTGGCAGCTCTGGGCCGCGGCAGCCTATCTGGCGCTTTTGCCGTCAAACGCCTGGACATTCGCGCGCTCGCTCACGTTCGGGATCTCCGCCGGCCTCGCGGTGATCATCCTGATCGCCGGCTGGACAGGCCGGGGCGCTCGCGTGCCCTCGCCTGGGTTGAGCATTCTGGTCACGCTTGGGGCCTGGTCCGCGTGGTCGGTTGCTTCGCTCGCCTGGTCGATCGACGCCGACTACACCCTCGGTCAGTTGAAGCGCGAGATCGGCTGGAGCTTGCTGGCGATCGTCGCCTTCTACATCGCGCCACATTCGCCAAAGGCATGGCGGACCTTGATCGGGGTGGCCCTTGCCGCGTTTGGCGTCTACGCAACGCTCGCGCTGGCTTTGGCCGCGACACCTTCAGGCTGGGATCCATCGCGATGGCATGCGGGGGTCGGTCCTTACGCAACGCACATGGTTTTAGTTGCGCCGCTCTTGCTCACGTTGCCTGCGCCGCATCCTGTCGGCTTTAACGGGCGCCGTTGGATCGTCTTGGTCGGCATAGGGCTCTTGATCCTGCTGCTGGCCAGCGCGCGACTCACGGACAACCGGATGGTGTGGATCGCCCTCGCTGCGACCTTCGCAACGGCATTCGCCCTGGCGGCCTGGCGCTGGCACACGTCGCTCGCGCGAGCGCCACTGCGCTGGCTCTCGCCGCTGTTCGCGCTGCTGATTGTTCTGGGCGTTGTGTTCGCCGACGTGACCCGCGAACGCGCCCAATCCGACTTTCCGCCTGACACCCCGGTCGCGCAGACGCTCGCCGCGGACCCGCGGCTGCCCCTGTGGGAAGGAACCATGCGGCTCATCCGCGCGCGCCCGTGGACAGGCTACGGCTTCGGACGCGCGATCGTCGCCGACGAGCTGAAGGGCTCGCTCGGCAACCCGATGCTGTGGCACGCCCACAATCTTTTTGTCAGCCAGGTACTGCAAAGCGGACTGATCGGTTTCGCTTTGTTTGCCGCACTTCTGGTCGCGCTTCTGGCGCGCTTCATACGCTACGTTCGTCAGGACAGCGATGCGCTCGCCGTGATCGGGATCGTGGGCACGTCGTTGATCGGTGGATTTCTGGTCAAGAATCTCACCGACGACTTTCTGTTTCGCAGCAACGCCAAGGAATTCTGGGCGCTGCTCGCGCTGCTGCTGGGTTTCGGGACGCGGCTCGAGCGCCGCAATTCCAGTTAACGCCGGCGCTGCGCCAGCACCGTGACCGAGCTGGGACGAACTGGCGCAAGTCCGCGCTCAAGCGGCAGATACTCGGGAATCCACGTCTTGAGCCAGGTACGCACTTCGGCGTCGGGCGCTTCGCGGTCGCGCTGCAGCCAGGAAAGCATTTCGTCGACCGCGGCAGGGTCGGCGGTGCGGGCCTGGGCGATTCTCAGCTTGGGATGGTGCGTGGGCAGGCTCGCTTCTTCCGACGCGAGCGGCTCCTCGTAGAGCTTTTCGCCTGGTCTCAAACCGGTGAACACGATGCGGATCCGATCGGGATCGGCCCCCGACAGGCGAATCATGTCGCGGGCGAGATCGACGATGCGCACGGGCTCTCCCATATCGAGAACGAGCACTTCGCCTCCGCGTCCCATCAACCCCGCCTGAAGCAGGAGCTGGGTCGCCTCCGACAGTGACATGAAATAACGGGTGATCTCGGGATGCGTCACGGTCACGGGACCCCCGCGGCCGATCTGCTCCCGGAATCGGGGAATCACGCTTCCCGCGCTGCCGAAAACATTGCCGAAGCGAACGATGACAAACTGGGTGGTGCCGTTTTGCAGGCTCTGGCAGATCATCTCGGCCAGACGCTTGGAAGCGCCCATGACATTCGTTGGATTGACCGCCTTGTCGGTGGAGACCAGGACGAATTTCTCGACTCTTGCCGCCACTGCGGCGCGTGCCAACGCCCACGTGCCATAGGCATTGTTGCGCACCGCGGCCCAAGCGTTGGTCTCCTCCATCAGGGGAACGTGCTTGTACGCCGCCGCATGGAACACCACCGACGGGCGCTCGCGGGCGAGCACCTGCTCGACGTGGGTCAGATGCTTCACGTCGCCAACCACGGTGGCGAGCGAAAGCTTGGGGTGGGCGTCGAGCAGCGCCTGTTGAACCTGATAGAGCGCGGATTCGGAGATGTCGAACAGCACCAGTCGCTCCGGGCGAAAGCGCGCAATCTGGCTGCAAAGCTCGGCGCCTATCGAGCCGCCGGCCCCGGTGACCATCACGACGCGGCCGCCGAGCCATTCGCGAAGCCCTGCGCTGTCGAGCACCACTGGATCGCGGCCAAGGAGGTCATCGAGCTCCACGTGGCGAATGGTGGTGAGCTGCGAACGACCGCTGATCAGGTCGTCATAGGAAGGGACGGTGAGCGCTTCCACGCCGGCCGCAGCGCACAACTCCGCGACGCGGCGTCTCACCGCGTGAGCTGCCGACGGCAAAGCGAGAATCACCGTGCGGACCCCAAAGCGCTTGGTCCACATCGGCAACTCGCCGATCGGGCCCAGTACGCTGATGTTGCGCAAGAGCCTTCCTTGCTTGGCCGGGTCGTCGTCGAGCAACCCGATAATGCGCCACTCTCTGCTGTGCGCGAACTCCTTGGTGAGCCGGGCGCCGGCCTCTCCGGCGCCGAGGATGAGTACCGGCTCGCCGAGGGCCGCGAGCGGGCTGTAAAGGCGGTGCTCCTTCCAGACACGGTAGGCAAAGCGGCTTCCCGCCATAAGAAAGATGACCACCGGCGGGTAGAGCACGAGTACGCTTCGCGGCACGACCGCGGTGAGTCGCAGCATCACCAGCACCAGCGGGATCGCAACCGCTGCCAGGCCCGCGGCGAGCACGATTCGTTGCAGATCCGGCAAACTGGCGAAGCGCCACAACCCGCGATATAGACCAAATGCGAGGAAGATCACCGCCTGCAGCGGTAGAACCCAGACCAACGTGCGCCAGACGTCTGTGACCTGCGGTTCGTGCAAATCGAAATTGAAACGCAACCAATAAAGGCCCACCCAGGCGATCGCCGCCGCCGCGACGTCATGAACGAACGCGAGCCACGCGCGCCAGTTAGCTCTTACTCTCATCCCAGCTCATTCCGCAGTCGCCAAGCGTGATCGATCGCCAGAAACAACCCGAGCAGCACGGCCAGCCACAGCACGAGCAATACATTTCCCGCGTTAGGCGCGCGAACGAGCGCCGCGAGCGCCGACCCTGTGGTGCCCAACATCAGAGCAATGTATAGCGCCAGCGTTCCGGCATGCCCGAAGCCCATGCGCACCAGGCGCTGATAGTAGTGCTCGCGATGCGCTTGCCAGATTTTTTCGCCGGAAAAAAAGCGCCGCAAGATGGTTGCGGTTGCATCGGCGATGAAAGGAAGGAACACAAGCGGAGGAAACCAGGCGGGCCACCACTGCGCTTTCCAGCCCGCAATGCCACCAGCGGCCGCGAGAAATCCCAAGGGCACTGCGCCCACGTCGCCCAAGAAAGCGCGCGCAGGCGGCCGATTGACCATCATGAACGGTACGGTGGCCAGAACGACCGCCACCATCAGCGTCGTCTCCGATGCATCGGCCCGCCATCCGGCGATCGAGTAGGCGGTGAATCCGATCAGGGTCATCGCCGCCGCGAGACCGTCACTCCCATCCATGAAGTTGTAAAGATTCGCCATCCATACCATGACCAGAACCGTTGCCAGCCAGCCCAATAAACTCGCGGGCGGGCCAATGAGCAGAAGCCAGATGAGGGCGGCCACGACGTGCGATGCCAGGCGTAGAACCACCGGCAGCCCGCGCCAATCGTCCCACATCGATATGGCGATGACGATCAGCATGGGGATCGCCCAGGCCAGCGCAGGAGGTGACCAAAACGCCGAGGCAGCGACACCCGCCCAGATTGCGACGCCGGCGCCTCGTGCAACTGTGGAACGATGCAGCGACCGAGAGTTCGGATGCGCCGGAGGTAAGAGTTCAAGCCTTAGC
>Ga0126381_100000839_pt1 | contig 33377 bp, 25 predicted proteins | sample PanSoiMetPlot_28_FD_96465 | JGI IMG/M metagenome (GOLD analysis project Ga0126381, IMG submission 96465) | Tropical forest soil microbial communities from Panama - MetaG Plot_28 | ecosystem: Environmental > Terrestrial > Soil > Tropical forest > Bulk soil | place: Panama | collected 2016-02-17 | reverse complement strand
TCGAACATTCGTGTGACCGTTTGGCCGGTCAACGCCGAAGTGGGAATGGGCAAGGCGTACGACTTCAGCGCCAGTATCGTTGGCACCGACAATACGGACGTGAGCTGGACCATCGATGAAGGAGACGCGGGCGGACGGATCATTCCGCGAGGCGCGAAATCGATTGGCGGGGCCGTGTCGGCGCAGGCGGTTTACATCGCACCGAATACCCCCGGCACCTTCCACGTGACGGCAACGACCAAGGCGGACCTGGCGAAGTTCGATTCCGCCGAGATCACCGTTCAAGGGCCGCAGAAGCGTTAGCCTCACTCCTCGCCGTTTCCGTTACCTTTTCAGCGCAAGTAGGTATAGCGCACGATCTGCCGATCGGCGCTACGAGTTTGCTTTCAGCATTTGTTCGGCGTGCTTGAGCGAGGTATCGGTCAGCTTGGCTCCGCTGATCATGCGGGCGATTTCGCGAGTTCTTTCTTCCACGTCGAGAGCGCGGACAGAAGTTTTGGTTCTGCCGGCGGATTCGCGCTTTTCGATGAGGTAATGCTGATCAGCGAAGGAGGCGATCTGCGGCAGGTGCGTGATGCACAGCACCTGCTTGGTGCGCGAGAGTTGTTTCAGCTTCTTGCCGACCGCTTCGGCGGCGCGGCCGCCGATGCCGCTGTCGATTTCGTCAAAGACGAGGGTGCGCTGATGGGTGGTCTGAGGAGTTGCCCCGTTGCGCCCTGCGCGTTTGCTTTGACCGGACTCGATGCTGGTTTTTAGCGCCAGCATGACGCGCGAGAGTTCGCCGCCCGATGCGATTTCGTCGACCGGACCGAGCGGCTCGCCGGGATTGGCCGAGATCAGGTATTGCACTTGATCGAAGCCACGCGGCGTCCAGTTTGATTCTTCGTCGGTGCCGCTGACTTCGACTTTGAAGCGCGCCTTCATTGCCAGCTCGTTGATCTCAGCTTCGACCAGCTTCTCCAGCTTGCGCGCGGCGTCGTAACGCTGGCGGGAGAGAGCGCGCGACGCATCGAGATATTTCTCGGCTGCATTCTTCAGCTCGATGCGCAGCTTGCGCAAAGTTTCGTCCTTGTTGTCCATTTCGCTGAGCTTGCGCTCGAGTTCGTCTCCGAGCGCGATCACATCTTGCAGCGTGGGGCCGTATTTGCGCTTGAGACGATCGAGCGTCGCGAGGCGATCTTCCACTTCGGCCAGGCGCTCGGGTGAGGCTTCGATGCCTTCGCCGTAGTCGCGAAGGCGCTGGCCGATGTCTTCGATGGTGATGCGGGCGGACTCGAGCTCGGGGATGGCGTCGCGGAACTGTTCGTCGAAGCGCAAGAGCTCTTCGATCTGGCGCGTGGCGGCGCGGACGTTCGCTGCCGCAGACGAGTTGCTCTCATACAGCGCATCATAGGCCGCCATGGCGGCGGTGCGAACGCGTTCGGCATTGGCCAGGACGCGCTTCTCGGATTCGAGTTTCGTGTCTTCGCCTGGTTGCAGGCGGGCGTCGGCAATTTCCTTGCGCTGGAAGCTCCATAGATCGAGCAGACGCAGGCGGTCGTGCTCGTCACGTTCCAGATCGGCAATGTGCTGGCGGACGGAGTTCCACGCTTCGAAGGCGGTCGCTGTGGTGGAGTTATCGCATGCGGCGAAGGTATCAAGTAATTGCAGGCGTGATGCCGCATCGAAGGCCAGCACGGCCTCGTTTTGCGCGTGGATCACGGCCAGGTGCGGAGCAAGCTCCTTCAGCACGGCTACCGTTGCCGGCTGGTTGTTGATGAAGACGCGGCCTTTGACGCTGGTGGAGATTTCGCGGCGAAGGATGACCTGGTCTTCGTCGGCGTCGATGCCGTTGTCTGCCAGAACCGAGGTGATCGCCGGCGAGTCGTTTTCGAAGACCGCGGAGACGGTTGCCTTGTCGGTGCCGTGGCGGATGGCGTCGCTCGAGGCCTTGTCGCCGAGCAGCAGCGCGAGCGCGTCGATGAGGATGGACTTGCCGCGCCGGTTTCGCCGGTCAGGAGGTTGAGGCCGGGGGCGAATTCGACGGCTACGTTGTCGATGACGGCGTAGTTTTCGACCCGCAATTCGAGGAGCACAGTGGTTCTCGTGCGAAGTGTAGCAGGGAAGCAGTCGGCAGTCAGCATTCAGCCGCGCGCTTTTCGCCTTTCTCTGTTCGCCCTTCGCCAGATAAGTGAGGCGAACAGGCATGTCCACGAAAAGCGAAATGCCAAGAGACAAGAGCGAGGAGCGAAGCATCGACAGCCGACAGCCTCTTTACTCACTCGGAACCCCGTCCCACATCCCTGCGTCTGCTGCGTCAAATGCTTATAATGCCAGTAACGAAAGTTGAGCGCGTTCTGTCTCATGAATCTGTTTCCTGTGTTGCTCGCTTCGGCCATCGGCGGTGAAATCTCAGGTCTGATTGAAAGCAGCGGTCTCGTCGCCAAGACTGTCCTCATCATCCTTCTGATCTTCAGTGTTGCGTCGTGGGCCATCATTTTTTCCAAATGGGGGCTGTTCCGGCGCGCGCGGACGCAGAGCAATCGCTTCATGCGCATGTTCCGCAAGTCGGAGCGTCTGAATGACGTGGCCTCCGTGGTCGAGCAGTTCAAACCGAGTCCTCTGGTCGCGGTCTTCGAGGGCGCCTACAGCGAACTGCGCAAGCAGACGACCTATCCCATTCGCATGGCCGCATTGCAGCGGGCGACGCAGATCGCCGCTTCGGAGGAGTTAACGCGACTGGAGAGCCGTCTGCCATGGCTCGCGACCACGGGTGCGGTCACGCCGTTCATCGGACTGTTTGGAACGGTCTGGGGCATCATCGATGCCTTTCACGGATTGGGAACGGCTGGATCGGCGACGTTGCGCGCTGTTGCGCCCGGAATTTCGGAAGCGCTGATCACCACCGCGGCCGGACTCTTCGCCGCGATTCCCGCGGTCATCGGCTATAACGCGTTCACGCAGCAGATTCGCGAGTTCGGCGCGCGCATGGATGACTTCAGCCTGGAACTGGTCAACGAAGTGGAGCGCGCGCAAGCCGGAGCAGCGCGGCAGCCGGCGGCAGTGGAGCGGCGGTAATGGCTTTCACCAACGCCCAGGGTCGAACGCAGACCTCGCTGGCCGACATCAATGTCACTCCGCTGGTCGATGTCGTGCTGGTGCTGCTGATCATCTTCATGGTGACCGCGCCGGTGCTGCAGTCGGGTATTGAAGTCGCGGTTCCGCACACCAAGACGGTCAAGGAGATCACCGAGGAACGGCTGGTGATCACCATCGACCGCGACCAGAATGTCTTCCTGAACAATCAGCCGGTCAACATCAACCAGATCGGCCAGCGCATTCGCGAGAAGATGCGCGACCCCGAAGGGCAGGCCGTCTACCTGCGCGCCGATGAGAACGTGCCCTTCGGCGCCTTTGCCACGGTGATGGACGCGGTGAAGCAATCCGGCATTACCAACGTGAGCATCGTTACCCAGCCGCTGGAGAAGAATGGACGCGGACATTGACATTTTCGCGTCGGAGGGCAACGTTAAGGGCCCGCTGATCGGCTCCCTTGCGCTGCATGTCGGATTATTTGTCCTGGCGCTGTTCGGCTATCTGATTCCTGTTGGGCGCGGTGAAAGCTGGGGCGGCACAACCGGTGGCGGCGGGGCAATGAGCGCGACGCTGGTCAACAGCATTCCGCTGCCGGCTCCGCAGACGCAAACGCGGAACGTGCTCGCGAATGAGTCGAAGGGGCTGAGCGTGGCGCAGGTTCGCGAGGTGGAGAAGGAGCAGCCGAAGGCGATTGAGCTGCCCGCGCCTGACGTCAAGCTGAAAGGGATTCGCAAGAGCGAGCCGAAGAAGCCACCGCCGAAGGAAGTGGCGAAGGTCGAGGACAACAAGATTCCCTTCGGCGAAGGCGGGCCGGTGAGCGGGCCGTACGGTTCGTTTTCCGCCGGCGGCGCGAAGGGTGGACTGAGCTTCAGCGGAGGCACAGGCGATTTCGGCAGCCGCTTCGGGTGGTATGTCGACGCGGTACGGCGGAAGGTTTCGGAGAATTGGCTGAAGTACGAGGTCGATCCGAATGTCGATACCGCGCGGCGCGTGTACATCTACTTCGAGATCAGCCGCTCGGGCGAGCCGGGAAGTATTCGCGTGGAGCAGTCCAGCGGAGTGCCGTCGCTGGATTTGTCGGCGATGCGGGCTTTGCAGAGGATCGATACGTTCGGGCCGTTGCCGCCGGAGTACAACGGGCGATATGTGGCGGTGGAGTTTTGGTTTGACTACAAACGATAGCTGCAGGCAGTCCATCGGGCTTGCGGTTGCGGAATCATATTGGAGCTCATGGTTGAAATGCGTCGGATGAAATCTTTCTTTTCGTGCTCGCTGTTCGCTCTCCTCGTCATCACGTCTCTTTCGGCCCAGGATTGGATTCGTACCGGAACAGGTCTTGGGGTGGAGAAGATCCGGCTGGCTGCGCCGGACTTCAAGACGGTCACCACGGACGGCGGAACGCAGAACCTGGCGATGACGTTCAACGTCACGTTCTCCAACGACCTGCAGAACGCCGGCATCTTCGACATGGTTTCGCGCAGCTTCTTCCCGCTGTCGATCCCGGGGGCGCCGCAGGAGGTGCGCCTGAACGAGTGGGGCAGCGCGCCGCCCAATGCCAGCATGCTGGCCTTTGGCAACCTTGGTGTCAGCGGCGGATTCTTTAATGTGCAGGGCTGGCTGTACGACACCAAGAATCCGCAATCGCCGCAGGTACTGGGCAAGCAGTATCGCGAGCAGGCGACGGACGAGAACGCGCGCGTAATCGCGCACCGCTTCGCCGATGAGATCATCTTCCGGCTGGGCGGGGGCGTTCCCGGCATCGCCGAGAGTCATGTTTATTTTGTCAGCTCGCGCAGCGGGTCGAAAGAAATCTGGCAGATGGATTACGACGGAGCGAACCAGAAACAGCTGACGCATCTCGGCTCCATTGCGCTGTCGCCGCATGTTTCGCCGGATGGCTCGCGAGTGGCGTTCTCGGGCGTCACCAAGCAGGGCTGGCAGATCCTGATGTACTCGAAGGACCTCAGTCGTCTGGTGAGCTTCCCATATTTCGGCGGCGACAACTACTCGCCGGCATGGTCGTCGGACGGGCAGAACATCGCGTTCTCGTCGTCGAAGAGCGGCAATACCGAGATCTACAGCGTCAGCTCGACGGGCGGGAGTTCACGGCAATTGACGCAGAGCAAGGGGCCGGATGTGTCGCCGACGTGGAATCCGAAGACGAATGCGCAGATCGCGTGGGTAAGCGGGCGCACCGGGCTGCCGCAGATCTACACGATGGCATCAGATGGGACGAACCTTGCGCGCGTTACCGATCAGGGATATGCGGTGTCGCCGTCCTGGTCGCCGAATGGCCAGTTCCTGGCGTTTGCGTGGGTGCGGCATTATGGACCGGGAGCGCCGGGCGCGAGCGACATCTACATCATGGATGTAGCGAGCAAGCAGTGGGCGCAGTTGACGCACGATGGCGGGCGAAATGATTTTCCATCGTGGTCGCCGGACGGGCGGCACATCGTGTTCCAGTCGAATCGTACAGGGAAGACGCAGATCTGGACGATGCTGGCCGACGGCAGCGAGGCGCGGCAATTGACGACGTCGGGCGAGAACTCGCAGCCGAACTGGAGTTTTAAATAGGCTTTTAGCTCTTAAGCTATTAGCTTTTACCTTTGTAGCTTTGAAGTCGGCTACACACCGGCTTGTTTCTTACGGGGGGCAAATAAGGCAGGGAGCTTGATTACTAAGAGCTAAAGGCCAAGAGCTAAGAGCCACGAGCCAAAAGCTCTCCAGGCCGCGAAGGGAGCACACTTCCGGCCGGTCATCAATAACTGCGAGTGCTCTCGCACTGAAACGGAGGAGAAGAGTTGAATCGCAAATGGAGTCAATGGAGCAAAGCCGCGATCGCGCTGGCCGTCGTCATGTTGGTGGGAGCGTGTCATAAGAAGGCACCGCCACCGCCACCGCCGCCACCACCGCCGCCAACTCCGGCGCCGACCGCTTCGTTGACTGCCAATCCCAACACGATTAACGCCGGGCAGTCGACCACGCTGATCTGGAAGACCGACTACGCCACCGACGTGAGCATCGACGGGATCGGCAAGGTTGATCCCAGCGGCTCGCGAACGATGACACCCCCCGAGTCGACGACCTATCGCCTGGTGGCGAAGAACGATACCGGGACCCAGGAAGCCACCGCGCGCGTGACGGTGACGCCGGCGCCGCCACCGCCGCCACAGGCGTCGAATGAGACGGACGCCCAGATGTTTGCCCAGAACATGAAGGACGTCTTCTTCGACTACGACAGCTACGAGATCACGCAGCAGTATCAGCAGGTGTTGCAGGCCGACGCGCGCTTCCTCCAGCAGCATCCCAACATGAAGTTCATCATCGAGGGACACTGCGACGAGCGCGGCTCGACCGAGTACAACCTGGCGCTGGGCGACAATCGCGCCAACGCCGCCAAGCAGGCGCTGATCTCGCTGGGAATTCCGGCCGACCGGATTCGCACCATCAGCTACGGCAAGGAGAAGCCGTTTTGCACCGAGAGCACCGAGTCGTGCTGGGCGCAAAACCGGCGCGCGCACTTTGCCTATCAGCAATAGCGCGAGCAGGTGACGAACATGGGGCGGCCGGCTACCGCCCCGCGTCTTTTCTTGGTCGCGGGTGACATCCTCGTCGTACCATAGTCTCTTCTGAAGGCGATCGAAATTTCTTTACCGGACATGACCTATGCGATTTCGCAATAACTTGTTGTGGCCGGCACTTGTCGCAATCGTGCTGGCTTTCGAAGTTCCATCCTACGCTGTAAGCAAGGAAATCATCCAGCTGCAAACCCAGGTGCAGTCGTTGCAGGACCAGGTGGCACGGATGCAGCAGTCCATCGACATGAACATGGGCGTGATGAAGAACCTGATCGAGCAGAGCGCCGACAGCGTGAACAAGATGAACGCCGCCGTCACCGATCTGCAAAACAAGATGCAGGGGCTGAGCACCGACAACAACGGCAAGATCGATCAGTTGTCCAGCCAGGTGCAGTCGTTGCATGACTCGGTGGACGAGCTGAAGTCGCGCCTGGCGAAGGTGAGCAAGCAGCTTGATGACATGCAGCAGGGCGGCACGAACATTCCCTCCGGTCAGCCGGGGATGACTGCCGCTCCGGCAGGCGCTCCCAACGCCGGGGCGCCTGGTGGTGAGACGACCTCGAATGCGCCGCCGCCGGACCAGCTCTACAACAACGCGCTGCGCGACTATAACTCCGGCAAGTACGATCTTTCCTCGCAGGAGTTCGGCGACTACATCAAGTACTACTCGAATACCGATCTCGCCGGGAATGCGCAGTTCTATCTTGCGGACATCGAGTATCGCCAGGGCAACTTCGAAGCGGCGGTGAAGGATTACGACAAGGTGCTGGAGCAGTATCCCGGTGGAAACAAGGCTGCCACGGCGCAGCTCAAGAAGGGATACGCTCTACTGGAGCTCGGACAGCGCGATGCCGGCGTCCGCGAGCTGAACAGCCTGATCGCGCGCTATCCGCGATCGATTGAAGCTTCGCAGGCGCGCGATCGTTTGCGGCGCCTTGGTGTCACCAGCGGCAGCACGGTGCATAAGCCGGCGACAACAAGCCACTAACGCCCAGACAAATCGCGATCCATTTCGCCAATGACAGCCGCCGCGTCGTTGACTGCCTGGGCCGGAATTCCCGCGCTCATTCCTTGCGCCAGGATCAGCTCGCGTGCCTCCTGCCGGATTGACGGCAGGTGCATCCAGAACATCACCGCGCCCGCGACCGACGCGACGCCGCCGAGCGCCACCGTCCAGGGCGCGCCAATCCTATGCGCCGCAGCTCCGGCCGAGAGAGCTCCGAAGCGCGCCATGCCCATGAACATCATCGAGTAGACCGCCAGAATTCTCCCGCGCAGCTGATCGGGCACCATCGATTGAATCAGCGTATTCGACGACGCCATCTGCACCATGATGAAGAATCCTACGGGCACGAGCAGCAGCGTCGAGAGCCAAAAAACTCGCGACGAGGAGAACAGTATCAGGCTGACACCAAAGCCTGCGGCGCAAATCGCAATCAGCCTGCCCAGCCCGCGGATACCGACGCGCGCGGCGAGACTGATTGCGCCCAGCAGCGCGCCGACACCGGTGGCGCCCATGAGAATACCGAGGCCTCGCGCGCCGCCATGCAGGATCTGATCGGCGAAGAGCGGCATGAGGACGCTATATGGCATGCCGACGAAACTTACCAGGCCCAGAAGCAGGAAAATCGCGCGAAACGGTCCCGTGTTGCGCGCATAACGGAAGCCTTCCAAAATATTTTCTACTGGTGATCCTCGCGTTTCCAGGCGCGCGGCGCGCCGGATGCGCATCATCAGCAGGCCCGCGATCACCGCAATGTAGCTGACCGCGTTCGCGAAGAAGCACCAGCCCTCGCCGATTGAAGCAACCAGAATTCCCGCAACCGCCGGCCCGATAACGCGCGCGCCATTGAACATCGAGGAGTTTAGGGCGATGGCGTTCATCAGGTCTTCGCGTCCGACCATGTCGATGAGGAACGCCTGCCGAGCGGGGATATCCAATGCATTGACCACGCCGAGTCCTGCAGCCAGCACCATGATGTGCCATACCTGCACGCGGCCGCTGAGCGTCAACGCCGAGAGGATGCCGGCGAGGATCATCGACGCGGTTTGCGTGCCGATGACCACGCGATGGCGATTGTTGCGGTCAGCAACGATGCCGCCCACGGGCGCCATGATGAAGACGGGAATCTGGCTGGCGAAGCCGACCGCGCCCAGCAGGAAGGCCGAATCCGTCATGCGATAGACCAGCCACGACTGTGCGACAGTCTGCATCCAGGTGCCGATGAGTGAGATCAGCTGGCCGGCGAAGAACAGCCGGAAGTTGCGATGCCGCAGCGCGCGCACCGCCAATGCCACTCGTGAGGCGCGCGAGGCGGGCCGGGTGAACTCCTGCTCTTCTTCCTTCAATACTGAACGCAGGGATTCTTTTTCGGAAGGTTGCGAGAGGTCGGCCATTCGTCAGTTGGATGCTGAGCAAAACCGCGCTGACCCGGTTTCGCGTGGCCCCAAAGCTCACGGCCACTATCCAGAATACTTCAATTCGCGCTGAGACGATTGCGACAGCTGGTTTTGTATCAGGACATCACTGTTGGCTGACGAGTTCGGCAGCGAGTTGCGATTGTTCAGAACCGAGCGCCGTAGGCGCGGCGCACGGTTTTAGCCCAGGACGCAGCGAAGCGGAGTCCTGGGTCGAGTGAAGAATATTTGTGAGTCCCGTAGGGACGGCCTGAGGTTGTGTCGTCCTGACTCCTCCTACGGGCACCTCCATATCCAGGACTCACGTCCTGGGCTCCGATTGTGCCGCCCTTCGGGCTGAGCGCCGTCCGAGCCTATGTCAACAAGGTTTTTCGCGGCCTCTTCCGTCGCGCCGCACGCCGCGCCCTGACGATCCGGTTCTGCCGAAACCACTTGCCGCGCCTCGGGCGACCACGCGTCGGCGTGCGATCCACACGTGTTCTCATTCTCCCGAGGTTGCAGGACTGTGCGTCTGCGAATATCTTCCTAATTTGAATAATCCGACGTCACTTGCTCCGCAGATCCCCCCAACGCGCCGCTTCTTTCGCCGCGTGAAAGGAATTCTTCTTCGTCCCAGGCCCGTGTACCGTTTCTATCTCAAGAGAAAATTCGGCGCGGGCCGCCTCTCCCAACCTCCCGGGCCGAACATCGCCAACGGAACCCTGAAGACAAGGGCCGAATGGGAAGCGGCACACGCGAACGCTGAACGCCTGCACGTTCCTTCGCACCGCGGGCCGGAGAAAGACTGGGACCACCTGGCGGCCGTCACGACAATTCTTACGAGCACAGATCGCTCGGGGCGCATCCTCGACGCGGGCGCGGAAATCTACAGCAACGTCCTGCCCGCGCTCTTCCTCTACGGCTATCGCGAACTCTATGGCATCAACCTGAGCTTCACCGATCCCACGCGCCGAGGGCCGATCCGCTACATTCCCGGCGACCTCACGCGCACACCCTTCACCGACGGCTTCTTCGACGCCATCACCTGTCTCAGCGTGATCGAGCACGGCGTGCCGCTGGCTGGCTATTTTCGCGAGATGCATCGCCTGCTCAAACCGGGTGGGCTGCTCATTACCTCGACCGACTATTACCCGACGCCGATCGAAACACGCGGCCAGACCGCGCACGGCACGCCCATCAAGATCTTCACCAGGCCGGAGATCGGGTCGGCGCTTGAGTTTGCGCGCTCGCTGGGATTCGAACTCACGGGAGATGTCGATCTGGAATGCGAAGAGAAGCCGATTCGCTGGGAGCAGTACGGGCTGGAGTACACGTTCGTCTTGTTCACCCTGCGCAAACAGGGTTAAGCGGAACGAAACCTATCGCAGTTCATGACGAGCTTTCACTCGCTCCTACGCCACCGTCGATCGGCCAGTTCGATCAGCCCATACAAGACCACGCACACCCAGAAATCCACGATCAGCCCGAGATCCAGCCGGTCCGGACGGTGCCTTCCCGCCGGCGGCAGGTGAGGCATCAGGACAAAGAAATAAATGAGATTGCCAACCACGATGGCAATGGTCTGTTTGAGCAGTCGTCGGCCCACGCATTAGGTTGGACACCGCAGCGGGCCTGGGCGATGCCAGAAAAGAAGCTAGCGGCTCGAAGCTTGCGGCTGATTTACCATCAACCCAGTGCTCAACCTCACCACCAGCGTGCAATACGTCAGAGGCATCGGCCCGCACTTCGCCGAAATCCTGCTGGAAAAGGGCATCAGCACGGTCGAGGACCTGCTCTACTACCTGCCCTTCCGCTACGAAGATCGCCTGAACCCGCGCGGCATCGGCGAGCTTCGTACCGGCGAGATGGCCAGCATCATCGCCGACGTCCGTACCTTCGGACTCTTCCGCACGCGCCGCATGCCAATCTTCGAAATGACCGTCGGCCAGGGCCGCGACACGCTGAAGTGCATTTGGTTCAACGCGACCTATCTGCGAGACAAGTTCCGCGCCGGCATGCTGATCGCGCTCTATGGCAAGGTCGAGGCGGGAGATCGCGGCGGACATCGCTTTCAGATTATTCAGCCGCAGTTCGAGATCCTGCACGATCCTTCCGATCCTGAGGCTGGCAAGGAAGAGCAGTCGCTCGAGGTCGGGCGCATCGTGCCCATCTATGAAAGCGCCGGCAACGGGCGGCTTACGGCACGCTGGTTTCGCCGTGTGATTCACGGCATGCTGGAGAACCTTGGACCGGAGATTCCCGACGCGATCCCCGCAATCGTTCGCGGGCGCATGAACCTCATCGACCGCCGTCCCGCCTTCTGGCAGGCGCACTGGCCCGAGCCGGGCGAGAGCCTGACGCAGTTGATGGCCGCGCGCACACCCGCGCATATTCGACTCATCTTCGAAGAGCTCTTCTTTCTCGAGCTCGGCCTGGAGCTAAAGCGCCGCAAAGTTCGCGCGCAGAGTGGCGTCGCGTTTCCCGTCACCGATCGCGTGCGCGATGCCATCAAGCGCATCCTGCCATTTCATCCCACGGCTGCGCAGAAGCGGGTGCTGAAAGAGATCGCCGACGACATGACCGCGCCCGTGCCCATGCGCCGTCTGCTGCAAGGCGATGTCGGCTCCGGCAAAACCATCCTCGCATTCGAGGCGGCAGTCATCGCCATCGAGAACGGCTATCAAGTCGCGCTGATGGCGCCGACGGAAATCCTCGCCACGCAGCATTACCTCTCGGCGCGGCAGATCCTCGAAGCTGCCGGATATCGCATCGTGCTGCTGACGGGTTCGCAGGAGACGGGCCGCAAGAAGCAGCTCCGCCGGCACATCGCGCAAGGCAACGCGCAACTGGTCATCGGCACCCACGCGCTTATCCAGGAGTCGGTTGAGTTCGATAAGCTGGGGCTGGTGATCGTCGATGAGCAGCATCGCTTCGGCGTGATGCAGCGCTTCAAGCTGATGAAGAAGGCTGATGCAGCGCCGGCAGGCGATCAATCGCCAATCGCTGCATCGGGAGTAACAGCGAGTGTGGCAGGTGATGGACGTCAGCCTAAATCCGCGACGCTCGAACCCGACGTGCTGGTGATGACCGCGACTCCTATCCCACGCACCCTTGCGCTGACGATCTATGGCGACCTCGACACCAGCATCCTCGACGAGCTTCCGCCCGGGCGGACGCCGATCACTACGCGCCGCGTCGGCGACGAGCGCGCCGACGAGGTTTGGCAGTTCGTGCGCAAGCAGGTGGCCGCAGGGCATCAGGCGTACATCGTCTATCCGGTGATTGAAGAAGGCGCAATGGAGGGAGAGCTGAAAGCCGCCATCAAGATGCACGAACACCTGCGCTCGCATGAGTTCTCCAGCCTGCACGTCGGGCTTCTGCACGGCCGCATGAGCGCCGACGATAAAGACGCCACCATGGCGGCTTTCAAGCGCGGAGAGATCCAGGTGCTGGTATCAACCACGGTCATCGAGGTTGGTGTCGATGTGCCCAACGCCAACGTCATGGTCATCGAACATGCCGAGCGCTTCGGCCTCTCGCAGCTTCATCAGTTGCGCGGGCGCATCGGACGCGGTGCCGCCAAGTCATACTGTGTTTTGATGACCGGCGGCAAGGTCTCAGAGGAAGCGCAGCAGCGTCTCGATGCCATGGTGCGCACGCAAAACGGATTCGAGATTGCCGAGATCGATTTGCAGCAGCGCGGCCCAGGCGAATTCTTCGGTACGCGCCAGGCCGGCATTCCGAACTTCCGCGTGGCAAACCTGCTGCGAGATCGCGACCTGCTGGAAGCGGCGCGCAAGGAAGCTGGGTATGTCCTCTCAGGCAATAAGGCAGACGTCACCAAGGAGGAGCTCGGCCGCGCCGTAAAACACCTGCGCACGCGCTGGAACCGGCGCTACGGACTAGTAGAAGTGGGCTGATTGGTGGTTCCAGCCTTCATCTGCGCGGCTGCGGCAGCGCTCTCTCGTCCCGCGCGGCGCGGGACGACTCAACTCAGCCCAGAGCCTAGTCCTGGGTGGCGATCCCCATAAACTCCCACGTCCCGGTAAGTCGCGCCCGACCGCGCCATGCTGCATCCAACCCCACGAGGAGTTTGCCATGCTCGATCCCAAAGAAATCCTGACCACGCTTTCCGACCGCTTTGCCAGCAGCGGAAAAGTGCAAAACGTTTTCGGCGAGCCGATTGAGGCCCACGGCAGAACCATCATCACCGTCGCGCGCGTGAACTATGGCCTGGGCGCGGGTGGCGGCGGCGAAAACAAGTCGAAGAGCGAAGATGCCCTCGGCGGCTCAGGCGGTGGAGGCGGCGTCAGCGTCTGCCCCGTCGGCGTGTTGGAGGTGACCGAAGCCAACACGCGCTGGATACCCTTCTTCGATCCGAGGGCAACGGCACGCCTGATTGTGGCGGGAATTGCGATCGGATTTATCCTGCGGAGGGCGCTCCGCTGGAGATGAAGAGCAGGGTCAGGTTTCGATTTCCGGGGTCTCGAAAGCGTTCTCAGGCTCGGAGTACGACAGGTGATTACTCTAAACGTGAAACTTGAATCCGTGCCAGCCACGGCGCAAACTGGAAGACCGTGACCGCAACTAGCAAGCCCGATCTCTTTCGCCTGCTGCCTTCCGTCGACGAACTGCTGCGCGACAGAGAGGTGGAAATACTCGTCCAACGATTTGGCCGCGCAGCCACTGTGGAGGCTTCGCGCGCAGCGGTGGATGATTTGCGTAGCAATGTAGCGGGAGGTTCGCTGGAGGCAAGCGACATCAAAGCTGCCATCGATGATCTGCCACAAGCGATTCAACAACAACTCGAGAGATCGCTGACTTACTCGCTTCGCCCGGTCATCAACGCCACCGGTGTGATCCTGCATACCAATCTCGGGCGCGCTCCGCTGAGCGAAGCCGCGCTGGAGCATGTCGCCGAGGTCTCGCGCACCTACTCCACGCTGGAGTTCGATCTCGCTGCCGGCGAGCGCGGCAAGCGAGACGTGCATGTCAGCCGATTATTCGCGCAGTTGTTCGGCGACGTGGGACGCGAGGTCTCGACCATCGTCGTCAACAACAACGCTGCCGCCGTGCTCCTGGCACTGAACTCGCTGGCGGAGGGCGGGGAGGTGATCGTCTCGCGCGGCGAACTGGTCGAGATCGGCGGATCCTTCCGCATTCCCGACGTGATGGAGAAGTCCGGCGCCACTCTCCGTGAAGTCGGGACCACGAATCGCACACGCATCGCCGATTATGAAGCGGCCATTACCGATCGCACGAAGCTCCTGTTGCGCGTGCATCGCTCCAACTTCGAAATCGTGGGATTTACCGAGCAGCCGTCGCTGAAAGATTTGGCCGCCCTTGGACGCAAGCACAATATCCCCGTGATGGAAGATCTCGGCAGCGGCGAGCTCTTCGATCTGCGGCAGGTTGGCGTGCATGGGGAGCCGATGATCGCCGACAGTCTGCGGGCAGGTGTTGACGTCCTGACCTACAGCGGCGACAAGCTGATGGGCGGCCCGCAGGCCGGGCTGATCACCGGCGCTCCCGAGCTGGTTGCGAAGATCCGTAAGAATCCGCTCTTCCGCGCGCTCCGGGTCGACAAGATGTTCTACGCTGCGCTGGAAGCCACGCTGCTGGCCTATCTTCGCGAGGATTACGATTCCATTCCCGTTCTGCGCATGATGCGCCTTCCAGATAGCGAACTGCAGCGCCGTGCCGAAGAGATTGCGCGGCAGCTGCGAGCGAGTTCGCCGCAGATCGAGATTGAGGTCGTCGAATCGCGATCGGTTATCGGCGGCGGTTCGGCGCCGGGCGCAACGCTGCCGTCGCGAGCATTGGCGGTACGCAGCACAAAGCTGAGCGCCGACAAGCTTCTGGAACAGCTTCGGGGTTGGCAGACGCCGATCGTTGCACGCGTCGAAGATGATCGCGTGCTGCTCGATCTGCGAACAGTTGAGCCGAAGCACGACCTGGCAATCCTCAGCGCACTACTCGGCGCCTTGAAGTGAATGGCGACCATCTACACCATCGGCCATTCCACGCGCACGCTGGACGAACTCATAGCCGCGCTCCAGGCACACGGCATTCGCACCCTCGTCGATATCCGCGCCTTTCCCATGTCGCGCCGGCTGCCGCATTTCAATCGCGAATCGCTGGAAGCCGAGCTGCCGAAACATGGTGTCGCGTACGTCTGGATGAAGGGGCTTGGCGGCCGTCGCAGGAAGATCCGCAACGACTCGCCTAACACCGGCCTGCGCAACGATTCCTTCCGTAACTACGCCGACTACATGCTGACGCCCGACTTCAGCGAAGCCATCGAGCGACTCATAAAGATCGCCGAGCAGGACAACACGGCCATCATGTGCGCCGAGCGCGTGTACTTCCAGTGCCATCGCATGCTCGTCAGCGACTATCTCACGGCGCACGGCCACACTGTTCTGCACATCGAGGACGACAAGCATCCGCCTCGCCCGCACAAGTTGATGGCAGAAGCGCATGTCGTCAACGGGCAGTTAGTCTATAATGCCCAGCAACTGTTCTGACATTCACGCACACGCTTCGCGTGATGAAGACTTTCCTGCGCTCCAGGAAAACCGATTCGGGAAAGTTCCCGAGACAACGGCGTGTTGATCACGGCCGTGCGTCAGGCACGTGCCTTATGATCCGCGTGGAGCGACCTGGTGCCGTCTTCCCCAACCCCGACGAATAATTCTGCGGCTTTTGACATGCGGATCTCCGGACGCTGCTCCGCCAAGACGAGCACGGCGCACGGCCCGCAATGCCGGACTCTGCTCAACGATCGCTTCGATCACGAATCCTGCGGGGTGGGCTTCGTCGCCGACCTGCGCGGCGGATCGAGTCACGAGATCCTGCGACTGGCGCTGACGGCATTGAGCCGGCTGGCTCATCGCGGCGCGGTTGCTGCCGACGGGAAGAGCAGCGACGGCGTAGGCGTCCTTACCGCCATTCCGCGGGAACTACTGCTGAGGCAAGCCGGGCTTCGTCTGCCTGCGGAGAACGCCTTCGCCGTGGGCATGCTCTTTTTGCCGCAAGACGAAACTCAGGCCACACGCGCCCGCATTTGCCTGCAAGACTGCATCACGGCCGAGCGCCTGCAGTGGCTGGGCTGGCGCGAGGTCCCGACTCGCCCTGAGGTGCTGGGCGAAATCGCCTTGGGATCAATGCCGGTCATCCGGCAGGCGCTGATCGCCGGGCCGGAGGAAGGGAAGTACACGGAAGGGGAGATCGAGCATCGGCTGTTTCTGGCGCGCAAGAGCTTCGAGCGGCAAGTCGCCGACAGCTACGTGTGCTCGCTTTCGGCGCGCACCATCGTCTACAAGGCGCTGTGCGCAGGACGGCTGCTGCACGATTTCTATCCTGATTTGCAATCGCCTGAGTTTGTCACGCCATTCGCCGTCTTTCATCAGCGATACGCGACGAACGTGCTGCCCTCCTGGCATCGCGCGCAACCTTTGCGCATGCTGGCGCACAACGGCGAGATCAATACCATCTGGGGCAATCGCGCGCAAATGGAGGCGCGACGCGCGACCCTGCCGCCGGAGTGCGAGCCCATACTCAGCAGTAACGCTTCCGATTCGATGACCCTCGACGAAGTAGCCGAGCTACTCGCCAATTACGATCGCAACGTAGCTGAGGCGGTTCGAATGATGCTTCCGCCTGCGGCCAGCGGCCCCGAAAGCGAGTTCCACCGATATCATGCCGATTGCATGGAGCCGTGGGATGGGCCATCAGCACTGGTCTTCAGCGATGGCAGGCTGCTGGGCGCGGCCCTTGATCGCAACGGGCTGCGGCCGTGCCGGTATGTGATTACCGACTCTGGATTGATCATCGCCGGTTCCGAAGTTGGGTTGGCGGATGCCGATGCCGATTCCGTTGTGAGCAGCGGTCGCCTCGGTCCGGGTGAGATGATTCTGCTCGATCTTGACAGGCAACGGCTGTTTCAAGGCAAAGAGCTGGATCGCCACTTCGACGAACTGATGACGTACGCACCACTCATCGATGACATTCCGTTGAAGCCGATCGTCGATCTGATTCCCGTGTTGCCGGAGAACGAACTGTCGAGGCTACAACGGGGCTTCGGCTACACGCGCGAAGACTTGAAGATGGTGATCTCGCCGATGGCGGTAGAGGGCAAGGAAGCGATGTGGTCGATGGGCGACGACACTCCCATCGCGCCTCTTGCCCGCGCGCCTCGGCCGCTGTATGGCTTCTTCCGCCAGCGCTTCGCGCAGGTGACCAATCCTCCTATCGATTCCTTGCGCGAGTCGTGCGTGGTCTCGTTGCGCACTCGACTGGGACCGTGGGCGCATTTGCTGGACAAGCATGCTCCTTTGCCCGGACTCGTCTTGCCTTCACCGTTTCTCTCGCTTGCGCAGGCGGAAGCATTACACCAGGGAGCGTATCCACTGCATCACGAACTGCCGCTGGCGCGCCTGGAATGCGCTTTTGAAGCGGAGCACTCACTGGAGGACGCCATCGATACCTTGCGCGAGAAAGCGGTAGCGCTGGTGCGCAAGGATGCGCGGATTCTGCTGCTCAGCGATCGCATTTCGGCCTCCAAAGACTTGCCTATTCCAATGGCGCTGGCGACAGGCGCCGTGCATCATGCGCTGATGAAAGCCGGGTTGCGGACCAGTGTGGGGCTGGCGGTGGAAGCGGGCGATTGTCGCGATGTGCATCACGCTGCTGTGCTGATCGGCTATGGCGCAGGCGCGGTGTGTCCGTGGCTGGCTCTGCAAAGCGCGCGCAGCCTGGCCGGCGAGCTGGGCGAAGCTGCGCTGCTGAAGGCGATGCAGGCCGGATTGGCGAAGATCATGTCGAAGATGGGCATCTCCGTCCTCGACAGTTATCGCGCGGCACAGCTTTTCGATGTGCTTGGACTCAATGGCGACGTAGTGAGCTGTTGCTTTACCGGCAGCCCATCGCCCCTGGAAGGATGGGGATTCGCGGAGATCGAGGCGGCGGTGCTGGCATCGTGGACGGCTGAGCACCACACGGCTGAGCTCCCCGACTATGGCTGGGTTCGCTTTCGTCGCGACGATCGGGCAGAGTCGCATCTTTGGGAGCCGCAGCGCACTCGTCACTTGCAACTCGCGGTGGGCGCGGCCAAAGCTTCTGCGCAAGCCACGTCTACGGCGGCTTTGGTGGAAGAGGCATGGTCAACCTACAACGGAGAACGTGACCGCCGTCAGCCCCTGATGATCCGTGACCTGCTGGAGTTCGTTCCCGCCGGCGAGCGGATTCCTGTCGAAGACATCGAGCCAAGCTCGAATCTAGTGCGCCGGTTCGTCTCCAGCGCGATGTCGCTGGGTTCGCTGAGCCCGGAAGCGCACGGGACGATCACGCTGGCGATGAACCAACTGGGAGCGCGCTCCAACACGGGTGAGGGCGGCGAAGATCCGGGCGCGTACTTGCCGGTCGCCAGTGGGCCGCAGAATCTTCTGCCGCGAAATAACAAGATCAAGCAGGTTGCATCGGGCCGTTTCGGTGTGACTGCCGAGTATCTGGCCAATGCCGAAGAGCTGGAGATCAAGATCGCACAGGGTTCGAAGCCAGGCGAGGGCGGGCAGCTTCCCGGGCACAAAGTGACGGAGCTGATCGCAACGCTGCGTCACGCGCAGCCGGGAATCACGCTGATCAGTCCGCCGCCGCACCACGACATCTACAGCATCGAAGACCTGGCGCAGCTGATTTATGACCTGAAGCGCATCAATCCGCGCGCCGCCGTTGGCGTCAAGCTGGTGGCGCAGCTTGGAGTAGGCACGGTCGCCGCCGGGGTGGCGAAAGCTTACGCCGATTACATCCACATTGCCGGGCACAGCGGAGGTACGGGCGCGTCGCCGCTCAGCAGCATTAAATATGCGGGCAGTCCGTGGGAGCTTGGCCTGGCGGAGGCGCAGCAGGTGCTGCGGCACAACGGCCTCCGCGGGCGCGTGCGGCTGCGCGTGGATGGCGGATTTTCCACGGCGCGTGATGTACTGATCGCGGCCATGCTGGGCGCGGACGAATTCTCGTTCGGCACGGCGGTGCTGGTGTCGATCGGTTGCGACATGGCGCGACAATGTCATCTCAACACCTGTCCCACGGGGATTGCTACACAGCGGCCCGATTTGCGCGCCAAGTTTCGCGGCAAGCCGGAGCATGTGGTCCGCTTCTTTACCAACATTGCAGAAGATCTGCGGTGCATGATGGCCGGGCTGGGATTGCCGTCGCTGCAGTCGGCGATCGGACGTACGGACTTGCTGCATCAGTTGCGGTCGCACGGGAATCTCGATCTGGAATCCGTGCTGGCATCATCGCCGGACGGGCCGTTGCATTGGGAGGGGCAACGCAATGCGCGTCCGGAAGAGCACGATCCCGTTGACGACGCGTGGGTGGCGCCTGCTCTTGCCGCCACGCGAGTGCGCAAGCCATTCGAGTACGAAGCGGACGTGAAGAACGAAGACCGCAGCCTTGGCGCGCGACTGGCCGGCGAGTTGGCGCTGTTACGCTCCAGACAACCATCGGTCGCGCCCCACGTCCGCGTCCGGATGCGCGGTACCGCAGGACAGTCGTTCGGAGCCTTCTGCTGCGAGGGCATGTCTCTCGTGCTCGAGGGGCAGGCGAATGATTACGTCGGGAAGGGGCTCTCCGGCGGGGAACTCGTGCTGCGCGGGCCGGGCAAACTGGCCAGTTCAGCGGGAGCGCACGTCATCCTCGGCAATGTTGCGCTCTACGGCGCAACCGCGGGATTCCTGTTCGCCGCAGGAAGTGCGGGCGAGCGCTTTGCAATTCGCAACTCCGGCGCCACGGCGGTAGTGGAAGGCGTCGGCGAACATGGCTGCGAGTACATGACCGGGGGGACGGTGCTGGTTCTCGGCCCGACAGGCAGCAACTTCGGCGCAGGAATGACCGGTGGCACGGCTTACGTCTGGGACCCGGAAGGGAAGTTTGTCAGCGGGCAGAAGTTTCATTCCGAGTTCGTCGAATGCAGGTCGCTAAGCGAGTGCGAGGTCGACGAGCAGAAGTTCGTTCGCGAGCTCTTGCAGCAGCACGCGGCGAAGACCGAAAGCCCGGCCGGCCAGAAGCTGATCGCACGCTGGGAAGCGGCCGTGCTGCAGATCCAGCGCGTGGGGCCGAAAGCTATCCCCTTGCAGTGAATGTTGGAAAGCCAAGCCAGGGATCGGATGACGCCGGAGGCTTGCTTACAGCAGTGTCATGCGTCATCGCGTCTCCTCCGCCGAGGGTGTACTCTTGCCATTGGTTCTGTTTCGGGAGTCCATATCGTGTCGTTCCTTCGCATTCTTCTTGTGATACTTGTTGTCTCGTTCGTTGCTCCGGCCCTTGTATTCGCGCAGTTTCCAATACCGACAACACGTTCGCTGGAGGACAACACGCCGGCGGAAATCCGCGAACTGGTCTCCAGGTATTGCCGCCTCGACTACGAAGGCGCGCGGCTGGATTCGCAAGCATGGCAGAAGCTGGAACCATCGGTTTGGTGGAAGTCGAATCCCAAGTACACACAGATCGATGTCGTGGCTCGTTACGCCGTCGACATGCCTGCTGCGGTTAATCGTGGCAAGACTTCGGTAACCGTTCACTATCGATTGCTTGGGATTTTCGATGTCGCGACGGGCTACGTTCCGGAATCTCCTGTCGCGGATCAGGACGTGGACTTCCAGATGAGCTCCGACAACAGCGAGTGGCGGATCGCCGACGTGGAGAACACTGCGCCGCATCCATCGCGCGCCGCGATGCTGAAGTGGTTGTCGCAGAGCATTGCCGCGTCACAAGACGCGGCTGCGAAAGAGCGTTACGAGAGCGCCCTGAAGCAATTGCAGGCGCAATCGGCCTCGCCGTTCGCGAAGTAAGTCCGCTGCGGAATCCGCGCTAAAAATCAAAGCCCCCGCAACTGCGGAGGCTGTTCTGCAATCTTCTTGCCGGAACGTTACTGCGGCGCCCCGACAGCCGCGGCGCCGGTTCCTTCCGCGGACGTTGTCGGCGTCTTCACCGTGAAGAAATTGTGGTCATACAGGTTGCGGTACATGACGCCCGCCAGTTCTGCCGCCTTGGGACCGAACGTCGGACGTCCACCTTCCAGGAAGACCACGGTCACGATTCGCCCGTACTGTGTGTTCGCATACGAGCCAAACCAGCCGAAGCGCGTCCCATCCTTCGAGCACGTCCCCGTCTTTCCCAGGATCGGCTCTTCGATGAAGTTCGCGCGCAGCAGCCGCGCCGTGCCGTACTCCACCGCGCCCGACATGCCATCGGAAATCTCCGGAATCAGCGGTCCGATATCCAGCTGGCGTTTCACCTTCGGCGTAAAGTTCGTAACCTCTTCCGGCGTTGTCGGATGCTGCAGGTAATAGAGCGTACCGCCGTTGGCAATCGAGCCCATCAGCGCCGCCAGTTGCAGAGGCGTCAGCGAGATGCTCTCGCCGAACGAGCACATCTTCCCCACTCCGCCAAGCTTCTCGTCAAGCTCCGTCGAAGGGAACGTTCCCAGATGCTCGTTCGGGATGTTCCAGCCCGCCAGCTCGCCCAGGCCAAACTGGTGAGCGTAATAGCTGACCTTCTCGAACCCGAGCTTGCGTCCCACCGCCTCAAAGTACGCGTTGTTCGACTTCGCCAGCGCCGTCGTCAGGTCCACCTTCCAGTACCTGTTCAGCAGGACTTCGGTGTCCTTCGTGATCACGTTCTCGCTTAGCGCCGCCAGCGCTACCGCGACCTTGATCGTCGAGCAGGGCTGCGCGCCCGCCGAGAGCGCCAGCTTCTGGTTCACCATCGCCAGGATGCGTCCGTTGTCGGGATCGATGGCGACGATCGTCCCGTTCATGTTGCCCAGCGCCTCGATTGCAGCGGCACGAACAACAGGGTCCTCGCCGGCCGTGATATCGCCTTCCACCTGATCGTTGGCGAACGAGCTGGCGTAGAAGCGCTCGTAGTAATGATGGCGCTTGCGGTAAACCACGACATGGCTGGAGCGATTCAGCCGCGCCGCCGTGGCGCTGCTGTGACGCATGCGCGACATCTTTTTCTGTGCCGCAGTCGATTCGGTTACGTGCTTGGTAGATTTGCGGGTCTTATGGGTGGTGGAATTGGAGTGCGTTGCGATCGTCGCCGCGGACGCAGCCAGACAAGCGAATAGTACGGATGCGATGATGGCCGTAACGGGGGAGCGCTTTGACATGTAAAGACCCTGAATCCCTGAAATGACGTAACTGCGCTTGCCGGAGACTGCTTGCTCCTCCGATTTTTTCCGCTGCTCTCGGCTGCCAACGGATGCCTTCATAGTAGGTACTTTCTCAGCCGAGGGCAACCCGAAACCGCTCTCACAACATACCGGCCCGACAAAACGGATGCCGGAACTGCAATGCGAGTTGCGTATCTTTCTCTCGCGCCTCGCCTTTCCGGGCCGGCGCGAACATTTCCTTCATACTTACTTAACACATCCTCCGCAGATTGAGGCGTGGCAACCGTGGTTCCCGGGCGCTGCAACCCTCCAGCCGAGGACGTGTCATCCCGGCCGAGGTCGCCGGGGCGACCCAGTGGGGGGACCTGCTTTCCTCCCGCAGTGGTATCTCTCCCTCTTCGGTCCGTGGAATCGTGGCCAGCGACTGCTTTTTCGATGTCCATTTCGCAAAACTCTTTTCCATACAACGAAACTTCGCCCGCGACCCAGGGTTCAGTTCACTAACAACCCTGAGAATGGTCGTGTAACAACGGCTACCCCCTCCGGCGTGCAACTCGCCCCTGTCCGCTGGAGGGGCTTTTCTTTGCCCCGAAGCCGAATTCGATTGGCAGGCCCCCTCCCCCCCATATTTTGCAAAGTATTGCAAACTCTTGGCTTAGGCAGAATTTGGCCCGCAAAGTATTGATCTGCTGAGGCCGAGATTATCAAAGTATTGAGCCGCAGAGACTTACGTTGATTCGAGGCAGGAAGAAACGCCAGGAAGCATCCCAACTGACAACCGGCAATCGACAACTGGCAACCGCTTTCCAACAAAGTCTCCCCCAGGACGCAAATAGGGCAGGAGCGCCGGGGTTGAGGCGGATCCTACCCTAACACCTTCCACTTTCTCTTGAGCCGCACACCCCGTCAAGATTACGAAAGTACAGTATCGGGTAACTGTACCTTCGTGCAGATCTGCCCCGAGTAACCTCGCGCTTTGAGTCCACATTTTGTTACAACTCGTAATCGGGGCGCATGATGCACCAGGTGCCCCACCCAAGCCCCGTCTGCTTGAGCGGCTCTTTGGGAACGTTGAAAGGCCCTCTACTGTCCTTTGCCTGTAACCGTCGCAGGGTCCGTCATCTCCGCCAGCGGCAGTACCTGGTACGTCGCGTAGTTGTACACCGGCGACATTGCAAGCAGGCGATCCAGTTCTTCGTTCGAGTCCACGTTGTAGATCCACGCCCCGCCGTGGCTGCCCACGACGTGGTAACGGCACTCTAGCTTCTTCTGTGCCTCGAGCCTCTCTCCGTATTTCGGCTGCTCGCCGATCGCGCGAATCACCTCAGCCGACAGCCGTGTCACCTCGAAGTGCCACAGCACAAGAAATTTCATAACCCCTCCCCAGCTCCTTACGCGCAACCATCTGGGTGCCCCACTCATTCGTTCTTTCCAAAAGTGGGTCTGCATCAGTGTGCGATGGCCCGGCCCTCGCGCGCTCTTTGAGCTCCCGATCCCCTCACTTCCCCTTGACCGCCGGCTGGCTCCGCGACGCAATGTACTCCTCAATCGCGCGTTCCAGTTTCCCCTGCTCGCGCAGCACATACTCGATCGCGTCGCGCACCGCGCCGTGCCCACCCGCGCGCGGTGTCACATAGTGAGACTCGCGAATCACCTCTTCGCGCGAGTTCTTCACCGCGATCGCCAGCCCGCACAGACGCATCACCGGCAGATCAATCACATCGTCGCCAACATACGCCGCCTGCTCCGGCTGCAGCCCTTCTTTTTCCAGGATCTCGTAAAACGCAGCCGCCTTGTCCTGCTGCCCCTGATACACGTGATTCAGCTTCAGATCGCGCGCCCGTAGCGCCACCGTCTCGGAGATACGCTTGGTAATAATCCCGGTCTTCAGCCCACCCAGCCGCGCCAGCGAAAAACCGGTCCCATCGTGCGCGTCGAAGCCCTTGGCCTCGATGATCTCGTGGCTGGCAATCCCAAATCCGCCCGCATCGGCCATCTGCTCGCGTCGCGCGCTAGTGGATTGTTCGGTGCGCCCGCCCGGGGCAGGGAAGAGAAAGATGGTCCCATCGGTCATTACCCCGTCCACATCGAACAGCATCAATTTGATTCTCTTCGCGCGTTCTGAGGACATGGGCTCATCTTAGCAGGCGTCGCCGTTGGCCATGCGCTCTTCGCTTTTAGCCTTTCGCCCTTCGCCAGACATTGGGTTAACGCCGGCTGTTGCGTCTCTGGAAGTAATTGTGCCTGTGTGCTCTCCCCGATAAGCCCGGCGAGACCTCTGGCGAGTAGCGAAAGGCGAATGGCAAATGGCGAATGGCGAGCCACGGCGAACAAACGGCGAAAATCTGCTATAATGGCAGGATGCCTCCCAGCGCGATCCCGACCTCACTCTCCTGGGCTCATCCCCTCGTAGCCGAATGGTTCGTCTCGCGCTTCGGCACGCCCACGGAGCCCCAGGAGCAGGGCTGGCCGCAGATCCTCGCAGGCCGCACCACGCTGATCTCCGCCCCCACAGGATCAGGCAAGACGCTCGCCGCCTTCCTCATCTGCATTGACCGCCTCGTGCGTAAAGCGTTGGAGGGCGAACTCCGCGACTCGACCGAAGTCCTCTATGTCTCGCCACTGAAAGCACTGGGCAACGACATCCAGAAGAACCTGGAAGGCCCACTGGGCGAGATCCTCGCTCTCGCCGGCGAGCGCGGCTACCTTATGCCGGAGATCCGCACTGCCGTCCGCACCGGCGACACGCTGATGAAAGAGCGTCGCGAGATGCTGAAGCGGCCGCCGCACATCCTGGTCACCACGCCCGAGTCGCTTTACATTCTGCTTACGGCCAACAGCAGCCGCGCGCTTCTGAGCCACGTGAAAACCGTAATCGTCGACGAAATCCATGCCGTCGCCGACGACAAGCGTGGCGCACACCTCACGCTTTCGCTCGAACGCCTCGACCTGCTGGCGAACAGCCCAACGCGCATCGGCCTCTCGGCAACGCAGAAGCCGCTGGAAGATGTCGCACATTTCCTGACGGGCGCGGACCGTCCGGTGCCCGCCATCGTCAACATCGGCCACCGCCGCAAACTCGACCTCGCCGTGGAAGTCCCGCGCTCCGAACTCGGCCCCATCGCCACCAACGAAATGTGGGGCGAGATCTACGACCGCATCGCCGAACTGGCGCAGCAACATCGCTCGACGCTGATCTTCGTCAACACCCGCCGGCTGGCCGAACGCGTCGCAATGCATCTCGGCGAGCGCATCGGCGAAGACCTGGTCGCCGCCCATCACGGCAGCCTCGCGCGCAAACTTCGCCTCGCCGCCGAGCGCAAGCTGAAGAACGGCGAGATCCGCGCCCTCGTCGCAACCGCTTCGCTGGAGCTTGGCATCGACATCGGCACCGTCGACCTCGTCTGCCAGATCAATTCGCCGCGCTCCATCGCCGTCGCTTTGCAGCGAGTCGGGCGCGCAGGACACTGGCGCGGCGCCGTTTCCAAAGGCCGATTCTTCGCCACCACGCGTGACGATCTACTCGAATGCGCCGCCACTGTCCGTGCCATTCGCCAGGGCGATCTCGACGTGCTGCACATTCCGGAATCGCCGCTCGACATTCTGGCGCAGCAGATCGTCGCTATGTGCGCCTGCGAGGACTGGGACGAGGACGAGCTCTTCGCCTGCGTTCGTCGCGCCTATCCCTACCGCGACCTCAAGCGTGAAGACTACGACCGCGTTCTCGAGATGCTCTCGCAAGGCATCGCCGCCAGGCGTGGCCGCTACGGCGCTTACCTGTTCCGCGACATGGTCAACGGCCGCCTGCGTGCCCGCCGCGGCGCACGTCTCGCCGCCATCACCAGCGGTGGCGCTATTCCAGAAACGGCGCTCTTCACGGTCGTCGCCCAGCCGGAAGAAGTCGTCGTCGGCACGCTCGACGAAGACTTCGCCGTCGAGAGCAATGCCGGCGACATCATGCTCCTCGGCAATACCTCGTGGCGCATCCAGCGCGTCTCCTCCAACACCGGAAGAGTGATCGTCGAGGATGCTCACGGCGCGCCGCCAACCATTCCGTTCTGGCGCGGCGAAGCTCCCGCCCGCACCGACGAGCTCTCGTTGCATGTCGGACAGCTGCGCGAGCGCATCAGCGCTCTCACGCCGAATACGGCTCCGCTACCCGCTCCGATGAATCCTGAAGTCAACGAGGTGCGGCACGAGATGGAGCGCGCGGCTGGAGCGCTGTCCGATCCCGCATTTCCTCCCGTGCAGCCGGCTCTTCAGGATGCTGAGCCCCCGCGCATCCGCCTCCGCGGACTCGAATCCAGCCCTCAAGTGCAAAACGCAGCCGCCTGGCTTAAGGACGAGTGCGGCCTCGACGACTCCGCCGCCGAGCAACTGATCGAATACATCATCACCGGCCGCGCCGTCCTCGGCGAAGTCCCCACGCTCGACAGCATCATCGCCGAGCGCTTCTTCGACGAAGGCGGAGGCATGCAGCTCATCATCCACGCTCCCTTTGGCGCCCGCATCAACAAGGCCTGGGGACTCGCGCTGCGCAAGCGCTTCTGCCGCTCCTTCAACTTCGAGTTGCAAGCCGCTGCCACCGACAACGGTTTGAACATCGCGCTTGCCGAGCAGCACAGCTTCCCGCTCAGCGACGTCTTCCACTATCTGCAAACCGAAACCGTGCAGGACATCCTCGAGCAGGCCGCGCTGCCGTCGCCGGTCTTCGCCACGCGCTGGCGCTGGGACGCCAACCGCTCGCTCGCGCTCCTCCGTTTCCAGGGCGGCAAGAAAGTTCCGCCGCAAATCCAGCGCATCCGCAGCGACGATCTCCTCGCCTCCGTCTTCCCTGACGTCGCCGCCTGTCCCGAGAATCTCGAAGGCGACATCCACATCCCCGATCACCCGCTTATCCAGGAGGTGATGAAGGATGTCCTCACCGAAGCCATGGACATCGACGGCCTGCGCCGCGTCCTCGAGGGCATCCTGGGCGGCGCGATTCGTTGCCTCGCGGTCGACACGCCTGTTCCATCGCAGTTCTCGCACGAGATCCTGAACGCGAACCCGTACGCCTACCTCGACGATGCGCCGCTCGAAGAGCGCCGCGCCCGCGCCGTGCAGATGCGCCGCGTCCTACCCGAAGCTGTGCTGAACGAAGTTGGCAAACTCGATCAGCAGGCCATCGCCCGCGTCCGCGAAGAAGCTCGCCCCGACGTCCGCGACGCCGACGAACTACACGACACGTTGCAAACGCTGGTCGCAATCCCAGAAGAGATCCCCGACGAAGACTGGCAACAGGCGATCACGAGCTGGATGCCGCTTAACGTAGAGTTACTGGAAAACTGGCGTGCGGTGCGGGCGCAGATCCCGCTAGAACAGGTAGAGCGGGCCTTTAGGTCCGCGTCCACCCAGCCGCTTAACAATCCCGAGACGGCTTCATCCGGCGTCAGCCGCCGCTATCTCGTCGCCTCCGAACGCGCCAAGGACTTCGCCCTCATCTTCCCAGATGCGCACTTCGAAACCACTCCGCCCGACCTGCCATCCACCATCACCTCGCGCGATGACGCCATCCTCGCCATGATCACCGGCTGGATGATGCATGCTGGCCCCATCACAGCGAGCGCCCTCGCCTACTGGCTGGGCCTCGGCACCACCGACGTCGACAAGGCCTTGCTGCGCCTGGAAGCAGCCGGCTCTATCCTGCGCGGCAACTTCACAGGCCAGAGCGCCGAAACGGAGTGGTGCGAACGCCGCCTGCTTTCGCGCATCCATCACCTCACCGTCGCCACCCTTCGCAAGCAAGTCGAGCCCGTCACTGCCGCGCAATTCATGCGCTGGCTCCTGCGCTGGCAGCACATTGCCCCGCAATCACAGCTTGCCGGCGAGCGCGGCCTGCTTCAGGTGCTGCGACAACTGCAAGGCTTCGAGATCCCCGCCAACGCCTGGGAGAAGCAAATTCTCGCGCGCCGCGTGACCGACTACGACCCTGCCGCCCTCGACCAGCTCTGTCTGACGGGCGCAGTCGGCTGGGGCCGTCTCTCCCCGCATCCGGCCACACTCGAAGATTCGACAGAAGGCCGACGCCGAGTCGTACCGACCAGCGTCGCGCCGATTACGTTCTTCGTTCGGGAAGAATCCGACTGGATGCAGCCACGCCTCAGCGAGGACGAGCAGAACTACGAGCGCGTCCTCAGTCCTGCGGCACACACTGTCCTGGAATTCCTCCGCCGCCGCGGCGCATCGTTCTTCGCCGACATCGTCCGCGGCACCGCCAGGCTGAAAGCGGAAATCGAAACCGCGCTGTGGGAGCTGGTCGCGGCGGGCATGGTCACCGCCGACGGCTTCGATAATCTGCGCTCGCTCATCAATCCCAAGCGCCGGCTCGGACAGGGCTCCGGCAAATCATCGCGGCCTCGCCACACGCCTGGGCGCTGGTCGCTGCTTTATCCCGCCGAAGGCTCCGATCGCGCCAGGGTGGCCGAGGCCACCTGCTGGATGCTGCTTCGCCGCTATGGTGTAGTCTTTCGCGAGGTGCTGGCGCGCGAGTCGAACCTTCCAAAATGGCGCGAATTGCTGATTGCCTTCCGCCGCCTTGAAGATCGCGGAGAAGTTCGCGGCGGCCGCTTCGTCTCGGGCTTTTTAGGCGAACAATTCGCGCTCCCCGAAGCTGTCGAATCCCTCCGTGCGATGCGCAACCTGCCCGCCGCCGGCGAGACAGTCACCATCTCCGCCGCCGATCCTCTGAACCTCATCGGCTTCATCGTGCCCGGCGAACGCGTCGCCGCCATCTCCGGCAAGCACGTGAGCTTCCGCGACGGCGTTGGTGTGGAACCAGAAGAGCGCCCGTCCATCCTGCGCGAGGCAGCAGCGCTGTGACGGACGAGTTAGTCGAAGGCGTCGACTACTATTGGGAAAACCGCTTTATGGTCTTCACCGCCGTCTATCTGCAAAAGCGCGGCTTCTGCTGCCGCTCCGGCTGTCGCCATTGCCCCTACGGCTTCGTTCCGGAACAACAAAATTCTCCGCAGCAGCCATAGCTCGTACCTGAGCAGATTGTCATCACCAGGAGGTCGCCGCGGCGACCGACGAGGGATCTGCTTTTAGTCCGCACCACAATACTGCCGCGCCTCTGCCGCGCCTCCCGACTTTACCCCATCGTATGCACATGCTCAGGCGTGATCTTGAACAGGATCCGCTGCTCGCCCGGCTGCGCAAACGGATACTTGTCCTTTCCCAGATATTTCTTCGCCATCTTGTCAATGTGCTGCGTTGCCCCATCCTGCGTCACCTCGCGCACCTTCCCGCGAATCTCCAGGAAGCGATAGGGATTGTCTGGATCAATCAACGCAACCGACACGCGTGGGTCGCGCTTCATGTTCCTGTCTTTTAGCCGGCCCACGGCGGTATTTACCCACACCTCTCCGTTGTCGAAATCCACCCATACGGGATTCGTCTGCGGACTGCCGTCCGCCATCAGTGTGCTCAGGCTGCCAAAGGCTTTCTTCTGAAACAGGTCCATGAATTTTTCCGGAATCTTCGCGGGCATATCGATCTCCTTGCTGAACTCTGCGAACGCAGGTGATAAGAACAACCGATTTGGATTCCCAAAACATTCTATGAGGTGCACGAAACGCTGCCAAAATCGCCGCCGGACTCGCCGGACTCCAGCCCGGCGGCTTTGCGCTTGCGCGGTCAATGCCTTGCTCTCCGCCGTCCCCTGTTCTAACTTGATTTCTCAGGTATTCCCCAGGCTTCAGCAAGGACTCAATATGCCTCAAATCGACGTGGACCGCCGCGGCCCTGTACTACATATTTCCGTAAACCGTCCCGAAAAGAAGAACGCGCTGACAGGCGACATGTATCACGGGCTCGCCGATGCATTCGACCAGGCCGGAAACGATCGCGACGTTCGCGTCATCCTTCTCTACGGCCAGGGCGATACCTTCACCGCCGGCAACGACCTGGAAGATTTCCTGCACAACCCATGGAAGGGCCAGGCAGTCCCGCCGCCCATCCGCTTCATCCGCGCGGTGGCTTCTGCGAAGAAACCGGTGATTGCCGCCGTGCACGGCCTGGCCATCGGGATAGGCACCACCATCCTGTTGCACTGCGACCTCGTCTACGCAGCTGACGATGCCCGATTCATGATGCCTTTCATCAATCTCGGTATCGTCCCCGAAGCCGCTACTACGGTCTTGCTGCCGCTTTTAGTTGGCAGGCAGCGCGCCGCCGAACTGTTCCTGCTGGGAACGACCCTTACCGCTCAGCGCGCATTCGAACTCGGCCTGGTCAACGCGGTCGTACCACGCGAGCAACTCTTCCAGACGGCCACGGCAACCGCGCAACAGATATCCGAGCGGCCCCTGGGCGCCGTGGTGGCCTGTAAGGACCTGATGAAGCGCGCCTTCCACGCAGAAATCGAACGCGCCTTGAGGGACGAAGAGGCCGTCATAACCGAGCGCCTTGAATCGGCGGAGACGAAAGAGGCCCTCAGCGCTTTCCGCGAGAAGCGCAAGCCTGACTTTTCGCGTTTCAACGTGTGAGCGTTCCCATGTTGCGGGGGACGCCGGTCCAGCGTGCTTGCCCCCTGCTTCACGCCACTCCGTTCGTTGTCCCTCCTGACAGGATGCACTCTGCCGCGGGCCTGTCATTGCCTCCTCTCTTGACGCCAGCACGCAAAAACGATACCTATTACAGATACATAAGCTGGGTAGCCATTACAAAATTATGAGTGAGCTAGTCTTAGCTCCGGAGATTTTTGACCGCCTGCGGCAGGCAACGGCTGGCGATTCTGCTACCCTTGCCGAACTGTGCCGCGAATATGTGATCGAAGCTCGCGCCACGATCACCAACATCCGCCAGGCGCTCGCCCGCAAGGACGCTGCACAATTGCGCGATCGCGCCCACTACCTGAAGGGCAGCAGCATGATGATCGGCGCAAAAACTCTCTCGCTGCACTGCGCTACCCTGGAGAAGATGGGACGCGATTCCGACCTGGGCGAAGCCGACGCTGCACTGGACCAGGCTGCCGTGGCGTTGAAAGCCGTCGAAGAGGAACTGGCGAAATGCGTGGGGGCCGTCGCGCTTCCCGCGGAAGGATCAGCCGCGTAGGTACGATATAGAAGACCATCCCTCAAGTGAGGACATAAGATGGCGCCGACTGCAATACGAATCTTGATTGCTGATGATCATCCGGTGGTTCGCATCGGGCTGCGCAACATGCTGATGGCGGATCCCCAGATGAAGATCGTGGCCGAAGCCAAAGACGGCGTGGAAGCGCTTCACATGGTGCGCACGCTGCATCCCGACATCCTCCTCCTCGATCTCGCCATGCCGAAGATGCCCGGCATGGAAGCACTGCGCGAACTCACGGGCGACAACTCCAGTACGCGCACTATCGTGCTGACCGGGCAAGTCGACAAGCGCCAGATACTGGAGGCGCTGCAACTCGGCGCCCGTGGCGTCGTCCTCAAGGACGCCATCGGTGCCCATCTCTCCGCCTGCATCCGTGCGATTATGCAGGGACAGTATTGGCTGGAAGGCCGTCCGGTACAGAACCTCGTGCAGGTCCTGCGCGATCTGAGCGCGCAAACGGCTCCCCCTCCGCGCAAAACCTTCGGCCTCACGGCGCGCGAGCTCGAGGTGGTTGCCCTGATCACCGAAGGCTCAACCAATAAGCACATTGCCGAAACTTTTGGCATCAGCGAGGAAACCGTCAAGCGCCATCTGACAAACATCTTCAACAAAATTGGCGTCGGCAACCGCCTCGAATTGGCGCTCTTTGCGTTGAATCACCACTTGCTCCCGCCTCAGGCTGACGCAGGCTAGATCGCATTCCAGCCGCGGGCGTGAGGCCCCACTCAGCTTGCGATCGGTCTGGAGCCGCGGGGCGCCGGCCCGCCTCCCAACTGGCTTCCCACCGCTTCGGCAAACGGAAAAGTCAAGCCCCAAGCTCCAAGCTCATTTGCCCTTCTTGATTACCCATTTACTCTCTCGCTTCCTACACGACTAGGCACTGTTTCACCTGCCCCTTGACCAGTAGCGTAGACACAGGACTTGTATGGATGAAAGTGGCAAGTGGCAACCGACATTGAACTCGGTTGCCTTAGTAGAAGCGGTTCTCTGCGCCGACTGCGAGATCATCAGTAACAGCGGGGGCGAAACCTGCGAAGTTTGTGGCAGCCGTTCCCTGTTGAGTGTCAGCCGCGTACTCGGTGGCTGCATCGAGGGCGAGCGTGCCACCCTGGTAGACGCCGATCATAGTCTATTCCGCAACGGTTTCACCGTCCTGGTAAATCCCGACGCAAGCAACATATTGCAGCGCCTGCGCCGTCGCCGCCGCAATAACTTCTAACCCCTCTCCGGCTTTTCGTTAGCTCCAGCGAGCATCGGCGGATTCAAGCGCGCACGCCGCGTAAGCGCGATCAGGCGCGAGACCTACTTCCAACCACCCGGCCGCGACGCTCCCCCGCTTGAACTCTGATCGTACGATTTCCATCCAGCGCACTCCTTCGTACATCCAATGACAATCATCTTCGGCGCGAGGTCTTATGGATCAGGACAAGCAGCTTCGCCAGCAGTTAGTGAAAGTGATGGATTGGAACGAGGCCCATGCCGATTTCTCGGCGGCAATATCGGACCTCCCCGCTGAACTACGCGGCCGTGTGCCGGATGGCCTGCCCTATTCCGCGTGGCAACTTCTGGAGCACATACGCATCGCCTTGTGGGACATCCTTGAGTTCAGCCGCGACGCCCGCCACAAATCGCCGGAGTGGCCGGAAGGTTATTGGCCGAAAGCCGCGGCTCCGCCAAACGAACAAGCCTGGGACAAGAGCATTGGCGCCATCCGCGAGCATCTCGACGAAATGCGGAAGTTGATTACGGATCCGAAGCATGACCTCTTCGCGCCCATAGCGCACGGCTCCGGCCAAACTCTACTGCGCCAGGCCCTGCTCACCGCCGACCACAATGCCTACCACATCGGCCAAATCGTTCTGGTGCGCAAAGCGCTGGGTGCCTGGAAGGGATGAAAAGAAGCAATTAGCAGTTAGCTCTGACCATCAAAGCCGACACTCGTGTCTTCAGAAAAAGTTTTGAGGTTGCGAAACACTTGAGTGTTCTTGAGTTTCAGCTCGAAGCTCGAAGCTCGAAGCTCGAAGCTC
>Ga0126381_100000838_pt1 | contig 33424 bp, 40 predicted proteins | sample PanSoiMetPlot_28_FD_96465 | JGI IMG/M metagenome (GOLD analysis project Ga0126381, IMG submission 96465) | Tropical forest soil microbial communities from Panama - MetaG Plot_28 | ecosystem: Environmental > Terrestrial > Soil > Tropical forest > Bulk soil | place: Panama | collected 2016-02-17 | reverse complement strand
TGGGTATCACGTATTCAGGGAGCGGAGAAAATGTACCAGGAATGGAGTGGGAAGTTCAAGTGTAAGCTACTGGAGGAGTACTATGAAGGATTCCAGTGGAAGCAACGTAGAGATTATCCTACTACTAATTACAATCCTTATACTCTTAACCTTGTTTATTCTACCATTAAGATTAAGCTAGCAGGTATATTATTTCAAAAACCTCAGTATGTTATAAATCCAACCCCAGGTAACAGCCAGTGGAATCAGGATTTTGCAGTCCAAAGTGCTCAACTTAAGGAAGATGTACTGAATACTATAGTAGGTAATCCTAATTTAAATTTCACTACACATATAAAACGGGCCGCGATGGATAGTTTCTTCAGGTTCGGAATTATAGAGGTAGGATATGCTAATGACTGGCGGAATCCCCAGAAGATTGACCCGGAATTAGCTAGCTGGACTGACCCTGATGTGCCTGAGTCAGAAGATCGTATCATCCATGAGAATCTTATACCTGTGAATGAAAGATTCTTTGTAAAGAGAATCTGGCCCCACAGGTTTAGGGTGTGTGCTACAGAGGCTACAGAGCTTAATGATTGTGATTGGGTAGGATACTATGATTATTTCTACAAGAGTGTCTTAGAGAACACTAAAGGTATAGACTGGCCTCAGGATTACTCAGGTGGTTCTTATATAAGTGCTGAGTATGCTAGTGGATTTGTCGGTGGTGGCAGTGGATATGCTAGTAATGATGATACTCTAAAAACGCTGTACAACAGCGGAGAGATATGTAAAGTATGGAGTATTTGGGATCAGGTTACTAAGAGAAGGATGTTACTACTTGATGATTACGAAATGCACGAATTATGGTCTGGAAGTTACGACCGATTACCTTTTATTGACCTTCGATGGGACTTCAGAATACGTGGATTTTATCCTATACCTCCCGTCTTCCAATGGTTGTCTCCGCAGGATGAAATTAATGAAGCGCGGGAACAAGTTAGAAGCTACCGCAGAAGATTTACCCGTAAGTTTCAAACTGTTAAAGGAATGATTGATGAGGAAGAGAAGGAGAAGTTTTCTTCTGGTCCTGATGGAATCCTAGTTGAAGTAAAACAACCTGATGCTATCAAAGCTATTGATAACCCTGAGATTGGACCTACCTCTGAGAATGCTCTTACACTTGCTAAAGATGACTTTAATACCATCAGTGGAACTAGTGCTGAAGCTAGAGGACAGGATACGGATAGAGAAACTGCAACACAAGCGAAGATTGTACAAAGTAGAGCGCAGATCAGAGAATCAGCGGAACAGTTAGATTTTAGTCTCTGGTTATGTTCTATAGGCAGGGAATTACTATGTCAGTGCCAAGAAAGACTTGTGGCAGGTCTTTGGATAAAGTATACAACAAATCCTGGCCCACAGCAGCCACATCAGCAATTAACTCAGGAGCCTGTTTATAGATATGTTACTAGTCAGGAAATAGATGACGGGTATGATTTTGAAATAAACTTTGATGTTCAAAATGCTACACCAGCAGCAATGCAGGCTGCACAAACAAGTTTTGTTAATTTTATGTCTATGTGTGCTCAGTTTCCTGATATAAAGATGAGTCCTAAGCTTATTAGAGAAGCTGCTTATAGAACTAATTATAAGAATGAGGCTGTTATACAAGAGATGATACAAGTAGCTTTAGCTCAAGCAAAGATACAAGCACAACAGATACAAGCACAAGCACAGCAAGGAGGACAAGGAGCACAGGGTGCTCAAGCTCCAGGGAATCTTGCTAGTGCTAGAAATGCTCAAATGGCTGTTCCAGGTACTTCTGATGTGCAGGAACAATTGACTAATCAGATTCAGTAGATAGGAGTTACAGATGCCAGTAGAAGAAAAGACTGAAAGCCTCACTGAGGCAGTGACTAAAGCTGTAGAGTCACAAGATAAAAGTGATGTACAGGTAGAAGAGAAGCAGGGAGAATCTGAACATGCTGAATCAGATAAAGCTTCTGAAACTCCCGCAGTGGATGAAGAGGCTATACAAGGTAAGGCTATTGTACAGATATTTAAAGATCCCCAGAAAGCCGGTGCTTTTATTGATTTCCTTGCGAAACAAGCCGGTTATACTAAGGCTGAACTTCGTAACGCGGAACCGGATGAGATTAAGGCGGATATTACTAAAATCTTGGAGAAACACTTAGGTCAAGAATTCTCTTTTCTGGCTCCTAAGCTTGGCCCGGCTCTTGAGGAGGCACTGGATACTAAAATCTCAAGCCGGGGTACTGATACTGATTTAAGAGCTAGGGTGGAAAGACAAGAGCTTAAAGCTATAGAGCAGGAAACAGCTTCAACTCATGTAGAATTAGCTCAGGAGTGGTTTGGAACTGATGACATGCCAGATTCTGTGGTGAAGGAAATGTCAAAAGCTATGGATGAATTTCCTCCTACAGATCCTAATATGACTCCTGAGAGGTATTATCGTAGGATCTTTGCTTTAGCTGTTGGTGAATTAGGTATTCAAAAAGGTAATAAATCTAGGAGCAGCAGAGCTGATAGTGCTCGTTCAGATTCTGCTGCACGAAATTTAAGTGCTAGCAACCGAGGGGTTATGCCTAGTAATACTGGTGGTAATCCACGAAAGATGTCTCTAAAGGATGCTGTCTCACTTGCAATGGAACAAGTAGAGCAAAGCTCCAGAAAGTAGTTAAGGTAAACAACTGTGGCACTAACTTTTGGGAATGCGAGTGCTCCGAATAATATAACAACTTATTTGGATTCTGTATTCTCTACTAGCTTGGCTAACTATAGGAAGACTCTGATTGATAATATAGGAGCTACTAATAGTATCCTGTACGATCTTATCAAAGGTGAGTCTTATGAAGAAGCTGATGGAGGAACTTACATAGCTGAAGAATTAATGTATGGTCTTGCACCTGCTGACTCCTATGATGGTTATGATGATTTAAGTACTCAACCTACTGATGGTATTACTCAGGCTCAGTTTGAGTGGAGGCAGGTTGCTTCACCTATTAGTTACAATACTAAGGAAGTAGTTCAGAATGAACATAAGATTATTAATCTAGTGAAGGCTAGGATTCAGCAGAGTGAATTAGGACTACAGGAGAATTGGGCACAGGCTTTCATGTGGGGTTCCGGGGCAGGAAATATGACTACCCCTAAAACTTCCACTGTGAATGGAAGCTACCATGTGAATCCTCTTCCTATGCTGATAAGTTATAACACTGCTGGTAATGATAGTATCAGTGGTGCAGCAGCCACCGGATCGGCTTTAACTATCGGTGGGATTTCAGAAGGGGCGCCTAATACTTGGTGGCAGAATCATTGGGGTACAAGTGCAGCTACTACTTACTCTCAGTTTATGTATGAACTTGAGGGAATGTATAACCTGACTGCACTTGGAACTGGTGGACCTCCTACACATATGCTGATGGATCAAATTACCTATCAGAATTTTATTCATGCCTACTTTGCAGTATACAAGGCAAATGCTGATGCTCTCAACTTTGAGTATCCTTTCATCGGGAAGAAGTTCCTGAATGCTAAAGTTATCATGGATGATAAAGTTCCTGATTTCTTTAGTAATAAGCCTGGAACTGCTATAGGTGGTGTTGTAAATCCTGGCACTATGAGCTATGGTTCCTGTGTTTATGTAAATGCTAAGTTCTTTAAGATTCGTTACCATCCTAGTAGGAACTGGGACATGCTTAAGGATGAGAACGGGAATACTTTTGCGAAGCCAATCAACGGAGACTCTAGGGTAGGACATGTCGGTTGGATGGGAAATGTTACCGTGAATAACAGGCGGAAACAAGGTGTTTTGGCGAAGTTTGTAAGGGCCTACACGAGCTAAGTGCTTGAAATGTAAGGGGTTAGCCTGTGCTTGACTTGCTCATCCATTCAGGGTATGCTGATTCTATGGCACAACTCACCATAGGTAAGCATGTAGTGTTCTTTGATGATGTGGATATTCCTTTGGTTATGAAACACACTTGGAGAATATCTAAAAGGAATACAACTAGTTATGCATTCACTACTATAGCTGGCAACACTATATTTATGCATAAACTAATTCTTCCTAACAACCATCCTCTATTTGTAACTGACCATATAGATCACAATGGTTTGAATAATCGTAGATCTAATCTAAGACTTATTTCTCAGCAACAAAATTGTATTAGAAAAAGATCTACAAAATCAAATACAGGTGTTAAGGGAGTATCTTACATTGCGAGTAGGAAGAAATATCAGGCTACAATTCAAATTGGTAACAACTCTATGAATCTTGGCCGTTTTAAAAGCTTAGAAGAAGCTAAAAAAGCTTATGAGCTTGCTTCTGATATCCTTTTTCCTGATGACGGTCTTAAACCAGTTAACACAACTGACCCCTGCCTAGGGACTGCAAATGTAAAGAAAGGCACAAGATGAGAACAAAGCTAATTGAGAGTAATAAGCCGGAAAGATATATTAACAGTGTAAGGAATGCTGATAGCTCTACTGCGGCAGCTACAATCCCTGTTGGAACACCTTTAATACTTAACTTGAGTGCAACTCCCCAACCTCCAGTTTATACTAATGGTATAGCTGCTGGTTGGGAGGATGGACTTCAGGTTGTACTTCCAAGTACTGCGGCGGCCGCTAATGCTTCCACACCTAGTTTATTTTATTTTGGGGTAGCTGCTGCACCTATTGTTTATCCTGGATATGGTGAAGCTATAGTCTCAGGAGTTTGTATGTCTCTAGTAGTTAGAGCTACAAGATCAGCTACAACAGTTAGTTGGGCTTCTGCTGCTTCTGGTGCTGGTTTTGGTGATGTCTTAACTATTGATACTGTAAATAATGCTTTCGGTACAGCTGCAAGTGCTGCTAGTGCCCAAGCTGTTATGCTGGATAACTTTGCTACTATGGCTGGCTCTGCTACTAATGCTACAGATACAAGACTTGCTATTACCCAGCTTTACCGTACTTTTGTAAGGCAGATGTAATTCTGATCCCCCTAACACTATAGGGCAGTCAGAGAGGAGGAGTCTCTTAGCTGCCCTTATTTTACTTAGCGGAGCTTCTAATGATTAAGAAGAAAAAGAGAATGCGTATCGTGGTTGGAACTAATAGTCTGACCGAGATGCAATACCCTGCTTATACTAATCACTGCCAGTTTTGGTTCCGCTTGGGTCGGAGTTATCCTCATATAGATTTTATAATCTCTAACCCTGCTAGAATGAGTATAGATAGAATGAGGAATATGACAGCGCGGGTTGCATTGGAAGCATCAGCTGACTATATTTTATTCCTGGATGATGATGTTATTGTGAATCCTAATTATGGCCTGAAGCAACTACTAGACTGTGAAGCTGATGTGGCTGCTGGGAGAGTTTGTGTCCGTGGTTATCCTTTTGACTATATGAGTTTCACTAGAGATAAAGAAGGTACTGTTGTAATAGATAAGGAGCTTCCACTGAAGGGAATAGTGGATAAGGAAGCTGTAGGATTTTCTTTTGCACTTCTTAAAGTAGAGTCTCTGAGCCACCTGAAAGAACCTTATTTTATGACCGGGCCGAATTTTACTGAGGATGTGTATTATTGTATAAAGCTTAAACAACTTAACCCGGCTGCAAAAATACGTATCAACTGTGAGTGTCAATGTGGGCATATCTTATGGCCTGAGGTTCTTCATGAAGGCAGCAGATCTGCTTACAAGAAGTATTTTGAGATGCTGAATAAAATCACTCCAGTAGATAAAAATAAACTGGGGTTAAGAAAGGATAGAGATTCTGATTATCTTGCTATGGTGAAACATGAAACTAAACTTAGGAAGCGGGCTGTCGCGGTTTAAAGGTTATGTCAATGTTGATAGTGACAGGCACTGTAAACCTGATCTTGCCTTAGACTTTGTTAAGCGTGAGCTTCCTTATGCTGATGGATCAGTAGAGGAAATTCTCTTCTTCCACTGTATAGAGCATATTCAGAAGCGGTATCATCACAAAGTACTTGCAGAGTGTTCTAGGGTACTTAAGGTAGGTGGAGAGTTAATTATAACTTATCCTGATTTCTGGGAATGTGCTCAACGGTGGCGTAAGAATATGCTTGGTATGAGAGATTTTTGGGAAGCTACACTTTATGGTAGACAGACTAGCCCACAGGACTTCCATGTGTGTGCTATGAATCCTGATGAGCTTAAGATTACACTGATAGAATGTGGATTTGGCCTGATAGAAACTACACCAGAACCTAAAGAACCCTACAATATGATAACCAAGGCCATAAAGAAATCTAAGCCGGCGGTAACTTATGAAGAGGTATTAGGATCTGACACAAGAAGTATGGAGGTTGTATGCAGGTAACTCATCAATTTGTATCTCCTAAAGCTGAACAATCAGATCATACTTTGGTGGGGCCTAATGAATGGAATGCTGTACATGTTATAACAGGAATGCCATTTATTATAGCTAGTGACTATAATTTTACACCATACGCTGGTTTGGTTCCATTAAATCCTGGTACTAATGTTATTACTTTTAATCCACCTTTACCCACTGGTTTATCTGTAGGTTCTTCTCTCTACATTAGTGGTGGAACTGGTACTGCTGAAACTGTTCCTATTACTGGTATTAGTGGAAATCAGATAACAGTAATTTGTGCTAATGCTCATACTGGTTCTTGGGTTATTCAGAGTGCTAGTGGTGGGTTACAGGAAGCTATTTGTTCATTAGGTTCTGCTGGCGGTGAAGTTTGGGTTACCCAACCTATTACATTATATGCTAATGTAACTACTTGCAGCAAGACTACTGTTAAAGTAACTAAACAAGCTGCTTCTTTAATAAGTGGACCTTATACTGTACTTGGAACTAATTTAAATCAAATAGGCTATTCTACTGTTAGTAATTCATCTATTGACTATGAGGGTGTAGCTCCTGCGAATGGTGCTCAATTTGAATGGCACTTTAATGATACTACACAGGGAGTAGTAAATTGGATGTATGTAGGTGCAGCAACATTACCTCTACCTAATAATCTGTTAGCTGAGTATAAATTAATATACCAAGATATAGGAGCAGACTCGCCTGGTTCTACTCTTAAAGGTGTTACTGTTGACTATAGATTAGAAGCAGGGCAGGGGAGAACTTGCTTTGCTTTCTGGTGTAATGCTACTGCTGAGAATAATTGGATTCCAAGTACTAGTGGTGGTGGTCTTGTAACTAATGGGCCTATTGGTGCTGGGCTTAATGCTTATAGCAAGAAAGGAGGATATGTAGCCGCAGCTTTATTAACTGCAACTGCTGATACAGTAGCTGCAAGTAGTGTTAGCGGAATGGAAATTAATGTGTCAGCTAATGTAGCTGGTTGTCAGGGAAAAGCTGGTATTCTTATAGTAGATTTCTCAACACAACCAGTAGCCTTTGGATCTTCAGCACATTATGGTTTAGCTATAACTACTACTGGCGGGGCACAAGGATTTCAGTTTGGTATTAACATCTCTAACGGAGTGGCTAATGGTGGCTCGATAATAGTAGCTACTAATACTCCTACTGTAGCTAATGGAATTGATTTCCTCGGTTGTAGCTTTTCTGGTTTAGCTTTTAGAAGTCCTGGGTTTAATGTTAATGGTGCTGGAGATACTAATGTTAATAATCTTACTATAAATGTACTTCCAAAATTTGCAGGTAATAATTCTACTGGTTCTGGGAGTGCTGCTTTAGGAACTAATTGTCCAGCAGTAACTCTTACAGCACCTTATAAATGGATAGAAGTATTTACAGCAGATGGGAGTGCAGCATGGATTCCGGCTTGGAAGTAGCTTCTGAATATCTCTTAAGCCCTGAAGAATCTAGTCTTATTCAGGAAATTATTGGAGATGCAGAGAAACGTATTTCTATAATAATACAACTTATATGTAGACAACAGAGACTTAATGGGACATATAGGCTTAATGCTGAGAGGACTAAACTATGCTCCAGCTAACTACTAATGATATTGTAAATAAGCTAGTCACTAAAGACTTAGATCTAAAGGGTAGACGTGTTATTAATGCAGCTAATTCTAAGGATGCTCAGGATTATGTTACTCAATATGAATTACAGAATAATCTACCAGCACCTGGATTAAATACTCTAGGAGGGGTTAAGCAAAGTGGTAAAATTCCTCATAAGTGGGTAGCTTATATAGATGGGCAGGGAAATCCTGTCTTAACTCAACCTGCCTTTACAGATATTAGTGGAACACTTAGTTTAAAACAACTACCTAGTGATCCTGCTGTAGCTCATCAGTTTGTTACTAGTGTTAATACCAGCGGCGCGGTGTTAAGGGCACAACCTGCTTTTAGTGATTTGAGTGGATCTATAGCTGTTGGGCAATTACCAGCTACTGTACTTCCTATAGCTGCACAGCAAGTAGTAACAGGATCTAGAGCTTTAGGTGGAAATTACCAAAATGCTACAGGGAAACCAATGATAGTCACTGTGAGTAGTGCTTGTGCTCAAAATCAGGGTATTACAGTATTTTCTGATGCGGCTGCTAGCCCTACAACTCAAATTACTAATGTTTATAATACTTTAGCTGGTACAGTCTACTTAGCAGTCACTTTTGTTGTATTAGCAAATAACTGGTATCGTGTAGGTGTAACTGGAACACCAACTTTATCATTGTGGACCGAGTGGTACTAACATGGGTAAAACTAGGGGGCAGGTTAAGTCTGATATACAAAACAACTTAATAGAGTTGAACTATAACTTCTATAGTGATAATGATCTGAACAATAGTGTGCAAGATGCTTATGATGATATTGCTATACTAACTCAGTGTATACAGAAGAACGTAACTCTGAATTGGATTAGTAATTTGAGCTACTATGACTTCAAAGATAACATGGGAGTAAGTGATTATCTAGGTACTATTGCTATTTTTAATCAGGTTACTAATTTATGGTTGCGGGATGACTTGAGTCTTAAAGATTTTGATAGGATCAGGCGTGATTGGGAAAAGTGGATTGGAACACCTTTATTTTGGGCACCCTCAGATTTTAAAAATATTGGTATCTGCCCAAAATATTCCGCAAATAATATCACATATGGGGCTTTTGCAGCGAGTGCTTTTGATTCTAATTCTTATTGGGTTGATAATTCTGCTACGACGCCGTTAGGTAGTTTTATTCTATACTACTGGGCTTTAGCACCGGTTTTAACTAGTGATAGTGACAACTTCCTAATAGCTAGTGATAAAGTGAGTGCAATAACAAAATATGCTACTGCGGATTTACTTGAGCAGGCACAAGAGTTTAACAAAGCACAGACTTTTTGGGGACCATACCAAGCTGATGTTGAGGATTATAGTGATAGAGTAAAAAGAAATAACAAGGCAGATCTCTTATTGAGACTCTAGGAGGATAAAATGCTTGCAGTCAACATGGTGTTTTTAGTCCTGGCACTGATATGCTTCTTGCTGGCAGCCTTCGGTGTTCAGTTCCAGAAAGTTCAACCTGGTTGGTTAGGTCTATTCTTCTTTGCGCTGATAGGATTACTGAAGTGAATCTTTGGACAGATGCTACTATAACCAGATTCTCGCAGGAAGGTGAGAATGAATTCGCTGAGGACTTTCCTTGTATTCTCACTAGAATGAGTCTACCAGTAATTCAAGCACAGGCTCAGTATGTCTTACCAGACAGTATACGGAGTATCCGGCGGATTACATGGAAAGGGTTCAAACTAGATCCTCTTGGGCAGAGAAATATGAGAGAGGTTTTTAATTTTGCTACTCAGATATCTACACCTTATTGGTATATATTTAATAATATAGGTGCAAATACTATTCAGTTTTTTCCAATTCCAGACCAGACTATAAATCCAAGCGGCGGTAACCTATACAGTGATGCTATACCAACTGATGTTATTATAGAGTACTTTCAGCTTCCTGATTATGTTAACTATACAATACCTCAATACTTTAGGCGCCGGCTACTTAAGACTTATGTGATGAAACAGTGCTTTGGTGTAGAAGGCGCCGGTCAGAATTTAAAGAATAGGGACTATTTTACTAAGAGGTGGGGACAACTTAAAGAGCTGTATGGTGTATTTCTGGATGAGATACACAACAAGAGTAGGAAGCTCTGTCTGAATGGTATAACTAGTAGTCAGTTCTTCCCACATAGTCCGATACTACCTGTTAGTCGGTTTGGTGTGGGGATAGATGATGGCTACTGATTCTAATCTTTACTACTATCGGCGCTACCTGGAAGATCCTTATACACCAGTGGAATCTAATACTCAACAACAGGCTGCTTCACCACAAGCACCTGATCCTAACTTATGTTACTACAGGAGGTATTTAGATGATCCGGCTACCTGCCAGTAAATTCTTGATTGTAGAAACAGAACAGATTGAGAAATTTGTTACAGATATTAACCAGATTAAAGAAAGTTGGGAGATGCGGATATTGAACTTAGAGGATAGGGTAAAGAAGTTAGAGCAGCAGCTTAAAGGAAAGGTAGCAACACCGCGTGCCTGAAACCTTATTTATTAAAGACTTTAGTGCTGGTTGGACACCTAGCGATGACGTTGTGAATGGACGGCCTAATGCTATGCTCCAGATGGATAATTTAGAGCTAGATAAGAATGGTGCGCTGCAACTTATAGGTGGAACCAGGGTAAAGCAAAGTGGATTTCCAGCCACTGCACATACTTTATTTTCTAGATATATTAATGGTACTAGACATGATTATTCTGCTCTTACGAATGGAAGTGTTTGGCGTGATAACACTAGTATCATGATAGGAGGAGATTCACAGAATGCTGCTTTTGGAACAGCTTTTAACTTTACACTGATTTGCAGTGGAAATAGCAGGTGGAAAGATACAGGTACTACCTTAGAAAATCTAGGAGTAACACCTGTAGGGGTGCCAAGTGTAGCTGGTAATGATACTTGTTTTACACACTTTATTCCACATCTCTCTAATATTGTAGTTCCACCTGGGCAAGGTTCTGCTACTGCCAGTGGTAGTTTACTTCAGCTAACTACTAATTCTAGTGGAGTTGCTATTGTACAATCTTACAATGTAGCTGGTATACCTTTTAACTATACGCAGTTGACTGGTGCTTCAAATTCTGGTACTATGCTTGATACTGATATTGTCTATATATTACTTAATAATTTCTACTTAGCTTCTGATGGATTTCAGATAGACTTTCTACTTGATGTACCAAACGCTACAGGTGACCAGGTTAGTGATTACTACTCTTATAATACAGGAAGTGGTGGAGGAGCAAATCAAGTTAGTGTCGATATTTTTGCAACTGGTATTCAACTTAAAATTCAACGTGGAATGTTTACTCGATATGGTACTGCTACTGGACTCTCATGGTCTACAGTTTATGGTGTTAGGATTTCTTTCAGTACTACTAGAGTTGCACCACAGACACTTTCCATAGGTGTGGAAGCTGGTGGTATAGCTTTCAAAGGTGGTACTGCTACTCCTCTTGGAATTTGGGATTATGCTCTGATGGGGGTAAATAATACAGGATCTTATTTAGCTAAATCTGTGTTAGGGCCTGTTCTTTCTAATATAAATACGCAAGATTACTACACTATAACTAAACTAGCTTGGGCTGCACCTTCTGATCCACAGATTACTGAAGTTTGGATCTTCCGTCGTAACGCCGCAGCAGGTGGGAGTATAGGTGGGTTAAATCAATGGTATAGGGTAGGAGTAGTACCTGTAGGAACTACAACTTTCTGGGACAATACTCTAGATCAGACTGCTTTAAATCTAGATATAACTGTTAATCCAAATCTGGTTTCTATCACAGCTAGTTCTATAACAGATAAAATTTATGATATAGTCGGACCTATTGAAGGGCGTTGGTATTACTTTACAACTAATTTTATGTATCCCTCAGATATTAATGATCCTGATCTTGTTGATACTTCACTTGCAGTACGGACTAGTGGAAGTTCCAGTGAGCTGATCATGTGGGCACGAGCTGTAAGTGCTGCTGTGGTAGTAGTAGGAACTAATGTAGATTGTTATTTGCTGACTGGTACTTTCACAACATTTCCAGATAACACTATTGATATTTATTATCAATCTCTTGGTGTAAAGTTTCCCCCTATAACTTATGATGCTGTGAGTTACGGTGGTGCTGTATATTATATTAGTAGTGATGGTTGGAGAATGGTTATGCCTACTAGTTTTGGTACAACTTATGCTAACCAGAATAACCAACTTATAGTTGCACCAAATCTTGATAGGCTCTATAATGGTGAAGTTTGCTATGGATACTCTCCGGCTAATCTTCAAATAGCCCCTGGAAGTATTCGCTATCCAGTAACTATAGGGCAGAATAAACTTTGGTGTTTTATTACCGGTACAAGCCGGTGTGAAGTATATGATTTTGTTAGGCAATATTGGAGGACTTTTAACTATAACTTGGGTGATGCTACTGCTGTGACAGCAACTCAGGATGGACAAATCTTAGCTTTCTATGGGGATTTAAAAACACGGGAGATAGGAATTCAGGGTAATAAGCTAGTTGACAATACTACTCAGCAGACTATTAACTTACTTCTACCTTATAAAGATAACGGTAAACCGCGACAGAGGAAGGATACTTATACTTTCAAGTCTAGGTGTTTCACTGGGCAGGGTAGTTTTACTGTTAGGTTAATAGATGAGAATAACGCTTCTTACTCCATAGGAACGATAACTTCTGGTTCTGTGATTACAGAGAAGTTTTTGGATGCTTCGCAGGCTATAGGGCAGAATCGCCCAAAGTCTTATCAGATAGCTATAAGTGGACAGTCTTCTGACTTTAGTATAGAAGATTTCTCAATAGATTATGATGCTAGACCTATACCTCTAACTTTTCTTCGTATTTATCCTTCTAACATGGGTAGTGCTACTCAGAAGCGGCTTAGAACTTGGCCCCTGGTTATAGATACACTTGGAAACAATGTAGTCTTTACACCTGATGTTGATGGTGTTCAACAGGCATCAACAACATTCAATACAACATATAAGAAGACTGTATTTCACTTCTTCACTACAGATATATTTGGTACAGATTACGGTGGGACACTTTATGATTCAGCAGGACTTATGGAAGTTTGGGATAACGGTATTACTAGTGGAGGATTAAGTCCTGATATTGTTCAGAATTTACCTATAGCTCATGAGTTTGATCAGGTTGGACCTATAGAAATATTTCGGTATGGTAAGATAGCCAGGATGGCGCTTAGAACTATGAGTCAGGGAACTCCTATACCTTTCAAGATTTATATAGGTGATACTGCAACTTACACTGGTAATTTCAATGTAAACCCGGGTAAAGAGGATGAATATGTTGTAGATTTACCTAAAGGTGTAAGTGGAACTATTATGAGGATAGAACTTGGTCCCTGCGGGTTTACTTTTAACAGATACTACATGAAATTCCAGGTAGCTATAAGTGGTGCACAGAAAGATACTGAATTACAGTGGATAACTTATCCTGGTATAACTAGTCAACTAGCCGGTGGGATTTAGATTTTAGGGAAGGAGAAAGTATGGCACCAAATCCAGATGCAGGATTATATACAGGAATAGCAGCAGCACTAGCAGGTGCAGCGGGGGCTATACCAACTACCGCTTCAGGTACTACAGATCAGAATACAAGTTCTACTCAGAATACAAGTGGAACTTCAGCTAGCTCTACTGATCTACTTAACTTTCTTCAGACTCTGATGCAAATAAGTGGTGCTACACAGCAAACCACTACAGGAACTACTAGTGCTGTTTTAACTCCAGAAGAGCAAGCTTTGATGTCTAAGCTTGTTAGTCAGGCTGGAGGATTACAGGCTCCTAGTTTAGGAGGATATGTAGCTGGACAAACTGCTAATATTAATGCTGCTGCTGATGCTCAAAGTAAAGCTGTGGATGCTATCATGGCTTCCAGGGGTCTAAGTACTAGTCCTGTTGCAGCTACAGCACAAGGTGGAGTACAGCAGAATAGGATTAATCAAATAACAGGTATGCAACAACAAGCACCACTTTTACTTAATCAGCTACAGTTAGCCAACCTAGCTGGTGCAAGTAATTTATTTGGTCAGCTACCTAAAGGAACAACTACCACAGGTACTCAAGCTGGAACAAGTACTCAAACTCAAACCGGGACTCAAACTGGGCAGCAAACCGGAAGTACATTAGCAAATCAATCTGGAATGCAGACAGGAACATCAGCTACTACAGGAACTTCAACACAAACTAAACCTGGAGGATTAGCTGGTGCTTTAGGTGGTGCTGGAAGTGTTCTAGCCAGTGTTTTACCTTTCTTATTCTTATCTGATGCTAGGCTAAAGACTGAGATTAAAGAGATTCCACAAGATAAAGCTATAGATAAAATAAGAGCACTTAGGAGTGCAGAGTGGGCTTGGAAGGGCGGCGGGTCCGGGGATAAGAATATCGGGTTTATAGCTCAAGATGTGGAGAAAGTTCTACCTGATCTTGTTAAAGAAACCCCTATAGGTTATAAAGCTATTAATTACGCTGGTATAATCCCTTATCTTGTTGGAGCTGTTCAGAATCTTGACAAGCGGGTCGGAGGTTAACTATGGCTCAAGAACAAGCTAATATGATTGTTGAAGCTTGGCTCAGGGGTCTTCAAGGTGCTCAAGCTGCAAGTCAATTCAAGAAAGAACAAGAATTTAGGGAGAATGAACTTGCAGAAAGAAGACAGGAACATGAGAATACTTTAAATCTAGAAAGTGCTCATTTTGATGCCCAACAGAAAGCTGCTGAGAAACTTTTTGAGTTACAAAAATCTGAAGCAGAATCTAATCAGGCTCAGAAAGAATTAGCTCAGGTTCAAGCTTTCCAACAAACAGGAATAACTCCTTCAGGTGCAGCAGTTCAACCAGGACTAGCACCTGCACCACCTTATCAGGCACCTATTTCAACTTTTAATCCACAGACTGGTCAAATTACTTTCCCACAGGAGAATAAAGTAGCTCCTTTAACTCTGACAGGGGCAGAAAATAATCAGGTATTCTTTCCAAATACAGGTAGAACATATTCTGCGCCGCCGTTAAGTTCTAGTCCAGCGGTACTTCAAGCCGCAACAGTAGCTAGACAACAGGAAGCCGCTAGGATTAGGGAACAGCAAGCACAACAGGCAGCAGAATTTCTTAGACAACAACAACTTAATGCTGAAACTCACCAGAATCAAAAAGATCTAGAGAATCTACGAAACGCACATGAGTTAAACTTAGAGCAACTTAAGTTAAAGAATCAGAAAGATATAGATGCTACTAATAATGCTGTAAAGCTACAGATAGCTAAGATGGCTCATATGAGTTTAGGTGGTAGCTTTGGCGGGGGTACTTTTGTTACTGATGAGAATGGTGATGTAACTTATCAACCTACTGATACTAGTGTTATTGGTAGTTTACTGCAAAGAGGATTTCAAGGTCAATTAACACTTGAACAGGTTAAGAAGATGTATCCTAAAGCACAGGATTTTGAGCAGATTTCTCAGGCAGCGGACGGCGCAGGGATACAATTCATGACAGATAAGCAGAAGCAGAATTTTGATAACCTTAATAATCTAGCTAAGGTTCTACCTGATTTATACAATTTACATAAAATAAGAAATGATAACTGGCTACAACTTCAATTACCATTCAGCCCTGCTAGTAGAGACTTCAGTAGTACTAAAGATAGGGTAGAAGCTTCAGTACCTACTATGATTAAAGCTCTTACTGGGCTTACTAGGTATAATACTGCTGAAGCTGAGAAGATTACCAGAGGTTTAATTCCTAATACTAATATATGGACTTCATCAGCTTCTGAAGAATCTAAGAAGTTTAATAACTTTGTAACTCATGATATTCAGGATGCTTTCAGGGAGGGTTTAGGAAATCTTCCGCAAAAACAACAGGATCTTTATAGAACTCAATTAAATTTACCTGATTTAACTAATGCTACTTATGCTCCTGGTGTGGAACATCCAACACCTAAGGGTTTTACGCCGCCTAAAGTTCCCATGCCGGCACAAAGTGCTCCTAGCAAGGTTATAGTATTTGATAAGGTTAGAGGACAACCAGGAACTATAGACTCAGAGCAAGTAAAGAAACACCCTGAGAGGTATTCTGTTCTAGGTACACCAGCACAGCAGTAGGAGTTTTGAGATGCCACTAGATCCGGATGACAAGAAACCAACTATAACAGATGATGACGATGGTTTTGTACCTCTAGGTGGAACTTCTAGCAGACCACTAAGTCTTGGAATCCCACATGCTCCTGGGCTAGCTAATAGTCCTAATTTCAGCCCGGATACGATTTTAAATAAAACTATAGATTTTATTCGTCCGTTCATAGGTAACACTGCTGGTTCTTTAGCTGCTATCCCAGGTGCTGCTGTTGGTGGGCCTATAGGAAGTTTCGGTGCTGAAACACAAGGGTATGCTCTAGCTGATACAGCTCTAAAATATCTTAAAACTGAACCTCCAGGTTCTTTAGGTGAATCTCTTACTGATAGCGAAAGAGATGCTCTTATTAACGCTGTAGGTGGTAGAATTATTGGAAGAGTTTTTAAAGTTGGTCAGGCTATACGTAATGCTAATATGCCTGAGATTTATAAGATGTTTCCAACTACCTCACAGGCTCTAGAGAACTACGGGTATCATAAACTTGCAACCACAGCTAAACTATTCGAGGATCTGGGGTCACCTGGAAGTAAATCTACTGCCCAGGCTCGAAGTGGTTTTCAATCCTTTATGCAGGCTCTTCAACTATCTAAAGTTATGAATGGTAGAGATCCTTTATTAACTAATGCTGATCCTGCACAACTTTATAAGTCTATCAGAGAGCAACTTGCAGAGGGACTTACACCAGGAGTTCAGCCAGGATCTAAACAATTCCAGTCTAAACTTCACTATGCTAGTCAAGAAGCTTTGAATTTACTTGAGGGAGGTCAAAATCCTTTCCAGGCACTTGATGATGTAATTTCAAACCGGGGTAAGTTAAATAAATACTTAAGTCTAGGACAACAATATGCTGCACCAGGATCTAACTTACGTGGTGATTTACAAGCTTACCAGTGGACTAGAATGTTTAATCAAGCTACTAAACAAATAGCCCCTGGGCAAGCTAGAGTAAATCCTGAGATTCTTAACAGTATTTGGAATAAGCCAGAACTACAAGGATCGCTAAATGATCTTTATGGTGCTGGAATTAAGAAGAATCTGGATGAATTTATAGGTAAAGTTCTTCAAGTTCAAGATAAACCTATAGGAGGAGAACTTGGAGCAAAGCTTAAATATATAGGTGGTGGATTCTCACTTGCAGGGGGACTTGCTACTATGTTAGGAGTTCCACAAGGTGCTGTTGTAGGTTCTCTTTATATACCTACCGCCGCGATGGGTAAGATTCTCACCAGTACTCCAGAGACAGCTAAATATCTTACTTCACTACTTGAAAGTGGCGGGCAACAATTATCTATGAACAAGCAGATTGCTTCACGAGCTATATTTAATGCTCTGCAAGGATCTTCTATAGCTCTTATGGATGATAAGGGTAAGAAGACTTGGGGTAAAGTTGCTAAAGAACCTGATGGTGGCTGGCAGTTATTACCTGAAAAATAAAGGAGATTAAGAGTGGCTTTTGAGATGGAGTTCCTAGGGGACTCTAGTTGTGTTCAAGCCGCAGGTTGGAAGGGAGAGAATCTTGTTGTTCAATTTCAAGATGGTACTATATATACCTATGAGGGTGTAAGTCAACAAGCTTGGGTAGCTTTCAAAAGATCTACTTCTAAAGGATACCACTTTAATACTAGAATCCGTAATGTTGGTTATAACTACTATCAGGGTACACCTTCCGAACCAACTAACATAGATCAGAAGTTCTTCGAGCAAGTCCTTGATCAAGCTGTTCAAGTAACAGAGGAAGAAGCTTAATCCTCCCAACCAAAGAATTCCTCAATCTCTCCTTGAAATCCACACTTTAAACATCTAGCTACAGTTCCACTATCAGAATAACCAGTTTCAGGATCTTTTCCATAATCATATTCTTTAGTTACAAATTCTTCTGAACTACACTGTGGACACCTAGGTGTTTCTTCAAGCTTAACCAAGATAAAATCCATCCTTTCTAGCTTCTTCCCAGTTAGTGTATTCATAAAACTTGCCGGCAAAGTAGATCTTGATAAGTAGCTCAGGTGGACCCGCCGGGTCAGGTTTTAGTTCCAGCTCCTTTTTAGTACTTTCCGGCTGGTGTTCTTCCCTGACCCGACCGCACGTTAGACACTCCCCCTTGGTTCCTTTGCTAGCTTTGAAATTAGAACACCCACTCACCTCAACATCTCCAGTGCTATTTGTGTTAATTTCCAGTACTCCCCATCCTTCATCATGTGAACCTGTAACATCCCTGCTTCCACTAAAGCATCCCTAGCTTTATCTAGTAGGGTTATATCCAAGTTTTGCCAGTGGGCACGAACTATACTCTTTCTAGAAAGCAGGTTATCTTTAGCTGTGGACAGTTCAAGAACAATCACACCGCCTACACTACCTAAATCTGTCTTTGCGTTACTCATAGTAAACATGTTGTAGTTTTTGACTAAACTCAAACATTCCTCAATCGATTGTTCAATGTGATCTTTCCTAATACACCTAGTAAGATCGTTAGCAGCAAGTATCATACTTAACTTTAGCACGTGAGTATGTACTCTTCCAATAAAACCTGTAGTCTCTTTTCTCTTGTTGTAGTCATTTCTGAATGGAATGTACCACGATTCGTATTCTGCTATAGCTTCCTCCACAAAACCAAATTCACCGGTGACTTGAGCTACTTTCTTCAGGTGCTGTACAACGTGCTCTTTACTTTCCTTCCTAGCATCATGATCCACTCGAAGCAAACTATTAGGCTCACGAAATTCATCAGGCATTATAAGTAAGGTCCGGGCAATAAATCCGCCACCTACAATAGCATCATTAAAAAATCCTTGCAGCATCTTTTCATTACTAGCAGAAAACATTGAAAATACAACCCGTGTTAAGTCAAACTTGGGTCCGGTTCGTAGCCTATGTTGATATGGTGTAGGCTTATAATCATATATATCTGTAAGTATCTTAATACCTTCTACATTATTCACTATACCAGCACTAAGCTCAGTTGAGAAAAAAGTAGCTGAGTTACACTTTACAAGCTTCCCGTGATTATCAGTCTCAGCCACAGCTAACTCATCCAGAATACCTTCAACAGAAGCACGACCAGCTATAGATTTTATACCTGAGACACTAGTAACTAACCCCTGGCTTAATTCAACAGGGGCATTTTTTCTATGGCCCGAGCTTTCAGCCAAAAGCATAATATAGAGATTAGGGAAGAGGAAACTATCTCCGAATTTAAGATAGCAACGGTCCCGCATAACTGACGAAATCGTTGAATAACTACTCCACTTCCAAAAACTTGTTGGACTTTCATTACGTTCTGTGTGGTTAATAACTGCACTGATGAAGTTTTCAGCCACATCACTCCTATCCCTCCCGGACTTTTAGTCCACTAAGAAGCTTTAGTCTTTATAGCTACTAGCTTATTAATATGTAGCATTAACCTAACTCGCTCACTAATTTCCTTATCTACTTTCCTATAGTTAGAAGTAGCTTTAAAGTAGTTATAGTAAGCATCCATACCATCCTGTGTAGGTTCTATTTTATTACCATCACGCTTAACCCAACCACGTTGCACAAGACTTCCTAGTGTACTCATACTATAGTGTCCAAGTTCTGATACAGTCACTACGTTATTAACAACATACTTGAGAGTTCCATACTGATGCGCTGTCACTGTCTTACCTCCTTATTATAGTGGGTGAGGATTCCATCAATCATAGAGACAGAATCATTGAGGAACTTTTGTTGTTCTCGGAGTTTAACTAAAAGCTGAGAGACTGTCATCTCGCCGTTACTTAAAATCGGCCCGGCGGCTACTCTTAAATCCCTAACAGTTTTAGGAGCAGGAAGTAACCTCTGTTTTTTCTTACGAACCCAACCATCTTCCTTCATATGCTCCCACTGGTGGACCCTTAACTTGCTTAGATTATCAAATATTAGTAAGCATCTTTGACACCGAAATTTACTACTTATACTATCAGGATGATACTTCCACCTATGCTGACTTAACTTACCTATACTACTGAATCTCTTGGAGCAGTCTTTACATATATAAGGCATTTAATTAGCATCTCCTCTAGTTTTTAGTAGCAGCAAGCTCAGAGAGCTGTACTTCCTTTAAATCTTCCTCAAACCAACTTTCACCAATAGCTACCTCACAAGGTATCACAAGTTGTAAATCTCTAGAGAGTGTACACTTCCTGAAGTCTATAGGTTCACTCTCAACGTTCCGTTTGTATAACTCAGCAAATTCTAGCTCTCTACCCTTAACAACCTCAGCCAGAATACCATCATGACCTTCCTCTAGCAAGTGTGCCCAGGAGTAGATACTGCTATCACAGAATGTGCGTCCTATACCAGCAAATTTAGTCTGGTCACTAACTATAGCCTGAGGTAAAAAACTAATACCTTCATTATAAGTTTCTCTCTCAATCCTATCATAAAAATCTCTACGCCTACCATTCGGAGCTATCAGACAGTGCTCAGGTGCATCCAGAGCATTCTTAATTCCACTGTGAAATCCACGCTTGATTTCAGGTTGGAAGCTGTGAAGTTTATCTAGAATATCCTTACATTCTTTAAGAGGTCGTTGTGTCATCATTACAAGTCTATCCGGTCCCATATTACGTTCAGCAGCATGTCGAACAGTCTTAGACATATGATATCTATCTACACCATCCACTAGAGTATTCTTCTTGATTTCATCAGGCTTACAGTTGTAAAGCCAAGATCCAGTGAGCCTGTGAATACCCGGCGGGTTGAAAATACTCATATCCAGGTTTCCACTTAAAACCCGGTCCACACGAGCTTCAGCAGAGTTTAAATCACACTCAACAAAAACATAACCACGGCTAGGTACAAAGATACTTCGTAGATCCTTCCCATAAGTCATACCGTCAATAGTAAATCCATGCTTACCAATAGTCTGAAGGCTGTGACCAAGATTAACCAGAAATACCTTATTTCCCTCCAGTACTATAATCTGATCCGTAGTCTTACCTGCACTGGTTCTAGCATTCTCAGTTCCAGTCAGATTATACTCACACCTAAAGCGCCCATCAGGATAAGCTGGTAGCTCAAGTATTTCTAGAACTTTCTTAACTTTCCTAGCTCCTAGGATAGCTGCAAGTATTACAGGTCCAAAGTTCGGACTGCGTTCCGCGATACCATGTACCAGAAGATAGTCTAGAGACTCCTCATCTGTACTAGCTTTACCATCCTTAGTGGATTTCATCCCACGAAGTTTCTTATAACCCAACTCATCAAATATAGCATCATGACACTGTTTATGGCTGAGAGGATTAAAATAATCCCAACCTAAGAGCTTCCTACACTTTAACTCTTGAACATGGAACAAGCTCTCGTACCTAGCTAGAAGCTTCTGACGCTTCTCATCATCAATCCTGAAACCTCTATCCTCCATCCTTCTATAGATAGGTAGGATAGTTATTAGGTTATCGTAAACCTGCTTGGTTCCAAGTTCTATCAGCTCAGGTTTTTGTTTCGTGTAGATTTGACTTGTAGCTAGGGAATCTTTAGCGTTGTATAAGTAATACCGATCCCGCTTACCCTTCTCAGGGTCAAACTCTTTACCCTCATCTTTAAAGTAGGGAAGTTCAGTGTAGATACTTGTTAGAAAGCCTAGGTTCTTAGGGAACTCACAGTAGAGTGTTGAGGAAGCAAGCATGGTATCTCCAACTACATTATTAACTCTGAAGCCCCAACGTTCTAGTATCTTCCAATCATATTTTATATTCTGGTTTACCTTAGGTACAGGTGAGCGGAGTATCCTGTCAACTAGTTCAACCATCAGTGCTCGCTGATCTACTTCTATAGTAGAATCTAAAATAGGTATACAGACAGATTCAAATCCATCAAAGCAGAAGCTTATACAGATAGGTATTTGGAGGTAGGTTTCAATATCAAAGACTAGAAAGCCTTCTCTATCCATGCACTCTTTATAAGCTCTATCCAGGTAGGCTCTTAAAGCTGTTGAAGAACGGGCTACCCATATGTTATATTGATTATCAGGTATAGGATCATTATTTAAGTACTTATGTATTTTACTAAAGTCAATACGACTTACAGCACGTAACCTGTACTCTTGATTCAGGTAGGGGTAGGGACCAAGAATAGGTAGAACTTTCAGATTCTCCTGATTAACACTTAGTTCTCCTATAGGTGAGAGAACAGACCCTCTGAATTTCCGGATGTTAGTTAAATTTGTAAGATAGCTAAAACTCAACTCGCCTAGTGGTATCAGAAGGTTAGGCTTGATTTCATTAAGTTCTTCCAGCAGAAGTGGTCCATAAGTCTTCTTAAGAGATCCTACTGCGGATTCAAATTTATCTTTATCCAAGCTAGAATCCGGTGCCTTTTCTTTTATAAGGCAAGTTCTATAGAAATCCTCAAGAGTAAGTTTCTGCTCTTTACAAAAGTTACGCAGCAAATCTCCACTGTAACCAGTGAGAGAATAACCAGTCTCAAAATCTTTACCCTGAGGGAAATCAGCTATAAAAGCTGCTTTAGAATGTACTGGACCAAAGCCTTTTATCATTAATTTTTGCTCTCAGTTTCAGCTATAAATTTCTTAAGAGTAGTTATTATATTCTCCTTATTAGAATCATATACGAAGAATACAAAGTTATATCTATCTCCTGTAGCTGAATTATGATCTGAGATTACTGCACTTATCATACGAGTTATTTTATCCAACACTTTTTTAAGTAGATCCCGATCTTCCATTTTTACTCCTGGGTTTCATCCCGCTGTTACTAAAAATCCAAGCCGCGTCCGGTGGTAGGATCAGTTCCAACTCCCATTAACAATCCTAATTCTAGGTCTTTGCAGAGCCTTCTTCCGATATTGTATACCTTAGACTCTAGGTTTTTGTGCGCGCGGCTTCCCCATTACGTCAGCGTGGTTGAATACCTAACTTTTCTTCAATTCTAGTTACTCTGCTATCAAGCTCTAATACTTTACCAGTTAGAAGTTCCAACTTGTCTTCAATTCTATTCAGTCTTCTATCAATAACTTGAAACAAGATACCGAATAAGACACCATTAAATAGGATATTGATAACAACAGGAACTCCAATGGCAAGATAAAGTTGAGAGTCAGTCATAGAGTACTCCTACTAGAAACCAGGAGCTTGTGCCCCGTAACCTTTAGTGTGGAAACTATTAATAACGTTAACTAAGTGTCCATTCACTGTTTCTACTCCCCATGCTGCATCAAAGGGTTTGTGAAGTATAGAATCTGTATCAAAAGCGTAATCTTTAGCTTCGATCTCACGACCGTTGATAACAGAATCTAACATCAGGAAATCAGATTGAGGGAAGAACTGCATATCCCCCATTAAATTAGCATTGCTAGATTCTGAGTTAAAGATGACAGTACGAGTTTTCCCCTTGTACTTTCCTTCTGTGATTTCAATATCCACAAAGTAGTTGACAGACTTTCCACTGCTAGAGTTTTTAGGTCCAGCAATAGAAACAACTTGAGAGGGGTATATGTTCGCTGGTACTACCGTGGTTTGTAACGCGTCAGCTGCTGTGAATGCGATGATAGGCATTTGGTGTTTTCTTCCTTTTGGATTTTAGTTACTTAACTGCTACTTCTGATTCTACCCTAGTTTTATTTACTAAATCCAGAGTAAACTCCCTAAAATTTCTACCGGTGATATTATGCTTACCCGGCTTCAGACCAGGGAAACTAGTACAGGCAAGCTCACCTACGTATTCTACAAAAAATTGCTCTTGTCTATCTATGATTTGTCTGTCAAATCTGAATATGTGATCAAAATTTAGGCTGAGTACAGATTCTACCTTAGGCCGGAGTGCAAGTTTCTCACCTACTACTATACTATCAGCATACTGTAATCTATTTCCAAAGTCATCCTTAGGTTTATCCCACTTATCTTCTATATGTGCTGTAACTATAATATTAAGTGGTAGTGCTTTAAGGAAGGACATAAGATTAGCCATTCCGGTAATCTCAAAGTTGTAATCTTGTGGTCCAGCTATCTCTAATACACCTATTTTACTTCCCTTACCCTGTGCATGTGTAATAGGTATAGCATCTTGAACTAAATTACGAGCTACTGCTGTTGCACTATCTACCACATATGTTTCATAAGCACATTTATGTGTATCTATTAATACTTTAAGAGCTTCTAGTTCACTATTAACCCGCTCAAAAAAAGTCTTATCCTTTTCTAAAACTCTGGGAGGGAAGTAATCATAGTCTATCCGAGTTAAGTCTAACCAGGAGTTACTCTGGATTCCTTTTATCCTACCATCCACATCCAGAACTTTAAGCCTTTTACTAGTATTAGTGGAGAGCCAAGAGCAAGCCGCTACTGTCTTACCGCTGTGCTTTGGTCCCACGAAGAGACTCATAAACCTAGACTCAGGAGTTAAACTAGCTGCGTTTGGCATTCTTGACCTCAACCTTTAATCAGTAACTCTAGGATACTTCTCATCAGGAAGTGCTAAAGCCCACTGCATAAGATCCTGTGGCTTCTTATTCTTAGCTGTACTTCCAGTCATTTCTTCAAAGCATACAGCTAGAGCCATACCTAAACCTTGGAAGAAAGCTAAATCCACTTGCTGTTCAGCTACTGACAACATATAAGCTACAACCCGACGCGTGATACGTATAGAGACTTTATCCATTCTCATCATCCTCTATCCTGAATCTAGGTAGTTGTATCGGTGGTGGATCAAAATTCAGATCAGGACTTTCTTCAAGTGGCAGAGCCTCAGTCTTAGCAAAAGATTCTGTACCAAGGTACTGAGTAATCTCCAGGGCTTTACGGGCCATACGACCTTTTTTAGTATTAGAGCAGCTTAAACATCTAGGTTCAGCTCTCTTTAGATCCTGGTAGGTCATTAGGAACTTAGATCCACATATATTACACAAACTATATTTACCTACTACCAATTCCCTGTGTGAGTAGTGAGTGCAATCAGGTGCATTACACTTAAAGTAACCCGGTTTTGATTTATACTTGGCATAGGTATGCACATGGTTCAGACTAGGCATTTACTTATCCTCCTTATGATGATGCATTGCCTCATGGAGTTCAAGTAACAGTTTTATACGATTAAAGTAATTATCCATCTTTTCATCAATATGTTTTTCTAGCTTTTGGATACTTTCTTTAATCTCATTAATTCTGTTATTAACATCTGTTATTCGGCTGTTAGAGTAAATAAGTAAGCTAACAGGGATAACTACCGACATAGCAATTGTAAAAATCTGAGCATCATTCATAAGCTACCACGGCCTCCACACATTCTCATTAATCTTGAATAACCTAGACTCTTCCTTACAGGCTAAATCAGGATCAGTAGCTTCACAAAGTGGAGTATACCAACAGAAGCAAGGTCTATCCAGATCGTAAGTAAGTTTGCCTCCAGAACAAGCATTCCAATCACGTTCCGATTCCTGTTTATTGTTGAAAGCTTGTATTGTCTTTTTCATCCTGTGAAATATAACTATAAGCCGCTTGTGCCATACACTAAGTTCTACTCTATTCATATTAACTATCTGTCTCTGGAGAGTTATACCCTTCTCTATCTTATCAGATAGCCGTATGTAATTAAACATGCCCATAGGAAGCTTAGTGATAAGCATGTAGTTCTTCATCTGAACATTTCTATCGTACAGGTAGTAAGTCTTACCTTGGACTTTATGATCCATGAAGCAATCAAGTCCTTGGATTTTACCTATCAGGTCTATCCTACCTTCTAACACGAAGAGATTATCCTGATCCTCATAGATAGTTTCACTGAATCCGACTTCTACATGTTTCTCACTTAGTGGTTGAATATCATCTCGCTGATAGAATCCGGTGTAATCAACGATACGCTTTCGGACCTTCTTCCGAATCTTATCAGGTAGTTCTAGTGACTTAGGTCTGAAACTAGAACACCCTCTCTTCATCATAGCACAACGTGAACATTCTACTATACCTAAAGCAGGTATTTCTGTGTGATACTCCCGAGCACACCCGCACTCACATTGATCTTGATCCGGATTATAAGCATCCATCAGTAGCATAGTATCGTTGAGACCAATCCCACGAGCTTTACACTGATAATATATCTCTAGGAGCTTATGAGCATAAGATCCCATATTCAGAGATTCATCCTGCTGGAATCTTATAGGTACAAGCCGCTTCAGGTATTGATTAACCCACTTCTGCGGGCATTCTAAGTAGCAACTTATCTGGCTACTATCAACAGCAAGGGTAAATTTAGGCATTCAGTTAGTTTTTATCCTCTAGTTTAGTTTGTTCTAGTGCTTGCTTATCTTTTATAGCTTTTTCTAAATCCTTTTCTGCTGTGTTAAGTTTTTTGTATAGTAGGTCAAGTTGTTTGAGAGTTATTTTAGTTCTTTTCACAGAAGCTTCCTCTCTCCACCCTGATTCAGAGCCTGAGTAACCACCGCATCCCTAGCACTCTTTTCCCCAACATTGTGCGCTTCAGTAGAAGCACCAAGGAAGCTAACAGTATCAGTAAACTTAATTCTTTGATTAAAGAAGTCTTTGACTTTATCATAAAGTTGTATCCCTGTCTCATCACTTAGTTTGATTTTAGTAAAGCGTTCTTCCAAACCTACTGTAAAACCTTTCCAGAAGCTCATCTTGTAGGAAGCTGAAGGGTTAAGCTTCCATCCGGTTGCACAATCTCTTATACCCTGATTAAGTAGTACTTTAACTGTGTAGTCTACTATCTGGCAGTTAACCTTGAATCCGAAAAGCTTTACTTGATTAGCTCTATTAAAACAAGCATAACAACCAAAGCTCTCACCGATCAAACCTGCTATCATACAAAGCTTCTTAGCATCAAGATAGAATATAGGCCGATCTAACTTAAAATCAACTTCTACTATTTCCGGTTCCGCCCCATTAAATATAGCATCCTGATCTAAACTATACTTGAGCATAAGCTTCTGAGCCTGCTGCAACGCTAAAAGCTTCTCAGCTTCTGTAGCTCCTGAATCTTCAGAAAGAGCTATGAGCTTTTTTATTTTATCTATTACACTAGAATCCATCTTGATTAATCCTATCTTCTGGCTGTGAGGTACTTTTTTAGCTCACCTGTAGAGTGTAGCACAGGGCTTGAGTGAGTGCAAGGGGACACTTGGGAAGGGGTAGCCATATACCACTGACTCCCCTTAACCGGTTGCACAGTGAGGCTCTTAGCGCGTGTGTAAGGCACTCTAGACAGGTACTTTAGGCTACTCATTTCACCCCTACTCTTACCCTAGAGCGTCTAGGAGTGAAAATTCTTAGTTCCAGCAAGTTCATACTTAAACCTTAACTTCCTTATGTAGTCTGTTAACCCAATAGATAAACCTCTTGAGATTTAATTCTCCTAGCATAACATTAATATATTTGCCTGAAGGAAGTTTCTCTCTGATAGGTATTCTATTCACATGTTTTTCAAGATAAGCCATAAGTGGACTTAGCTGTGGGTTAGGTCCGAGTAAGTAAGCTTTAGGTGGTCGGCCCAGAGTTTTGGTTATTCTTCTTGGCCTCAGGAGTTTCTTTTTAGGCTTAGGCTTAGGCTTCATAACTTAGTTTATTTTAGACCTATTAAGCCTAGCAAGTTTTAAATAACAGTCAGGACACATAGCAATTGTAAACCATCTACAATCAGTATCTGAGCCATCACCTGACGTGTCATTACACTCCCAGACTTCATTACATTCTTGACATAAGTGTTTATGCATTAGAGTCTCGCCTGTACTGTTCTTTCTACTAGCTGTCTAAAGGAATCCGTATCAGTTTCTAAGTTCCAGTTATTATATACAGTTTCCCCTACAGCTAGTCTCTTGCTCTCCACAAGATCATACCACCACTCATCCAGGGTTCCCCTACATATTATGTACTCTACATTAGTAGGGTTTTTCTTTATGCTAAGATCAGGATTATAGAACCTGAACTCAAACTGTGATTCAATCTCCCCGTTCCACTGTCTCTCTAAGATTAGCACATTATCACAATAGTGGAAGTCCATTCCAACCCCGCCTGCTAGCATGTTAATAATTAGAAATTGTTGTGGGGCACTTTCCCACGACCGCATGATCCAATCTTTACGGTCTGAAGAATCCTCACCTGAGAGTTTAAAGCAGGAGTCTGCGCCACCTAAAGCTAGGAAGAGAGTATCTCGCACAGACTCGTGATGTATACCTATAGCATACTTAGCATCAGTCTCTGATCTACAATCTTCTAGGTAATCCTGTGACCAGCAAACTTTCATCAGACCACACAAGCGTCTTAGCTCAGTCATCTCAGCTAGAGAATCAAAAAAGGTAAGCTTGGCCTTACTGGCCAGTTTTAACTCTAGCTGATCCAGCACCTGATTGTACTTTTTAGCCAGAAGTGTTTTATCAGGATCTATCAGAGTGTAAAGTTTGTTAAGCTTTGGAAGATCCTTATACACATCTTCTTTCTCCCTCCGGATCATAAGTGTCGCGATCTCTTTTTTAAAGGAGGGGAGCATCCAATCCTTAACCCGGTTATACTTTCCAGTCTGGTCCTGAGTTAACCAGCTTCTACGGAATCGTTCCAGCGAGCTGAATTTCTCAGGTGAAACCAAGTTAAGAGGTACAAAGTACTCATCAGCCCGGTTTAAGATAGGAGTTCCAGTGAGTAGAACTATACCACAGGGTTTTAGACTGGGATCATCCTTTTCATCTGTGGAACCAGCACTTATAGTCTGATACCAGGAACACTTAGGACACTTGCTGGATTTGTATACAGTCTTTAGACCGATACGCTTATCGATTTTTTGGATGGATTTCTCAGTCCATTCCTCTTGACACTTAGGACAGGTAAACTTGATGGTCTGGGGAAGCTCACCGGTATTCTGAAAAGCCATGAACTCTACTAGAGCTTGACTTCTGTTAGAACCTGTGTTCTTGTAAGAGTGAGCTTCATCAGCTATAATCAGCTTAAAGCTAATCTTCCTGAGAGCCTCCTGCACAGCAGGCTTGGAGAAAGTATCCATACTGATAATATAAGCGGAGAAACCTGGAGGAATCCAAGCCTTAGAACCAATAATAGGAAAGATCCCATTGGGGAGTGTATCACACCATACTTTATACTCCCGGCACCACTGCCACAGATTCGCACCTTTAACCAGGATCAGTGCGGGTGTGCGCTCCTTATAAGAGTTAGCTAAAGCTAGAAGTGCTTGTGGAGTTTTCCCAAGACGCATCTGATCTCCTACTATACAGTTGAAATCAGATTCTAGTATAAACTGGACTCCGTCTTCCTGGTAGTGTCTGGCAACTTTACCGGAACCATCTTTAGCCTTAAAATCTAGGTTAGCTTTGGTAACAGTGTGAATAGGTGAGGCGAAAGAGTGACCACAGGTGTAGGAATAGAGTTTCTCAGATCCTAAGAGAAGTTCCTCTTTAAGCTTAAGTTGTTTTCCGCATAGCGGACACTTGTAAGTTAATTTAGGCATTAGTTTATTCTCTTACCTTTTACATTATACCGTGCTTTTTCTTTAACTGCCGGGTTCTGTGGCTATACTTTGGGAATGGTAATTGTGTAATATTCATTAATCTAAGGCTCCTATCCTAAGCTTATCACAACTCTAAGGGGAAGTCTATAGTACTCCCGGTTCATTTTTGAGTACCAGGAGTACCAGGAGTACCAGCTTGAAGCTTCAATTCTAACTCTCTCTTATAGAGACTGTGCCACAAACAATCATAGTGGAAATCCCAATATCCAGTACCTCTTAATTTATCTAATTCAGCTAATCTTTGTTGTATTGCTTGTATACGTCTTTCGTATTCATTCATAAGTTATTCAACCCGCCTAGTCAACTTCATCATCTTAACTACCATCTCATGTGCTGTAGCTGGATCCAGCTTAGACTTAACTTGTAAATCATTAATAGCTTTATTAAATCTAGTTAGGAGTTGTTTAGCTACCTCAGGTTCCTTAATATCATACATCTCTTGAAAGTGTGCTAGTTGTATATCCTGTGCTCGGATCTTAGGCTGTGGACGAGCACTTGTTGCTGCTTCCATCTTAGCTACGGAAGCTTTTTGTTGTTCCCGAAGTGTTAGGAGTTCCTTCTTGAATTTAGGATCTTTATTGAGTAACATCCTTTCAAAGGATGCTATAGCCTCAAGTCTCTCTATAAACCTAGTCTTTTCAAGATAATCCATGTTCTGTACAAGCTTGTGACCTTCTACTTCCGCGTTATCCCTGTTAGTCTTATCATTCAAGTGCATTTCAGGCATGATAGCTAGGCGGCAGAGGTTAGCGAAGTCATAAGTACTCTGTCGAACAGTAACTTCCGGATCATCTTCTTTCTTGTGGTGATAAATCCAGCATGAAGCATGTGTAACCACTATTTCAGTATAATCTGGCTGTGAGCCATTCCCGGCCCGACGTTCCCCTAAAGCTTTCAAGCAGGTAGCATTCTCAGCAGGTGAGATATTTTGCTCACAGTAGATACACTTTCTGTGCTCATGACATAAAGTGTAGCCTAGATCTTTAGAGTCCTGGCCTAGTGGTTTCTGGCAGATAACACATGTGGAGCTAGCGGGTGCTATTGCTTGTGTCATACTTTATAGTCACCTCCACTGGTATTGCAAAATGATATGGTGTGCTTAGGTTAGCCCATAGGGTTTTAAGTGGATCTTGTAAATAGTTAAAATAAACTAGTAGAGTAAGATAAGAGTAAATCAGCACTCCTATAGCTTGTAGTGGTCTACCATACCATTTACACTTAGTTCTGAATACATATATGGACCATCCCGTTAAAGTTATTAGTACAATTATACCTTCACTCATATTTTTATCCTATTCTGGTAGCTCAAGGGCGCGCTACGCGTTTAGCTCTCCTAAGCTCCCTCTGCTCTTCTATACTAAGAGTTTCCTGAAATCTTTTAGCCTGTAAGTTCTGTATATCCTCAAGCACATTCTGTGTTTGGATTCTGACTCCGGAGGCAGACTCCAAGTCATCGTCTTCTATAAGCTCTAACAGGTAAGTAACTTCATTGTAGAAAAGCTTACTTGCGCGTGGATTCTTTTTAATAGCCATAAGCTTTTCTATAGTTAAGATTCTGATATCAGCGGTGTAGACAGTATCAGAATCCATGTCTGCTATTAAGTTAAGCAGATAATCTATTTCCTCAGGTGTAAGTTGGATAAATTGTGCCATCCTTTAGCTATCCTTCCCTAGTGCCATCCTAGTCTAAAAACCCTTCTTTTTTAACTTAGCTAGTAGTTTAGAGTCCTTAAGCTTTTTAGCTTCCAGTAGCTTATCAATACGCTCTTGTAATTCAGCTTGGATTTTTTGTTGAGTCTCAAGTTCTAAATCTTTACCAGTCCATCTTTTAATCTTATCCTTCATTCTGAGACTAACCCAGTCATCTGGATTTAAAGCTCTAGAATCTTTAAGCTTAGTGGTAGGTGGTAAAGTTGGTTGAAGTTTCCTGAATCGCTTTTTAATAATCTGTTCAGGAGTTTCATGTGCATCTTTGTAACCTAAATCTTCAAGTTCTTTCCTATATTCAGATGGTGACTTTCTTTCACCTGTAGGAAGTAGATTTATAGAGTGTTCTAGATTCCATTTACGTGTGCGTGCCCAGATTAGAAACTTAGCTGTAGAAGGTCTACTGCCATTGGTCCAAGTAGAATACACCTGATTACCTTCACTTAAAATCAAGGTAAGTGTATCTTGGCCTTTCGGGCCTCTTTTATCCGGGAATACCTTATAGAGTCTAAATAACTCTGGGGATGGTTCTGACTCTCTTCTGACGCTTCTGGTTGGTGTGATAGGTTTTGGATGTGAAATAAGCATAGGTAACTCAGCAATAAGCTATATCAAGCTGTAACGTAGAATTTATAGTACTAGTACCCTCGTTAGGGTGAAATCCTGATGGTCGGCGGAGTACCATGTGAGGAATAGTGTATACTGAATACAGGCAAGATGCAAGCTGTTTATTTGCTTTAGAATCATAAGGATAGCTTAAGGGCTACCCTCCTTGGGGCGTTACCTGAGGGTGTCACTATGGGGCTTTTTTTGAGAGGGTGTTTTATGTTGAAAATAAAGGGTTTATGAGAGGGATGTTATAGAGGGTAGCATTGAGGGTCAAAAAAATTTTTAATCACGTAATATATATATTATTATCATATATATACAAGAAAAATAAAAAACCCCTAAAGTGACACCTTAGAGTAACGGCGGTGTGAGGGATGTGAAGAACTAAAGTCCTCACAAGTCCTTCTGAATCTTGAACTTCAGTGCTCTAACCTGTGCCTAACCGTGACTCTTGGTGGTGTCTTGACCATATGCTCGGTGCTTATTACGTGCGACGTACTACCCTAAAATCGACCTACTCACAGCTAGATTGATTTAACTATCCTCTAGATTTTAAGATTTGCTACCTGAAGGTTTCACCCCCAAGGGGCTTGATTTTATTTTCTAGGTAGCTTAAGCTTTAAACATGGAAAGCACACAAGCCGAATATAAAATATGGGATTCTAGGAATCAGGTTTACCTCCAAAAAATCTATACCAATCGCAAAGCAGCTAACCGATGGACAGACAAGCAGAATGCATGGTATGGAGCTTACAGGTACTTTGTTTCCTACCAGACGCCTCTTGGGTCTGTCCTTTATACAAGAGATGGCGTAGAAGAATTTTAAATCCAAGGGGTGAAATGTGTTGACAAGCCAAAGCAGTGCATGGTATCCTAGACTTTCAGTAGAAGAAAGGGGAATCCAAGGAATGAGCGCACTGGCGATCAAAACTGAAGTTGAGCAGGTAGTAAAAAAGGTTAGCCGTCCAAAGGCTAGAAAATGGGCTGGAAGCCCGAAAGGAAACAACCAAATGAGCGAAGAGATTCAAGAAGTAGACGCGCAAGAAGAGCAGGAAGCACAGAGTGCAGGTGCACAACCTCAAGCGGGTGAAAAGAGGGAGTCACAGAAGACGGTCTTTGATCTTAAGACCTTCGATAACGTGCTTCTAAAGAAAGGTTACGAACTGCCAAGGATGCCAACGAGTACCACAGATGCTTTAGCTATGGTAGGTAACGATACCCAAGCTCTCTTAAGTACCTTCTGGAATGGATTGTGCAAGAAAGTCATGGATGATACCTATAATAGTGCTGTGAATGATGGCACTTGGTTCCTTACTGACAAGGATAAGAATATCACGTCAGAAGCTTATACTGGTCAAAGTGCTGATAAGGACAAGAAAGCTATGATCGATGCGGCGGTACTTACTCTTGCAAAGCTGAATGGCTATGACAAGGA
>Ga0126381_100000837_pt1 | contig 33477 bp, 32 predicted proteins | sample PanSoiMetPlot_28_FD_96465 | JGI IMG/M metagenome (GOLD analysis project Ga0126381, IMG submission 96465) | Tropical forest soil microbial communities from Panama - MetaG Plot_28 | ecosystem: Environmental > Terrestrial > Soil > Tropical forest > Bulk soil | place: Panama | collected 2016-02-17 | reverse complement strand
GGGCATGCTCGCCGAGGCCCGGCGGCTCAATCCTGGTCTTCAGTTTGCTCAGAGCTCCATGATGGAGTTGGGGCTAGCCTCAGAGGCGCTTTTTGCCATTGCCGCTTTCTACAGCATCATCCACATTCCGCGCCAGCAGGTGGTAACCGCGTTGGCGGAAATGTTGCGAGTCTTAACGCCCGGCGGCTCGCTGCTGATTACCTTCCATCTAGGGAGCGAGGACAGCTATCACGAAGAGATGCTCGGACAACGCGTGAGCATGAACGTGGCATTTTTCACGACCGAAGAAATGTCCGGGTACTTGCAGGCGGCCGGATTCCAGGTGGACCAGGCCTTGGAGCGGGATCCGTATGCGCCAGAGGTGGAGTATCAAAGCCGGCGCGGGTACCTCGTGGCGTCACGTCCAGCGAAGTAGGGGAAGCTTAGTTCGCGGCCTGCGTGCCCGTTTTGGGGAGCACGTACTCGTCCATGTACTGGTAGAGTTTGTCGCGGTGTTCGGTGCGATAGGCCGGATAGTCCTTGGCAATCCCAGGGTCGGCGCGGTTGAGCAGGACAAATGGCTCCAGCAGACCTTTTTGATCGATCTGAACGAGTTGCAAAAGAGTGGGATCGAGTTTCTTCGCCTTGCTCTCCGAAGCGGCTTCGGGCGCCAAAACCTTGACCATGGCGTCGAGGGCAGCGGCCTCTTCTTTCAAAGAGCGGCGGTAGGTGGTTTCGCTGGGAAACGCGCGCTTGAATTTGCTTTGCTGCCAGGTGGCGCGCTCGGTGTTGTAGGCATTCCAGCCGGCTGTTTCAGGACTCCCTTGATCGAGCGCGTGTTCATCTAGCGTGCCCGCTGCGTTTCCACCCGGAGTCTTCTCAGTCGATTTGTTCTGCAAGAGGATGGCGTTGAATGGCTGCTGTGTACGATCGCTCCACTGGCGCAGCGCAACCCAGGAGGACCGGGTATAGGGCTCGGCGATGACGGCTTTGATGTACTGCTCGCGGGCTTCGTCGTTCTTGCCGGTCATCGCCAGTGAATCGCCCCAATAGCGGTAGGCGGTCTCGCGGTCGGGATTGATCTGGGCTGCCTTGGAGAACCATTCGTTGGCGCTGTTGTAAGCGCGCTCTTTGAAATAGACATCGCCGACGAAGAGGGTGGCTTGGTAGTTTTTAGGGTCGAGTTCCAGAACCTTTTTGTAGCCTTCGCGGGCCTTATCGAGATCACCGCGGGCAAAGTCGGCCTCGGCAGTCTTCATGCCGTCGTTTACGTCTGAGCGATCGGAAAATTTTGCTTCCGATCCGTCTTCCGGTATGGCAACCAGTGTTTGCAGGAGATCGCTCTGATCCCCGGCTTTTTGCGCCTCGAGGCCGAGTGTACGCGCCTGGATTCGCGCTCTCTTGCGCGCTTCGGGGTCGCGCAAAGTCGCCGAGTACTCCAGGATGCAATAAGCCCAATGTTCCTTCACCACGTAGTCGTTGGGGTTTTTGGTGGAAAGTTGTTCCAGCAGCGGCATCGCGTCGACGTACTTGCCCTGGCGGTAGAGATCGAGCGCTTTGCGGCGCATGGCAGCGGTGTCGGGGTCGTCCTGCGGTTGGGATTGCGAGAAACCCGGCGATTGCGAAAGGGCGTGAGTGGGGCAAACTGCAAGCGACGCCATTAGAAGCGCGGCCAGAGTCAATCCGCTGCCGACGCGCTTGAATGGAATGATCATTGAATGCCTCCGTCGCCACCAAGATCGCGCAAATCACGAATCATCAGACTAATACGAATTTCGCGGTCTGCCCATGGCACGGGGGGGGGCCGGAACGGAGGTTATTGGGACGGCGCTTTGGGTACGACGAACGTGTCTAGGTACACCCTCACTTTTTCCCGGTTCACCGCGCGATACGTAGGGTAGTCTTGCGCGATGTCGTTATCGGCGCGGCTGCTTAATACGAATGGTTCGAGGAGACCGGCATCGTCGATCTTGAACAGTTCGAGGAGGGAGGGCGGAAGGCGGGTCTTTTGCTTGTCGAAATGCTTTTGCTCTTTCAAAATTGCGAGCATAGTGCGAAGGCAATCAACCTCCTCTTTCATCGTCCGTCGATACTTGGGCTCGTTTGGGAATTCTTTTTTGAACCGATCGCCCTGCCACACCACACGGGTCAAGCCGTAACTAGTCCATGCCACTCCATTCAGGTCGTTCTTCTTTGCAAAAGCGGAATTGTCGAGAGTGATGTTGATGTTGTGGTCATCTGGTCGTGTCACCTGAGCTTTGTCCTCAAGTCGCCAACAAATGAAGCTCTGTTTTATTGAGGTGTGCCCATTTTTGTGCGCCGTCCCAAGCCCTCTGTCGAGAGGGTTCGGCGACAATGGCGTCGATGAACTTAAGGCGTGCTTCGTTGTTCCTTCCGAGGGCCAAGAGCGAGTCAGCCCAGTAGCGATAGGCCGTTTCCCGGTTCGGGTCGATCTGGATCGCACGCGCGAACCACTCTCCCGCACTGCCCTGGACGTGCTGCTTGAAATAGACGTCGCCAATAAATAGTGCGGCGTCGTAATTGGTGGGCTCCAGCAACAGTACCTGGATGCAGTCCATCCCTCCGTTTGTCGTATTCACCACGCGCGAAATTCGCCTCAGCCGAGCGCATGGCCGCGTCGACTTCCGGAGTTTTCGAAAAGATACCCTCAGATCCATCCTCCGGAACCTCGAGCGCGCTCATCCATAGCTGGCTGTTGTCGCCGAGTTTCTGCGCCTCGAGCGCGACGGCTCGGGCCCGAACACGTGCCTTTTTGCGCTGCTCGGGATTGTTCAGGGTTGCCGCGTAGAACAGTGCAGAGAACGCCCAACGCTCTCTGATAACGATGTCGGTGGGATATTTGGCAGCGAGCGCCTCGAGTTGGGGCATCGCCTCGACCATCGTGCCAGCGTCGTAGGCTTCGGAAGCGGCACCGCGAGCGGGGTCATCTTTTGGAGGCCGGCGGATCCTGCGCCCACGCTGATGTGACCCCGAGAGTCACTGCCATCCACCATCGCAAGCATGTAATTCGGGTCGAGGAACGAGATGGCATGACGGCCCTCCTGCCTCTTGGACAATCCGGGCACAACGAAAGTTCCTGCCAACTAGCTTAGGATCGCCGCTAGATCAGTTCCTTGCCGTGACAAACCTCTCATATTGTTCGTAGATGAAGTGATCGGTCATGCCCGCGATGTAGTCGCAGACGACGCGGGGCAGGGGTTCCTCGCGTGCTTTGTCTTGGTAGTTGTGGGGTAGGGTCGCGGGTTTTTCCATCCATTGGTCGAAGAGTGTGGCGATGACGATCTCGGCATCGTCTTTTTCCTCGGCGAGAGCGGGGCTGAAGTAGAGATTCTCGTACAGGAAGCTCTTGGTCGTGCGCCGCTCTTCTTCGACCTCGGGACTGAGAGCCACAAGCCGCTCGGGATGACGACGGACGTCCTCGAGTGATCGGATTTTGGCGGTATCGACGCGGGCCTGCGTGTTGCGAATCGAGTCGCCCACCAGCCGATCAAACACGCGCTTGATGGTTTCGTTGAACTTCAACTTGTCAGGGACGTCGGGGTAGAGCGCCTCGACCTCCTGGAAAAATCGAGCGAACACCGGGACGCCAGCGCGAATGTCGTCGAGAATGAGCAGGTGAGCTTCGAAGCCGTCGTCGAGGTCGGCGGTGTTGTAGGCGATTTCGTCGGCCAAGTCGATGAGTTGAGCCTCGAGCGGGGGCCGCTGATCGAGCAGATATTCGGCGAGTTCCGGGAATTCTCTTGGATCGTAGTCGCGGGAATGCTTGATGATTCCTTCCCGCACTTCGAAGGTCAGATTGAGTCCGCGGAATGCCGCATAGCGCAGCTCAAAGTCTTCGACGATTCGCAGAGCATGGAGGTTGTGGTCGAAAAACATTCCATGCTTCTGCATCGCGTTGTTGAGAGCTTTTTCTCCTGCATGTCCGAAGGGAGGATGGCCGATGTCATGGACCAGCGCCAGGGCTTCCACGAAGTCGACGTTCAGATTCAGCGCGGCGGCGACAGTGCGGGCGATCTGCGCGACTTCCAACGTGTGCGTCAGACGGTTGCGGAAGTGGTCGGAGTAGCGTCGCGTGAAAACTTGCGTTTTCGCCTGGAGACGGCGAAATGCGCGCGCGTGAATGACGCGGTCGCGATCGCGTTGGAAGTCGTTTCGATAGGGATGTGGCGGCTGAGGATGTCGGCGCCCGCGCGATTGCTCGACGTGCACGGCGTAATCAGCGAGCATGGCGCGAGTTTAGCAGAGATGAAAGCGACGCAATCTTCCGGGGGCACGGTCGAAATCCCTTTTTAGGTCGGGATGCTGCTCTCCATAAGGGGTCCCCTTCGACTTCGCTCCGGGCAGGCTTTCGACTTCGTTCGGCGGATGCCTCACTTCGCTCAGGATGACAAAGTTAGGGGAGCGAATAGTGTTGGAGCAGCACGCTGAGCAAGGGACATTCGTGGGCGGACAAGAAATTTCGTAAGCAAAACAAAAACGGCGGGCATCTGCCCGCCGTCTTGATCCGTCACAAGCAAGCTTACTGGGGCTTTTCTGCACCTTGCTCTTTAGCCAGCTTCATCTTGGCGGACTCGAGCTTTTTCTGGACGCTGGCGAGGCTGTCGGTATCGACTTCCGCTGAGACAGTCTTGTTCCACTCGGCAAGAGCCCGCTCCCAATGAACAGCCGCGAGCTTCAGCCGTCCGGTGCGCTGGTACAAGTCGCCGAGGTGATCCTGTACGGTCGGATCGCTGCCGATACGTTGTGAAGCTTTCACCAAGGCCTCTTCGGCCTGATCAAACTTGCCCAGGCGGAAATACGCCCAACCCAGCGAGTCGAGGTAGGCGCCATTGGCTGGCTCGAGGTCAACCGCCTTCTTGATCAACGTGAGGGCTTCTTCGAGTTTGTTACCGCGATCAGCGAGCATGTAACCCAGATAATTGAGGGTCATTGAGTTCTGCGGATCGATCGTCAGCACTTTGCGGAACATCTCTTCCGCCTGCTCATACTTCTTCTGGCGTTCGAAGCTCGAGCCGCGCAGGAAATAGACGTACTCTTTGTCTTCCGCCTTGGTGGAGAGCGCTTCCGCCTTGTCGAGCGCGGCCTGCGCATCGTCCCAGCGCTTCAGGCGGGTGTTCATCTGCGCGAGGGTGATGTAAACGTCCCGGTCCTCGGGCGTGCCCTTGAGCATCGATTTGACTTCGGCGAGTGCCTTGTCGGGCTGCCCGGTATCAGCAAGCTGTCCGGCGTAGACCATCTGTAAGCCGCGATCGTTGGGAAGCTTTTGTACGGCTTCCTTGGCGACGGCGGTAGCCTGCTGCCACTGCTTCGCTTCACGGTAAGTATCGATAATCTGCTGGTAGCCGCGAACAGTATTGTCGTCACCGAGTGCTACCATCTTGCGAAAAACGTCGACCGCTTCGGGATATTTGCCTTGATCGCGGTAGACGGTTCCGAGCCGTTCGAGAAATACGGCGCGATTGTTGCGCTCGCCCTGGGTGTAGCTGCTGTCGGGCTTCTCAGTCTTCTTGAGGAGGTCCTGCAGAGTTTGTGCCGCGTCGTCGTAGCGTCCCTGGGCCTGGTAAACCGCAGCCATGTTGTACGGGACCTCGATCGAGTCCTGCACCATGGTTTCGGCCTTCTTCAAGTTCTCAAGCGCGAGATCGAACTTGCCGCTCTTGCGGTAGATCTCTGCCATGTGCAGATAGGTCTGCGCATCCTCGGGATTCGCGTCGGCGATGACTTTGTACTGTTCGAGCGCTGCCTCGGTCTGGCCATCGTTCATCAGGTTTTCGGCGAGGCCGCGGATGGCGTCCAGATTATCGCGATCAAGCTCGATCGCACGCCGATAGGAGTTGATAGCTTCTTTGTATTGCTTCTGCTGCTCGTAGGTGTAACCGAGCGCGGAATACATCTTGGCGGAGCGACCCTCGTCGGGAACGGAACTCAGCACCTGCACGGCGCGCGTCGCGTCGCCTTCTTCGTTGTAAAGGTAGGCGAGGGTCGTGACGGCTTCTTCGGAACTCGGCTGCAGCTTGACCGCAGTTTTAAATTCAGCTTCGGCCTTGGTCAGATCGTTGTTCAGCCGATAAAGGCGGCCGAGCAAAAGATGATCGTCCATGTTGTCGGGTTCGATCTTGACGATCTGCTCATATTGTTCGATGGCGAGCTTGAGAACACTGCTCGAGCCATTCCCCGACTGCATGTCACCCAGGGACCGGAGATAGATGCGCCCCAGAAGTTTATGCGCTTCCAGGTTGTTTGGGTCGCGCTTCAGGATATCTTGCGCTTCACTGACCGCTTCGCGGATGCGCCCTGTCTTCGCATAGAGTTCGGCTAATCCCGACGTGAGGTATTCTGACGACGGGTCAGCTTCGATCGCAAGACGATATTCGTCAATCGCTTTGCTGGCCATCTCGCTGCGGCCGTAGACGGCTACCTGCTCCTCATACATGTGAGCGAGCGAGTAGTGGTAGTAAGCGGCAGCCTTGTCCACCTTGTGCGCGGCTTGTGGGGTGGCGGGCTGACCGGAGGTTTGGGTGTCTGCCGAAGGGTGGTTGGCCTGAGCGAGGCTCGCCCCTGCCGACAGCAGAAGCACCGAAAAGGAAAAAAGAAGTCTCTTCATGCAATACCTTTGATCCCAAACTGTTAGCGATTTAGATGCTCAACCGCCGCGCGTGGGTGTATTTGAATTGTACTCCCCGTTCTTTGCCCGAAGGAAGGAAGCTGGTCACAAAATGGCCCGAAAGTAACCTGTGTAAAGAGAGGTAAAGCAGGTGTCGCGGCGGGCGCAACAGCGTCGTTTGACAGGTGCGCCCCAATCGATCAGAAACGAATTCTGCTGTTCGAAAGAGCTCAAAAGTTGGTCCGCGAAGCAAATCGATTTTTCGTTCTCACTGGGGGGCCGGGTTCCGGAAAAAGTTCCCTGATCGACGCGCTCGCGCGCCTCGGATATGCGCGTACGGTAGAAGCAGGACGCGCCATCATCCAGGATGAGGTAGATATCGGAGGCAATGCGCTCCCATGGGCCGACAAAGGCCGCTTTGCCGCGCTGATGCTCTCCTGGGAGATGCGCTCTTACCGCACCGCACAAGAACATTCAGGTCCTGTCTTTTTCGATCGCGGCGTTCCCGACGTGATGGCGTACCTGCGGCTGGTAAATTTGCCAGTTCCTGCACATGTCATTAAGGCGGCGTCGGAATTTCGCTACAACCGCTCGGTCTTCATCGCGCCACCGTGGAAAGAAATCTTCCACCCCGACCGCGAGCGCACGCAGGATTTCGACGAAGCGATCCGCACGTACGAATCTTTGGCTTTCACCTACACCGAGCTGGGCTACGAATTGATGGAACTGCCTCGTGTTTCAATCGATGAGCGTGTTCAGTATGTGCTGCGCACGATCGCGGAAGCAGGATTCCATGTCTAAGTTTGTTGGGCAATGTCTGTGGTTGAGGTCGCAGCTCAATGACGGAAGTGCCGCACTCCCGTGAAGATCATTGCCATCCCGTGACGGTCCGCTGCGTCGATCACCTCCTGATCGCGTAGGGAGCCACCCGGCTGAATGATCGCGGTAGCGCCTGCCTTCGCGATTTCTTCAACCCCGTCCGGGAAGGGGAAGAACGCGTCTGACGCTGCGACCGTTCCCTTAAGGGGAAGCTGCGCCTTCATCGCACCGATCTTGCAAGAATCCACCCGGCTCATTTGGCCGGCACCGACCCCCACGGTTTGTCCGTCACGCACATATAAGATCGCGTTCGACTTTACGTGCTTGCACACTTTCCATCCGAAAAGTAACGCGCGTTTTTCTTCCGGGGTGGGCGCGCGCTTGGTGACGACCTTCAGATCGGCGTCGGTCAATGGACGAATGTCAGCATCCTGCACGAGCATGCCGCCGGAGACATTCTTTAAAGCCCACCTCTGATCGGAGGCGTTCACTTGCACCAACCGCAGATTCTTCTTGGCGGCAAACTTTGCGAGGGCGGCTTCGTCGAAGCCGGGCGCTGCGATGACTTCGAGGAAAAGCTTAGCCATTTCCTCGGCTGCATCGCCATCAATCACGCGATTGACGCCGATCACCCCGCCAAAAGCGGAGACCGGATCGCATTCGAGAGCTTTTTTGTAGGCTTCGACCAGCATCTTGCCGACTGCGGTGCCGCATGGGTTGGTGTGCTTGATGATGGCGACGACAGGTTCGCCGAACTCCTGGGCCAGATCCCATGCCGCCTGCATATCGACGATGTTGTTGAAGGAAAGCTCCTTTCCCTGCAGCTGCTTTCCGTTAGCAACACCCTTTGCCGAGCCATCGGAGTACATGGCGGCTTTCTGGTGCGGATTTTCTCCGTAGCGCAGGTCCATCACTTTCTGAAACGACATGCGAAGCGTCTCGGGAAACCCATCCGCCGACTTGAGTTCGAAATGACCGTTGGAGTGCACTCGTTCGAGTGTCGAGGCGATGGCCGAATCGTAGGCCGCCGTGGTGGCGAAGGCTTTCTGCGCGAGGCGCCACTTCGTGGTTTCCGAAAGCGATCCGCCGGACTTGCTCATCTCGTCGGCCAGTGAAGCGTAGTCTGAAGGCGAGGTCACCACCGCGACATCCTGAAAGTTCTTTGCCGCGGAGCGGATCATAGAAGGGCCACCGATGTCGATGTTCTCGATCAACTCGTCGAAGTGGACGCCGGTCTTGGCGGCGGTCTTCTCGAAGGCGTACAGATTCACCACTACCATGTCGATTGGTTCAATGCCGTGCTCGGCGACTGCGGATCGATGAGCGGCATTTTCCCGTCGGTGGAGAATTCCGCCGTGCACCTTGGGATGAAGTGTTTTCACGCGGCCATCGAGCATTTCAGGAAATCCTGTGAGGTCGGAGATGTCTTTCACGCGGATTCCGGAATCGCGCAGGAGCTTGGCGGTACCCCCGGTCGAAATCAGTTCGACGCCTAGTTTTTCGAGCTGTTTTGCAAAATCGACCAAACCGGTTTTGTCGGTCACACTCAGGATGGCACGCTGAACTTTTGCCATGGGACGCCTCGCTGGGAGAAGGGATGAATGCCGCAGGCAGGAGCGACTGAAAATTGTACAGCAGGCGGTTACCGGACGTCAGGCGGGGGCTTTGGTTGTCGGTCGTTGCAGGTGTGGTCGGAACTCCTTAGAGTTGTCCGTGGTCGGGACGAGAAACAAGGGGTCCCCTTCGACTTCGCTCAGGGCAAGCTTTCGACTGCGCTCGGCCAATGCCTTACTTCGCTCAGCATGACAGTGTCTGAGTCGGGACACCGCCTATAACACCCAAGACCTAAGAACTGCTTCTACGTCTTGGCTTTGGCCTTCAGCTTGGCCTGCCCATTTTTCAACTCGACTGAGTACTCGACCGCGTGGCAGCCATATTGTTTCTGAATCTGCGAGGTCTTGTTCTTGACGAAATTGCTGAACGAATCGAAATTCCCCGTTACTGTTTCGCCGGATTTTTTCTTGGCTGCGACGAGCGCATTGTAGAGACGCTCGACGTCGTCGCGTTGTGCCGTAGCCTCGGAGCATTCCAGGGTGAAGGAGTGGGGTTCCTTGGCAGCGTTCACACCGTACGCCGCATGGTGATGCTGCTCGTGCTCTTCGTTTACTCGTACGCCTTGAACCGAAAGCAAAGCATCTTGCGGGCGACGGTAGCCTTCTTCGCGAATGCGGCTCTTTTTGCGCCAGAGGTCGCTATAAATCGCGTAGCGCTGCGCCATTTCGTTGTAACGGAAGCGTTGCGAGAAGTTCATGCGGCTGCCATCGGAGTGTTTACGCAGGAGCGTGACGACCTTCCACTCCATGTCGGACGGCGGGCGCTTGGTTGGATTATTGAAAAAGACCTCGTACTCGATCTTCAAACGACGAAGCAGCGAGTCGAGGTGCGTCAATTCCTCATCAATGGTCACAGGAGACGCCTCACTTGCGATCAGTTTAGGGATGGTACGACCTTCCGGGCAGATACCTGACGCCCACCAAAGGAGTGGTACGAAGGTAATGGCTGTCCGCTATCGGCCATCAGTTTTCAGTTCACGTCGTGAAATGACTAAGTGCCGGTAAGGTGCCTAGATGGCTAGTCCACGCAGATTGCGTGGGTCCAAGTTGGGGTTACGCGTTTTGGGGAGGCGATTCTTACGGAAGGCTGATGGCTGACAGGGGTCTTACCGTGCGGCGCTCGTCGCCATCTTTTTCACCATGGCAAGAACGAGCTTACGGTCGCTGTCGTTGAGGCTGGTCGAGTAACGCCGGATCTGGCTAAGGAAGCGCACTTCGTCTTCGGAAAGCTGCGGCAGTCCCTTGGATCCGTTGGAGTGATTCGAATCGGAGAAGAATTGCGAAAGCGGTAACTCCATCGCGCCGGCGATTTTCGCGAGCGTGTCGAGCGAAGGGATCGTGTGTCCGTTTTCAACGCGGGACAGGTAGCAGCGCAGAAGTCCGGTGCGCTTTTCGATGTCGCCCTGGGACATGCCTTTTTGAAGGCGATAGTTTCGAATGGTCTCGCCGATGTTCATAAAGAACGAAAAATGACCGTCCGGGTCCGACAGAAGTTGGACTGCATAGTAACTAGAGGAACACGGTCTGGCAAGTGGAAATTCGTTCAGTGGAAAAACCGTTCTTCGAACGCAACTTTGTCGCGCTTCATGGAACGGGGAATGGAGTTTTCCTCAACCACGGTGATCTAATCACGATGAAGAAAGTCCGGCTGCCTGTGAGTTTGTGCAGTCTGATAGCCTCGCAACCTCTCTGTGCAACTTAGTCTATGATGTTGCAACGCGATTCCGCCGGGCCCCGCAGCAAAGTCTGGAACCGCTCGCCTACTTCGCATTTTCTACGCGCTTTTCTGCGCGAACTGAGAGGATTTATTCCATGGCTGAGAAAACGCAAGTCGCTTTGTGGGTCCGCCTTGAAGCGAAACCAGGAAAAGAACAAGCCGTCGCCGACTTCATCCGCTCTGGTCTTCCGCTCGTGCAGCAGGAACCATCTACCGTTGTGTGGTTCGGGGTACAACTTGGCCCGTCGACCTTCGGCATCTTCGACGCGTTTCCGGACGAGGCCGGTCGCAAAGCCCATCTTGCCGGCGGGGTTGCCACTGCATTATTGGCGAGTGCATCAGAGTTGCTCGCAAAGCCGCCCGAGATCCATTCGCTCGATATTCTGGCTTCCAAACTTCCGGAGGAAGCCGGACGAAAAGCCGCGTAAGCTCGCAACTTCGGCGACGTAAAAAAAGGCCAGCATTCTCGCTGGCCGGTTGCCTTTTTGCCTTGGTACAGGTCAGGATTTTTTTAGAGTCTCGTTCAAGAACTTCACCGTGCGCTGCCAGGCGTCGGCAGCGTCGGCCGCACGATATCCATTTTTGTTAGTTGGATTTTGAAAGCCGTGCCCAGCGTCGGGATAAATCTTGATATCTGAACGTTTGCCCGCCTGCTTTAACGTTTCTTCGAACTTCTTCACGTCCTCAGGCGGTATGCCTTTGTCCTGGGCGCCGAAATTTCCCAGGATCGCCGCATGAATTTTCTGAATGGCGGCGGGATCAGTCGATAAGTGGCCGTAGTTGATGACGGTGGCCGCCAGCGTGGGCTCTTGCAACGCAACATCGAGCGAGTATCCGCCACCCATGCACCAGCCGATCGACGCGATACGATCTTTCCTGATGTTCGGCTGTGACTTCAGAAATTCGACCGCGGCGTGCAGATCTCGCAGGGCACGATCCTCGGGGACACCACGAGACAGTTCGTGGGCCATGTCGGAGGTGTCGGCAACCTTGCCCCGGTACAAATCAATCGCAAGTGCTGCGTAACCTTGCGCTGCGAGCTTCGAGGCCTGCTCTTTCACCCAGTCGTTCAGGCCCCACCATTCGTGAATAACGACGATTGCCGGAAAAGGCCCTTTGCCGACCGGCGTATAGAGAAGGCCCTTTACCGTGTCGTCGCCGCTCTTGTAACTAACCTCAGTTGGTGTCGCACAAAAAGCGCACACCGACACCATCAGACAGCACGCCAACATCGAGATTCCCTGTTTCATCAAGCCTGTCATTTGAGTATCTCTTTCTTTTTGCGCGCGACAGTTCTACTTCGCGTCGCTGAATGTGTAATCGAATTCGTAGAAGTGCTGGCCCTGGTCAGTCTTGATCGTCATCATGCCTGAGAGACCGGCGAGTTGGTCTGTCCCTGAATCCGGCAGCACGATGATGTTGAGTTGCGGCGTGCCGCGGTTCATGGTGGCGTTGTGCTGCAGGACGAAACTGCCTTTTCGTCCTTGCAGCGTGCCGGTCACACGCTCGATGGCTACGTATCCAGCCGAGCCTTTGATGAATCCCTGGGAGCTGAGCATCTCGCCCTTGCTCACTCCCTCGATGTCGCCATGAAATTGTTTGTCGATCGACATTCTGCCGATGCCAGCCTCGCTGTCCGCCACCGGTTGCGGCATCAGCTTGACGTCGAATGTCCCGCTTGCATGACCTGTCACCGAGGTCTCCTTCTGATGTTTCGTTGTTTCGCCAGACGTTGCCTGCGTGTGTCCTGCAACGCCCTGCGCCACGAGCAATGTAATTACGGTGATGACGCAAGCGGTTCCCCGCAATCGAGTTTTCATGTTCACTTCTCCTGCGCCTCACCGAGGTCGAGTTCCATATACAAGGTACCCGCCATTGGATTCGCGCGATATGGCGCTACCTCGCAAAATCCCATGCGACGGTACATGGCGACCGCATCTTTCATGACGGGTTCTACGGTGTCGAGCCGCAATTTGCTGTAACCGATCGCGCGTGCTTCGACGATGATTTTTTCCGCAAGCACTCGCCCGAGCCCTTTCCCGCGAAATGCCGGCCGGAGATACAGGCGCTTCATCTCACCGATTTCCGGGGCGGACTTATGCAGCGCCGCACATCCGGCCAGTTGCCCGCCGTATTCCGCCAGGAAAAGCCGCCCTTCTGGAGGCGCATAATCGCCGGGCAGGTTGGCGAGTTCCTGATCGAAGCCCTGAAAACACAGGCTGAAACCAAGCGACTTCGCGTATTCGAAGAACAGTTCGCGAACCTGGTCGATCTGCGCCGGTGACTCGGCTGGCGTGATACGAAATTCCTGGGTCGTAGAAGACACAGAGCTAACCCATTAACATGCCGCCGTTGATATTCAGCACGTGGCCCGTGATGTAGGAAGCGTCCTCAGACGCCAGGAACCGCACGGCTCCTGCGACATCGTCCGGTGTTCCGATCCGACCAAGAGGCACTGCCTTTAAGCCGGCTTCTTTCAGTTCCGCGGGCAGCACATCCGTCATCGCCGTTGCGATGAACCCGGGCGCTACCGCGTTGCAAGTAATGTTGCGCGACCCAACTTCGCGAGCAATGGCCATGGTCAGTCCAATGAGCCCAGCTTTCGATGCCGCGTAGTTTGCCTGCCCCGCCTGCCCCATCTGGCCGAATATGCTGGTCACGTTAATGATCCGTCCCCAGCGTTGCTTCAGCATGGAACCAATCACCTGCTGAGTGCACAAGTAGGCCGAAGTGAGATTCGTGTTGATGACGGCGTCCCAGTCGGCGCGTTTCATGCGCATGACCAATTGGTCGCGCGTGATGCCGGCGTTGTTCACCAGGATGTCAATCTTGCCAAACTGAGCGACGATCGCCTTGACCGTAGCTTTGATCTGATCTTCATCGGCGACGTCGAGCACGAATGCGCCGCCTTTGCCACCAGCGCCGGTGATTTTCCCGACGACTTCGTCCAATTTTTCCTGATTCCGTGCAGCTGCCGCGACAGTCGCGCCGGCCTCGGCAAGTCTCAATGCGCAAGCGTGACCTATGCCCTGTGATGCTCCGGTTACCAGCGCCACGCGTCCTGAGAGAGTCATTTCATGCGGCTCCTGAAACAGACAGTGAGTTAATGGAACGGTGCTCTGTATTCCGATGGCGAGCTTATGTCACACAGATGTGCTCACCCGCGAAAGAGACTGGAAATTATACGCGTCCTAAAGGTGTCTCGGATGCCACGGGACTATTCGTCAAGAGCTGAACAAAGAGCCAGGCAGGGCGCGAGTCGAGCGGATTCGAGAAGGGCAAACTCTTTGGGCAGGCGTCGGAGGCGTGCCGCAAAGTCACGAGACGATTTCAACGCATGCGACTTCGCTCTGGGGGATGAATTTTTTGGATGAAGTCTCAGTTATTCCGGAGCGTATTGCAATCGGACCAGCCGATTCTTGGTCCAGCACTCATCATTCAATTCAGGACAGACGGGATACAGCTGTCCCCAGCCGGTAGCGATTTTGATGCGGTTCTCGGCAACACCCCGGCTGATCAGAGCGCGCTTGACCCAATCTGCTCGTCGCTGCGCGAGTGCGAGATTGTAAACAAGGTCACCTCTCGACGAGGCGTATCCGTCGACGTAGAAACGAACATTGGAGTGATCCTTGAGCCATTGGGCGTTGCTGTCGAGGACTGCGGGATTCGACGGTTCATCGTGGTCATTCCAGGGGAAAAAGAGCACCTGCAAGTTCTTATTGAAGGCTTCTTCGTCTGGTCCGAACATCGCCAATGGAGGACGAGACCAGTAATCGACCCAATACGACGCGTCAGGAGAACCAGCAGATACAGATTGTGCAAAGATTCGACTGCTACTCAGCAAGATAAGTCCTGCCAGAATGATGCGCCAGTTCATGGTGCGGATCCTCCACTCACCACAACTTAGGGAGTTGCTGGGCTGCGGAGAACTGGCAGGAGTAACAGCTATTTGGCCCTCCGGAACACGCCAGTAGAAGACGACGACTCCGAACCTTTGATGAACACAAAATCGATGTAATACTTACAGTTTCATTGCAGGAGGTCTCGTGCGAATCAGATTCGCAACGTGGTGTCTGTCAATTTCCGGCTTCTTCTTTCTTCTGCTCTCCGCGCAGCCATTGCTGGCGCAACAGGCGCAGTCGGCTGCCGCGGCCAACGATCTCTGGTGGAAACATGCTGTCATCTATGAAGTTTATCCGCGCAGTTTTCAAGACTCGAACAACGACGGCATCGGCGACATAAAGGGAATCGCGAAACGCTTACCTTATCTCAAAGACCTGGGCGTAGACGCGATCTGGATTACGCCCATGTATCCATCGCCGCAGGTTGATTTTGGTTACGACATCTCCGACTACGAAACCATCGACCCGCAATACGGCACGATGCAGGACTTCGATGCACTGATGAAAGAGGCAAACAGTCTCGGCCTGCGCGTCATCATGGATGTTGTGCTGAATCACACGTCGGATCAACATCCCTGGTTCAAGGAATCGAAATCGTCGCGTAACAATCCGAAGCGCGACTGGTACATCTGGCGGGATGGAAAGAACGGCGGACCGCCGAACAACTGGCAATCCTGGTTCGGTCACTCTGCCTGGACGCTCGACCCGACTACGGGTCAGTACTACTACCATTACTTTTATGTTCAGCAGCCTGATTTGAACTGGCGTAATCCCGAAGTACGAAACGCCATGTATGACGTGATGCGTTTCTGGCTGGACAAGGGCGTGGCTGGGTTTCGTCTGGACGCTGTGTCTCGTCTGTTCGAAGACCCTACTCTGCACGACGATCCCTATTTACCTGGCTACAATGCCTTCGGCGATCGCAACATCAAGCACAAATACACCGACGATCTTCCCGAGATTCACGACGTCTTTCGCGAAATCCGCAAACTTGCCGACAGCTACCCGGGTCACCCGGTGTTGCTTTCGGAGGCGGATGAGCCCACGATTGCCGAACTGAGCAAGATGTACGGGGCGCACGACGACGAAATTCAGCTGCCCATGGATTTTCAGATTGCGGATGTTAACGAACTTTCTGCCCCCAAGTTCCGCAAGCTCTTTGAAGAAGTCGAGAATAATCCAGCGCACGGCTGGCCCGAATACTTCTTCAGCAATCACGACCAGCAACGGCAATGGGATCGCTACGGGGATGGCAAGCACAACGATCAGATCGCCAAGTTGATGGCGATGCTCGAACTACTTCCGCGTGCCACGCCGCAGATGTACTACGGCGAAGAGATCGGCATGCGGAATACGGACCCGCAGCGCAAGGAAGATGTTCGCGATCCGGTGGGCATTACAGGTTGGCCCAAAGACAAGGGCCGCGATGGCGAGCGCACTCCGATGCAGTGGACGTCAGCAGCTCCAAACGCCGGCTTCGCTGCTCCCGATGTGAAACCGTGGTTGCCGATTCCACCGAGCGCGCGCACGGTAAACGTTGAGGTGCAATCGGGCGAGTCGCAGAGCCTGCTCAATTTCTACAAATCGCTTCTGAAGTTCCGCCACAGCGAGCCGGCATTGATCTCAGGCAACTACGTGACGCTGAATCCCGATGATCCACATGTGTTCAGCTTCCTGCGACGACCGCCGGCGGGTGGGCGCAGTGTTGTAGTCGCGCTGAATATGAGCGATCAGAAGCAGACCGTGAAGTTTGATCTGAAGAAGCAAAATGTGCAGGGGAAGAACGCCTCGGTGCTGCAAAGCAACTTTGAGACCGGAACCAGCGTCGATTTGGGCGCGATTGCACTGGCGCCGTTTGGGGCTATCATGCTGGCAATTGAATGACGGCTAGAACGTCACGTTCCATGCCGTCAGTCGAGCGTGCATCAACGGTTGCGTTACTTTTTCGGGGTGGTCTCGTCTTGGTTTGCCTCGACCGTTACTTCGACCTCGGCCCCTTCCTTCAGGCGAACGTGCTTGCCGTTTTCGTCTTTCAGCTTGTTCTCGATTCGGATCTCCCGGTAAAGCGGATCACCACCTTCGACGGAGATCTGTGCCTTCTCGGGTTCGGCGGGATGTGGTGATTCGATCACTTTTTCTACTTTTCCGGGGAGCGTGACGGTCGGCTTTTCTGCCATTGGGGCCTCCATGTCGTCATTACGGCTTGTCTAGAGTTCGTTTGAGCGCCGCGAGAAAATCAGCGGACACTTCACGACTTCTTTTGAGCCGCTCTTACTGCTGCAGAAGTTCTTCCTCCCCGAGTCCGCCGAATGTCTCTTTCTGCATGCTTTCGACCTGCTCTCTCACGAGGCGGTCGAGTTCGCGGAACGGACATGACTAAGCCTTTGCGCGCGAACTAGGGCACCATACTTTCTTGTGTTGTGCGTGGGAGTCGGGTGCATCCTGTAGAAAATGCTCCCGTGCTCCTGATGCGAAAAGCGCAGGTAGACTGCCTCGGCGTAGACAGCAGACGCTGATTCGGACTCGAGGCTCGGGCCAGGTTTTCATGTGGGCGAAGCGCGCGGAAGATTCGTCGAACGTAGCGCACTAGAGGACAAGACTTTGCAGAGGCCAGATCAATACATCGAGCCGTCGTGCGAAATGCAACAGAGGAGATGTGTTCGGCAAATCGAATCCCGCCGCCGCTGCCATGGTGTTGCGTTCGATGTGAGCCTCGGCATCTTGCAGAGGCCATGGTTCATGATGCACGTCCCCGCGATAGACCACGTCATGATGCACGCTGTACAGGCAATATCGCTCCGAGAGCCAATGTTCAATGGTTCCCTGTGGCCGCAACTCAACCGGCGCAATGGGCTTGTATCGTGCGACGAATTCCGAATCGCCCCGGTTGCGAACGGAGCTGTAGACGATTTCGTCGCCGTGCCTTTCGGTTCGCATCTGCGCGTGGAAGTACGGCAAGTGATAGCAGGTGCGCGCAGCTTTGACTGCCAAGCTGCTTCCGGCATCGAGGCTGAAAAAATAGACGCCCGGTCTGCCGCCGTGGTTCACGTAGGTGCGAACATTCAATTCCGGGAATGTTGTCGCTCCCGCTACTCCGGGGAATCCTCGGGCCCGAACGCCACTCATCCAGAAGGGCACTACCCCGATCCAACACCGACCTTGCCACGTGTCCACCTCAAGCTGCGCGGGAACCCGTGCTCGCATGACGTCAACTGGAATTGGCCAGTGTGCGAACAGAAGATCATGCCAGGTCTGCGTCATCACCCACGGTCTGGCAGGCAAAGGCCACGGACGATGCGCCACCGACCGCAAGGCAGAATGCATACGCTTATTTTAGAGGTAGGCCAGGATGGAAATTCTGCGTTGGTCGACCAGGCACAACGAAACATCAAGATTTGTTTCGCAAGCTGGTTCTGCCGCAGGAAACCTGATGGTGAACCCGGAGAGCCTGGGTTACAAAGCCGGCATCTGTGTCGCGGTTTGTGTCGATGTCGCAGGAACCGGCTGGTAATTGCGGTGCACGATATCCACGATCGTGCGTCCGACAATACGCGCCTTGGCTTCCGAATGGATGTGTACGGGAAGCGTGAAAGACTGTACGTCGGCGTAATCCTGCACGAACTCGATGTGCTTTACGAAGAACGAGGGCGACTTCACCACGTTGCCTTCCACGCGTACCAGAGTGCCGGTCTGCGCGTCGAGGTAGACGCGGCCCTTAAAAAGCCCTGCGTGCTTTTTGTGCGGTTTCACCTGGTACACGTGCACCAGGCGGTCCTGCACACGGCTCGCGCCCTTGTAGGAGAACTTGTAATTCGCTGGGCTGATTGCGGTTTCGGCCGGATCGTCCTTCTGAACGTGATCGACTTCCGATTGCAACAGGCGGGTGATGACGTTGCTCTTCACAAATCCGTCGCCGGTGAAATGCACGGGAGTGAACAACAACGTGTGCGGAGCTTCAAATTTGCGCTCGAGCTCGAACTCTCCACTCTGCGAAGTATCGGGAAGCTCGGCGTGAATCACGGTTACCGCGGAATATGACATCAGGCCGGAAGCCTGCTGTTCGGTCCGGTGAAGGTACGTGGCGAGCGCCAGTTCGGGCGACATAATCGGAAGCGGCGTGTTCGAGCCGAGAGTGACGGTGGATCCATTGTCGATCGGAACTAGGGCTTCGTTGAAGGAGATGTGGTCGGATGAAGCACCACCGCTGGGGGAGATCATCCCCTGTGCAAAACTTGCGGCTGGCAAACAAATCCCCAGGGAAAATAGTATGAGGGCTAAACGTTTCATTGATTAAAAGAGATAACTACTTTGTATATGATTCAGCTCTTCGCCAGAAAGTAGCAAAAAGTACACCTGCGCCGATTTTATTCGATTACTCGCATCAATCTGTCGGATCGTGAGGGCCTTTCCCCTCTCCGGTTCGGTGTCACTAAATAATAACCTGTACAGGGGCGAAATCTGAAATTTGGGCCCATTCGATGGTCTCATTGCAGATCCGCATCCGGCCAGATAACATTCCAGCACTCCCATGTCTGAAGTAATGACGAAGCCACAGCCCATCTTCAAAAAACCCTCTTCCCAGGATTCGCCAACGGTAGAGGTATTCGCCGTGTACGGCGTCGAGCCCGAGGTCCAGGCCTACGCGATGGCCAAGTATTCACGTTCGGCGCTTTCGATGAAGGAGTCGTTGAAGGAGATTACCACTCAGAAGGCCGAGAAATTCCTCAACACCTTTTATTTTCAATACGGCCACCGGTCGATCGCGGATCTCGCCCATATCGCGCTGGCTGTAGAGAAGCTTTCCATTCTGGCTGCGATCGCCGTGGCCGATGAGCAGCGATGGGATGGCCAGGAGCGCTCTACCCGCTATCAGGATTTCCGCAAGAGCGGCTATTACGTACCCGACTTTGGGGGCGATGAGCAGGCGCGCACCATTTACCGCAATACGATCGATGGGCTTTTTGATGTCTACGACGTGCTATCGCAGAGGATGTTTCAGTACCTCGCTGAGTTGACGCCGCGTCCCGAGGAGATGAAGCCGGATGCGTACGAACGTACCCTGAAAGCCCGCGCCTTCGACATCTCGCGCTACATCCTGCCACTGGCTACGAATACTTCGCTGGGCGAAATCGTCAATGCGCGAACACTGGAGTCGCAGGTCTCGCACCTGCTGGCGCACACACATAAGGAAGTCCGGCGCCTCGGGGAGCTTCTAAAGAAGGCCGCCACCGAGCCCGCTTACAACGTGAACCAGCAAGCGTGGGAAGAACTGGTCGCGGAGATCCGCTCTGTATCGCCCGAACTCGGTGCACGCGCAGAGGAAGAGTTGCTGCGTGAGGTTCGCGTCGCACCCACGCTCGTGAAATACGCAGATCCGAATGCGTATGAAATCGAAACGCGTCGCGCATTGAGGCAGGCGGCGGCAGAACTCATGGGTCGTACTCAGGTCGCGCCCTCGAAGCTTGTCGATCTTCTGGATGAGGAGCCGATGGAGGTGGAACTCGCGACGACGCTGCTTTACGAGCATTGTCACTATCCCTACCGGCAGATGCGCCAGGCGGTGCAGGCGGCTGGAGAGAAAATTCGCCGCGAGATTGTTGATCTTGGACTTGCAAACCGCGGAAAGCATGATGAGATGCTGCGCGCATTCTGTGCTGGGCAGCAGTTCCGCTTCGACATCCTGATGGATATCGGCGGATTCCGCGACATGCATCGCCACCGTCGCTGCGTGCAGATTGGCCAGGGGTTCACCACGAAACACGGCTACGACATTCCGCCGGAACTGGAAGCCGCGGGCGCGCGCCAGGGATACGAAGCAGCGATGAAGCAAGCGGCCGCTGCGGTCGAACAGTTGACGAGGCGTCCGGGAGAAGAGACCGCCGAGAACGCGCAGTACGCGATCCCACTTGGCTATCGCAAACGTACGCTCTTCAAGATGGACTTCGCCGAGGTCGTTTACATCGCGGAGCTTCGCACTGGACCGGCTGGACACATCTCCTATCGCAGCGTTGCGTACGCGATGTACGAGGCTGTGGCACGCAAGTATCCCGCCCTCGGAAAATATTTCCGTGTCCACGATGTCAAAGAGCCAGTGGATCTTCTGAAGCGGTGAAAACCGGTCGTCCATGGTATGGATGTTGATTCCATCCGTGCGTTCTGTCTTGCCTTCCCCAACGCCACTGAGAAATTACAGTGGGGCGACGAGTTGTGTTTCAAAGTAGGCGGCAAGATTTTCGTGATGCTCGGCCTCGACACTCTACGAATATGTTTCAAATGCACTCCCACTATATTTTCGGAACTCATCGAGCGCGAGGATATGCGTCCGGCGCCGTACGTCGGTCGATATAAGTGGGTCATGCTGGACCGGTTGGATGCCGCCGGGGACGAGGAACTACAAGACCTGATCCGACAATCGTTCGAGATGGTTTCAGCGAGGGTGCCAAAGAGGAAAGCTATTCGCAAAGGTCGCAAGAAGCGAGTCAGCGCACGGGCCCGAGGTGCTGCAACAACCAGCCGAAAGAAAAAGCGACGGTAGGCATACGGCACTAGACCGTACCGATAGCTCCACCAGCTCTGCCCTTCCCGAAAATCTCCAGTTGTGCCAGACTTGGCGGTCGCGAGGGTGGCATGAGCCTCTTTGGGTGCATTGAAGCGGGCGGCACGAAGTTTGTTTGCGGGATCGGCACCAGTCCCGACGACCTGGAACTGACCACGTTTCCGACCTCGACGCCGCAGCAAACGATCGCAAAAGTGCTGTCTTTTTTCCGCGAGCGCGAATCGCAGGTGAGTGCGGTGGGCATCGGCTCCTTTGGTCCGGTTGATCTGCGCCCCGATTCGCCGACATTTGGATTCATCACGTCGACACCGAAGCCCGGATGGCAGCAGTTTGATCTGGCGGGAGAGGTCGCGCGCGGGCTCGACGTTCCGGTGGGCTTTGATACCGACGTCAATGCGGCGGCCGCCGGCGAGGCGCGATGGGGCGCGGGCCGTGGAATTGCGAACTTTATCTACTTGACCGTGGGCACGGGAATTGGCGGGGGCGCGATCGTGAATGGAGAGGTCATTCATGGAATGTTGCATCCCGAGATGGGGCACATTCGGATCCCGCATGATTTCGTGAAAGATCCGTATCCCGGGCACTGTCCTTTTCATGGTGATTGTCTTGAGGGTCTGGCGTCAGGCCCGGCGTTGCAAGAGCGTTGGGGGAAGCCCGCACACGAATTGCCGGGGGAACATCCGGTCTGGAAGCTTGAGGCGCACTATCTCGCGCTCGGACTGGCGAATTGGGTATGCAGCTTGTCGCCGGAGCGGATGATTCTGGGCGGCGGCGTGATGCAGCATGCGGATCTCTTCCCCATGATGCGGATGGAACTCAAGCCACTGCTGAACGGCTACATCCAAGCGAAGCCGGTGCTCGATGAGATGGATGAATACGTGGTGCCGCCGGAACTCGGCAAGCGCGCCGGAGTGCTGGGTGCGATGGTGCTAGCGGAGCATGTCTACAGAAATCCGAGCGCGGCCATCGCGGCGCCGCTCGCGGGCGAAGACCAGTGGCGATCCACGGTTCGCTCTTGACCTTTCGCGCATTTGACTCTCCCTTGCTTGCTGGTCTAGCCTCAAAGGTCTGTTCCCCAGAAAATCAAAACCGCTCGGGTCGACGCGATTCCACCGTAAGTTATTGACGCTGCTCGTTGTAGCGTGTCTGGCTCCCTCGTCGATCGCCGGACCGATGCGCCCAACTCATGCCGCTCACGGCATGGTGGCGAGTGTGCACGCGTTGGCGTCGTGGGCGGGCGCCGAAATGATGCAAGCCGGCGGGAACGCGGTGGACGCGGCGGTGGCGACGGGCTTCGCGCTTGCGGTCGTCCATCCGCAGGCGGGCAACATCGGCGGTGGCGGCTTCATGCTGATTCGCACCGCCGACGGCACGACGCACTTCATCGACTACCGCGAAAAAGCTCCGGCCGCAGCGACTGCGAACATGTATCTAGACGCGCAGGGTAACGTGATCGAGAACGCGAGCTTGGTGGGATACAAGGCGATTGGAGTGCCGGGTTCCGTTGCGGGTCTCGCCTACGCGCAGAAAACCTATGGCAAATTGTCGCTCGCACAAGTGATGGCGCCGGCGATCAAACTGGCGCGTGACGGGTATCCACTCGCATGGGAGGATGCGAAGGATCTTGAAGATGAGGACCTTGCGAAGTTTCCTGAGTCGAAGCGGGTTTTTCAGCGCGACGGGAACTACTACAAGGCGGGTGAGGTCTTCCGCCAACCGGACCTCGCGCGGACGCTGGAGCGCATTGCCAAGAATCCTGACGACTTTTATCACGGAGCGATGGCGCGTGAGCTGGCCGCGAGCGTTCAGAAGGGTGGAGGTTTGATCACAGTCGACGATCTCGCACAGTACGAGGTCAAAGAGCGTGAGCCGATCCGGGGAACGTATCGGGATTACGACATCATCAGCGCGCCGCCGCCTTCATCGGGAGGAACCGCGCTTGTCGAAATCCTGAATATCCTGGAGGGCTTCGACCTTTCGAAGTTTGGGAATCGGTCGGCGGAAGAAATTCACCTTAGCGTAGAGGCCTTTCGGCGCGCTTTCTTTGACCGCGCCGAATTCATGGGCGATCCCGACTTCGCCAAAATTCCGGTCGCGCAATTGATCGACAAAAAATATGCGGCCGGATGGCGCGACACGATTGATCCAGCGCACGCGAGCGTAAGCGCGGATCTGCACCGGCCCGCGGTGTTCAACGAACTGGAACGGGTCGCCGCATTGCATTCGCACAAAGCCGGCGCGGTGAGGGAACCGGAGAACACGACGCACTATTCCGTGGTTGACGCTGCCGGTGATGCCGTTGCTGTCACAACGACGCTGAATGACGGCCTGGGCTCGCGAGTCACCGCGGAAGGACTTGGGTTCCTCCTCAATGATGAGATGGATGATTTCGCGTCGAAACAGGGTGTGCCGAATGCTTACGGCTTGATCCAGGGACCCGCGAACGCGATTGGTCCTGGCAAACGTCCGCTTTCGGCGATGACACCCACTATCGTGTTGAAAGACGGCAAGCCGTTCCTGGTGGTAGGGTCACCCGGAGGGCCGACGATCATCACGACGGTGGCAAATATCATCACCGGAGTAATCGACTTCGGGCTCGACATCCAGGAGGCGGTGAACGCTCCGCGCTTTCATAACCAATGGATTCCCGATGGAATTCTTGTAGAGGACCGGCTCTCTCCCGACACGTTGGCGATTCTGAGAAACAAGGGCCATAAGTTTAAGATGGAACGTTATTTTGGCGATGGCGAATGCATCGAGATTGATCCGAAGACCGGCGAGCGTTTAGGCGCGAGCGACGCACGCAATAACGGGAAAGCGGTTGGGTATTAGGCATTTCTGTACCGCGGTGCATTGTGCCTTGCTGTGATTTCGGCAGTAATTGATTTCGTAACAATCGACAAGAGAACTGACCATGCAGAAAGCAGTTTCCACGCATGTATACGTCAAAGAGCGGTTGCATCCTGGACTGCTTGACGGCCTGGCGCGCTCGGGCGCGCAGGCGATCGAAATTTTTGCGGCGCGCCAACATATCGACTACGCGAATCGCAAGCAGCACGTCCGCGAAATTGCCGACTGGTTCCGCTCGAGCGGGGTTCCGCTGAATTCGGTGCATTCTCCGATGTTCGGCGACTATGAATTTGGCCGAACGGGCGCTCCTCCAGTGAATGTTGCGTCGACGGATCGCGCTGGACGGATCGAAGCGATGGATGAGATCAAGAGGGCGTTGGAGATCGCCGAACAGATTCCGTTTCGGTTTCTCATCCAACACCTGGGGACGCCGAATGAGTCGTTCGACGAGCGCAAGTTTGAGGCGGCGTTAACGTCAGTGGAACACTTGCGCGCCTTTGCCAAGCCGCTGGGCGTGCGGATCCTGCTGGAAAACATTCCCAACGAGCTTTCGACCCCCGACAAGCTGGTGGAATTCATCCAGACCGCGCATTTTGACGACGTTGGCGTTTGTTTTGACTTCGGACATGCGCACATCATGAGCAGCGTTTTAGAGGCGTTCGAGATTGTGAAGCCACACATCCGTTCGACGCACGTGCACGACAACGCCAAGGATAAGGATTCGCACCTGTGGCCTGGGCAGGGTTCGATTAATTGGAAAGAGGGGATGGAGTTGCTGCGCGCGGCGCCGAATACTCCGCCGCTGCTACTCGAGATTGAGCACGATGACAAGGTGAATCCGCTGGACAAGATCGGGCCCACGTTCGACCAGCTGGAAAGCGCGTGAGCGAGGGGCTTCTCGGCGGCGGTGAATCTGCGATCTGAAGTCTGCAATCTGAAATCAAGATTATGTCTGCACCTGTAGCGACTATCTCAGAAATTGGTAAGCACGACGGCCAGTCCGTCACGATTCGTGGCTGGCTTTACAACCTGCGCGAGAGCGGAAAGCTTCTTTTCCCCATTTTTCGAGACGGCAGTGGGGTGATTCAGGGCGTCGTCCCCAAAAACGCGGTATCGCCAGAGACGTTCGATGCGCTCAAAGGGCTGACGCAGGAATCGAGTGTCATTGTTGAAGGAACGGTCCGCGCGGATAAGCGCGCGCCCGGCGGGTACGAACTCGACGTTTCGAACGTGCAGGTGTTGCAGAAGGTCCCGGAGTCCGAACCATACCCGATCACGCCGAAAGAGCATGGCACCGATTTTCTGATGGAGCATCGCCACCTTTGGATCCGGTCGCAGAGGCAGGCGGCGATTCTGCGCGTGCGCGCGGAGATCATCAAAGCGGCTCGAAATTTCTTCGACGATCGTGGCTTCACGCTAACCGATCCGCCGATTATCACTCCCGCGGCTTGCGAAGGTACGACCACTCTGTTCCCGGTCGACTATTTCGACGATCAGGCCTACCTGACGCAGTCGGGACAGCTTTACATCGAAGCCACCGCGATGGCGCTCGGCAAGGTCTACTCGTTCGGACCAACATTCCGCGCGGAAAAATCGAAGACACGCCGTCACCTGACGGAGTTCTGGATGGTCGAGCCGGAAGTGGCATATGCAACCCTCGACGACCTGATGGAGCTCGCCGAGAACTTCATTACGTTCCTCGTGAAGCGGTGCCTGGAGAACCGGCGCGCTGATCTGCAAACGATCGGCCGTGACGTCAGCAAGTTGGAGAAGATCGACACACCATTTCCTCGAATCACTTACGACGACGCCGTGCAGAAATTGCGGGAAGGGTTCGACAAGGGCGCGCTTGAGAACCAGTTTGAGTCTGGCGGTGACCTCGGATCACCGGACGAGACTTACTTGTCCTCGCAGTTCGAAAAACCTCTGATGATTCACCGGTATCCAGCAAAGGTGAAGGCGTTTTATATGGAACCGGACCCGGAACGTCCCGACCTCGCGCTGTGCGTCGATGTGCTCGCACCCGAAGGCTACGGCGAAATTATTGGTGGATCGCAACGTATGGCGTCCCACGATTTGCTATTGCAGCGAATTCACGAACATAACCTTCCCGAGGATGCGTTCAAGTGGTATCTCGATCTGCGGAAATTCGGCGGCGTGCCCCATAGCGGTTTTGGCATGGGCATTGAGCGGGCGGTCGCGTGGATCTGTGGTCTGGAGCATGTGCGCGAGACGATCCCATTCCCGCGCATGTTGTATCGGCTGTATCCGTAGACATGAACCAGCGAATATGTCACCCACTCCAAACACTTCTTTCAGCAGCGTTACGCCGAAACAAATCCGCGTGATCGGTGTACCGCTCGATCTGGGGCAATCGCGCCGCGGGGTCGATATGGGGCCGTCGGCCGTCAGAGTGGCCGGATTGGAAGCGCGCCTCGAAGCGATCGGGCATGTCGTTGAAGATGGCGGCAATGTCGCCGTGGCCATTCCTGAGCAGAAAAAGGAAGGGGCCGCCCATGCGAAGTATCTGAAGGAGATCACTGCGACGTGCACGAAGAGCGCGGACCTCGTCTTGAAGACGCTTGAGGCTGGCAAAGTTCCCCTCGTGCTGGGTGGGGATCATTCCGTTGCGGCGGGAACCGTAGCGGGAGTCGCGGAGTTTTATCGGCGACAGAATCAGAAGATCGGATTGATCTGGATCGACGCGCACAGCGACATGAACACTCCCGAGAGCTCGCCGAGCGGGAACGTCCATGGCATGCCACTGGCGGCGATTATGGGACTTGGCCCGGCGGAGCTGGGAAACATTTACAACTTCTCTCCCAAAGTGCATCCGGAAAACTGCGTGCTAGTCGGCATTCGCGACGTGGATGCGTTCGAAAAAGAAAATATCCGCAAAGCCGGAGTGGAAGTATTCACGATGCGCGACATCGATGAGCGCGGCATGCGGTCTGTGATGGAAGAAGCGCTGCGCATGGCAGGACGGGGAACGGCCGGGTATCACGTGTCGCTCGACATGGACTGGATCGATCCGGAAGATGCGCCTGGCGTAGGCACGCCGGTGTGGGGTGGTGCGACGTATCGCGAGGCGCACCTTGCGATGGAGATCATTTCTGACCACGGCCGTCTGCTAAGCCTGGAGATCGTCGAGGTGAATCCCGTAATCGACGAACATAACCAGACTGCCGATCTCGCCGTTGAGCTTTCGCTTTCGGCGTTTGGAAAGAAAATCCTCTGAAATCGTATCGAATGATTTGAAGCACAAGGTCCGAGGGTTCCCTATGAAGCAATCACGATCCATCGCGGTCATGTCGTTTCTGGTGCTCGGGTTGGCGGGCATGGTTGCGGTCGGCCAAACGAAGGACTCGACCACTTCTTCGTCGTCCGCCTCGTCGATGACTCCGGTGATGGACGGCGGGGCTGGCCCCTGTTCGCTGGAGCTAAGTATCTCCGCCAACGGGAAACCAGCCGTTGCGGCGCATGTCTGGGTACACATCGTTTACGGCTTCGGGGGGATTCGAAAACTCGACCTCGATGCGTACACCGGAAACGACGGTAAGCTGAAATTCACTGGTCTGCCCGATCGCGTGAAGCGGCCGCCACTCAAGTTTCGCGCTGCGAAAGATCAGCTCTCGGGCACAGCCGTCTACGATCCCGAGACCGAATGCAAAGCCAAGCTCGACCTGGTGCTGACACCGCAAAAGACGACGGAGGAAGAACCCGCCGCCTCTGCGAAGTAACCTTCCACAATCGTTCAGGAATCTAGAAAATCATCGCGAGCGTTTGACGGGACCCGGATGCAGCCACGAGACTGAGAATGTCATGAAGAAATTGCGGGTAGGAGTTCTTTTCGGCGGGCGCAGCGGAGAGCATGAGGTTTCATTGCTATCGGCAGCTTCGGTCGTCGATGCGATCGACAAAAGCAAGTACGACGTCGTTCCGATTGGCATTACGAAACAAGGCCGCTGGCTCACCGCGGGCGACGCCGAAGCGCTGCTTCACGGCAAAGCGCCAGATGAATCGAAACACCTGCGTGCCGGTGATCCCGAGGCCACGCCCGGAGCAGCAGTACTCGCCAGCGGAGAGGCAGTCGTCGTTCCGCCCGAGCCGGTGCATCGCGGCGGCAGCAGCCTGACTCCGTTTCAGGGAGATGCCGCGACTCTACGGCGAGCCTCCGACCGAGCCATCAACGTTGATGTGATCTTTCCTGTGCTTCACGGAACGTTTGGGGAAGATGGCACCATTCAGGGTCTCCTGGAACTGGCCGACCTTCCTTACGTTGGTGCAGGTGTGCTCGGGTCCGCGGCGGGCATGGACAAAGACATCATGAAGTCGTTGTTTCGCGCGGCCGGATTGCCGATCGTGAAGCACATTACGGTTCTGCGCAGTGAGTGGGACGCGGATCACAAGAAAACCGAAAGCAAGATTGATCGGCAGCTGAAGTATCCGGTGTTTGTGAAACCGGCGAATCTTGGATCGTCGGTGGGAATTTCGAAAGCTCGCACGAAGAAAGAACTCGGGCCTGCGATCTACGAAGCGGCCAAGTTCGACCGCAAGATTGTCATCGAACAGGGCGTTGGTGGCGCGAAGAACAAAGCGCGCGAGATCGAGTGCTCGGTGCTGGGGAATGACCAGCCCGAGGCGTCGATTCCGGGAGAGATCGTGCCGGTGAAGGAGTTTTACGACTATTCAGCGAAGTATCTTGAGGAAGGTTCCGAACTCATCATTCCGGCCAAGCTGACCAAGGCCGAAGTAAAAAAGGTGCAGGACCTGGCCCTGCGGGCGTTCCAGGCGGTCGATTGCGCGGGCTTGGCACGAGTGGACTTTCTGGTGGACCCGAAGACCCGCAAGATGTTTGTTAACGAGATCAACACGATGCCCGGTTTCACGGCCATCAGCATGTATCCGAAGTTGTGGAGCGCGTCCGGTCTCGGGTATCGCGATCTGATTGACCGGCTGATTCAACTCGGCATCGAGCGCCACGAGGACAAGAAGAAGAATCAGTACAACAGGTAAGGCAGGTCTCAGGTTAGGTCTTAGGACTTAGTGTCAAGTTCCTTGTATGAAGTTTGCCGAGGCAGACGAGGACACTCACATCAAATGCGAGGTACTCCTGTGCTATTGCTCCTCAAGTTGTTCTGACGAAATCGGAATCTGGTGAGGATTCTTTCGAGAAGATTTTCCCAAGACCCGACAGCCAAGGCCTAACACCTGTTCTCACGCGCTGTACCCTCCGTCCACCAACAGGCTCGCTCCGGTGATGTAACTGGCCTCCGGGCTGGCTAAGTACGCGACAAAGCTGGCGATCTCCTCGGGTTTCGCATAGTGGCCCAGGGCGACGTGTTGAACGGTGCCGTGCGCGCCGGGTCCTTGTGCGGGGTTCATGTCGGTATCGGTGGGGCCGGGTTGCACGTTATTCACGGTGATTGCGCGCGGTCCCAAGTCGCGAGCCAGGGCCTTGGTGAACGAGACGACAGCGCCTTTGGTCAGCGCGTAGACCGTTCCGCCCTGAAACGGTACACGGCCGCTGTTGCAACTGCCGATGAGAAGGATGCGTCCGCCATCGCGCATGCGCCTCACGGATTCCTGCGTCGCGATGAACATACCCTTGATGTTGACAGCGATCATGCGCTCGAAATCCCTGAACGGGAACTGATCGATGGGTGCAATGGCGAGAAGCCCCGCGTTGTTGACGAATATGTCGAAGGCGCCGCCGAGTGATTCGGCGGCCTTGGCGACCGCGGCCCGTGTCGAATCCGGATCGGCCGCGTCGCCCTGAATAGCGAACGCTTTGCCGCCAGTAGATTCGATGGATCGCACAACCTCTTCCGCCTTGGCGGATCCCGCGCTGTAAGTGAAAGCGACGGACGCGCCATCGGCGGCCAGCCGCTTCACGATGGCAGCTCCGATTCCGCGCGATCCGCCTGTAATGAAGGCGGCCTTACCCGCCAGTCTTCCCGCCATTGTGTTTTCTCCTTTTTACGAGGATGATTTGAAGTACAGGCTGCGGTCCAAGCGGCGGCTGCAGAATTTGCTCTGGTTAGACTTCGACGCCCTGTTCGCGAAGCAGACCAACCAGCCGGCTCACGGGAAGAGCTGTGCCGATATTCACGGCACCAGAAACTCTATCTGCGAATTTGAGAACGGCATCGCTTTCGAACGCTCCAGCGTAGTTCATGACAGCATACCTTTGAATGTATTCCTGGATTTCGCGTTCCAGCAGAGAGCGAAAGGTGATGTTGGAGACTTCGACGGTACTAAGCATCTTGCGCTTTGGGGCATGAAGAACGGCGAGCGACGTGACGAACTGGAATTCATTTCCGGAAAAGTCCGCCAAGAACCGCGCCGCCTCGTTGAGATCAACCGGCTTCTCATAAATCTTCCCGTCTTTTGCGGCTACCGCGTCCCCGGAGACAATCACGGCATCGGGGCATTCTTGCGCGACCTTCCATGCCTTGGCTTCGGCAAGCTTGCGGGTCAATTGAACAGGATCATCGTCGCGAATCGCCTTCTCGTCGATGTTGGCAGGGCGCGTGTGGTAGGGGATGCCGACCATGTCCATCGCCCGGCGACGAAAGGGAGACTCGGAAGCGAGAACGATCTTTAGGGACTGCATTTCTTCTTCGGTCACTTTCGTGAATTTTGCTGAGACGCCAATTTTACGGGAGAGATTAGTTCCGGCGATACGGCGCGCAGCGAACGAAAGCCTTTAATTGCAAAGGTCGCAAAGAAAAACCGCAAAGGTCGCAAAGACGAAAGACAACCACAGGGGACACGGAGGAGCACGGAGGAGGCCCGATGGACCGTGCAATTCCTACCGGGTCAAGGCGCGAGGGTGACCCCGAGATTAGTCCGAGAGTCGATGGACGCTGTAGGCTATCGGTAATCCGATCACGACCATGTGCACGAGCAACCCGAGGATCAGATCATGTAATTCGTAAGGTCCGCGCGCATGAAGCGCCGAGAGCGGCAGGACGACCAGGTTCATGACTTCTTCCACCGCGCCGCCGAAGAACAGGCCGCAGACGATCCAATGTTCCTTCATGAACGTCAGCTTGCGGCTAAACGCGTAGTAAATTGCCGCTGCCGAGCAAGCAATGAAGAAGTGGAGGACGACTCCCAGAGCGTACGTGCCAGCACCGCCGTGGATCGCCTGTCGACCCAACAGTCCGGCGGCAATCACGCGAGGAATTCCCCAACCAAACAAAATGCAGGCCTGCAGTAAATCTAACGTACCGGCGGCGATGCCACCGACGGCAATTGTGAGGAGACCAGTGCTCTTTGGGGATGAGAATGCCACTGAGTTTCGTAGAAGGTTGGCGGAAGTAACATCAGACATAACATTTCCTTTGTTCATGTGAATTTCTCACGGTGACGCGTCACACGATAGGAAGGTAGACGTGCGAGGTCCTGAGCTTTTGGCTGAAATACTCTGAATAGTTCTGAAATCCGGTCTGGTTCGCCCAAAGCGTGAGCTGAAACAGGCCGTCTCTCCAGGTTCCGACAAGTTGATACAATCCGTGGCTGCCAGTTGTTTGCTTAGGCTAGCAAGTTGGTCACGGAAACATGCATCGCCCCACCTCAACTGTGCTACGCGTCGGCGCGTGGTGTGTGGATCCTGTTGCTGGACAGATCTTGCGTGAGGGGGAAACTGCGCGCGTAGAGGCCCGGACGATGCGACTGCTGGTGTGTCTGGCAGAACACTCCGGAGAGGTCGTCAGCATCGATCAACTGATCACTGAAGTGTGGGCAGGAGTCAACGTCTCACCGGATTCGGTGTACCAGGCGGTAACGTCCCTCCGCAAATTGCTCGGCGATGATCCGAAGCAGCCGATGTATATCGCCACCGTTCCGCGGCTCGGATATCGGATGGTAGCGAAGGTCAGTGGATGGGATCAGCCCAACCATCAGGTGGCCGCGAGTGCAGCTGGAGATAGCGAAACCGGGCTTTCCAGTCTGACTGTCTCAAATCCGGGCCGGGGCGGCACCGGCCGTCGGGCCACTTTCATGTTGGCTGGAGCTACGCTGTGTCTGCTGGTTTTGGTCGCGCTCGCTTTCTTATGGCGCGCCAAGGTCGCGGGCTCCTCTCGCGCGTCGTCTGTCATGGCAGCGCAGACGGAAAAATCGATCGCGGTTTTGCCCTTCCTTGATTTGACCGAAGACATGAACGAAGAGCCGTTCGCCGACGGTATGACCGAGGAACTGATCGACAAGCTCAGCAAAGTGCCTGACTTCCGTGTACCCTCGCCGACCTCTTCATTTTTGTTCAAAGGCAAGAAAATGCCGATCGCGGAAATTGCCAAGGCGCTTGGCGTCGCGTATCTGCTCGATGGCAGCGTGCGCAAGTCCGGTGGCAGGCTGCGCGTGGCGGCGCGTTTGGTGCGGGCTGAGAGCGGTTACGTGGTTTGGTCGGAAACCTACGACCGGCCGTTCGATGACATACTGATGGTGCAGGATGAGATCGCCGGCGAAGTGACCAAGGCGCTGAAGACATCAATCGACAACAAGCCGGGCAATTGAGTGATGGGTCGTACGTGATGCGACATGCTCAATTATTGCGTTAGTGCATCGCGCGACATGCGACCGAACTGTTCGTTGGGATCGATTTGCGCAGCGTCGCGAAAGTGTTGGGTACTGTTTTCTCGTTCATGCAAAAGCGAATAGGCCTGTCCGGCGTGATAGTGAACTTGCGCCTGAACTGCCTTCGCTTGGTCTGCGCACAGCGGAAAGGCCTCGGTGAGCAAAGACTCAACCTCCCGAGTTGTCCCTGAATTCGCTGCCACAGCCCAGGCCAAGGTCGCAAGATCTTCACCGACCTTGCAGTTGAGGACTCTTGGTTCCAAGCCACTGGCCGCTCGATCTATCTCAGCGGCGCGGCGTGCGTTCTGGAGAGCTTGCGCGAGTTCCTGTTTGTCGGGCGACAGTGCCTCGGCGATTGCCCGATAGCTGGAGCCTCGATCGGGCCACAGGTGAAGCGATTCTTCATGACTCGCTATCGCTTCTTCATATCGACCCTGATCCAGCAAGACCAGCCCCAACGTGTTCGCGGCCAGAGCCTTTAAGCGCGGCTCTTTTTGAAGAGGAATTGCCTTTCGCAAAAAATCTTCGGCCTCGGGGAGCCTCCCCATGGGATGAAGCATTGCGCCCGAGAAGTAGTAATACTCTTGTGCATTCGCGCGATCCTGCTTTAGCAGTTGCGCGTTTTGCAATGCGCCTGCGTAGTCACCTGCCTTGTACGACGCCATGATTGCGTCGATGGCATTGACAGCACGCATTCCGCGCGCGATCTGGCGGTGTCCCGATGTCCCCAGTGCCAAATCAGGTAGTAGATAGCGAGAGAGACGACAATGCCTGCCCAAAGAATTGTCTGCATCGAAAATAACCTTGTCGGCTTCAGTTCCGTTCGGCGCCCGCAT
>Ga0126381_100000836_pt1 | contig 33528 bp, 34 predicted proteins | sample PanSoiMetPlot_28_FD_96465 | JGI IMG/M metagenome (GOLD analysis project Ga0126381, IMG submission 96465) | Tropical forest soil microbial communities from Panama - MetaG Plot_28 | ecosystem: Environmental > Terrestrial > Soil > Tropical forest > Bulk soil | place: Panama | collected 2016-02-17 | reverse complement strand
TGGTCGCGTAAGCTGTCGAAAGTGCTGCCGTGGTGTTGAGCAACCCCGGCCCCGGCACCACGGCATAGGCGCCCGACTTGCCGGTCGCCCGCGCATAGCCGTATGCCATGTAGGCCGCGCCCTGCTCATGACGCGTGTGGATCACGCGCAACGCTTCGCCGGCATCGTAGAACGCGACGAACAGCGCGTCGTTCTGCACGCCGGGCAGCGCGAAGATCGTCTCCACCCCGTGTCGGCGCAGCATCTCGACCAGCGCCTTGCCGCCCGTCATTCTCGTCATTGCAGTCTCCTCCGGTTTCCGGTCCGCAGGCCCGCCCGCGCTATTCGAACACGTAGCTGAAGGCGCTGCCGGCTCGAACGATGCGCCCGACCGTCGGGCTTGGGAAATGCGCCGGTAACAGGCGGGTGCCGCGCCCGGCATGCTCCTCGATCAGGTGGGTCCGGGTCCTGCGCGACAGCGGTGGATCGGTGCAGGCGAGGGTAGACCATTCCGGCTTTAGGAGCTGAAGCGGATGGTGAATCACGTCGCCCGTAAAGACCGCCGTATCGCTACCGGAGCGGGCATGGATTATGACATTGCCGGGGGTGTGACCGGGAGCGCCCTCGAACCACAGCCCATCTTCGATCGCGTAATCGTCATCGACCAGTTCGGATTGCCCGGTGCGGACGACCGGCAGCACGCTGTCTTCGAAGGCGAGCCGGTGAGGGCTGTCTTCGCCATTCTTGTGCACCCCCTCCCAATGCGCAAATTCCCGTCGCGCCATGATGTAGCGCGCCTTCGGGAAGGTCGGTACCCAGCGTCCGTTTTCCAGCCGGGTATTCCAGCCGACATGATCCCAGTGCAGATGCGTGCACATCACATAGTCGACATCCTCGACTCCGACGCCGACACGGGCGAGGTCGGCGAGGTAGGAGGTGCGCAACCGATGGAATTGAGGCCTCGTCGCGCGCTCCTTTTCGTTGCCGAGGCAGGAATCGATCAGGATCGTGTGATGGCCGGTTTTGACGATGAAGCTGTGGAAGCTGAAGAGTAGGTTGCCGGTGGCCCGGTCGATCAGCCGTGGGCCGGGATGATCGGGGTTGGATCGCACCGCCTCGGCGTCGAAATCCGGAAAAAACGTCTCGGGAGCGATGAACGGCCCCTCATATTCGGCGATGCGATGAACCTCGAAATTTCCGATACGCGTGAGCGGCATGTTCCCCTCCGGATTGTCGCAGGCGAGCCTACGCCGACGCGACGTCCGGGTCGATAGGGGCGGGCTTAGATATCGTCGGTTCGCGGCGGATTGCCGGGGGTGCAGCGGATGCGGCCGAGCTGCCATTTCGGGTGCTCCTCCAGCCACTGCGCAGCCAATTGCTGGCCCCGCAATACGCACCCCGCCAGTCCCGACCAGCCGTCCTCCACGTCGGGTCGTATTGTCTGACAGTGATTTGGATGACCGAGCAAACAGAAAACCAGTGACAACGTGATCAACATAACCGGATCGACCAAAAGATTTTTCCTCTGGCGATTATCAAATCGAAGGAATCAGAAATTCGTTAAGCTGTGCGACCCGAAATTACCGGGGTAACGACAGCGGCCGCCGCTCCGCGCTGCCGCGCCGTGCTGTTCTGCTTCCGCTACGGCCGTCCACCCGATCTGTGTGCCCGCCTGCTCTCCTCTGGTAGGCGCGAGAGGGAATCGAACCCCTCCTATGTGGTAGGAGCGCTCTGCTACTGAGCTACGCGCCTGGCAAACCTTACCGAGCAAGATTGGTGGTGCCCTCGAGAACCACGGCTGTTACTCAACCTCCATCGGGCGGGAATATAGCCTTTCCATCGCGGCGAACCAGAATGTGCTGCGCCGCTGGGTCGGACGGCAGCGCAGAATGAGCTTGGCTCGTTTCTCGAGGCTCTCCATATTGGGTGTGGGCGCGCGGTAGATTTAAATGGCGCAGACGGATGTTGCGCTTCCGCCCCGTGCCGATGTGCACTAGGTTCAGTAGGGCCAGCGTGATCATCGAGACCGGCCGGCTTCGACTACGATCCTTTCACGATAGTGATCTAGTCGATCTCGTTGCGTTGGCCGGCAATTGGCGGGTCGCACGTTGGCTGGCGACGATGCCCCACCCGTACACCGAAGCGGACGGGCGGGAGTGGATCGCGCGTGTCCAGCAAGACCATGCAACGGGTCGTCCGCGACGCTTCGCGATTGCATTGAAAGAAAGCGACCGCCTGATCGGCGGTGTCGGATTGGACGGCAGCACCGGCGACGACAGTTCGGAACCACCTCTCGGCTATTGGATGGGCCAGCCCCATTTGGGCCACGGATATGCCCGTGAAGCTGTCGCCTCCGTCATCGATTACGGGCTGCGAACCCTCGGTATGGAAACCATTCGCGCCTATACCGACCCGAGCAACCTGGCTTCGCAAAAGATTTTATTGCGTTGCGGCCTCAACAAGGTGGGCGAGATCATACTCACCACACCTACACGTCACGGCGGTCGTCGTGCCCCCTTGTTTCGCATTTCCGTAAGGCGGCTGGGTAAATTGCCAGAGGAGTAATGTTCGAACCCGCACCTGCAGCACAACTATGCTCGACCCGCAGATCCGAAGAAGGTCTCGATTGCCGCGACGGCTTTTCCCAGGATGGCCAATACTAAATTCGTGCTGAAGCCCGCAACGAAAGGCGCGAACATTCGCACTAAGGTCGCTTCATCGGGGGCGTCCCTCCCCACCAGACATTGCTAATGCTGTTCAATGCGGCGATTCCTATCGGTATCCCAATCAGTACTGCAAATAGAGTTCCCAATATCACCCTTATGACGAGGAAATTACGGTCCGTCACATCGGCTTTTTCGAGAGGGAAGGGTTCACTCGGTTTGCCCTCTGGCGCTTGCGCTACAGCTTTCCCTTGCTGAGCGGTTCCAACGATGACGGATGTTCCCAAGAACGCGCAGGCTCCCAATCCTCCCTGGGAAATCAGCCAAGTGAAGCAAATGAGTAGCGATAACGGTAAGCGCCACGGCGAACTTGTCGGAGCGATCCATGGTAACCAAATGTAGGAAACTGTAGACACTATCAACATAGCAAGAAACAGGATTGGGAGTGTTTTAAAGAACAGCTTCAGCTCCCGAATCCGGATTTTGCGCCGCATCTCGTCATTGAGATAGGATGCCAGTTTTGCTAGCTTCGCGTCTAGAATATGCCATTCTCCTACACTCGGCATCCGACCTTTTCGAGAATATGAAATGTTGTTGAGCTCGACCAAATCGATACAATCTACGTCGGCTGTCTCAAATTTGACCTTCTCTTCGAATAAGAATTGTTTCAATTCACGGAGCTGATCCAATTGGTGGATAAAACGCCCGTCAGCAATGGCGTCGTGATTGTCCGTCTGTCTTGCTGTAGGAAAGTAGTGCGCTCCTGCAACTATGTCGGTCATCTGTTAATCCTCCGGCCGATCCGAACGCCCTAAGGTAACGTCGGCCTCGAGTAGTCCTGATACAAACATAATGCGCCAAGTGCTCCCGGCGTGTGACTCACCTCACAGATGTGCAAGCAAATTGCCGGATAATGTGATGCGAACTCCTTCACCGCACATATGACCCGGCTCATCACGCAACCAGTGCCGGCGTCCAACCTGCGCCGGCAGGCGCCAGAGTCGTGCGGACGAAGATAAAGCTACGCGATCTCTCGTGACGAAGTCCGGCTCCTCTGGAGAAGGTCCTCGGACTCGGTGTTGACGACTGCCGACCGCTGATTTAAAAGCCCCTCATGATCAGCGCATTTCCTCGCCTGAGGACGACCATCGACTCGCGCGGCTTTGCCGTGGGGCCTGAGGATATGCGCGTGCTCTGAGCACAACCAACACGCGACTATACGGGGCCCCGCCGATGCCGGTCGGGGCCCTTCCTTTTGGGTCTCTCACTACTCGGCGGCGGTCGTGACGGAGAACAGAGAGAGCCAGATGGGACTGGTCAATCGGGTCAATCAGCAGCTTTGCGGTGCCGCAAAATCCCGCATCGGCGCGGAGCTCCGTGCGACGCTTGGGCTGGCCGCGCCGCTCGCGACGGCCAATCTCGCGCAGATGGCAATGGCGGTGACGAACACCGTGATGGTCGGGCGGCTCGGCGCGATCCCGCTTGCCGCCGCGGGGCTCGGCGGAATGCTCTATTTCACCGGCGGGGTCATGCTGCAGGGTGTCCTCTCCGCCGTGGCGCCGCTTGCCGCGCACGCGCTCGGCGGCGGCGACCGCCGCGCGGCGGGCCGGGTCGCCGGCGCCGGGTTGGTGCTCGCCCTCCTGCTGGCGCTGCCCTTCGTCGCGGTGCTGACGAGTTTGGACTTGCTACTTCGGGCGCTGGGCTACGATGCCTTGCTCGCTGCCGAGATCGGCCGCTACTTGCGGGCGATTGCCTGGGGCGGACCCGCTTTTCTCGGCTTCGCTGTCATGCGCAGCCTGCTCGCGGCGCTGTCGCACACGCGTTCGGTGATGGCGGTGCTGCTGGTCTGCGTTGCCGGCAATGCGGCACTGAACTGGGTTTTCATCTTCGGCCATCTCGGCGCGCCTGCCCTCGGCGTCGCGGGATCGGGCTATGCGAGCGCCATCAATCACTGGCTGATGTTGACGGGCTTGGCGCTGTGCGCGCGCATCATGCCTCGCTTGGCGGCGTTGCGGATGCTGCGCAACGCCTGCGCAGCAAGCCAGGCCGAGATGATGAGGATCCTTCGTCTCGGACTGCCGATCGGCGGGATGAGAGGGATCGAGGTCGGCGTCTTCATGACTACCGGCATACTGATGGGCCTGTTGGGACCGGCCGCTCTCGGAGCGCACCAGCTCGTCCTCAATTGCGCAGGCATCACCTTCATGGTGCCGCTGGGTCTCGGCCAAGCCGCCACAGTTCGTGTCGCTTACGAGCTCGGCGCCCTTCGCACGCACGCGGCGCGGCGGGCCGGCTTCGTCGCGCTCGCACTTGGAATCGGGTTCATGGCTCCTGCGGCGGTGGTGCTGTGGGCCGCCCCGGAGGCGATCATCGCGGTCTATCTCGATGTCGCCGACCCGGCCAATCGCGAGACCGTGCAGATCGCCCGGCATCTCCTTGCAATCGCTGCGATCTTTCAGGTCTTCGACGGGATGCAGGTGATCGCCGCCAGCGTCTTGCGCGGTTACAGAGACACCTTCGTCCCGATGCTGCTCGCCAGTTTCGGCTACTGGGGTGTCGGTTTTCTCGGCGGTTGGCTCCTTGCCTTCCCGCTCGGTTTCGGTCCGGCCGGTCTATGGTGGGGTCTAGCCCTCGGGCTCGCAGTCGTCGCCATCCTGCTGACCCTGCGGCTTCATCTGGTCGCGCAGCCGGTTGCAGGGGCGACCGAGCCCGTCGCGGTGCGGTGAGGCAAAGAGCGGGCGGCGGGCGTCGGACCCGCCGTCATTCGGCGTCGAGTACCTCGCCGATCATCACCCCTATGAGGAGCGGCCGAATCTCGACCGCGCCATCCTGCCTAGTGCGGCTGCGGGACAACGCGCAGATAGGGTTTTGGCGCCTTCCAGCCGGCGGGATATCGCTGGCGGGCCTGCTCGTCCGTGACCGAACCGGCGATGATGACATCGTCGCCGGGCTTCCAGTTGACCGGAGTGGCCACTTGATGCTTCGCGGTGAGCTGGCAAGAGTCAAGAAGCCGCAGCACCTCGTCGAAATTCCGCCCGGTGGTCATAGGGTAGGTGAGCATCGCCTTGATCTTCTTGTCAGGCCCGATCACGTACACGTTGCGCACCGTGGCATTGTCGGCTGGGGTCCGGCCCGCCGAGGTCTCGCCCGCGCCCTCGGGCAGCATGTCATAAAGCTTCGCAACCTTCAGCTCGGGGTCGCCAATCATCGGATAGTTGACCGCGTGGCCCTGGGTTTCCTCGATGTCCTTCGCCCAGCGCGTATGGTCTCCGACCGGATCGACGCTGAGCCCGATGATCTTGCAATTGCGTTTTTGGAACTCGGGCATCAATCCGGCCATATAGCCGAGCTCGGTCGTGCAGACCGGGGTGAAGTCCTTCGGATGAGAGAATAGGATCGCCCACCCATTGCCGGTCCAGTCATGGAAATTGATCGTCCCCTGTGTCGTCTCCGCTGTGAAGTTGGGGGCCTCGGAATTGATCCTGAGTGACATAGCCAATTTTCCCTGTTCGATTACGGCGCAGAATCACATAAGCATGGGCGTCAGGTGCGCAAGGAGTCAGCTCCTACCGTAGCTGTCCTCGAGGCGGACGATGTCGTCCTCGCCGAGATAGCTTCCGGACTGTACTTCGATAAGATGCAGCGGGATCTTTCCCGGGTTTTCGAGCCGATGTGCGGTGCCGATCGGAATGTAGGTCGACTGGTCCTCCGATAGCATCATCTCCTCCTCACCGCGGCGGATCTTGGCGGTGCCGTGGACGACGACCCAATGCTCGGCGCGGTGATGGTGCATCTGCAATGAGAGCTTGCCGCCCGGGTTGACCATGATGTGCTTGACTTGCACCCGATGCCCATTGTGCAGCGAAGTGTAGGTGCCCCATGGCCGGTGGACGGTCGGCAGCGCATCGGCTTCGTCGCGACGGTCCTTGACCAACCGGGCTACGAGTTTCTTCACATCCTGGGTACGGTTGCGCGGCGCCACCATCACCGCATCGGCGGTCGCGACGACAACCAGGTCCTCGATGCCGATCGCCGCCACGAGCCCGGCCTCGGACCGCAGATAGCAGTTGCGGGTCTCCTCGGCGACGACGTTCCCCTCGATTGAATTGCCCTGCTGATCCTTCGGGCCAATCTCCCACAGGGCGTCCCAGCAACCGACGTCGCTCCATCCCATGCTGACCGGGACGACGGCGGCGCGCCTGGTGTGCTCCATCACCGCGTAGTCGATGGAGTCGCTCTCGCAGCCAGAGAACGCCTCCTGACCCAGACGAATGAAATCATTATCCCGCTGCGCCATCGCCAGCGCCTGCCGACAAGAAGCCACCATACCTGGCCGCAACCGCTCCAGCTCGTCCAAATAGACCCGCGCCGGGAATAGAAAAATCCCGCTGTTCCAGGAATGCTCGCCTGAGGTGACATAGGCCTGGGCCTGTTCCGCGCCGGGCTTCTCGACAAATTCGGCAACCGCGAAAACCCCTTCGGCTCCGTCCAGCTCGCTGCCGCGGCGGATATAGCCATAGCCGGTCTCGGCACGGTCCGGCGCGATGCCGAAGCTGACTAACGCTCCGGCCCGAGCCGCAGTCGCCGCGCGCTCGACGGCGGCGCTAAATGCGTCGACATTGCCGATCGTGTGGTCGGAAGGCATGACCAGCATCAGCGGGTCGGGTTCCGCCTCAGTCAGCTCCAAGGCTGCGATGCAGGCAGCGGGCGCCGTATTGCGCCCGACCGGCTCGAGCAGCAACGCGCGGGGCAGGACCGCGATCTCGCGAAGCTGCTCGGCAATGATGAACCGATGCTCTTCGTTCGCGACCAGCAGCGGGGGGCCGAAACACGCCCGCTCCGCCACCCTTCGGACGGTCTGCTGCAGCAGGCTGTCGCGGCCGAGAAGGCTCAGCAGCTGTTTCGGGTACAGTGTACGCGACATCGGCCACAGCCGTGTACCCGAACCGCCGGACAGAATGACGGGGTGAATCATGGGACTTCCTCGTTGCCCAAGGGACGGATGTGCTCAATTCTCGCAGATGTGACGGCGACATACACGGTTTTTGCGACGCGGCAAATCCTGCACTGGTTTGCCCAAGAAAAGCTTAATACAGCGGAGCCCCTCGGCTGCCGCCGAGTCCGATCAACGTCGCGGCCCGGCGCGGAGTTATGAAAAATTCAAGTGGCTGAATGAATCAGCAGGCTGTTTCGATCAAACCGTCATAATTGCCGAGTCGGCGCGCCGGCACGTGTGGCGCTTCGGGGGTGCCAAAGGAGACAAATCCCGGGATATCCGAAAACGCAGTCGGAGTTCGTAGGCCGCCGGCGTAAACCGCGGCATTGGTATCCGACCCCCTGGAAGTCGCGCACATCTTCCGCGATGATGCACCGGCACGTCGCATCGCCAATGCCGGCCATATCAGCCTCGGCCGGCTCAAGGTCATATGAGCTATCGAGAGCCGCCGCATCGCGGTCATACCAGCCGGTGAGCGGTTGGCCGCCGGTTTACTCCGCCATACGAGCGGTTCTGGGTCGATCCAGATGCGATCGACCAAGGCCGGACGCACTCACGCACATGACTCAGCGGGACGGACGATCGCGGAGACTGAGGATATAGGCGATGACATCCGCCCTTTCTTCCCGTGTGAGGATCAAGTTCGGCATCTTCGGATGTGAAGTCGCAAGGAAGACCGTCAGGGCAGTGGCAGTTATGCCGCTGGAGTTGGCGACATCTCGGAAATTCGGCCCAATGACAATGCGCCTCGGAGCGCTTTGTTTGGCCTCCACCACATGGCAGGCGTTACAAGCCTTGCGAGCAAAGACATGCCCGGCCGCCACATCGCCATCCTGCGCCGGCGCGTTCGGCGCGATTCCGGCCAGTGCGACGGCGAGCGCCAGGCAGCGCATCGCTTGCGGCATGATCCTGCACCTCGATGCCGGCGCGAGCAGAACATTCGGGCTTCGGCGGTTAAATGCGCCCCCACAAGCCGGTCTCCTCGTCTAGGCGATCCAACTCAATGCCGCTGAAGTCGAAGCGTGAAACGATCCCGACGACCTTGCCGTCGTCGACGACCGGCAAATGGCGGTAGCGACCATCCTCCATCATTCGCAATGCATCGATCGCCATCTTGCCCCCAGACATCGTGTCGGGCTCCCGCGTCATGACCTCTTCCAGGGATGTGCAAGCGGCGCTTTTTCCCTCTGCCAGCACGCGGTGGACGGCATCTCGGCCTGTAAAGATGCCAACCAGGCGACGGTCGTCGTCGGTTACCAAGACCGCGCCGACGCGGCGGTCGCGCATATATCGGCAGGCCTCTTCGACGCTAGCATGCGGAGGAAGCATCACCGCATCCTGGTTCCTCACGATGTCAGACATCTTTCTCATCTTTGCCGGTCTCTTTCTTTAAAAAGGTTGGGCTTTAAAGAAGGGTTGGGGCTGTCGAGCAGGCTCGACTACGATCCGGTCGCCGCTTCTACAGGCAAATCGTCCGATTTCGGCCCGAGCTCAATCGGCTCTATCTCGATGACGCTTGCACGAAGCTTCCAGTCGCGCACGCCTTCGAGCTCGGCAAACCTTTTTTTCGCCGCCTCGACAGCTATTTCCGGGCTCGGCGATGATCGAATGATGATCGTGCGCTGGCAACAACGGAAAAGCTTTTCGTTTCGAGGGATTTCATTGATGAAGCAGACGCGGTAGTTCGCCATGTGTCACTCCCCAATACCGTCGAACAGATCCAAAAATGCCTCTGTAGGGACGCGGCGGGGATGATCCAAATCAATTTCGACTATGTGTCGCCAGCGCAGTGGCCGAAGCGCTGTAATTGTTGCGAGTTTTATACCCTGACGCTTCGAGCTGGGTTGCGATGAATGACCCGCCTCTGTCAGCGAAAATCAGCAGCGAACCGGGACCCTGCAGATTACCTCAGTGAGAGCCTGGCTGCACGCCGGCGGCCAGGGCGAGCCGGATCAGCTCGGAGAGGCTGCGCGCCCCCATCTTGTCCATGACACGCGCGCGATGAATTTCGACTGTGCGCGGACTGATCTCGAGATCGTAGGCGATTGATTTGTTGGGTAGCCCGGCGAGGAGACACTTCAACACCTGAAGCTCGCGAGGCGAGAGCAGCGCGAGCTTCGCGGCTGCCGCGGCTCTCACCGGGTCTTCTTCCTCCGAAGCTGTCAGCCGCGAGAGCGCCGCCTGCAGGCTGCTCAGGATCGCCTCCGAGGCGAAGGGCTTCTCGATAAAATCAACGGCGCCCGCCTTCATCGCCCGCACCGCCAGTGGGACGTCGCCGTGACCGGTGATGACGATCAGTGGAAAATCCAGCGAGCGCGCAATCAACTGCTGCTGAAGTTCCAGCCCATCCATGTTGGGCATTCGGATGTCGACGATCAGACACCCGACTGTGAGCGAGGAGGCGGCCGCCAGGAATTCCGCAGCCGTTCCGAAGCTCCACACCCGATAGGCTTTCGACTGGAGGAGCGCGGCGAGAGAGTCGCGCACCGCCTCGTCGTCATCGACGATATAGACGCAGCGGTCACGAGGCACCGGCCGCCGCCTCACAGCTCGCGATCGGCAAGGTTACGCGAAACACCGTGCCGCCTGACGACGCCGGAGCCGCAGTCAACCGGCCCTGATGCGCTTCGACGATCTCCCGGCAGATTGACAAGCCCAGGCCCATCCCCATCGCCTTGGTTGTTACAAACGGTTGAAACAGGCGGTCTGCCAATTCGGGTGCGATACCCGGACCGGTATCTGCCACGATGACTTCCGCCATTCCGTGTTCAGGAGCGACGCGGGTGCCGATGGTAAGCTCCCGCCGTTCTACCTGCTCCATCGCCTCGACGGCGTTGCGCACGAGGTTCAACACGACTTGTTGAATTTGTACATGATCGACGAGTACCGGCGGCACGGCATGATCGAGTTCAAGCGAGGTGCGCACGCCTCGCTGTCTCGCCCCGACGAGGGCGAGCGCGAGTGCTTCCTCGACCAGTTGGTTAAGGCTTTGAACGCGCCGCTCGGTCTCGCCCTTGCTGACAAACCCCCGCAATCGACGGATGACGTCGCCGGCGCGCTGCGCCTGCGAAATCGCCTTCTCCATCATCTCATTGATGCGTTCGGGGCCGCCCACACCGGTGGCGAGCAGTTGCCGGCCGGCTTCGAGATAATTCGTCACCGCGGTCAGGGGCTGGTTGAGCTCGTGCGCCATTGTCGACGCCATCTGCCCCATGACGCTGAGCCGCGAGGCGTGCAGCAGCTCGCCCTGAAGATCCTGAATACGGCGTTCGGCCTCCTGCCGCTCGGTCAGATCGCGCACGAAACCGGTAAAGTAGCGGCCGCCGGCAAAGGTAAACTCACCGACTTGCAACTCCATCGGGAACGTCTCGCCATCTTCGCGGCGCCCTGTGACGACGCGCCCTATGCCGATGATTCGACGCTCACCGGTCCGCAGATAACGCTCGATATAGCTGTCGTGTGCTTCTCGGTAAGGCGCCGGCATCAGGATATTGACATTGTGGCCGATCACCTCGCCGCTGTCGTATCCGAACAGCCGCTCCGCTGCCGGACTGAACGACTGGATTTTCCCTTGTGCGTCGATGACGATGATCGCATCGGGGACGGTGTCGAGGATCGAGCGCAGCCGCAGCTCACTCTCGCGCTGTGCCAGCTCGGCTGCCTTGCGATCGATGATGTCGCGGATGATCCCGACAAAGATGCATTCGCTGCCGTCGCGCGCCTCGCCGACCGAGAGGTCCATTGGAAAGATCGATCCGTCCTTGCGCCGGCCGACGACTTCGCGACCGATCCCTATGATCTTTTTTCTCCCGGTCCGCAGATAATTCCCCAGATAGGTGTCATGCGCGCCGGCATAGGGCTCCGGCATCAGGATCTTGACGTTGCGTCCAATCAGTTCGGCGGCGGCATATCCGAAGAGCCGCTCGGTCGCGTTGTTGACCGAACGGATGGCACCCTTCCCATCGATGACCACAATGGCATCGACGGCAGTGCCGACGATCGCGCGATACAGGGAGTCAGCTAGACCCCCGCCATCTTCGCGCCCTACGCTCGATGCCCTCGAATTCAGTTTTCCCTATCCCTGAAACGTCTTCCCAGAAAAGGCCGCACGGGCGCCGTCGCTCCGCCGACCTTCTCTCTAACGCTTCAAGTACCACAACCGAGCCGCTCGGCGGAACCACCGACGGAGAGGTGTCAGCGTCCGCAAAGGCGATTGATTTCATCCGTCTCGATCGTTTCGCCTGCCGTCGATTCGAGCTTCACCACATCGTGGCCATCGCGGATGAGGATGCAGGCTACAGCGACGGCGGTGCTTCGGTCGGGCGCCTGGGCACGAAATTGTTGATTGCCGCTCTGATAATGCACCTGCCAGTTCATCCAACCATATGGCCGTGATTCTGACAGAGGCAGCACTGATTTAGGTCAATCTGCGGTTTCCCCGAAGTCGCAATCATCTCGTCCGGAATGCTGTCATTGTGCTGCGCCAATACTCGAACAGAACATCCTTCAACAACCAGCTCGCGACCGCTCGGGGGGAATACGGCAGCCGTCTATCTCGCGCAGCAGCGTCGTTGCCAGCGCGTCGGAACAATGCGACGTCCTACCGCACACGGGCGGTCGTCGGCTTCGACGCGGGTGATATCGCCATTCTCCAAGAGGAGCCGTACCCCTGCCGGGCCGGCCGGGCCCGCGGTAGACACTTCGACCGTGGTTGCATCGATTTCACGCCATGACAGCTGCGGGTTGTGCAGCATGGCTCGCGGCGCCCATACAAGCTTGGCGAGATAGCGCATCAATTCACCCTTGCCCGGCCCGTGGCCCCGCTGCCCGCACTAGCCGCAATGAGCGGAAAAGCCGCGCTCCGAGGAGACCCGCACCATCCACAGAGCCTTCAAGGATGTGCGCCGTCGCGAGGGACGCCACCTCCATCCGGGCGAGCCAGGCGAAGCCCGGTTTATGGATGGCGATCACCTGTTCGGCGCCAAACGGTCGCCATGGATCACAAAGATTTGCGCGCATCTCGCCGCGCTGGCTCAGCCATACGGTGTCCGGAACCGGATTTTCGCGTATCGCCGCGCCGGGCAAAAGATTGGATGCGCTCCGGAACCGGCAGTGCCGACACCTCTCCTAAGGTCGGGTCGTCAAGACGGGCGATCATCGCGTCCATCCGCTTACGGAAGGCAGCCGCTGTCAGCAGGTGGGCCAGGAGTAAACTTCCCGCGCCAACAATTGACCAAGCCTTCGGACCCGACCTCATGCTGATTAAGTTCAATTCAGTGCACACAGACGCTTCCGGCCCGGTCTCATGAACCAGCGGGACTCGTCTTTGCAAAGGCTTCTCAAGGGGCACGTCCGGCATCGGCGGCCGTTTTCGTCGCGACCGACTTGTCTGCAGGCCTCCCTCAGGGAGCGCGCTGACGAGCTGAGAAAACGGGGCCGGCTTCGAATTCCACGATCATTCATAGATGGGGCGAGCCTGTCTGGGTTGCTGATGCGGAGCGGGAAGGCCGCGACGGCGAGGGCGCTTCACATCATTGAACGAGAGTCACTCGCGCCTTGCCGATTGCGCCCTCCCTTTGAAAGCTTCGCCCGTTGACGGTCCTTGCGCGTTGATCCAAGTCAATCCGCTGTGTTTCTGTAACAATCTCCATCGTGCTGCGTGCGGGTTGACCAGCACCAATTCGCTGGCAAACCCGGCGCGGCCCAAATTGCGGGCGATGACCGCGCCAACGGAGCCCGGAGCGCGGGGTTGCGCCGATGAATGCAACAGACCGTGGCTCGAAGAGCTTCTCGAGGTTGCGAACAGCGATTGCCTGTCGGTTCCTCATGCCTCCACCCGGAAAGCGCTTCTCTGATCGAACGGCACGGAGTTCCAGTCGCCGGAGAGCTGGTTGACCCTGGCGGCGACCAGACCGTATTTCACCTGAGTCAGGCTCAGGTCTCTAAAGTAGTTCACTAAATCACCCCACGGGTCGTTCAGCCGCGCGATTCCAGAGATAAAAGCAACGATGCCGCCAACCTCCAGCTGATCGGTATGCACCATCCATCCGCCGATCAGCAATGCTCCGACGACTTGAAGATGGCTGCAAAAGTTCATCAGGAAATTCATCGAAAACTTGAGTTTGTATATCCCCATGTTGAGTTTGAGCACCCGGTCGATCCGTCTGGCGTCGGACATGTCCCGCTCACCCGACGCTGGGCGCAAATCAACTGTGCTAACGCCGAGCTGCCGCAATACCCAGACGCGCGCGCCGGCGCGGCGGTTTATCGCACGCTGCATCAAAGGCACAAATACCAGCTGAGGCAAGAACAAAGCGAATGCGGCCGCTGCCATCCATCTGTCGATGTGAACGATATAGGCGAATACCGAAAGCAATATTCCTCCCTGGAGGAGAGGCTCGGAGAAGCTGCTGCCGACAAACCCTCCGATCGGTTCGACTTCCCCGACGAGCATCGCGGCCCCGACACCGCGAGCCTCCGGTCCCGGGGCGGCGACCCGAGCGACCCTCAAATAAGCGAGGATATGCCCGCGCAGATCCCGGGTTGCATTTTCCCCGACCCAACCTCGATAGACATTGACGACGAGTTTGGTCATACCCTGAACCAGCACGATACCTGCGTAGGCGGCGCAAAGAGTCACCACGAGCTTAAAAGATCTTTCCTTGACGAGATCGTTGACAGCCCGCCGTTGGATCTCCAGCGGTGCGACTTCGAGCAAGAATGTGACGACCGTCAGGATTACCAGCGCGAACTGGTGCGGCCAGCTAACTGCGAAGACATAACAAAAGATGGTATTCGGCAACCGGTATCCGATGGGTGGCATCAATTGCGTTCCAGCAGTACGGTCCGAATTAGCTCGACAAGATGGTCGGCTGTAAAGGGCTTCTCTATGACGCTCGCTATCCCCAGGTTTGCGGCGCGCTGCCGAGTGTTTGTATCGAGCCGGCCGGAGATCAGGATCGCTGGCACCCGAATTCCTTCTTTTTGCAGACGATCAACGATATCGAGGCCGTCCATACCGCGCATGTGCTGGTCGAGCACCAAACAGCGCGCTCTGCGGCGACGATCATCGGCAAAGAACTCGGGGCCGGAGGTATATGACTTCACATCGAACCCGAAGGTTTCGAGCAACGATTTCAGTGAATCGGCGACCCCATTCGTCATCATCGACGACGCAGATCGGATCGCGGATCTGCTCCGGCGAGGGGCTCTCCCAAGGAACGGGCATGGGAACCTCTTTCCAGGAAGCGCCGATGAGATCCGAAATCTGCATAGCGCGCCCTGACCTGGATCAATCGCCGATCAGTCCCATCATGCCTCGCCCGCCGCTTCGAGAGCGTCGCGATCGAGCAGTTCGATCCGATGCGGGCTGGGAATGGCAATAATGCCGTCGCGCTTCAGTCCGGACAAAGTTCGGCACACCGTCTCGATCGTCAGGCCAAGGTAATCGGCAATGTCGTTGCGTGACATTGGCAGATCGAGTGCCTTTGCCCGCTCGCGTCGGTCGAACATCTCGATCAGGAACGCCGCGACTCGCTCAAGTGCAGTCATGCGGCCGAGCAGCAATGTGCGCCCATGCGCTGTGGCTAAATCACGCAGCATGGTATAGCGCAACAGACGGGCCAGAGCGGCGTTCTGGTCGATCAGCTGCTCGATCGCCTTCCGCTGGAAACGCATAACGATCACATCGTCAACCGCTTCGGCCGAATAAAGGCGTTCCTCACCGCTGTCGATCCCGAAGTAATCGCCGCTAAAGCAGAATTCGCCAATATGGCGCCGGCCGTCGGCTAGAAGCTTGCAGACCCGAACTGTCCCGGATGCGACTTTATACCAGCAATCCGCGGTGTCGCCCTCGGCATAGATCTCGTGATTGCGCAAGAAATTGAGGCGTGTGCCAATGCGCTCCAGCGCGACGAGCGCATCGAGCTGACCCGAATGTGCGATCCTCAGGCCGTCCTGCCCAGGCCCCGCAATCCCAGCGCGATAGTCGGCGTTGGCAATTTGCCTGTACATGATGTCCCTCCAGCGGCTTTCGATGGAGAGAGCATCGCGGCTTTCGCAAGCCACCTAAATCCGGAATGGTCCTTAGGGAAACTACGTACGTAGAACTACGTATTGACCACATTCCCCAGCGCCGCACGATGGCCAGCGTCTGCGTCAGCAGCGACGCAACACCCCAAGCAACAAGGCCGATGTTGCATATTGGGAGATCCGCAAAGAATGACTTCTGAGCGCTCTGCTAGCTCACCTCAGCTCGCCTCGCGAGGCTCGAGCGCTGCGGCGAGCTGCTTTGCCGCTTCACTGAGTTCGCGGCGATGCTGCTCGTCTAGCGCAGCGTGAGCGGTCAACGACCGGGCGAGTTCGGCGAGGATCTCGGCCAAGAGCCCATAGTGCAGGTGAACCATCGCCTCCCGCCGATCCTCACCGGGCCGTACCAGCCTGATGGCGACGCTGTCCGTATCGGCGTAGGCATCGAATTGCGAGTGGCGGCCAAAACTGCCCATGTAAGCTTTGTCGGGGAAATCGACAGAGACTTCGGCCTTATCGGCGATTGGATGCAGTGACATCTCAGCTCTCTAGCCCAGCAGATAGGCCGGTACGGGCCGCATGTGATCTTCGACGCGCCGCACGCCGGGGATGTTTTCGGCGGCGACAACAAGCGCCCGCTTCTCCTGTTCCGAGAGATAGGAGGACCATAGATGGACGACGCCGTCCTTGACGGTGACGTTGGCTGGTGAGACCTCGGCCCAGTTCTGCACTTTCAGCTCGGCCAGCAGCCTTTCGCGGATCGACCGGTCATCGGCCCCGGCTCCACTTGCCGACGCGCTAATCGTCATCGCGAGTGCCCGTACGAGGTTAGCTCTGCTGACGATCCCGACGAGCTTGCCGTCGCGCAAGACGGGCACCCTCTTGATCCGGTTGGTCTCAAGGAGAACGGCGACATCGGCAACCGGCGTCTCCTCGGTAACCGACAGGACGTCGCGAGTCATGACGTCCTTTACCTTGCCGCTATGCGACTTGATGTATTCACCGGCGAGTTTGTTGGTCGACGACACCATGTCGAGCCACCACGACCGGCGGCGCTCGGTACCGGTTTCGGCGCGATGCAAGAGATCGCCTTCGCTGACCATGCCGATCACCCGGTCTTGCTTATCGACGACCGGAACCGCGCTGATGCCGTGGTCGGCCAGCAGTTTTGCGGCTTCCGGAACGGTTGCATCCTCGCCAACAGTAATCACCCCACTCGTCATAACGTCCATCGCGCGCATATCAAACCTTCCCCACGTTGGATTTGTTTTCAGTAAACTACGGATGACTGCGTCAGGCATTGAGCCAGATCAATTGCGGCGGGGTAATTCCCGTCCAACCTCGATCGGACCGACACCGCCGTTGGATGGGGAGAGGCGCATGAGGGCAATCGATGTAATGACCAGGGATGTCGTGGCGGCTCCGCCGGAAACGACCGTTCGAGACATCGCGCGGGTCATGATCAACCGCCGCATAAGCGGCGTTCCCATCATAGACCGGGATCGGCAACTCCTCGGAATCGTCACCGAAGGGGACTTGCTGCGCCGGATCGAAATCGGCACCGAGCGCCGCCGCTCGTGTTGGAGCGAGTGGTTCTTGCCAAACTCCCGCTTGGCCGCCGACTACATCGAGGCACATGCCCGGCGAGTCGCCGACATCATGACCCGAGAAGTCGCTAGCGTCGGTGAATTCGCCACACTCGGCGAGATCTCCGATCTGATGGAGACGAAGCGGATCAAACGCGTCCCGATTGTGAGCGGCGGCAAAGTGGCCGGTATCGTCAGCCGTGCCGATCTGTTGAAGGCATTGGCCAGTCATGGGACCAATGCGCCTGACGAGGAGAGCGACCGCTCGATCCGCAACCGGCTGGTCGCCGAGCTGCGCAACCAGGCGTGGTCGCACCTGAGCGAACCGGACATTGTCGTCTCGGGTGGCGTGGTCCACTTTTGGGGTGTCGTCGGATCGGACGAGGAACGCCGGGCATTGCGCGTTGCCGCCGAAAATGTTCCCGGTGTCCGGGATGTCGAGGATCACATGATATCGGGCCCGCTCCGACCCGGACCGCTGTTTCCGGTGGTATGACGCCTACGCCCTCCAGTCGACGCGCACGAAGTATCCGCCTTCTTCGAATTGCTCGTCGAGGGTGCCGTGAAAGGCGCGTTTGCCGGCCTCGCCGATCCGGCGCGGCAGATGAATGTCTGTCGTATGGATGACGATGCCTTGCGCGCCCTCGTCGATGCTGATGATGCGGTTGAGCGGATGCTCGCGCTTTTCGGCTTCCTCCTGATGGCGCGCCAGTCGGGCGATTTCTTCAGCCTGCTGCCGCCCGAATCTGCCGTGGAATGTCACGATGCCGGCCGGAAACTTGTCATTGATGCGCCGGCAAGCCGAGCAAAGGGCATCGGAAGCCTCTTCCGGCCGCGGCGCCCATTGCCAGCGCCCGCGACGGTAGACGGCGCCGCACTGCCGGCAAACAGTGCGGTCGCTCAGCTTTTGCGTCAACTGATAGGGATCGGGGATGTGATCCTCCTGTGCATGTCCGGCGATTCGGCGACCAGCCGCAGGCCTATGGGGTGGGAGATTGGACTGCCTCATGAGAGATTTCCCTCAGAAGTTCATGTCGGTGGTGCGCGGCGTGTGCTGCGCGATATCCTCGCTGGGCCCTAAATGGGGTGTTGAGAACCCGGCCGGCATTGAGCCTTCGCCGGCGTTCGGTCCGCCTGCGACCGGCGCATGCGTCCTGAACAGCTGTTCCCAAAGCTGGCGAATGCTGTCGTGGGTGGTCTCGTGAATGAACACATGGCCGAATTGATCGTACCCAAATAATGTCGCTTCGGGATCGTTGCGGGTCGACTGAAACGCCCGATTGATCGCAGTAAAGCAATCGACGAGCCGGTCGCCATCGCCGATCCGCGTGTTACGCAGGATATCGGCGATGCTGATCGGATAGAGCGGCGTTGCGCCTTGACCGTTCGGTGTCTCGCGCGCCAACTCGAAAAAAACTTGGGCCAAAAGAAAATTGCTCTTGATCAGTTCGAAAACTTGCGACGCCTCCTCGGGCGTGCAGGCCCCGAGCGCAGCGGCATGGATCTGCGAGGGATCATGTTCGGTCTTGCTCAACGCGGTAAGCGACGCCGCAATCTCGCGTTTGATCCAACGCCGCACCTCCGGCGGGGCCGACCGCACCTGTTCGACGGAAAACGTAAAACCGGTCATCGGGGAGCTCTTTTTCTGTGGTGGCACTCGCCGGTTTTATGGCTCAGAGACCTGCAGGCTCTCATTGATGCAAATCAATCGCCACGCCGTCACAAGAAAGCTCGGCCTCAGCGTGGCGCAGATCCGTTGGTAAGCCGCCTAAATTGATTCAGATCAGCCCAGCCGAGTCGCGCCTGGCATACCCTCTTCTCGTCATCGAGGACCGTATCTTGTTCACACTGGTGCGGCGTCGGAATACCGATTGCACGCATTTGCTGTTACGTGACGCCCGATTGATTTGCATCAATGAATGCTCGACTGCACTCGCGCGAAAACGGCACTCGCACCTACACCGCTTTTGATGAAGGACCGCTAATGGCCACCACACCTATTGAAGTGAAGAAAACGACGCCGGCCGCGGCTACGACGCTCGATGTCTGGCGCTCGTTGCGCAGTGAGATGGACCGCCTGTTCGACCGATTTTCGACCGGCTTCGGAATGCCCGCTTTGCGACGGATGTTCGATATCGAGCCCATCGGGCATTTCGAGAGTTCGCTCGCCTTCCCGACGCCGGCGATCGACGTCAACGAGGACGAAAATGCCTATAGGATCACTGCTGAACTGCCGGGCCTGGAGGCAAAGGACCTCGAAGTCTCGATCTTGGGCGACACGCTCGTGATCAAAGGCGAAAAGCAGCAGGAAAAGGAACAGAAAGAGAAAAATTATCATCTGACAGAGCGCAGCTACGGCTCGTTCCAGCGTGCCTTTGCCCTCCCAGATGGGGTGGCGCGCGACAACATCGCAGCTGACCTCTCGAAGGGCGTGCTGACGGTTATCTTGCCGAAGACAGCTGAGGCTCGGAAGCCAGCGAAAAAGATCGAGGTCAAAGCTTCCGCATAAGGTGAGCGCGTCTCCGGCGGCGGGCGCAGCCCGCCCCCTTTTGTTCACAGCCCAATTTTTACGCCGTGCCAGAGACTCGCCGGAAGCGGAGCAAGGCCAGCCACAGAAAGACCCCGCCGATTACTGCTACTATCACGAATTGCGGCCAAACCACGGCGAAACCGGCGCCGCGATAAAGGATCGCTTGCGCGAGCAATACAAAATGCGTGGAGGGCGATGCCTGCATAATCGTTGCCAGCCAGGGCGGCATGCTTTCGAGCGGCGTATTGCTCCCGGAGAGCATATTCATCGGCAGAAAGACCAGCAGATAGAGCAGGCCGAGCTGCGGCATCGACCGCGCGATCGTCCCGAGAAAAATCCCGATCGCGGTGGCAAAAAACAGGTAGACTGCGGCGCCGAGCAGGAACAGCGGTATCGACCCTGCGATCGGAACACCGAGCAGTCCGTGCACGACGAAGCGGAGCGAAAGGCCGACTGCCACGACGATGACGAGGCCATTCGCCCACACCTTGGACATCGCGATCTCGAACGGGGTCAGCGGCATGACCAGGAGGTGGTCCATCGTCCCGTGCTCGCGCTCGCGCACAACAGCCGCGCCCGCCAGGATGATCGCGAGCATCGTGATGCTGTTGATGATGCCCATCACACTGGTGAACCACGCGGTTGTGACGTTGGGGTTGAAGGCGATGCGTACGACGAGATTGACCGGCGCCGCGCGGCTGCCCTCCGCGCGGGTGAGAAAATCATTGATCTCGGTCATCATGATCTGCTGCGCGTAGTCGGCCCCGAGCCCTGCCTGCACCATCGCGGTTGCATCGACATCCAGCTGGATCGCGGGTTGCCGTCCGCGGAGAACATCGCGCTGAAAATTCGGCGGAACGTCGATCACGAATGTATACCGCCCGCTATTCATCAACGGGGCGATGTCGCGCTCGGCAATCGGCTGGGGTGTCTGGAAATAAGGGGGCAGGAAGGCGTGTGCAATGCGACGCGACAGTTCCGAATGATCCTCATCGACAATGGCGATCGAGGCATTGTGCACTTCCTGCGAACTGCTTTGCGCCTGCGCGATAATGGCGACCGAGAACGCATAGATCACCAGCGCCAGCAGCACGAAATCATTGAGAAAGCTGCGCAGCTCCTTGGTGCCGAGCCAAAAGATGTTTGCGAGTGATCGCATCGAGTGGCTTGGCCTAGCGTTCCTGGCTGCGCAGCAACAGCAGGCTCAAGAGCGTCAGGGCCGGGATGAAAAGCGCGAGCGCGGCCAGCTTAGGGGCGAGGTCAAAGAAGCCGAGACCCTTCGTGAAAGTGCCGACACTGACCGGCAGGAAATAGGTCATCGGGAAGAGGCGGCCCATGATCTGCGCCATCCCCGAGAGCGATGAGACCGGAACCATCATCCCGGCAAACATCGTTGCCGGCAGAACGGTCAGAATGGCTGTCCCGAAGAGTGCGGCGATCTGGGTGCGGGCAAAGGCAGAGATCAGCATGCCGTAGGCCGTGGTCGCGCCGACGTAGATCAGCGTCCCCAGCAACAGCGTCAGAAAGCTTCCCTTGAGCGGCACTTTGAAGACGAGCAGTGCCATCACAAACATCAATGCGAAGTTGACCATCGCGACCGCGATGTAGGGCAGCTGCTTGCCAACGAGGAACTCGACGCGCGTGACCGGGGTCACGTACAGGTTGGTGATCGAGCCAAGTTCCTTTTCGCGCACGATGGCGAGCGCCATCAGGATCGCCGGAAACAGCGCCAGCTCCAGCGCCATCGTCGACGGCACCATCGCATAGATGCTGTCGAAATCCTGATTGTACTTGAACCTGATCTCGATATCGGCCGGCAGCGGCGAAGTTCCCCGTGACGTCTTCACCGCCGGGTCCGCGAGATACAATTGATGCATGCCCTGCAGATAGCCGCGGATCGTTTGGGCCACGAACGGCCTCGCGCCATCCACCCAGGCGGCGATCGACACGGGGCGCCCGCGCGCGATATCGCGGCCAAAGCCAGGCGGGATTTCGATGCCGGCGCTGATGTCCCCGTTCTCGAGCCGCCGCTCGAGATCGCCATAATCGGCGAGCGCGGCTTTTTCGAGAAAGTAGGGCGAGCCGCGCATCTCTTCGAGATAGGCCCGGCTCTCGTGGCTCCGGTCGCGGTCGAGAACGGCGAAGGAGAGATTGTTGACGTCGGTCGAAATGCCAAAGCCAAAAACCAGCATCAGAAAGGTCGTACCGAGAAGCGCGAATCCGAGCCGGATCGGATCGCGCAAGAGTTCCAGCGCTTCGCGAATCGTGCAGGCGAAAAGGCGCTGAGCACTGAACGACCGCTTCACTGCGGTAGCACCAGATCTCCGGGACGCCTCCAGCGCGGTCTCCGCCAGTGCGGCGACAGCATGCGCTTTCGAGACCTCTTCGAGATGGGCAATGAACGCGTCCTCGAGTGTCGCGACGCCACGCGCCTTGACCAGGCCGGCGGGGGTATTGGTCGCCAGAACACGTCCCGAATCCATCAGTGAAATGCGGTCACAGCGCTCGGCTTCGTTCATGAAATGGGTCGAGACGAAGATCGTCACGCCCTGATTGCGCGACAGGTCGATCAGCAATTCCCAAAACCGGTCACGCGCCAATGGGTCGACGCCCGAAGTTGGCTCGTCGAGGATCAGCATCTCGGGCTCGTGGACAACGGCGACGGCGAGCGAGAGCCGCTGGCGTATGCCGAGCGGCAAATCGAGGACGCGCTGGCCGACATGATCCGCGAGACCGAAGCGGTCGATTAATTTGGCGATTCGGGCCCTGGCCTTGTGCACGGGTAGATGGTACAGGCGTGCGTGGAGATCGAGGTTCTGCCGGACCGTCAGTTCCGTGTAGAGCGAGAATGATTGCGACATATAGCCAACGCGATTGCGCGATCTCAGGTCGCTTGCGTCGATCGGACGACCGAACAGCAGCGCTTCGCCCTCGCTGGCCGGCAATAACCCTGTCAGCATCTTCATTGTCGTCGTCTTGCCGCAGCCATTCGATCCGACAAAGCCGAAGATCTCGCCGCGCTCGATCGTGAAGCTCACGTGATCGACAGCAATGAAATCGCCGAACCGGCGGGTGAGGTCCCGCGCCGCGATGACTGGCTCAGTGTCGATGATGCGGCGCGGCGGCATTTGCAATTCCCGGTGACCGGAGCGCCGCTGTTCCGGCAAGAGCGCAATGAATGCGTCTTCCACGGTTCGCGTTCCAGTTTGAGCCCTGAGTTGCGCCGGGGTGCCAGTCGCCAGCACTCTTCCGTTATCCATTGCGATGAGCCAATCGAACCGCTCGGCCTCTTCCATATACGCGGTCGCGACGATGATGCTCATGGCTCGGCGGCGCGATCGGATCCGCTCGATCAGCTCCCAGAATTGACGCCGTGAGAGCGGGTCGACACCGGTCGTCGGTTCGTCGAGTATCAGAAGGTCGGGATCGTGGATCAACGAGCAGCAAAGGCCGAGCTTTTGCCGCATCCCGCCCGAGAGTTTCTTTGTCGGGCGGTCGGCAAAGGGCGTAAGCCCGGTGCCGGCGAGAAGCTCAGCGATGCGATGTCCCCGCTCGCAACGGGATTGCCCGAATAAACGGCTGAAAAATTCGATGTTCTCGCGCACGCTGAGATCAGGATAGAGGTTCTTGCCGAGCCCCTGCGGCATGAAGGCGGTGCGCGGGCACACTGCAGCGCGGTGTGCGGCATTTGCCATATCGCCGTCCAGAACGCAGACTTTCCCCGATTGGATCTGCCGCGCACCGGCAATGATGCCCAGCAATGACGACTTGCCCACCCCGTCGGGGCCGATGAGCCCGACCATGCAGCCGGCCGGCAGATCGAGCGTGACGGCGTCGAGCGCGGCTATCTTGCCGTAAAGATGTGTAACGTCCTTTAGCCGCGCGATCGCATCACCGTCCCCGATCATGGGGGCGTGCTCGCTTGCAGTTTGACTGGCCAGGCTACCGCGGGATCGGTGCGCACATAGGCCACCCCTGGGAGGCCGCTCCGCACCAGCTCCGCGCGGCCGCGCAGCCGCTCGGGATCGATCCGCACCCGGATGCGAAACATCAGCTTGTCGCGCTCGTCTTTGGTCTCGACGGTCTTGGGCGTGAACTGCGCCTGGCTGGCGATGAACACGATCTTGGCCGGGATCACATGAGCCGGATAGGCGTCGAGCACGATGCGGGCCTCGGAGCCAAGCCTGACCCGGCCGGCTTCGGCGGTCGGCAGGTAGATATCCATGTAGACGTACGAAGTGTCCAGCATCGTAAAGACCTTGCCGCCCGCTGGGAGGACTTCGCCCACATTGGCAATACGGTATTGGATGCGCCCTTCGCGCGGGCCCACGAGGGTATTGTCGAGAATGTTGACCCGATAGAGTTCGACGTCGTGCGTGGCGGCGTCGAGCGCGTGCTGCGCCTCGGCAACCTTGTGCGTCGCCGCATTCTGCGCGGCGACCGCGGCGTTCATCTGTTGACGGCGCTGATCGAGGAGTTCGCCGGTAGCGAAGCCCTTGGGCACGAGGGCGCTGGTGCGGTCCAGCTGCTGCTGCGCCAGCGTAACCTGGGTCTGCTGCTGCGCGAGGTTCGCCTTCGCCTCGTCGAGCGCGCGTTGCGCCTGGCTCACTAGCGCCTCGGATTTCTTCAGGGAAGCTTGGATATCGCGGGTATCCATCATCGCGACGACCTGGCCTTCCGCCACCATGTCGCCTTCATCGACAAAAAGTTTCGCGATGCGGCCGGCAAACTTCGTGTCGATGTCGATCTCGTCCGATTCCAGGCGACCATTCCCGGAGGCGATACCAGATGGCAGCCGCATCTGATGCTGTTGCCACCACAACCACCCGATGCCCGCGCCCGCACCAATCATCAGCAGTAAAAATAGAACCACGACGCGCGGTCTCCACCGCCGCTGTGGCCGCGGCGGCGCTTGCTCAACGACGGCGGGGAGACCGCCCCGCTGTTCGTGCGGCGGTGTCCTCAGCTCGAGGCCCGGATCACGGCTTTGCGTTTTCTGCTCAGACATCAGGGTGGTTGTTCAACCAGTCCGTACCCAATCCTTTCAAGCTACGACTTTGACAAGATCGGTGTGGCCGAACCCTTTGCGGTAATCGAGAATGGAGACGATCTCTGGCCTAACTCTGAACAGCTCTACTCCCTCCACCTCAGTCGGCGCGTATGGCGCGATTTGGGGAAATTTTTGAAACATCAGTTGCACCACCTGGCCTATCTCCTCAGGGTCGGTGACAGGCTCCGCTCTGCCACCGATCGACAGACCCCGGATCTCATTCCAGCTGCGGTAGGGGAGGTTGACGGTAAGCGAGACCTTGGCGCATCGGACAATGTTTTTAGCTTTTTGGGATGCGGTCGCACAGCCGAAATAGATGATTAGCCCGTGATTGACGTAACTGACGGTTGTCGCCTGCGGATAACCGTCTTCGCTCACAGTGGCGATCGTCATGTCGTTCGCATCATCGAGGATAGAAATGATCTCCTGTCTCAGTGCCGGTTTCATGCGCGCCACCTCGAAACAACCGTGCTCATGCGATTTTCCAGGTCCCGTCCGGCTGCAAACAGCTGATAAAATGATAGTGCTCGGTGTAAACCGACGGCCCGCTTGAGCGCACTGTGTATTCGATATCCTCACATTGCTGATTCTTCCGACTGAGTTTTTTGACCAGTTTGATAGATCCGGAGTTGCCCGATGCCGCGTTGCTCCAAACGGCAGTGGTTCCCACCGGATTACCGTGGACTTGATTGGTTACAGCCTCGCGGATCATGTCAAGGTCCTGCTGCGTCAGGGTAATGTGCGTTTCCCAAGTCGGGAGCAATTGGGCCTGGGCAACGCCGCCTAGGATCAACCCCACGACAAACGGAACAAGCGTTTTGAAAGACAATGACACTTCTTTTCCCCTTCAAACGTGGGACCAGCGGCAAGGTGCAGGACATTGCTGCGTTCTGCACCGGTAAGAGAAAACGGAATCATCCCTGCGGCCTTGACCTAAATCAAAAAAGGTCAACGGTACCGGTAGATCTGCTGTGTTGATCTGGATCTGAATCTGAATCTGAATCAAGGCGGGCGACGGGGTTGACAGCCCCTGCTGTGGCTCATTCACGATTACGGGAAACCCGATGCTGAAAAACTCCTTGTCCGCAGGTTCGAGAATATAAGGCTGAATCACATCCCCCGAGTTCAGCGGGAAGAATGCATCATTGGGTCGCGGTCTTTTGCTGTTTTAAGCCCGCGGTATTTTTTGACAGAGCTGTCGTCAACCTGACGCTCCGGTGGAGGAAGCCGGATGCTTCAGCGATTGAACAGGCTTCAAGCTACGGCGTCCCCACCAACATACCTTTAAACAATATGACACATCTCGATTATTACGGACAAAAATTCGCGGATCGTTGCGCCCAGCTAGTGATCGAAGTCGGGAGGAGCAATTTAAACTTTACAAAATATCCGGATAAATTATTCGATCTGATTTTACACAGACGCAGATCATTCCTATGAGGGCGTTACGCAGGATGCGAGTGTGGGAAACGCGAAGTTGGTCGACAACGGCATCATGGCGTTCAATGACTACATACAGTTCGACTGTCTGGCCGGAATGCGCTATGGGGTTGTTCGGGCCGTCAACGAGCTGATAATAAACGAAGATTGGCGGGTCTGTAGCTTTTCTCTTCGAAGCGCTATGTTTTGCCATCATTACGGGACGAAAACCCGAGGCGAGCGCATCGTTCCGGCGGCGCGCCCGGCCGGCGAGGGCGTCTGCGCGGTGCTGCAGCGCGGGTGCAACCTGCATCAAACCTACAAACTGGAATTGCCCGCGCCGCCCGGCGAGGTCCAGCAAGAGCTCAACATCCCGCCGGATGCCGATGGTTGCCGCCGTGCTTGACGGCCATCCACGCGTCGTAGGCGCATGCCGTGCCGTCTGCGTAGATGCCCGGCTCAAAGGCCGAGCATGACGAGCAAATTGAAAACTGAATCATCTGAATGCGTCGGAGCACGAGCGTGTCCGGTCGTAAGTCCCGCTTATAGCGGAACCTTCTGATCGTCCCCAAGGCCCAGCTGGCCCACAAGCGCTGCAGCAGTGCCGAAGGTGGCGATTTCATACTGCGCCGCCTTTGCACCGAGGCGAGCAGCGTGGCGTCGCGCAAATTCATTGCCCTCGACCGTGGACATCATCTTTTCGGTTTCGCGGGCCAGGGACTGCATCGCCTGGTCGGTGTGCGCCCGCAGTCGGCGCCATGCCGCAGCAATAAGCCGTCGAGACGTTCCTTCTGCAGCTGGGTCTCCTCCCCATGCCGCACAAAGATGTTTGTCAGCCGAGGATTGGCGGAAATCTCGGCGGCCTGCCGCCAAGATTCGGTCAACTGCCGCTTAGATCCACTGCATCTGGAAGATACCCTGTCTCATCTGCGGATCGTCGTCCCGTAACGGGCGGTGGTTCGTTGCGCCCAGCACATGATCGATCGTCACGCCGTCTTCAGAGATCGGGAGCAACGCGCTACGATAGAGGATACCCGCTCCGCGAAGCGTCGCCCCGCCCTCGATCATCAGACCACGCCGCGCCGACGCCACCCGCGGCGCCCGCGACAAGAGCAGACCTGCCAAGGTGTCGGCGGAGCAAAGAGCGACCGCCAGGTTCACCCCGACCACGACGAAATGCGAAAGCTCGATCGGCGATTCCACGGCAATCAGCACGCAATTCGCTCCGTCCTCTCCCTTCAGCCAAAAATCGGCCTCGCCGCGGCGGGGGAGGCGCCCGCTATCCACTATCTCCTTCCAATGACGTAGCACTCGCCAGACCAGCCGCCGCTCTTCCCGCATCCCCTACACCGCGTTTCCGTAAATGTCGCAACGGCACAGGCTGTCCGATGAGCGGTTTAAGCTTTGTTAAAACCAGGTCGGGTGCCATGTTATCGGCGCTAACGGCGCAAAGCCATATCGCTGTTCCCGCATGCGGCGAAAGGCTCTCGAACCAGTCACAATGCAGTATGAGAGCACGTTGAAGCAGTGATCCATTGGGGAATGGATGGACGCGCTGCGAGCTACAATCCCCGGACCCACCGGCGCGGATAGTCTGGTCGACGCTGGCCGGGCGCTCGATGCGACCCGATGTTATCGCCAAATACGCACTGCCTCGGTGAAATCCTCATAATCCGGCAGGTACTCGGCGCAACTCGCGGCGGCGGTTAGCCGCTTGATCACCACCGCGCAAAACCGGCGCTCAACCCCGGCTCAGTGCTAAACCTGTCATCGCGGTCATGCCTGCGGCGGGTGCCACCAGTGTCCGCCCACCACAAGTCCGCGCGCTATGAGCCGTTGCCCTCCCACGCGAACCTCGCCCAGAACGTCGCGGTATTCAAAATTGCCTTCGGCGAGTTCGAGCACGCTGGCATCGCCAACCGACCCGATTTCCAAAGTCCCGATGTCGGTGCGGCCAAGGGCCGCCGCCGGAGCAGCCGTGCTCGTGCGGATCACGTCGACTAGCTCCATTCCTAGGCAGAGAAATTTCGACATCGTTACTAGCTGGTCGAAAGCCGGCCCGTTGATACTGAGCGCGTGGACGTCGCTGCTAATGACGTCCGGCTGAAACCCCGCCACGAGCATGGCCTCGGCCGTGCGAAAGCCAAACGAACCGCTGCCGTGCCCGATGTCGAAAATCACCCCGCGCCGTCGCGCTTCGAGCACTTCGTCACGGATCCGACCGTCCCCCCGTACCGGCGCATTGGGGAACGGACGGAAGCAATGCGTCAGAACATCCCCCCGGCGCAAGCGCGCGAGCACTTCGAGCCGACTCGGTGGCGGGTTGTCGAGGTGTGCCATGACCGGAAGCCCGGTCTCTTCTGCGACCTCGAGCGCGATGTCGAGAGGTGCGACCCCAGAGGCGCCGCCGGCGTTGCGCCCCACGCGCACCTTGACGCCCGCAATCAGATCGCGGTTGGCCGTGATGACGCGAACACACTCGCGCGGATCGACGAGCCGCAGATCAGCGCATTCGCCGACCGACACAGCGGCGCTGACGGCGAAGATGCCGGGGAAGGACACATTGAGGTAAGGGATGATGCGCAACGGCGACGGCTTGATCACGTGGTGGCGGAACCCGTGGAAAGTCCCGGCGCCGGCGCTGCCGGCGTCGATGAATGTCGTCGTGCCGCTCCGTCGTGCCACCTCGGCCGCTTCGACACCGAGCGAGGTCCCGCCCCAGTAGACATGCGTGTGAAGATCGATCAGACCGGGCACGACAAGCCGCCCGCGCACATCGACAATCTCGGTACCGTTGCCAGGGAGCTCGCGCCCGATTCGGGTTACTCTTCCGCCGCCGAAGGCGAGATCGGCCGTCTCGTCGCGCCCGCTCGCCGGGTCGATAATGCGGCCGCCTCTCAGGACCAGATCTGTCATGTGCACACCCTAGCGAATTCAGCGGTGGCAGCGGGCGACGATAGCCACGTCCAGGAAGGCGACAAAGTCATGAAAAAGGCATTGTGAGACGGATAGGCCGCGGCGATCCGAGGTCATTTGGTCCGCGGATCCATGCTCGAATGACCGGTTTCGTGAAGGGTTTCGGATGCCGGCCGGGCGCGAAGCCGTCATCCGAGCCGCGGTAGCGCACGGTCGGCTCGCCGCCCCGCCGCTGCTGTTCTCGCTCGGCACAACCAGAGCCATGAGAAGATGGCAACCCTCGCGATGACGCAGCGCCGCCGCCCGCAGCACGAAACGCACGCCAATTTCCACGGCACGCCCCTCTCGCGCGAGGACTACCGGAACTCACAGATGGTGGCTTATCCGTTTTGCCTATCCGGCGCCGCAGATATGGCGGTCAGCTCGCCGAGGCACTTGCGCGGAGCGGGCCCGCTTCCTCGTCGATCTGACGGACGAACGGGATGTCAATGGTGACATCGCTTTGCCGGTGACGTAATTTTCATCACTGCCTGCAGCGTTATCCTATTGCCGGCGAAAACCCAATTTCCGTCAACCTGCGTCACGATAAAGCTTCGGGCGCGCGCGTACCGGATCCAGGAGGGACCAGTCGTCTTGTTCCACCTCGAAGCCTTCAGGAAATGGCGGCCGGGGTTCCATGCCCAGCGATCGCATGACCCTGTCGTCTCGGTAGTAGCATTGCAGGATGATCCGGGTGAGGCACGTCAACGCCTCGCCGCCAGTCTCGCGCAACTGAGCAGCAACGGCGTCCCGCCGTCGCGTGTCCAGATCGGCAAACGGCGCGCCGGCCATAGCGTCGAGCGTCCGCAGCACTGCCATCACATGTTCCGCATCGCGCCCAAGGCTCTGTAGAATGTCGCCGAAGATCGCATCGTCGCCGGCACTCGGCACACCGTACTCTGCGCTGGGTGGAATCATCATCTCGGCGAGGCACCGCAACGAGCGGCATTGATCCGCGGACAACATCGTCACCTCAATCGAAAAGGGTGGCCAGACGGTGCTTCATGCTGTCTGCGATATAGAGCGCCAGTGCCTGAATTGTTCGCGTCGGGTTTACGCCACCCGAGGTCACGAAGATGCTGCCGTCGACAATGAACAGGTTCTTTACGTCGTGGCTGCGGCCCCATTCATTCACGACCGACCGTGCCGGGTCGGTGCCCATCCGCGCGGTGCCCATCAAATGCCAGCCGCCCTCCGAGATCGGCGCCTCCGACCAGACGTCATACGCGCCGGCCGCGCGCAGGATCTCGGTGGCGCGCGCGACCGCGTGATCCAACATGCGGCGGCTGTTCTCGCTCAACGTGTAAGTGATCTTTGGCGCCGGGATGCCGTTGGCGTCCTTCATCACTGGATCGAGCGTGACGGTGTTGTGCTCCTCCGGCAGGTCTTCGCAGATCGCCACCATGCCGGTGCGGTGGCAGAACAGCTTGCGATAGGCGCGGTGGTGTTCGGTGCCCCACGGCAGGCGACCGATCTGCATGCCGTGCACGGCGGCCATCACCGGCCCCTGGCCGCGCGAGAACTCGAAGGTGTAGCCGCGCACGAAACCGCGGGAGTGGTCCGTCTCGTAGAATTCCTGGCTCCAGATGCAGTTGCCCGGGCCGCGATAGCCATCGAGCGTTTCGTCGAAATAGCCGGCAATCCGCGCATAGGGATGGAACATCAGGTTCTTGCCGACCAGTCCGCTGGAATTGGCAAGCCCGCAGGGGAACCGCGCGGACCCAGAGTTCAGCAGAATGCGCGCCGTGCCGACGGCGTTGCAGGCGAGGATGACGACTTCGGCAGGCTGGAAATGCTCGACCCCATCTGCATCGTAGTAGACTGCGCCGGACGCCATGCCGTGTTCGTTGGTGGTGATCTCGCGCACTCGGCAGCGCGTGCGCAGTTCGACGCCGGCGCGGATGGCGGCGGGCCAGTAGGTGATGTCGGTGCTCGCCTTGGCGCCCTGCGCGCAGCCCGAAGTGCAATGCCCGAGATTGATGCATCTCGCGCGGCCCTCGTAATCCACCGAGGCGATCGCGCTGTCGGATGGCCACCAATGCCAGCCGAGCCTGTTGAGCCCGCGCGACAATGTCGCGCCCGACTTGCCAAGTGGCAGCGGCGGCATCATCGGTTCGTGCGGCGGATAAGCGGGATCGCCCGCCAAGCCGGAGACGCCCATCATGCGGTCGTTCTCGGCGTAGAACGGCTCCAAGGTCACGTAGTCGATCGGCCAGTCATCGGCGATACCGTCGAGTGTGCGCACGCAAAAATCCGACGGATGGAGGCGCGGGAAATGACCCGCGTACAGCACCGTACCGCCGCCGACGCCGTTGAAATTGGCGATCTTGATCGGCGAGTCGGCGTCGTTGATCGGATAGTCGGTGTTGCGCGCACGACGATTGGGACTGATGTGGAAATCGTCGAGCTGACGCGCCTCCCAATCGCGGCCGGTGCTGGGATATTCGGACGGCTTCATCCAGTCGCCCTGCTCGAGACAGAGGATGTGCATCTTCGTCTCGGCCAAGCTCCAGGCTACAGCCGCACCGGAGGCCCCGGCACCGATGATCAGAACGTCAACGGGGGTGGTCATGCGAAACGGTCCCGCTTGAAATCGCGGCAGCAATCAATGGGGTCCGAGCGGGATTGTCAACGGCGTGCTGTTATCTCTTGCCGCCGCCCGCTGTGAGAAGCGGGCTCGCCTAGGACCGACCAGTCCCGTCTTGAACTCCGAATTCCCGGTATGAGGAAGCCTATAGTTGCGGCTGAGAAAGCGGCCCCTGAGGGGCCAGTCTCCGACTGCTCGAGCGCGCTCGCCCACATTTCTGTCACCTAAATCGGACAACCGCTCGCCGATCGCGGTCCGGGTCTGCTCGGTGATCTCGAACTGAACCGGCCCGCCGGTCTTCTTCTGGATCATCGTCGCTCAATCGCAAGCTCTCCCGGCCACGCATACGTCGTCGATTTTCAGCCGAACGAAGCCGCAACCTCCGACATTGCGGTCGATCGCCAGATTGAACACGGCGAGATCGCGCTTACCGCCCCAGCTGGAGCCGGACACATCTGGTCCAGACGTCCCTCACCGATCTGCGCTTCTGCGAGCGCCGTCCTCGCCTGCAGCCGAACCCGGCGCCGTCGGTACCACATTGATGCTCGCGGCGTCGTACAGGCGCCCGCCCGCCTCGAATGCAAGACGTTCTGAAGGGCATCAGCTTGCCATTTGGCGGCGTTTAAGCCAAGGCCAAGATTTCCCAGGCTTATCGAGCTTCTGCCGGATCGTCAGCTCTTGGTCTAAGCAGGGAGCGGCCAACCCAGCCAATTGCAGACCGCCTCGCCCATGACCAGCTCAAGATCGCGGGCCTTCAACCACGGCAGTTCCTCGGTAAACAGGGTCACGCATTGCCGCCAGGAACAAGGCATCCGGGTGATGTCGGTGCCCCAAAACATCCGTTCGGGACCAAACGCGTCGAAGCAGCGGTGGAGGTGCGGATGGAGGCTCAGGAAGGGGTATTTGTCTTCGGCGTAGCCCACCAGACCGGTCGCCTTGACCGCCACGTTCGGGTATTTGGCCAAAGCCAGCAATTCCGGCTGAAACCGATAGGCCGCCTCGCCCTTGCTGGCGCGTGGCACGCCCATGTGGTCGACGATCAGTTTCAGACCGGGGTGACGCTCGGCGATCTGGCCGACGGTCGGCAGGAACATCGCCGCGCCGAGCGCCATCGGCACCGCGGCGCGTTCTGCGGCGGCCCACAGCCAGTCGAGCGTCCCGTCGGTGAACCAGGATTGCGGGTGCCGCTCGTTGGTGTAGAAGCGCAGGCCGAGCATGCCCGGCCGCTCCTTCCACTGCGCGACGACGGCGCGGTTCTCCGGCTGGTCGAGGTAAAACCAGCCCATGATCGCGAAACGGTTGGGGTACCGCCGCACCGCTTCGACCGCCAACTCGTTCGAGTCCGGGTCCCATAACACCGGGTGGATCAGCGCGCGGTCGACGCCGGCGGCATCCATGCCGGCGATTGCCTGCTCTGCCGAATAGGGCTCCTGACGATGGTGGGGGGAAGGGGTTCCTTTTTCCCAGAGGTGGATCTGAGCATCGACGATCAGCATTGTGTGGTGTCCTCTCAGGCTCGAAGAATTGTACCTGACTAAGACTTGAACCTCCGGAGACGCAAATGATTAAGACGATAGTGATCGGTGCCGGCGTGATGGGCGCCTCGGTCGCGTATCGCCTCGCTCAGGCCGGCGCGGCGGTTACAGTGCTGGAGGCGACGCGCGTCGGCGGCGGCACCTCCGGCATCAGCTTCGCCTGGACCAACGCGCACAAAAAGCCACCAAAGCCCTATCAC
>Ga0126381_100000835_pt1 | contig 33534 bp, 23 predicted proteins | sample PanSoiMetPlot_28_FD_96465 | JGI IMG/M metagenome (GOLD analysis project Ga0126381, IMG submission 96465) | Tropical forest soil microbial communities from Panama - MetaG Plot_28 | ecosystem: Environmental > Terrestrial > Soil > Tropical forest > Bulk soil | place: Panama | collected 2016-02-17 | reverse complement strand
GGGCCTGCCCGTTCACTCGGCAGCAGGGTCTGGGGCAATCGCCAATCTTGCCGGCCAGCCCCTCCAGCCCAATCGCGGCACATCGTTGAATCTCGATTGGATCGAATCCGTTAGAGTCAACACCAGCGCCGTCGAGCGCCGCGCGGCCACTCTGGTCACCCGCCGCACAGTAAAAAAGGAATGGCAGGTTGCCTGGCTGCTTCGCGCCATCACCTGCATAGATCTGACCACGCTCTCCGGTGATGACACTGACGAGCGCGTTCGCCGGCTTTGCTCGAAGGCCCGGCAACCCTTGCAAAATGAACTGATCGAAAAGCTGGGGATCGCCGAACTGCAAATTAGAGTTGGCGCGGTGTGCGTCTATCATTTATTTGTGGACACCGCGGTGCGTGCCTTGGAAGGCAGTGGAATTCCTGTCGCCGCGGTTTCCACGGGATTTCCCGCGGGACTTTCTCCATTGGAAGAACGCATCGCGGAAATCAAGAGATCGGTCGAAGCAGGGGCGCAAGAAATTGACGTGGTGATTACGCGCGCTCGTGTTTTCGCCGGCGATTGGCAGAAATTGTTCGACGAGATTCTGGCCTTCAAGGACGCTTGCGGTCCGGCGCACTTGAAAGTCATTCTGGGAACCGGCGATCTGTTGACGTTGCGCAACGTCGCCAAAGCCAGCATGGTCGCCATGATGGCCGGCGCCGATTTCATCAAGACCTCCACGGGAAAAGAAGCAGTGAATGCCACGCTTCCCGTGAGCCTGGTAATGACACGCGCGATCCGCGAGTATGCGCAACAAACCGGCATGGTCGTGGGATTCAAACCTGCCGGTGGAATTCGCAGCGCCAAGCAATCCCTCGAATGGCTGGCGCTAATGAAAGAAGAATTGGGCAATTCGTGGTTGCAGCCGCATCTTTTCCGCTTCGGCGCCAGCGGCATGTTGGCCGACATCGAACGTCAACTCGAATTTCACGCTACCGGTCGCTACTCGGCGGAACATCGCCACCCACTGGCGTGAGAGGCGAATTTGTGGCCGCCGGGCTTTAGCCCGCGGCTTTTGCTTGAAGCGGTTATCGCTTTTGTACGGGCGCAGCATGCTGCGCCCTATTTCGGCACGATGGAAAATGGAGCGCATGAGCGTCATCGAAAAATTTCGTGCTATGGAATACGGCCCCGCGCCGGAAGATGCCAAAGAATCCCTGCTGTGGCTGGACTTGCGCCAACACCGTTTCGGACATTTCATCGGCGGCGAATTCCGCGCGCCACTGGACGCAAATTATTTCGAGACCAGCGATCCCTCGACAGGAGAAAAACTAGCGGACATCGCGCAGGGAAGCGCCGCCGACATCCATGCCGCGGTAAAAGCCGCACGCGCTGCTTTGCCGGCATGGCAAGAACTCTCAGGCCACCAGAGAGCGAAATTCCTGTACGCCCTGGCGCGGCAGGTTCAGAAACATTCGCGGCGTCTGGCAGTTCTCGAAACCCTGGACAACGGCAAGCCCATTCGTGAAAGCCGCGACATCGATATTCCTCTCGTCGCGCGCCACTTTTATCACCACGCAGGCTGGGCGCAACTGCTCGATCAGGAATTTCCCGGCTACGAAGCTTGTGGGGTAGTCGGCCAGATCATTCCATGGAATTTTCCCCTGCTGATGCTGGCGTGGAAAATCGCTCCGGCTCTGGCAACCGGAAACACCGTGGTGCTGAAACCCGCGGAATACACGCCATTGACGGCGCTGGCCTTCGCGGAATTGTGCAATGAAGTTGGATTGCCAGCGGGCGTAGTGAACATCGTTACAGGGGATGGCGCGACCGGCGAAGCGTTGGTGAAGCATTCGGACGTGGCCAAAATCGCATTCACCGGTTCCACCGAAGTTGGCCGCGCCATCCGCCGCGCCACAGCGGAATCGCACAAAAAACTTTCCCTGGAGTTGGGCGGAAAATCTCCGTTCATCATTTTTGAAGACGCCGATCTGGACTCTGCGGTGGAAGGTCTGGTGGACGGCATCTGGTTCAACCAGGGTCAGGTGTGTTGCGCGGGTTCCCGATTGCTGGTGCAGGAAAGTGTTGCCGAGAAACTGATCAGGAGATTGCAGATGCGCATGGGCAGGTTGCGCGTCGGCGCTCCACTGGACAAAGCGATCGACATCGGCGCGATTATCGCGCGCGTGCAGCTGGAACGAATCGATGGCCTGGTGAAGCAGGGAATTGCCGAAGGCGCGACGTGCTGGCAGCCGGAAATTGTTCTACCGTCGCGCGGACTCTTTTACAAACCGACACTGCTCACTAACGTCCACCCGACTTCCATCGTTGCGCAACAGGAAATTTTCGGTCCGGTGCTGGCATCCATGACCTTCCGCACACCGCGGGAAGCGGTCGAACTCGCGAACAATACCGTTTACGGTCTCGCTGCCAGCGTGTGGAGCGAGAGTGTGAACGTGGCGCTGCAGGCAGCCGCGCAAATTAAGTCCGGAGTTGTGTGGGTCAACAGTACCAACCTGTTTGACGCGGCTTGCGGGTTTGGCGGCTATCGCGAGAGCGGATTCGGCCGCGAGGGCGGCAGAGAGGGGCTCCTGGAATATCTTGAACCAACCTGGTTCAAAAACGCGCCGTCTCTTTCGGTTGAATCCGCGGTCAACCCCGGAACACCTGATGTAGCGAATCCATCGAGCGGAATTGATCGCACCGTGAAGCTTTACATCGCTGGCAAACAAGCGCGGCCGGATTCCGGATACAGCATTCCCGTATTTGGCGCGAAGGGCGAACTGCTGGGCGAAGCGCCGCTGGGAAATCGCAAAGATATTCGTAACGCAGTAGAAGCTGCGCGCAAAGCGGAGGGTTGGGGAAAAACCACGGCGCACAACCGTGCACAAATTTTGTTTTACATGGCGGAAAATCTTTCGCAGCGCGCGGAAGAAATTCAGAAACGGCTTACGGCGATGGTTGGAGAAAAACATGCCGCGGATGAAGTGCGGGTGAGCATCGAGCGCCTGTTTTCCTACGCAGCGTGGGCGGACAAATTCGACGGCGCGGTACACAATCCGCCATTCCGCAATATTTCGGTGGCCATGAACGAGCCCATCGGAACCGTGGGAGTGGTTTGTCCAGCGAACGCTCCGTTGTTGGGGTTTTTCTCGTTGGTGCTTCCGTTAATCTCCGCCGGAAATACCGTGGTCGCCGTTCCGTCAGAGCGGTATCCGCTCGTCGCCGGCGACCTCTATCAAGTCTTTGAAACCAGTGACCTGCCGGGCGGCGTGGTGAACATGGTGACCGGAAGAACTTCCGAACTCTTGAAAGTGCTCGCCGAACACGACGATCTCGACGCGCTGTGGTGTTTTGCGGATGATGCGACATGCGCAACCGCCAAAACTCTGTCGGCCGGAAATCTGAAACAGACCTGGACCAACGAAGGTCGCGCCATCGATTTGTTCGACGCACAACAAGGCGAAGGCCGCATGTATTTGCAGCACGCCTATCAGGTAAAAAATATTTGGGTGCCCTACGGTGAATGATCTTTTCTCTTCGCCAGGCCAGCGTTTTGGCCGCCCAACATTGACGAGCACGGTGCGGTGAGTAACGGAACAACCGAAACCACAGAATCCAAGCCAGACGCTCGAGCCGCGTTCCGCTATCCCGCGTTCGTCAATTTTCAGCTCGCGCGGTTCTGCATCGTGGCCGCCACGGAAATGCAAGCAGTCGCCGTCGGCTGGCAAGTCTATGAAATCACCAAACGGCCGCTGGATTTGGGTTATGTTGGCCTGGCGCAGTTCCTTCCCGGAATCCTACTGTTTTTGCTTTCCGGACACGCGGCCGACCGCTTCAACAGGAGGAATCTGTTGATTCTTTGCGACGTCGGCTTTGCGCTTTGCTTCGGATTGTTGCTGGCAATCACACTGCGCGGCGGCGTTTCGATATTGGCCATTTACGTTGTGCTGGTACTGCTTGGCGTGGTGCGCTCATTCAACGCGCCGGTGGGCCGCGCCATCCTCCCGCATCTAGTTCCAGCGCGGCATTTTGAAAGCTCCGTGGCCTGGAGTTCGAGTTTCTGGCAAGCTGCAACAATTCTTGGTCCGATTCTTGGCGGACTGATATACGCATTTTTTCGCGGGCCGATGGCGGTGTACGCGGCTGCGGTGTGCGCTGCGGTCATTGCCGTCGGTCTGACGTTGCGGTTGCCGGCGCAGGAGAAACCGCGCGCCAAGCCAGCGACGGATCTTTCCACAGTGTTTGAAGGGTTTCGCTACATTTGGCGGGAGAAACTGATTCTCGGCGCGATTTCGCTGGACCTCTTCGCGGTGTTGCTGGGCGGCGCCGTAGCGCTGTTGCCCGTGTATGCGCGGGAAATTCTGAACGCTGGTCCGTGGGCGCTGGGAATTTTGCGCAGCGCTCCCGGGGTAGGTGCGGGAATCATGGCCATTGCCATCGCGCACCGTCCGCTGAGGAATCGCGCTGGGGCCACAATGCTGTGGTGCGTGGCGGGATTTGGGTTGTGCACGGTCATTTTTGGCGTGTCGCGCAGTTTTGCAATTTCGCTACTGGCGCTGTTCCTGGTCGGCGCGACGGACATGGTGAGCGTAATCGTGCGCGCTACTTTGATACAAGTCGCCACGCCGGATCAAATGCGCGGGCGGGTGAACGCAGTCGACATGATTTTTATTGGTGCGTCGAACGAACTCGGGCAATTTGAATCGGGAATCACTGCGCAATGGTTTGGTGCGGTACCCGCGGTGATTCTCGGGGGCATCGGCGCCATCGTTGTGACTGGATTATGGGCGTGGATGTTTCCGCAGTTGCGAGAGGTGAACCAGCTGACGCTGCAAGAAGATGAAACGAAGTAGCGCAGCGAAGCGATTTCGCGATCAGGTGAGTCTGCCTCCGCGAAGAATGGTTCGCGCCGAGTGCGCGGCGCCAAGCAACGGAGCGTCTTCGTTCAACACCAAGGCGATGGGAATGTTGGCCAGCAGCGGAGCAAGCTGGCCTTTGTCCGCGAAGGCCTGGCAGAAAGTGCTTTTTTGCAACAGCGGCAGGATTTTTACCGCGATGCCGCCGGCAAGATAAACTCCGCCGTAAGCGAGAACGCGCAACGCCAGATTGCCGGACTCCGCGCCGAAAGCATCGGTCCAAAAATCCAGAGTCTCGACGCACGCCGGGCAGTGGCTGGCGAGCGCATTGTGCGTGATTTCCTGCGCCGATTCCGCGGGAGGTTTGTCAAACGAATCATGGCGAACATCGGGAGCCAGGAATTCGTGAATGGGACGAAAACCGCGGCCGGAAAAAAGTTCTTCGCAGGAAATGCGCGTCAGACGTTTTTTGAGAAAGGAGAGAAACGCAATCTCACGATCAGTGCGCGGCGCGAAATCGGCAGAACCTCCCTCGGAGGGAGCGGCGCGGTGGCCATGACCGTCCCAATAGAGAACTGCTTCGCCCAAGCCGGTTCCGGCCGCGATGACGGCAATGTTTTCGGTGGGATGATCGACGCCGCGGTTCAGAAAAAGAAGATCGTGCGGCTCAAGTTTTTGCAAACCGCGTGCCGTCGCCACCAGATCGTTCATCAGCACCACACGCTCGCGCGATAATCCCAAACTTGCCGCGAGTGACCGGGAATCCAGCGCCCAGGGAACATGCGCAGCGTGGAGTCGCCCATCAACGACGGTGCCGGGGACGCCGAATCCCGCGCAGCTGATCGGATTTGCGGAGGACGAGCCAAAAGCGTGGCGCGAAAAGTCTTCCACTAGTTTTTCAAAACTGGAGAAATCACGCGTGGCGTAGCGCTGCCGGGCGACGACGACAAGTTTGCTACCTGTTTCGTCGTAAGCGACGAGATGCGATTTGGTGCCGCCGATGTCTCCAGAAATGATCATGGGTTCTGTTCTTTGACTTTTACGACAGCCTTTCCGGCGTAAAGATCCGGGTCATTTCCAGGACGTGACGATAGTAGTCACGCTGGGTCAACGAATATGCCGCGTCTTCGTCAATGATAAATGTTACGTCAGGATGCAGCTGCAAGGCGGATGCACTGACCGAGGAAGTGATGGGGCCTTCGATGGCTTTGGCGACGGCAGCAGCCTTGGAGCGGCCGGACGCCAACAGTAGAACGCGGCGAGAATCGAGAATGGTGCCAATGCCCATGGTGATGGCGCACTTGGGCATTTCCGATTCGCTGGCAAAAAAGTGCCGGTTATCTTCGATGGTTTCGCGGCTCAGCGCTTTCAGGCGAGTGCGGGAGGCGAGACTGGAAGTTGGTTCATTGAAACCGACATGGCCGTTGCGGCCGATACCTAAAACCTGCAGATCGATGCCGCCAGCCGATTTGATCGCTTGTTCGTAATTCGCGCAGTACGCCTCGTAGTCGTGGCCCACCATGCCATCGGGGATGTGAATATTCTGGCGGGGCAGATTAATCTTTGAGAAGAAGCTTTGCTCCATGAAATGATGAAAGCTTTGCGGATGGCTGGCGGGCAGGCCCAGGTATTCATCGAGGTTAAAGCTGGTGGCGCGAGAGAAATCGAGATCGCCGGTACCATACAAAGCGATCAATTCCTTATACAGGCCGAGCGGCGTGCTGCCGGTGGCCAGGCCCAGCACAATTTCCGGCCTGCAGCGAACCGCGCCGGCGACCATGCGAGCGGCTTCGCGGCTGACTTCCTCATAGTCTTTCTTGATGACCACCAGCATCTCAGGGCCTTTCGTCGCGGGGAATTTCGAACTTACAAGCTCAGCGGAACCGCCGAATGACCAGATTGTGGCGGTCGGAGCGGTAGATTCCGAGCACGTAAATCAAAGGTTTGTCTTTGGTCGAATAAATAACCTGGCGAATGCGGAGAAGCGGTTCGCGGCGGGGAACGTTCAGCAGTTCGGAAATAACCGGGTCGGCGGCAGTGGCGTCAATTTCTTCGTCGGCATAGCCCAACTTCACCTCATAGTTGCGCTCGATGGTGGCAAAGAGCGAATCATGTTCCAATTGAGCTGCGAGCAGACCGGGGAATTCGGCCGCCGAAAGGTAGCAAGTTTCTAGAGCGAAAGGCTCTTCGCAGGCGTGGCGCAGACGTTCAAGCCTGATGAGTTGGTCGGTAGGAAGCAAGCCCAAGCGCGCGGCAGCATCCGGTTCATAGTCGATTAATTCAGCACCAAGAATTTTGGATGCCGCGGCAAGATTTCGCGCGGCCATCTGTTCGGTGTAGCTCATCAACTTGTTGAAATGTATTTTTGGCGCGGACACAAAAGTGCCGACGCCGCGCCGGCGTTCGACAATGCCTTCGCGCTCCAAAGTAGCCAGAGCGTGGCGCGCAGTCATCAGGCTGACTTCGTGCAGCTTGGCGAGATCGCGTTCGGAGGTTACCGGATCGCCCGGCCGCAACTGGCCGGCGTCAATGCGCTTACGGATGGAGGACTGGATGCGCTGGTACGCTGGAATGGCGGAACGAACTTTGCCGGGCATGGGCACTCCTCAAACATCTGAAAGAGTCCGCGCCAGCGGCGAGTGAGACAAAACAATCGAGGATGAATCTGCGCGATATAGAGCGCAGACCGTGTGACGCACCTGACCGCACATGCACCGCGGCGGCAACGCCAGAACCCGACGAGCGCGGATTATGCGCTATATAGCTTATCGCACTGCGGTATTAAAAGGGAAACGACGAGTCCTGCTCACGATTTGTTCCGTTTGGAGCCCACATGCGCGAAAACATCTTCCGCCGCGTGGAAGGCGGCGTTGGCTGCGGGGACGCCACAATAGATCGCCGCCTGGAGCAGTACTTCCTGAATCTCCTCTCGGGTGATGCCCATCGACAGGGCGGCCTTGAGGTGCATGCGCAGTTCCGGTTCGCGGTCGAGGGCGATGAGCATGCAAAGAGTCAGGAGGCTGCGCGTTTTCTTGGACAGGCCTGGACGGCTCCAAATTTCTCCCCACGCATATCGCGTGATCAGATCCTGAAATGGTTCGTTAAATTCGGTGCGATTTTTCATCGTGCGGTCCACGTGAGCGTCGCCAAGGACCGCACGACGTGTCGCTATGCCTTGTTCGTATCGTTTACGTTCGTCCATGTCAAAACCTCCCGCACCCGTTGAATTCTATTCCCCGAGAAAAGAGAGAACTTCGCTGGTGAGATGCGAAGCGTCCTCGAGACTGGAAATGTGAGAGGCGTTCAATTCGGCATAGCGAGCGGCGGGAATGTGATCGGCCAGGAAATGGCCGTCGAGGGGTGGAGCGGCGGGATCGTGAGTTCCGGTGAGCACCAGCGTGGGAACGCGAATTTTCGAAAGCTCCGCGCGCGCGTCGAAATCGCGGACAGCGCAGCAACCGCCGATGTAGCCATCGGGATTCATGGATTCGACGGCGCCCAGTATTGCGGCGACCACATCGGCTGAACTGGACTGAAATGTTGGCGTGAACCATCTGGCAGCAGTAGTGCGGGCGATTTCTTTCATCCCCTGCGCGCGAACCGTGGCCATGCGAGCGTTCCAGGATTCAAGCGTCCCTATTTTCGGAGCGGTACTACAAAGAATTAGTTTGCGCAGACGCTGAGGGGAATCAAGAGCCACAGACATGCCAATCATTCCGCCAATCGAAAGGCCGCAAAAATGAAAACGATCGATGGCCAGGGAATCGGCAAGAGCCAGAACGTCGGCGGCCAGTTCGGGAACAGAATATGGAGGAGGCGGAACCGAGGATTGACCGTGTCCGCGCATGTCGTAACGTAGCAGACGAAATTCCTTTTCGAACCACGGCGCTTGCGCGTCCCACATAGAAAAATTCGTGCCCAGCGAATTGGAAAGAATCAGCGCCGGCTGGGACAGCTCGCCGGACAGAGCATAGTGGACGCGTAGGTGAGGCAGGTCAGCGAAAGGCATAGGAGTGATTATCCTTTGGCGGAAAGTTTGCGGTCTGCTTCCGCACGAGCGGCAGCCAGCACGGCATCGATGAAAGAGTCAGCGGAGCCCAGATACTTTGCCGGCTCAAAAAGCGCGGCGATATTTTCGGGAGTGAGGATAGCCACAACATCGGGTTCCGCGGCGAGAACGTCGCGCAAGTGGCGCTTTTCAGACTGCGCGCGGCGGCAGGCGGATTCCACCAATTTGTGCGCGGATGCTCGATTCAGTTTTTCGCTGAGAGCAACGGACACCGCCTCGGCGTAAATCAGGCCGTGGGTAAGCTCCAGATGGGCGCACATCTTGTCGGTGTCAACGACCAGGCGAGGCAGCAGGACGGTCAATTGATGCGAACCACTCGCGGTTAGCCGCACGATTTCAGGTACCACTTCCCATTCCGACTGCCAGGCGCCGAGGCTGCGCTGATATTCGCCTGCCAGCCCCGCGAGCACGGTGCTCACTAATCCGGGGACGCGCGTAGTAGAGGCAAGAATTGCTGCTGCGGCGACCGGATTTTGTTTGTGCGGCATAGTGGAGGAGCCGCCCCGGCCGGTGGAAGACGGCTCGGAAAGCTCAGCGACCTCACTTTGCATGTACAAGGAAAGATCGCGTGCGATTTTTGCCATAGTGCCCGAAAAGAGTCCGAGAGTCGTGGCGACTTCAGCGATTCGTTCGCGCTGGGAGTGCCAAGGAATACGCGGAAGAGGCAGCGAGAGATCTGCTGCGAGCAGCCTGGCAACTTGCGTGCCGCGATCGCCGAGAGCCGCCAGGGTTCCGACGGCGCCGCCAAATTGCAACACCAGTGAATTTTCCAGCTGCGAATTCAGACGTTGGCGATGCTGCAGAAAGGCATCGAGCCAGCCCGCAGTGATGTAGCCGAAAGTCGTTGGCAAGGCGTGCTGTAACCAAGTTCGCGCGACAAGAAGCGTTTTGCGATGGGCTTCGCTGAGCTCCATCAGTAGGGCAATGATGGAACCCAGATCGGATTGCAGCGCCGAGACCGCAGAACGCAATTGAAGAACCAGCCCGGTATCTAGAGCGTCCTGGCTGGTGGCACCAAAATGAACGTAGCGGGAAGCGCCGGGGGAATTGCGCGACACAATCGAGTTGAGCTGTTTGAGCAAGGGAATGGCAAGGTTCCCCGCAGACGGCATGACATGCGCCAAAGCTGCAAGGTCGATCAGTTCCACCCGGCAGGACGAAGTAATCGCTTCCGCCATGGCAGGAGAAATGAGTCCGGCACCCGCCTGGGCGCGAGCCAGCGCAGCTTCAAAATCGAGGATGGCCTGAACCGTTGCGGAGTCGCTGAAAAGAGGTTCGACGGAAGGAGAGCGGAAGAAACCGTCCAGGAGATGCATGCATAGAGTGTAAATGGGAAGGGTGGCGAAGAAAAACGGATTCCATGGTTGTGCCGCGATACAGTAGACTCCACGGAACAGTCAGGAGCGAAGAAGGAATGTTAAGCAACCGGAAAACGGTTCATGTGGAATGGGGTGATTGCGATCCGGCGGGAATCGTATATTATCCAAGATTTTTTGAATATTTTGACGCCTGCACCAACGCCCTATTTGAAAGAGCGGGATTTCGAAAACCGCAAATGCTCAGGACCTACGGATTGTTAGGAATTCCAATGATCGATACGCGGGCGCAGTTTTATCGGCCGGCTTCCTTTGGGGAGACTGTTGAGATCGAGACGCGGATCGTGCAATGGGGACGGAGCAGTTTTCAAGTGGAACACAAACTTTATAAGGGCGAGGCGCTGGCAGCCGAGTGCAGTGAGAAGCGAGTTTGGACCGTGAGGGACACGCAAACACAGAATGGCATGCGCAGCCAAGCAATCCCCGAGGAAGTGAAGGCTCGATTTGCCTGAGGAAATGAGGGCGAAGCAATGCTTCGCCCCTGACTGGTTATCGCTTGGAATTGATTTCGACGGGGTCCAGCAGCTTGAAGGTTAGTGGAGTTTCCGCCGGCACAACGATTTCGCGATTGCCGGTCAAACCAGCACCTCCCGCGCCGACGCCTGCACCAACGATAGCGCCGGTGGCGGCGCCCGCTCCGCCTCCGCCACCGATCAGGGCCGCGGAGCGCTTCCCTTGCCCTTGCTGGCCAGGGTGTGGGCGCTTGTTCGCAGATCGTAGCTGGTGTTTTCCACGGCGACATTTGGTCAGTGAAACGGAAAGGGTTGCGCCGCCCTTGAAGCGGCCCGCCGATTTCGAGTCACAGATAATTCCGGTCGCCCGTGCGTCCTTAGGAATGGCAACTCGGCCGTCCACTTCGACTGGCGTAGACACAGTTGCGGAGAAATTCTGTCCGTTCGCGGAAGTCTTAGAGCCAATGCATCTGGCGGAAATATGAGCCGAAAGAGCGCGTCAGTGAATCACCTGGATCGGTGCACGACAGGTTGAAGGTCAAAAAGTACGCCAAACGGAAACTTCTAATTAAGGGCACGGAAATTCAGCTTCCTGCCGGACCGCCGGTGCGGACCCGCATGCCGGATGGTTGTGGCGGAGGAGAGTCAGTGATCACTCTCCTCTGCCGATTTCGATGGAGAGTTGGCCCTAACGCGGCTTTTGCATTCCGTTCGAATCGGGCAACAACGCCGAGCTGCCCATGGACTCGCTGGCTGAGCGAGCGCCGCCCTCCAGCGTGAACACGCCTTCGGTGGCCGATACTGCAAGCAGCGAACCGCCGCGGCCCGCTCGTACCAGCGGGAAGTAGCCTTCGGCAACGGGATCATTCATCTTCTGCCAGGTTTTGCCCGCGTCGAAAGAAGCGACTAGGCCGCGTCTTTGCAGTGACGCCAGGCGTGCGTTGCCCGCTCCCGCCGCGTCCTGGAACTGCAAATCGCGAATGTCGGCGCGGCTCCAATTGCGTCCCGCGTCATGCGAAGTGTAAAGGCCCATATTGGAAGTGATGAAAAGATTCTGATCGTCCATGCGGCGCAGGTGCAGATTGCCGGCTGAGGCGAAGGAAAGTTCCTTGGCGTCCCAGTGGGCGCCGCGATCGGCGGAGTACAGCAGATTCTTTTGCGAGACGGCCCAGATTTGCGAACCGTCAGTGGAAACCTCAAGCGACTGCGCAGGCTGTTTCACCAGAGCTTCGTTGCCCACGTTTTTCCAGTTTGCGCCTTTATCTTTTGAAACTAGCACGCCGCCGCTGGTTGCCGCGAACCATTCGTTTGCACCGAAGGTCAGCTCGTTGACTTGAAACGCCAGAAGCTGTGGCACGGCTTTTTTGGCCAGGGGCTTCTTGGCGACCGGCGTCGGTTTCTTGCCCTTCACAGTCTTGCCAGCTGTTTGTGCAACCGGCGTAACGGCGGCTTCCGCAACGAACATTCCGGCTCTTACCCACTTGTGGATGGCCTCGTCGTATTTCATCAGGCCGCCGTTGGCGAGCGAAGCCCACCAGCCGTTGGGCATGGCATAAACATGCTTAACATCCGAGCGCTTCAAACCGGGGCCGAGGGTGGTCCAGCTGGAGCCGCCATCCTTGGTTGCGAGAAAGGCGTTGGTGTCGAAGGTAAGAACGACTAAGGCGTGATCGGAATTCTCGCGATCCATGGCGACGTCAAGAATGTGCTGGTGATGAAAGCCGGAGTTTGCAGCGACGAAAGTGGTGCCGCCGTTATCGCTGACCTGCACGCCTTCGCGTTCCGTTCCTAGGATTACGCGTTGCGGATTTTTCGGGTCAATGAGAATCGCGTTGACCACCCAATCGCCCGGCGTGGTGCGCGTCCAGACGCCGCCCTCGTTGGTGGTTTTCCAGAGGCCGCTGGTGGTGCCGGCGTACAGAGTGTCGGGATGCTGAGGGTCTTGCTTAATCAGCTGGGTACGCCGGAAGACGAAGGGGATGCCGCTGTAGCGCTTCCAATTTTGTCCAGCGTCTAAGCTGTGATAAATGCCGGAGCAAGCCGTGGCGTGCACATTCGAAGGATTCGCCGGATCGACGACAATGCTCATGACGTCGGAGTCATCGATCATGCCTTTCACCACGGGAGACCAGTTCTTGCCGCCGTCCACCGTCTTCCAGGGAAGGTGGTAGGTACCAGCATAAATAATTTTTTCGTCACGAGGATCAAAGGCCACGGAGTCAAAATTCCGCAGGTCTTCGTGATTTGCTGGAGAGATTCGTTCCCAGCTGTTTCCGTCATCCATCGAGCGATAGACACCGGTGAGCGAGCCGGCGACGAATTCCTTGGGATTGGTGGGCGCTTGCGCCAGTGCGCGAACGGTTTCCTTGGCCAAGCCGATGAGCTTCCAGGAGCGTCCAGCGTCTTCGCTGCGGTAAACGCCACCGCCGCCAGAATACAAAGTCCAGGTGCTGGCATAAAGGCGGTTGGAATTGCGCGGGTCCACGATGATGTGCGTGACCACGTCGTCCTGACCGTTGCCAATGCGGCTCAACAAACTCCAGTGCTGGCCTTCGTCGTTTGAAAAGAAAACGTGGCCGTCCGAGGTGCCCAAATAGATTTTGCTGGCATTGTGCGGGTCGGCTTCGAGCGAAATAACCGTGCCGCCTTCAGGACCCACCTGCCGCCATTGCTGCGCAGGGGTTGCAAAAACTGCCACTGAGCTCAAAGCAAGAGCACACACCCACTTTGCTTTCATATGCGTCAATTCTCCCAGAGCGCAGGTGCGCCCACAAGACAGGAGTGTAGAGTAAGAGACCTCAGCCCGCGACTGGTCCAAAGGTCAGATTTGGGGCAGTTTAGTTATGGTTCTAGTACTTTTTGTAACCGATCCGGGCTATCCTTACGCAAGTGCAACTTTCCGACCGTGGAAGGGTTTCATGTTTGGGAGGGTGGCTTATCTCCTTCGGTTCGTCTTTCATCAAATTGAAAGCGCGCCGACAGAGGAAGGCGGTTATGAACATCAAACGGATCACCGGGTTAGCCAAATTTTCACTGCTTCTCGCGGCTGTCTTGACCTGGAGCGCGACGGCGGTTCACGCACAGGATGCTCCAGGCAACGATCAAAATGGCACCTACACCGGCCAACAGGACGGAAATTACGACGCGCCAGATAACGGGCAGGATCCGCCGAACCGCGTTGCGCGATTGAGCTACCTTGACGGTTCAGTTTCGTTCCAGCCCGGTGGGCAAGGCGACTGGGGAGCCGCTACTCGCAATCGGCCGGTAACCATCGGCGACAAGATCTGGGTCGATAACAATTCAAGGGCAGAACTACAGGCTGGCCAAGCTTCCATTCATCTTTCCGATATGACCGCGCTGTCCTTCCTGAACCTGGACGATCAGACCACGCAAATGCGGCTGGCCGAAGGGTCCGTTAATTTCAGGGTGCGCGAGCTGCGCGAGGGCGATGTCTATGAAGTGGATACTCCAAACGTGTCTTTCAATGTAACGCAAGCCGGCGCGTTTCGAATTGATGTGAATGAAAACGGAGACGCTACGCGCATCACCGCGATTCGCGGTGAAGGCGAAGTGACCGCCAACGGGCAAACTTACGAAATTCATGCGGGAGAGCGCGGGGAGTTTAACGGCACCGACAATGTCACGTACTTTGTGGCCGCGGCCCCTGCGCCCGATGATTTTGATCGCTGGTCAAACGAGCGTGATTTGCGGGACGACAATTCGACCTCCGCGCGCTATGTTTCGCGCGATGTGCCCGGTTACAGCGATCTCGACGAGAACGGCACCTGGAATGAAGAACCGGATTACGGCCCGGTTTGGTATCCAAACGCCGTCGATCCGGGATGGGCTCCGTACAGCTCCGGCTACTGGAATTATGTCGGCCCCTGGGGCTGGACGTGGGTTGGCTACGAACCTTGGGGGTTTGCGCCGTATCACTATGGCCGTTGGGCGTTCATCGGCAGCCGTTGGGGCTGGTGCCCCGGCCCATACTACGCGCGGCCCATTTATGGTCCGGCGTTTGTAGGATTTCTCGGCGGAGGATTCGGCTTCGGTTTCGGTGGAGGAATTGGCTGGTTCCCGCTCGGGTTTCGCGAGCCATTTCATCCGTGGTATCACACCAGCGCAGTCTATTTCCGCAATGTGAATTTCGCCAACACACGGTTCCGCAACGCGAACTTTATCAACAGCCGCGGCAACTTTAACTATGCATATGCTCACAATGTTCGCGCAGTCACCGTGGCATCGCGTAATTCCTTTGTGAATGGCCAAGCCATCAATCGCGGCGCCTTTCGCATGAATGAGGCGGCACTGCGCGGCGCTCAAGTGAGCAATCGGGCTGGGTTATCACCAACGCGTCAGAGCTATTTTGGCGCTGCTGGCGCTCACGGCAATATTGCCCGGCCGTCCGCTGCGATTCAAAATCGCGCGGTGATGGCGCGGACCTCACCTGCCGCCGGCGCTTCGCATTTGCCGGTGCGCACATTTGGTGGGAACAGCAGGGGTGGATTCAACAATGCGCCGGCGATAGGCCGGGCCGCGCAAACCAATGCAGCGGCCAATTACAACCGTCCGCCATTTGCCCAGGGGAACGCTTCGAGTTCATCCAGACAGCTGCCAAACGACCGGCCACAGTCCCACATGCGCAATGCACCTGCAGACTCGGGTGGAAATCATCGCGGGCAGGCCGGCGGTTTCAACTCCCGCAATTGGGCCGCGCAGGGCAACACCACTGACGGTGGCCGCGCGCCCGCCGGTTTTGGCGCGAACTCTGGCAATTCCCGCCGCTCAGACCGGCCGGCGTGGGCCGGTCAAGGCAACGGGAATTCCGGTTACTCGGCTAGCCCGCGCTCGAGCAGTTTGAACAATCGTCCTGACTATTCAAGCGGCAATCGCGGCAACTCGCGTTCCTATAGCCCCCCGCAGCGGTCCTATTCTTCGCCCTCGCCCTCGCAATTGAGGAGCTATTCCGCTCCGCGCGGCTACTCGGGTCCGTCCGGGCCTTCGCGCTCTTATTCACCGCCCAGCCGAAGCTATTCTGCGCCCAGCCATGGTTCGGGCGGGGGTGGCGGCTCACGCGGCGGTGGCGGTGGAAGCCCGCATAGCGGTGGCGGATCGCATGGTGGCGGAAGCAGAAGCAGCCACTCCGGCGGCTCCTCGCACGGCCGCACCTAGTCTCGGGAGCAAAAAGCAACCTTCATTTCTGGCCTGCTCGAAAGGGCAGGCCTTTCTTGTTTCAAGCGCACCTCCAGCCGAGAGTGCGTCCTTCCCGCTCGCAACTCCGGTCGGCCCTTGGGGTTAAGTCAAACAACGGCATGCGGTGCTTTGCGTTTGGAAACTAAAGCAATCTCCCGATGCCGGACTTGCCCCATGCAGGTGCTATCGTGAAGGTAAGTCGCGAAATCCTGTCTGGCTTCGATGCGAGAGCAGACTTGGAAATTGAGTGCGTTCAGGAGAGATCAATCATGCGAAACAAGATAAATCGATGGTGCCTGCTTTTTGCTGTAGTGCTGGCTCTGTGTTTGATTGGCGTGCCAGCCCGCGCAGCGGATGGGGATGATCCATCTTCACGAGCTGCACGGCTTAGCTATAGCAGCGGAGCAGTTTCATTCGAACCCGCCGGAACTGAAGATTGGGTGGACGCCGTCGTGAACCGCCCCATGACGGTCGGCGACAAGCTTTGGGCTGACCAGAACAGCCGCGCCGAAGTCCGTATTGATGCTTATGCTTTGCGGCTTGGCCCGCAAACAGGTTTTTCGTTTTTGAATCTGGATGACAACGTGGTGCAGGTTCGTCTGACCGAGGGCTCCTTAAATGTTCGTGTGCGCCGGCTCGACGATAACCAGACGCTCGAAATTGACACGCCCAATTTGGCGTTTAATGTTTTGCGAGCTGGTTCGTATCGCATCGATGTGAACGAAAACGGCGATGCCACGTTAGTGACGGTGCGTGAAGGCCAGGGAGAAGTGACAGGTGGCGGATCGGCCTACCCAATTCGCGCCGGCGAGTCCGCGAATTTCAGCGGAACGGATCAGCTGAGTGCAGACGTGGAAGGCATCGCAGAAGGCGATGACTTCGATCAGTGGAGCGAGAGCCGCGACCGCCGCTGGGAGAACTCGGCATCAGCGCGCTACGTCTCCGATGAGGCTGTCGGTTACGAAGACCTTGACGAATACGGTGGATGGAATTCCGTTCCCGAGTACGGCACGGTGTGGTTTCCCCGCGGTGTAGCCGGAGATTGGGCTCCTTATCGCTACGGACATTGGGCCTGGATTTCTCCCTGGGGATGGACGTGGGTCGATGATGCGCCGTGGGGATTTGCCCCGTTTCACTACGGCCGTTGGGTCGTCGTCAGCGGCCGCTGGGGCTGGGTACCTTGCCCGCCGCGGCCTGCAGTTACAGTCGGTTATGTGCGTCCGGTTTACGCTCCAGCGCTCGTCGCGTGGGTAGGCGGAGGTGTTGGCGTCGGCGTGGCTTGGTTCCCGCTGGGGCCGCGAGATGTGTACGTCCCGTCTTATCACGTCAGCGAGCGCTACGTTGAGCGCGTGAACGTGACCAACACGACGATCGTAAATCGTACGCAAATCACCAACGTGTACAACACCGTTTACGTGAACAAAACCGTAAACGTGACCAACATTACTTATCAAAATCAGCGCGCCAACAATGCCGTTACGGCTACTTCTCAGGCCTCATTCACAAGCGCTCAACCCGTGGCCCGCAATCAGGTGCGCGTGGATCAACGCCAAATTGCGTCCGCTCCCGTTGCTCCGGTTGTTGCGGTGGCTCCGCAGCCGCACAGCTTCGTGGGTGCCGCGGCGCCAGCGAAGGCACGTCCCCCCGCTGCCGTCGTAACACGCAACGTAGTTGCGAAAACTGCGCCGCCTCCGCCTCCTGCCCCTGTCGCCCAACAGGTAAAGGCAATCCAGGCGAATGGCGGCCGTCCTCCTTCAGTGAACGAGATTCGCGCAAGTCAACCTGAACCGGCTCGCGTAAATGTCAAGGTGGCAGCACCTGCGAAAACGGCGGCGCTTCCTCCGAAAGGCAATTCCGTGAATCGCCCCGGTCAGCCCGGCCGCCCGCCGCAAAACGAGCGGCCTGCACAGCAGCAAAGTGCGAATCGACCGGCAAACGAAAATCCAAATGCGCCGAATGCCGGGAACCCGAATCGGCCGCAGCCGGCTCAACCGAATGTCAACCGGCCAAACCCGGCTCCGAATCCGCCGAGCGCCGAAAACCCCAATCGGCCAAGCTCCGAGCGGCCACCCAATGCCAACAAGCCGCCAGAAAATCCAAACCGTTCAGAGCCGGCTCAACCGAATGCCAATCGGCCAAACGCGAATCCCAATCCGCCGACTTCGGAAAATCCCAACCGGCCGAATCCCAATCGGCCGCCGAATGCTACTCCCAATCGGAATGAAGCGAATCAGCCGAACGCTAATCACCCGGCTGAGAATCGACCGCCCACTAATGAGCGTCCGCCGGCCGCACGCGAAAATCCGCCACCGCAGCAACAGCAAAGAGCTGAACAACAAAGAGCTGAACAACAAAGAGCTGAACAACAAAGAGCGGAGCAACAAAGAGCGGAGCAACAAAGAGCGGAGCAACAGCAACGCCAAGATGTTCAGCATCAACCGCAGCAGAAACCGCAAACGAAGGAACAGCAACAAAAAGAACAACAAAATCCACCCAAGGAAAACAAGGACAACAAGGACAATAAGGAGAAGAAAGAGAAAGATAAAAAGGACCGTCCGCCTTCACGTTAGTCCTACGATGTTAAAGAAAACAAAAGGAGCGACTCGCAGCGCCGCTCCTTTTGTTTTTCGTATTCAAGAATTAACTAAAATGGCGGCTTAGCTCCCGAGCTTTCCTGTGTTATCGTCTGAAAATCAATGTCTTCGGTTCCTCTTACGTCGTTGGATTTCCGGCGCGCGCTTGGACAGTTCGCCACCGGAGTGACTGTGGTCACGGTGGAAAGCGCTCCTGGCCGCGTACATGGTATGACCGCGAACTCGTTTGCGTCGGTATCCCTCGAACCCCCGCTAATCTCGGTGTGCGTAGCCGAACGCGCTCATTTGCTTTCACTGATCAAGAAGAAGCGAGTTTTCGGTATCAATGTTTTGAAGGAAGAGCAGCAAAGACTTTCGGAATTCTTCGCGTTCGCAGATCAGCCGGAGAATGAAGAGGCCAGTTTGAGCGTGAGGTTTTACTGGACCTCGGAAGCTATTCCACTGATGGAGAATGTCCTTTGCCAGATCGCTTGCCGACTGCACGCCGCGCACGTTGCCGGCGATCACACCATCGTTGTGGGTGAAGTGCTATCGGCTTGGCTTTATCCGGGATCGCCGCTACTGTTTTTCCGGGGCGACTACACGCGGCTTGTGCCTTGACTGGCCTCAGTCCCGGTTTTTTAGTGGTGGCCGCCGATGGGGTCTCGCTTAGTTCCGTACTCCATGCCCCATTCATCGGTCATCTGGTTGCGAATTTCCCACAACTGCGGAAAAAACTTGTGGCGCATGCCCTCCTCGAGAATTTCCACCGGACGGCCTTTCAATGACATCGATCCAAACCCTATAGTGCGGTGAATCAACTGCATGTGCTCGAAACGGAATTTCTGGAAGAGCTCGTCGAATTCCGCCAGCGCCTCCGCAACTACGTATGCGTCGCCATGGTCGTATTGGGAGTTATAAATTTTTTCTACACTCAGGCCGTGCTTGGTCAAATAGGTCTGCTCGAACGAATTCCAGATGTGCTGATACATTTTCAGCAAGGTGCGGAAGCCGGGCGACTCCTGGCCGCTGCCGTTTCCCAATCGTTGCCGAATGACCTGATATTCCTTGGGGGACATCGTTTCCAGTAATCCGATTTGTTCGATCATCAATCGCTCTGCGGCATGAACGCGCCGAAACAGTGTGAGCACGCGATTGGTGTTTTCCTGCTGCAAATATTCGTCGATGTCCAGCAAGGTGTAGGCAATCAGTTTCATCCAGAGCTCTTCCACCTGGTGCACGATCTGGAACTGCATTTCGTCCTTGTTGCAAAGTTGCGCGTAGTCGGTCTGGCAGCTGAGCAAGGCTTTGGTACGTAGGTACACCTCATAGTCCAGCGTGCCTTCACCATTCATAATGGCGTAGAACTGCTTTCTGTTCACGGTTGTCCTCCGAACTGCCAATTACTTTGGATTGTTTGCGAATGGCAAGAAGAGCGGGAAACACCGGTCATGCCGCAGCACACGGCGGTTATTCAACGCTCGGAATTTCCCGAAGGCCGCGCCGGCTCGGCGGAATCGCCGATCTCCTTGCGATGGCTTTTCACTTCGCGCAGGGTATAGATGGGCTTATTTTGCGATTCGTAGTAGGTACGCGCCATGATTTCGCCCAGCAGCCCCATGGCAATAAACTGTACGCCGCTGACCAGCAAAGCAACCGCTAGCAGCATCAACGGTCCGTGTTCCTGCATGACCGACATGTGATAAAACAGCTTCTTGAAAACCACGTAGGCGCCGATCAGCCCGCCGGAGCCCGCACCCGCCAGTCCCAGCAAACCGAAAAATTGCAGCGGCCGCGTGGAATAGTCCAACAGAAATTTTACGATCAGCAGATCCAGGAATACGCGAATCGTCCGGCCAATGCCATAATTGGATTTGCCGCTCTTGCGTACCAGGTTTTCGATGGGAATTTCCGCGATCTTGGCGCCGGTAGTGCTGGCTAGCGCGGGAATGAAGCGGTGCAGTTCGCCGTACAGTTGAATCTCTTGGATGATTTCGCGCCGGTAGGCTTTGAAGGTGGTGCCGAAATCGTGCAGCTGCACTCCGGAGAGTTTCGCCATCATCCAGTTCGCGGCGCGGCTGGGAATCTGCCGCATCAGCCAGTGATCGCGCCGAGCGTAGCGCCAGCCGCTCACCAGGTCGTAGCCCTCTTCCATTTTTTCCAGGAAGCGGGGAATTTCTTCCGGGTCATGCTGCAGGTCGCCATCCATCGAAATGATGACGCTGCCGCGCGCGAAATCGAATCCTGCCTTTAGGGCAGGAGTCTGCCCAAAATTTCGACGCAGGCGAATCAAATTCACTCGCCGGTCATGTTCGAAGATTTCCGACAGCACACGAAAGGAATTGTCCCGGCTGCCGTCGTCCACAAACACCAGCTCATAGGGCTCGCCGATGGCGTCCATGATTTCCGTCAGCTTCATATACAGAGGAGGGATGTTCTCCTGCTCGTTGAAGAACGGCACGACGATGGAATACTTGATCTCCGATTCGCTGCTCATGTTCCTAAGGTGCCAATCTGCTCATAGTTTATCAGGCGAATCCCCAATGCCGCGATACTTTTTCGAATCTCTTTGTCGGTAAGTATCTGCAGTTCGGTTTGCCGCGAGCTCTGCAGTCGCGTGGCGGTTTTTTGCAATTCGATATCCGCGTAGCCGGGATGGCACATCAGTTCGGTCGTCCCTTCCGGCAGGCTGGCCAGCAGCTGCAAAACGCCTTCCTTGGACAGCACGCCGGTCTGCGCGATGCCACAGAAAAAATCCGCGGTAGCAATCCCGGATCGTTCCGCCATCGCGCGCGCGTCTCTTGCCAGAAATTTCAACCCGCGCGCTTGTACGCTCTGTTTAAGGATCACCTTCGTTGATTCATCTCCGCCGGTCAACGCCGAACGCAGACGTGACGATTCATGCGAAACGCGAACCGCCGCAATGCCATGCTTTTTGGCCAGACGCAACGCAATCGCGAACAGCCCCGGCAACATCTGCACGTGTTTGTGGCCGTCAAGGTGGGTCGGTCGCACACCTGCCGCCTGCACTTTGGCGATTTGCGCGTCCCACTCGAGTTCCGCCTCTTTCGTATCGAGATTTTTCGTCGTCAAACGAAACAGCAACGATTCCGGGCCGCCGGAGAATTCGCCGTCTTCGCCCAGCAGGCTTTTCACCGATTGCGGCGGCGCCACCGGTTTTCCATCGCTCAGGTTCAAATGCACACCCACGCCCAGCCGCGGTGATTCCCGCGCCGTCTGCACGCCAGCTTGGAATGCACAACCGTTGGCCAGCAGAGAAGTGCTGGTGACGATTCCGTTGCGGTGGGCCTCCGCGATGCCAAGGTTCACGCCTTCTGTCCAGCCGAGATCATCCGCGTTTACGATCAGATTTTTCATTCGCGTGACGACCGTTCCTGTCCTTTCGTACAGCTACTCAATTGCCAGCGTGGCTTGTTGCGTACCATTGACCGTGTTTCCACCCAACTCTAGCATGGCAAATGAGAGGATCGAATGCAGGTAAGGACTCCGGATCAGAGACGTGCCGGATTAAGAGAAACCGGCAACCGCTATAGTGAAAAACGCCGCGGCAATCGCATGAATTCCCGCGTGCGGGTTCGAGCGGAATGGGAAATCGACGGGCAGAGTGCCAGCGCGGAGGCCTTTACCCGTGTCGTGAATCCCTACGGCTGCATGGTGATTCTGAAGCCGTCTCTGCAATTGAACCAGCGCTTGTCGCTGACCAATTTGGCTACCGGCAACAGCAACGCTTCGGTCGTGGTTTGGAAGGGCAATCCTCGCCCGGAAGGCTGGGAATACGGAATCGAACTGCTCGCGCCGGACATGGACTTCTGGGGGATGGAACTGTGAAACCACATGCTACGACTCGGCAATTCGCTCCAAATTCCCCGAAGCCCGGACTGACTCGTCCGCTGACGTCGGAAGAACGGCGCCGCGCGCAGCGCGTATTGCTGCGTGTTCCGGTGCGCATCAAAATTGCCGGCAAGACTCTTGAGGGTGCGACTCACACTGTGAGCGCTAGCGGCGGCCTGATTGTACTTTCCGAATCGCTGGCGCAGGGAACCAAGATCACGATCGAAAACGTGACCACGCAGAAGTCGGTTGACGCGCACGTGCCTCGACCGCCGCAGTTCAGCCCGGAGGGCTCGCTGGTGCCCATCGAATTCAACGCGCCCGCGCCCAATTTCTGGAACGTATTCTTTCCGCCAGTCATCAACTGACATCAGCGCTGGACAAGCCAACCTGCCACACTGAAGACTCCGTCGCCGGAGTTGACCGCGCAGGCACGGTTGCCGGTGCGGTCGAGCGATTCGAGAGCGGTGCTCGTAAATCGCGCAACCTTCAACGACCAACTCCGGCGCTTTCTATTGGCTGGCAGGACAGCACCCAGGACGGTCGATAGATTCGCCATGATGGATATCTTCTTATCGATGCGAGTGTCGAAGGAAGTGTAGCTGAACGGCGATAGAAGTGTTGCGTGGCATCCGATGAACGTTCAGCGCGGTCGTTCTTGCTGGTCGCTTTTTCTCGGACAACGTTGCGTCCTGAGATGGTGGATACTTACTCATTGCAGGCTGCGGACCCATTCGAGTGCGGCAGCCCAGGTGCCGCCGCCTTGTCACCGTGTTAAGAGCTGTCCCGACGATGCCTCGAACGCCTTACTGCGGTTTTTGTAGCGCGGCTTCCTGATGGGTGCGTCCCGGTCGCCGCCGGAAATCATGGCCTCTACCTTCAGTGGATGGTGATAGTGACTGCGCTTGACGTGGACCCCGCGTAGTTCGTGTCGCCACTATATTTCGCGGTGATGCTGCGGGCCATTCCTCCTCCGCTGCTGGAACTGGAACTCCCTCCGCTGCAACCCGCCAGCGCCGCGGCCGCCACCAGGAAAAACGCCAGCCCCACATACGCGTATTGTCTGCTCCGGGCGGTAACGGCGGCCAGCAAGAAGCTGAGCATTGCCAGCGCCACGCCGAGCACTGCCAAAATCACGAAAGGAGTCTTTGGCGGACGCAGGTCAATGATCCCCGGTGGCAGCGCCGAAAGGGCGGTGGGCGGCAGCGTTGCCGTGCAGGATGCGCCGGTCGTGCTGGTTGCGGACGCGGGCTTGCACGTCACTGCGGCGCCAAAATTCGCTCCGCCGTTGAGAAATTGTACGGTCCCGGTCGGCCCCTGCGCCGAATTGCTGCTCGAGCTTACTGTTGCGGTAAAGCCAACACTCCCGCCGGAGGTGATGCTAGTCGTGCTGGGCACCGCTGCGGTGGTGGTGGCTGCCTGAGTGATCATGATCGAAAGGCTGTTGCTGCTGGCGTTGGAGTTGTAACTGCTCGTGGCATCGGCAGCGTAGGTAGCCGTGATCGTGTGGCTTCCTACGTTCAACTGGATCGGTTTATCTTCGGTGAAGCCCCGATCGTTCAGTCGCGAGGTATTGGATGCATTCGGAGTCTGCGCATTTGAAAAATCCTTCAGCGGCTGTCCGCCATCCAGTAGACTCACCGACCCGGTCGGGCAGATAAAGTTGATCGTGCCGCTGCTGATGGTCTGGCACATAACGCCTGCCGCATTTTCCACATCCACGCGCAGAATGTAGTGGGAACCATAGGCAACCGACTGATTTCCAGTAACTAGACTTCCCGCGGCATTGACGAAACTGATTAGCACTGTGCTGTTTTGTTTGGCCAGATTAACGCTAATCGCCGTCGAATCGCTGGGGGCGTAGGTCGGGTCGCCGCCGTAATGTGCCGTCAGCGAGTAAGCCCCGGCGGGAAGGAAGGTTGTACTCACGTTGTAGTTCCCACTGGAGTCGGGTGTTGCGGAATCGGCCGGGAACCCAGTCGCCGTATTTTCGAAGACCACCGTGCCAGAAAGCGCGGCGCTGCCCGAACTCTTGGTAACTTTACCACTGAGCGTGACAGCCGAACCCACCGTTCCAGTAATGGTGGCAGGACTCAGCGTAATGCTGGTGCCGATCAGGGTTGGCGTGGCCCATTTGTTGATCAAATTTGCCACATTCAGCGAACCGAGCCCGGTCGCGAGGTCGTAACCTTGCGCCGCCGCAAACGCCGGAGCGCCACCCGACGCAATCACTCCGAAACCGCCACTGCTGGTCTTGCTGCAGTTTGGCGAAGCTCCCGTGCAAGGCACGGAAATATTCCCCTTGGTGATGTCGTTAAAGACGCAAGTTGTATTGCTGGCGCTCCCGCTGGTTCCGTTGGTCGAATTGCAGCTGGAGAATGCCTCGCTCTTCGCCAGCGAGTAAAGCGTTACGTTGGCGTTTCCCTGCCGTTGCCCGGTCCTTTGATTGACCAACGCCATGATTCCTGCGAAGGTCGGCGCGGCCGCCGATGTGCCGCCGATCGCCTGGAAATCGTGGAAAGGTGAATTGTTGGAAAACGTTGTCAGATTGCAGCCGGTGTCACCGGCAATATCCTGATCCGACTGGCACACGATGTAGAAACTCTTGTTCTGACCGTCGCTGGAAAACAGCGAAACATCTGGCAAATCCCGCTTGGTGTCGCCAAATCCTGTCTGCCACGGTGCTTGTGTTTTGGTGTACACGCTACTTGGGCCGCCGCTGCCGGCAGTTAAGCTCGCGCTTGTCGATGTGACGGTATTGCATCCTGTCAGTCCAGCGTTCGCACAGGAATCATTCCACGCAATCTCAGGGATATAGCCCTTCGCCGACACCTGAGTAGAACCTCCGTTCGTGGAGTTCCAAAACGTGGACTGAATATTCGCCTGATCAAAATCTGTGCCACCCATCGCCACGTTGAATGGTGTGGAAGCAATTCCGCTTACCGCGATGCCGTGAGTCGCCGAGGTCTGCGAGTTCGGATCATCGCATCCGGCGGAACCGTTATCGCCTGCCGAAACTGATACCGTAATTCCCTCGGCCGCTGCCTGTTGCCACAGCGAATTGTAAAAGGCATTTCCACTCGTGCCGAGCGCCGATTCGCACGCGCCATAACTGTCGCTCATCACCGCAGCCACGTTATTGTCCACGATGTACAGAGCCGACAGGTCAACGCCGCCCAGACCATCGGTGTCGGTATGTCCTGTGGTCACCAACTTAATGGTAGCTTTTGGCGCCACCGCACCGGCCCATTCCACGTCCAAATCGGACTCGGCCTCATCGCCCGATACCAGCCCGGGATCGGCGCCGTTCAAAACGACCGTCGGCGAATTTGCGGAGAGTGCAAAGATGCTTCGAAAATCCGCAACATCTTGAAGGTTAATGTTGGACTGCGCCACGATGGCGATGCTCACGCCGGTTCCGTCGAAGGTCGCAGGGACGTTATAGATCGTCTTGAAGTCCGCCGGTCCTATGCCAAAAAAAGTTCCGTTCACGTCGTTGAAAGTGAACAGCGGCGTGATCTCTCCGGTCTTCATGTTGCGTTGGAACTTGCCGAATCGCTTGAGCAATGGCTTGGGATGAAAATTATGCAGCCCCACCACTCCCGCCACCACCGGAGCCAGTGCCGCCGGTATCCGCGGCTCCTGCATGTTCGCGAAGTGCTCTTCGCCGCCTACCGACAGCCGGTGAATTTCAGTGTGAAACGCGTTGCGTACTTGCCCTGCGGTGCCGCTAAATTCGATCACCGTCTTTCCGTTGTTCACCTTCAGATTCGAAAATCCCTGCAAGCTCAGCCAATCCTTCACCGACTGCACATCAGAATCGGCCGGGCCATATTGTTGCCCAAATTCCTGTGGAGTCAGCCAGGCATGAAACTTTGGCGAACTCGAATCCTGCTGCTGCGCTAGCAGCATCTGCAGCGCGCCTTCTTGTTCGGCGCTGCGCTGCAATAACAAATGCATGCGCGTTACAGGCTGCGTTTCCGGCAGGATGCCGCGGTCGTTTCCGGGCCGCGCCATCGGGTGCAGGTTGCCCGGCAGCATCACCACCTGGTCGTTGCGGATCGATTCCTTCACCCGGGCCTGCGGTCCACTGGCCTGCCCGAACGCCAGAACAGAAAGGCACAGGCTCACGCCCGACATGACGACACACGCCACGTATAGACTCTTACCCAGGGAAACATTCATCGTTGGACCTACCCGCCTTTGGATGGATTGCTTTGCGACGGCGTCCGCCAGAGTCAGCCGCTTCCTACCTTCGAGCACAATTTAGCGTCAGAGGTTGCTCCGCTCTTGCCTCACAGCAATCGAAATATAGCCATTCTCGCGGGGGAAAGGAAGGCGATGAGGTCACCAGAGTGTCTTCTGTTCAACGCCCCGCAACGACAACCCGCGCCGCTGGCCAATGGCTGATAGACAAGGGAATCGCCAACAGATTCTTGGGGCTAGCGGAAGGGAAGCGCGCGGAGATCGACATTTCCGCCCGACAGGATAATCCCAATTTTCAGTATCTCACTGTTCCGCCGCCCCGCAGAAATCGTTTCGATCACATCCGCTTTTAGTAACGGGGCCAGCGCAATCGCCGACGACGGCTCGGTAATCACTTTCAGGCGCTCCCAGATTAGCGCCATGGCGGCAATGATTTCTTCTTCAGTGACCAGGAAAATCCCCGACAAGTGCTTTTGCAAGATGGCAAACGTCCGCGCTGCCAGTGAGGCGCGCAGCCCATCCGCGATGGTGTCGCTGGCGTCCAGCGAAATTAATTCTCCCGCTTCTATCGATCGATAGGCGTCATCCGCTTGTGCCGGCTCGCAGCCATACACACTGATCCCAGGCTGCATGTGTTTGGCGCTCAGCGCCGTTCCGCTCAGCAATCCGCCGCCGCTAACCGGCGCCAGCACGGCGTCTAAATCGCCAGCTTCTTCCAGTAGCTCCTTGGCGGCTGTCGCCTGCCCGGCAATAATTCGGTCGTCATCGTACGGATGAATCAGCACCGCGCCGGTTTCCGCCTGCAGTCGCGCCGCCGCTTCGTTGCGCGCCGAGACTCGCGGCTCGCAAAACGTAATTTTTCCGCCATAAGCTTCGACCGCTTTGCACTTTACGGTTGGAGCGTTGTTCGGCATCACCACCCATGCCGGCACTCCGCACCAGGCCGCCGCGCAAGCTACAGCAGCCCCGTGATTCCCGCTGGACTGGGTGATAATCCCGCGCGCCGACTCGGCATCGGTCAGAGAAAAAATCGCGTTGGCCGCGCCGCGGATCTTGAACGAACCTGTTTTCTGCAGGTTCTCGCACTTAAAAAACAGTTGCGCTCGGCACCGCCTATCGAGCGTCGCCGAACGCAACACCGGCGTGCGATGAATGCGCGGCGTTATCCGGGCATGGGCCGCGTCGATGGCTTCCCAGCTGGGCATCGTCAATAGCGAACTCGGCTTAGCCGAGACATGGCTCCTTGTGGCTTCTGTTGTAAGGCCCTGGCACTGCGGCGAAAACAGAGCGAAGGCCCGTCGCGTTCCATCACTGCCCGTTTTCAAGCAGATTGCTGCGATTCAACTTGACCCCGCTGGCGGGTTTGCTAAGCTTCGTCTCACCCTTCCGCACGTATAGCGAGCCGCAGTCTCCCTCCCCGTCGCGAAGGAGTTTTATATGGACATCTCCGAACGACGCCGTTTGAACCGCTTTCCTTTGCGGACGCCTATTCGCTTCAAAGCCATAGGGCTGGCTGCGGACAACAGCGAGCACTTCACCGAAGCCCTGAATGTTTCTCAGGGCGGGTTCTATTTTGCCACCTCCGCGCCCCTGCAAATTGGCATGCCCATCGAAGCCAGCCTGGTCATGCCCGTGGAAGTCACCGGAGACAAGCCCAAGGAAACGCATTGCCGGGCGCGGGTGGTGCACGTTCGCAACGAGCCCTATGGCGACGGGCGCATGGGATTCGGTGCGGAAATCGAAACTTTTGTTTCCATGCCGCGTCCGGATCGCTGGACCAGTCAAGGGCCTCCGCTCTGAGGGAAGCCGCACCGGGCCTCTTCGCTAGTTGCAGCCTTTGCCATTACGGCTTGATGGTCACAACTGTTTTCGCGCTGCCCACATTCTCAAACCGATCGTACACCCGTACCGCAATCGTATGCTCTCCGGCTTTTAGCGCATTGATGGAAAATTCATAGCGCTCTTGTTTGCCGTCACTGATTCCGGTCTTCGGAGCCAGCACCAGCCAATCGCCTCCGTCCAGGCTGTATTGCGCCCGTTCAACACTGGTTGCAGAATCCGTAGCGGTAAAGGTGATTTCAGCTCTCGCACCACTGGCCGAAGAATCCAGCTTCCCGACCACCGGCGGCGTGTTGTCCACTTCAAAGCGTTCGCTCTCGCGCTCCGTCTTCAGCGCTTTGTCGGGCGGATTTGATGCCGAATCGCTGGCCACGATTTTCAGGTAATAGGCCCCGTCGGCCAACGTGGTGGTATCGAAGGAATAAAACCGTTGCTCCAGATTGTCTTTCAACAGCTTCCATTCCTTTTCGCCTTCACCACGGAAATACACCGCATATTTCAAATCGTCTTCGTTGTCGTCATGCGCTGTCCACAAAACCGACTGATAACCTTTCTGCACGGTTCCTTGTGGTGGTACTTCGAATTTTGGAGGATTCGCGTTCTGCGTCTGGGAAACAATGAGCGCACCGCTGCTGGTTTGCGTGGGAGGAAATTTCAAGGTTGCTACAGGCGCGGCGCCCGTCGCTAAATTCGGCTGGCCTTGCGCGCGTATTCCAGGATCCTGCAATGTGATTCCATCAATGACCGGGGCAACGTTTTTCGGTTCGTAGGCGACGCTTACCCACTCGATTCCATCGCCAGGGCGCCCGTCATGAATCACTGCCTTCCACTGCACAAAACGCGCTGCTGGCGCCTCCATTTGGGCGCCGCTCGTGGTATGCGGGCCATACCATTTCGACCATTCTTTTCCGGGATCTTCGGTATTCCCGGTTCGCACGAAGAATTCCAGGCGCGGTTCCTTACTCTTGGAATTGTTCGCCGTTGATAGCGCGGGTGGGCTCCACCACTCCACTCGGCCCCATTGCGAAAAAAGTTGCGTATCAAACGAACGCGACTCGTACGTTCCTTCCGGCTCGTATTCCGGACCCAATGCAATCAATTTTCCGGGATTGGCGGTGCACAAGAATATCTTGCCTGCGGAATTGCGCAGGATGCCCGTGATTTGCGCCGAACCGGCCTTGGCCAGTTGTGCAAAGACTCCGCGTCCATCGATGGCCAGCAGCGCTCCGGAGTTTCCCAGTCCTGCCAGCAATCGTCCATCTCCGCCCATGCCCAGCGAATAGACCACGTCGTCCCGCGAAGTCCACAATTCTTCCGGAGCGCCGTCCGCCGCGATCTTGTAAATCCCGCTCGAAATCAGCGGCGGAAAGGCCACATACGGTGAGGGCGCTTGACTGGTCGTCTGCGGTGGCGCTATCACCGTCACGTTGCCGCTGGAGGTAATCGTTGTCGTTGTGGTGGTCGCCTGAACGTTGGGAATGACCGCCGCGTTGTGTTGCCGTTCGCCAATTGCCGCCGCAAAAATCGCGCCGTCCGCGCCAACCGCCAGCGCCGTGACTTCACGTTTTGGCGTTTCGTATAGAACGAATCCCTGCGCAGCCGTTGCGCCTTTCGTTTTCGCCAGCCGCAGCACCCGGCCGCTTGGCTCCGTACCCACGATCAGGTTTCCTTTGCCATCAAAAGCGATCACTCGAATATGCGCTTCGTCACTGGCGTAAAAGACTTCACCCTTGCCGTCCGGCGTAACGGAATAAATCTGCCCTTTGTCTCCTGTGGCCACGTACAAAATCCCGTCCGGCCCAAACGCAATGTCCCAGATGTATTTCGTTTTCGGATCGAAGAACACGCTCTTTTCGCCCGACCCGGTAACGCGATAGACTTTGCCGTCCGGGGAAGTTCCTACATACAATTCACCCTTCGAATCAAAAGCAATTGCCTGCGCGGAAAGTTCGCTCGATTCGAATACTGTCGCAGCCTTCCCGTTGGCGTCCAGCTTAAAGACCTTTGCCGGCGATCCGCCTGAAACATAGGGCGCCCCCTTTGCATCCAGTCTTATCGCCCATAAATAGGAAGCGTCGGCGTCCGCAAGCTGTGCGAACTTTGGCGCCAGTTCCAGCCGTCCGTCGCTGCGCACCGCGATTCCGTGCGTTGTGCCCTTCAGAAATTCGTCGTATGTCGATTGCCGCCACCGCCGCGTATGTTGGGCCGTCGCCTTCCCCGCCGACACCGCAAGCAATCCTGCCGCGATCAGTGCGATCCTTTTTGTACTGCTTATTCCACTCACTCGGATTCCTCGCTCGCTTAACGCACGGGCAAATTCAAAGAAATAATTCCAGTAACTGGTCCGGACATCGGCACCGAAGCTTCGCTGGCCAGCGATTCCCGCAAAATCTGCACGCTTCCCGGCGCGGGCCTTCCGTCAATCACGTTGATCTGCGACAGCGGTACGTTGGGCAATTCCTTGTCGTCCCACAGCATGGTCGGTGACGGTACAAAGAGCCCCACGTACAGACGATCGTTGCGACGCTCGCGATTGATGAGCGCGATCAGCGGATCCAGTCCCGTCGGGCTGCCTTGTCCCGGTCCACCGGCAAACCCCCGGGACGCTCGGTTCATCCAGTCGGCATCGCTAACCATGACTCGCAAAGTTGTCCCGCGCATCACTTGATCGGGCACTCTAATCGCCGTCTCCTCGATTCGCGCCGGGCCGCGGTAAGGCCGCACCAGCACCCGCAGCCGCAAAGTTTCTCCTGGCGCCGCTTCGCCCTTTTCGAGCCACGCGCTGTCAATCGCGTAAGACTGCCGCCCCTGCACGCTTTCCACATGCACTGAAACGCCTTCCACTTGTAGCGCTTCAAATTGGTTGGTGAACAAACGAGTGAATACACTCATCACGCTCAACGCCACCGACATTCCGTCCGGATTCAGGGCGTCTCCCGGCGCAAATGTGTTCTCGATCTGTACCGCAGCGTGGCCTGTCAACTTGATCTCGGCGTTCAGCTTCAGCGTCGTTCCTTCACCGTACACGATGTTTTGCGTCAGCCCGTTGAACGCCGTCAGGGCTACCAGCAGCGGCGTTAGCTTGGGGTGATTCACGATTTGCGCGCGAATAGTTTTCTCACCCAGCACCGATTTAGTCGTCAGCTCCATTGGAATCATGGCCGGGGCGGCGCCAAGCTTTCCGGTCACCGCCGTTAGATGGTCTCCGGTGATGGTGCCAATTGGACCGCCCGCATTCACGATCTTTGTCGAGGCCATTTCGGACGACAGCGTAGTCAGCACCCGGCTGCGCGCCATCGGCAGCTGTACATCGCCAAGGTTCAGGAACGGATGTCCGCACAAAAATACCCGGTCGCCCTGAACCGCCGTTACTGTACAAGCCGAATTGATCGACAAATCGCCTTGTACCAACACCATTCCCGCCATATCGCCAGGCACCAGCTTGGCATCATCCGGCCGCGCCGGAGTAGTGCCGCCCTGCGCCGCCACAAATCCCATTCCATCGAGTTGGCTCGAAAATTTTTGGATCGTCGCGGGGTGAAATCCGGAAAATACCAATGGCGTTTCGATGGAATGTAATTCCGCTCCGCCCTGCACACCAGCGAGGCCGGAAAACTCGCCCGCCAGATTGCTTGCAAATCGGTTCGACGCAGCGCCCTGCGGCGAATTGCCAGTAGCACTGGCTTGCGAAATTCCGCCGCCCGCCAACACGTCCGCGATCGGCGTCACGCCAGCAATCGGTTCCTTGGTGAAAACACCCAGTTTCAGCGAAAGCGCCCCTGCCAGTTTTCCGTCGATGTACACCGGGCTACCGCTCATACCCGCGACCACGCCGGTATGCTCGACCTTCGGACCCTTCAGTTGCACCAAAATAATGGACTGTTTCGGGCCAAGGAAATTTGGCATCACTCCGATTACTTCCAGGTCGAATTTCTCCACTTGGTCGCCGGCAAAGATGGTATAGGCGTACCCCTGCATCCCTGCCCGCACCTGATCGGCGGAAATGGTTTCGCCGACAGTGGCGGGGACTTGCGCTAGGCAGCGGCTGTCTGGCAAGCCCGCGGCAATCAACAACATTGCGAGCAGCAGGATTCGGTGGTTTCGGACGAAGGAATGGAGCGAGCGGTTGGCCGGAAGCATGAAAAATGATAATACCTGTGCTGGTACGCAGGCGCAATCCAACCACTCGCCTACACTGATTAGGCCGTCCGCGCTAGGCGTTCTAGGACTGTGTACTGACTGCACGCTTTCCTGTTCGGTTTTGTTGATCCACTCGGACGTCCGATTGCTGGACCTGCGTTCGTTGACTTGGTTATGACGCGGAGCCAAGTTTCCTCTGACCGGTGTGTCGCGAGATGGCCAGTTGCTTGCAACCATTTCGACGATCTCGGACCCGGCTTACCAGATCACGCAGTACGCAGCGCTACCTCGAAGTAGCAGCGACGACCTCCAGCCTCATGTACCTGTGGCAAACTCAGCCGCTACCAAACCCCGCCCGCACTGCTGCTCCGCGTACCGACCGCATGGAATCCGCGCTTTTCAGTCGTGGTGATTGATGGCGAAGATTTTGTCGAGAGAATTTTCGTAGGGGTACAGGTGCACCATCCATCCAAAAACGGAAGGATGGAAATTCCCGCCGGCCGCGTCGCAGGCTTCCTGCGTGGAGATGGATCCCTGCAACCCGAATTTCGTCCAATCAGCGGTTTTCGCCTGGCCAATCTTTGGCATGCACAGATTAGTATGCAGGTGCCACATCGCGACGCTCAGCGGAACGCGCTCGTTTAGTTGATCTTCGCTGGCACGCTTGGGCATGGTGTACATCGCGCCCACCAGTTGGTAACCATCCGCGGTTTTGCGGTAAAGCAGGGAAGTTGGCTGCGCGGGATCGAAATGCATGGCTGCCAGAAATCCATTCTTGTAGTTAGTGAAGTGATATTCCGGCTGCTGAATGTTGGGCAGAAAAATCCTGAACCCGTCATTCAGGGCGACCTGATAATCCTTGTATTTCTCAATCCCCGCGCGAAGCTCGATAGCAATTTGATTGGCGCGCTGCGTATCGCCCGGAGCCGCCGGCCGCATTTCGGTCATGTGCAAGTGCGCGCTGCTGCCGTGCATGCGATTCATTTCGTTGACTGCCGCGCC
>Ga0126381_100000834_pt1 | contig 33547 bp, 41 predicted proteins | sample PanSoiMetPlot_28_FD_96465 | JGI IMG/M metagenome (GOLD analysis project Ga0126381, IMG submission 96465) | Tropical forest soil microbial communities from Panama - MetaG Plot_28 | ecosystem: Environmental > Terrestrial > Soil > Tropical forest > Bulk soil | place: Panama | collected 2016-02-17 | reverse complement strand
GAAGAACTGATGATTCGCATTTTCAAAGTAGTGTTCTAGCTGATGGCATGAACAAGGGATCACTCGCCTGCTTTGCTCTCGCGTTCTTTTGTACACCCGGCAAAGCATCCGCTCAGTTCAAGGCCCGTCAGCGTGTCCTGCGCCAACGGCCTGCTAAGTCGCCCTAATGCTAGTACCCAACTTTCCGGTTTACGCGTTGATCAGGCCCTAAACTAGGGTCCTTTGACCTGCGAGAAGTCTCCTATTGCCGGAACAATCGTGCTCTACCACCCAGTGGAATACCTGTTTTGAATATTTCAGGGTGGCAGACTCGACCTGTCAGTATTGGCAGTGGCGAGCCAGAGTGCCCGTGAAGGAGTCTGCGGCGATAGTCTGTGGCTCGAATTCTCGTGCGAGGAAGTGCTAGCTAAGGAGAGAGATCATGAAGAGAAAAATGAGGCGAACGGCGGGATTGGCTGCGGCGTTTGTTGCGGGGATGGTGGTGGCGACGGCGTTAGGTGGGGGAATGGCTGCGGCGCGGGCAAAGACGCAGGAGCAGCAAATTACCGTACAGAAGGTCATCAGACCGACGGTAACGGACGAGGACATTACTTTGCTGCGGAAAGATATACGGACCATGAAAATGCAAGTGATTGGGCAGAATATGTCGCTGTCGGATGCGGAAGCGCAGAAGTTCTGGCCCATTTACAAACACTACGCGGACGACTTGCATGACGTGCACAACGAGAAGTATGCACTGTTTAAGCAGTACGCAGAGACTTGGGCAACGATGACGGACGAGGACGCGCGGGTTTATATACGGCGCTCGATGGAGGTGGACGCGGCGGCGCAGGCGCTGCGGTTAAAGTATGTGCCGGTGGTGAACCAGGTATTGCCGGGGAGGAAGGCGGCGACGTTTTTTCAATTGGAACGGCGGCTGTGCCTGATGGTCGATTTGCAATTGTTTTCGCAGATTCCGTTGGCGCATGTGCAGGAGTCCAGTTCGCGGTGAACTGTCACTCTGGAATGCTCCCCAGTCCCGATAATTTCGGGAAACCGGCGACGTTGGTATCAGTACCCAAGGCTTTGACGGCGCTCACTGAAAAAAACTTTAATTTTTTTGATTTTCAAAGCGCTGGCCCATCGCAATTTCCGAGGAGTGGGAGGGGTGACCTGTCCCGGCCTTAGCTGTTTGTTTTCATCAGTTTCGCCATTTGCTCGCCGTACTCACTTCCTCTCGATGGGAATACGCCGGGGGCGAGGTTTGAGCGCGGTGACCGCTTACCAAGCCAATCTCCTTTACCACTTCTAAGCGCGATTTCACCAGCGTCGCATCGCGCAGCTTAGCCTATGAGCACACCTGTACTTTCGGGCTATTTAAAGCCCGCAGGACAAATCTCAGACTTAGAAATAGAGAGTCTTTGACCACCCGGCGAACACTTTGCGAGGAGACGATAATGAAGAAGGTTGTTTTATTGGTGTCTACAGGAATGCTGTTCCTCATTCCAGGCTGCTCAAGAAATTCCCAGAAATCCACGTCAGACAACGCGCCAGCAGTGGTGCAGGCATCGATGGCACCAGTCGGCACAACGCCCTCTGCAGAGCCAGCAGCTCCGCTTCCTGTTCTGGCGACGGGACAGGCGAATCCGCAAGCCTGGCGCTTTGAAAACTTCAACGATGGCCTCGGCAACGCCAGCACACTGAAGGGGACTTCCTTAGACGGCAAATTTGATTTCATCGTACTTCAGAAGGGAACGCATTCTTTCTTGTCTTTCGTCCGGCACGCGCGCTGGGAGTCTGTCCGTAACGAGCCGGCCAAAGGCAAGTTAATGTATCTCCGCGTAAAGTTTGAGGACGGCCTGGAGAAGCGCGTCGAGTGGGACGAACTGGGCTTCGCCACGGAGAATCTGTACAGCGTCTTGTGGTCATACCCCATCCAGGCAAATGCTCCCATCGGCCCAGCGCTAGAGGCCCCTTCAGAGCGTTCCGTCGGAGGTGACCAACTCCTCCTTCAGGATATGATGAAACACAAGACGATGCTTTTGGAGGTCGAACCGGGCATCACGACACAGTTCGACACAACCGGGCTCGCGCGCAGAATAGAGAACGTTCGTAGTGATAAAACTCAGCCAGTGCTTGATGCCAGGCAAACCGCCGAGTAGGCCGTCAAGACACCGACGTTGCGCGACTTTTAGTCTCTAGTCCGCCAAGTCTCGAGCTTACCGGGCAAGGTACGGCACCTTCCGCCAATCACCTTACCACCCAAGCGGAATTACTTCCGGTTGTCCATGCCTCGCGCGTTTTAGCATGAGCCCAGACGCTCGCCATCACCTTCGCTGCATCTGCCTGTCCGGAAAGCGCGCACGCCTCACTGAGGCGTGCAGTCGGTTGCGGGTGGCAATGCTTGGCCGACCACGGTGTTCAGCGACGGGGAACCCGTGAAGTCGAACATATCTTCGAGTGCGTTGGCATGCGGGTCGCGCTTCGTCAGGTGTAGCCGTTCGTCGGGATTGTCTAAGCTCAAGAACTGCTTCTCGATGAACGCCAGCAGCGACGTGTGATCCGCCGCCGTATGCGACACGTAGTGTTGCTTTGCAAATGGAGACACCACCATTAAAGGAATACGGAATCCAAGTTGGTCAAAGCTGGCACAGACGTCAGGATACGGGCCATTCGGATCCGCAATTAGCTCCGGGCAGATCAACTCCGCCTCGCCCACGCTGGTATCCAGGTTTGGCAGTTTGGGCGCGTCTTTAGAACCAACGGTATCAGGTAGGATATTTAGAAGAGATGAAGTTTTGTAGGTGTTCGATGGTTTCTTCCTGCTCCGAGACAACCCACTTCACTAGGTCCCCTATTGAGACAACGCCAAGCACGGTCTGGTTTTTCATGACGGGAAGATGACGTATGCGGTTTTTCGTCATGATACCCATGCACTCCTCCACGCCTTGGTCAGGAGCCACGAAAATCACCGGGCTTGTCATGATTTCATCGACCGGAGTTGCCTTCGACGATTTTCCTTTTAGGATGACTTTTCGAGCGTAATCGCGCTCCGAGATAATGCCCGCAAGTTTGCCCCCCGAAATGACGAGAAGTGCTCCCACTCCCTTTTCGGCCATTGTTTCAATGGCCTCATAGACCGTCTGAGTTGGAGCGATTGACCAGACTTCGCTGCCCTTCCGTTTCAGAACTGAGGCAACTGTACCGCTTATGGTGGTCATCGTCTGACCTCCCAAGTCTAAAATGAATCATATCGCAGAAGGGGAGTGTTTGTGTATCTAAGCCCTGTCTCCGATCAGGAGCAGGAAAACGCCCAATTTATAGGAAAGACTCTTGTATTGAACGGCACAAGGTCGTTAGTTAGCGAGCATGTGTAGGATGACAACCACCAGGATGGCTGAAATATGGGCTCTTAGGACCGGCAATCTGAGAATTAACCGTCTTCCAGAACTTAAATCGCTGCTGCGCCGGTATCCCGATGAGCTTGAGACCGCAGTCGGCCACTACGAATTGCCCAGCGCCTAGCGCGAAGAGGTCAACGAGATTGCGCTGGTCAAGGCCCCTGATGCGCTCGTTAGTCAATGTGCCGCTATCGTCCCAAAGTTCGGTGAGAGGTATTCGCGTGACTATCCGCTGGTCAGGCCTCAATGGATTTATGTCTCGTCTTCTGTTGGTCGTGACCGAAAGCCAATCGCTTGTTTTCGATCTTTGCCAAGAGAGTTGTTCGGTCGTTGCGACGGAAGGTCCACTGGAGAAGCGGTTTCCTGGTAGTGCCGTTCGAAGGCTAGCAGCCGCTGCTCAAGCTCGTTGAGGGTTGGAAGTCGTTGGGTGTGAGTACCTTCTTCTGAACAATGGAGAAGTAAATCTCAATCTGACTGAGCCAACTCGCGTGGGCCGGGGTGTGCACGAGGACCACGCTGGGCCATTCCCTAGCCGGTGTCGGCGCTACCATTCCCGCGTCGGCGCGGCTGCCGTCTACTTTACGACAGGCGGAAGTTCAGCTTTTCTTCGATGTCACCGCGAAGAATGCAGCGGCCTCTTGGTGGATGTGTTCGCGGCCACACTCCGGGCACTTGACCTTGCCCTTTTCGTATTCTGCAAGGCTCAGGATAACTTCGAATGGCTTCTTGCAATCTTCGCAGTAAAACTCATATCGGGGCATGACGACCTCCGAGGCGGAAGCCTCTGACCAACCGTGTACGCCCGGGGAACGACGGTGTCAAGGCAAGGTTGCTCTGCGGATGGGGAAGAGGCGCATCGGCGCCCGCTTGCCCACGTGTTCACTTTCCGAGCATTCCCCGCGACGAGCACGGTCGCAAGGTTGCGGTCAAAACCTTCGACCCCAAAACCCTTCAAAGAAGACAGGCTGCCATTGCTATGGGAGTTTCCCTTTGGGACGCCGCTCTAGCGGGCCATGGCGTCCCAGTCGGCGGCCAGGTCAGGACGATTTACAATCAGAGCGAGCAGCCTATCGAATTGCAAATCCTCTACGCAGAAGGACAGGCGGTGAGCCGCGTCATCCGCACTTACGATAGGGACGGACAAATCATCGAGGGAAAACCCGATTTTGGAAAATCCGGCTCCGAGGTTCCTTGAAAGGTTTCCCTTCGAGCAAAGAGACCACACGACGCCTGAACGAATTAGACTTGATGCCGGGCTCTCGAATTCACGAACACTTCACTTCACGGAGTAATTGCGCGCGTCCATGCAGGCGGCGAAGGCGCGCTGAAACGCGTCGAGTCCTTCGGCATGAGCCAGCTTGGCCTGGTCCTCTTCCTGCTTTTGTTGGGCGGCGACTTTGGCGGCTGCCTCTTTCTGCGCAGCGGCGCTGGCCTGGCGTTGCTGCGCCCCTCCGCGCATGGTGCCGGCCACGGCGCCTGCGCCCGCTCCTTTGCCGGCGTCGCCGGCGATCGCGCCAATGGCCGCGCCTCCGGCGGCCCCCCGTGCGGCGCCCCTAGCACGTCCACCTTTTGGAGTATCTGTGTTTTGTGCAGCGGCTTTTTGTTCGGCGGCCTTCTGTTCAGCGGTCTTGGTCGGCGCTGCCGGGGCTTTCGGGTCGATGCCGCTCTGTTGTTTGGCGGCTCCGTAACAATCTGATTCGTCTTTCAACTGCTGCTCGGGGCTCTGGCCGTTCTTGCCAAAAACGAACACGCCGATGTCCTTGGAAGGCGACTGAGCGCCAGATTGAGAGAACACAGTCACAGGAAGAAGCAACAGAAAAGCAAACAACAATGCTTGCTTCATGGGGACTCTCCTCGGGCACGCGGCTCAGAAAAACTGCAACTCGACAACGCAGGCGCCGGGGACTCTTACGTTGCACTCCGTGAAGAACATGCTGAGGAGATCGTCGTTGCGGATCCCGACTACATGCGAGCGATGGTATCCACGGGCTTAGATTGCTTTAAGTAACGAGAGAGTACGGACGCGCGTTTGCAGTTCCACCTGTCATAAATACCAGTCATTGCCAAAACGCAGTTTGCTTCATTTCCCAGAAACGGGTTGCCAGATCAATGTCCGAGTAGTGTTCGAGCATCCGGCGCGAGACCTGGCCAGCAATAGCCATAATGATTTCCTCACTTGCGAAGGTTCGGCCAACTTGGTAATTGCGATGTGCCGTAGATCGTGAAGTCGGAGCCCCGGTAGTCCAGCCATTCGTAGGTCTCCGACCGACCGGGAAGCACTTTAGTAGCCGGGTCAAAGGAGACCTAAGGAAAATTAAAAGCATCCCGCATTCAACGGGAGAAACCGTTTCGAAAAGCGTTGCAGTTCAACTACTGCAAGTGTGCCCGAGGCGGATGAGGTGCGCATAATGATAGGTGAATCCTGCGACGGGTTCGGTAGTGGGTCAGCAGTGACCTCAGTACCCTCGCGCCTCTTGACATCGCACCAGCTCCGTCCTAACGTCAGGCACAAACGTGGAAGTCGCGCTTTCCTTCCGGCTTCCGAAGATTTTCGCGATGGAGGTTCCAATGCCAATTAGCCTCACGTCCTTTTCGCTCGTGGATTCACCAGTAACGGTCGAGGAAGGCCGCAAGATTCTCGAACGCGATGATTATGTTTGTCGGTATTGTGGTTTGGACGGACGCGCAAGTTTTGAAAATGCGCTGGTCATGCGAGTAGATTTCGTGATTCCGCGCGCTCACAAAGGAAAGAAGAATCCCAGCAATCTTGTAGCTTGTTGCACTCCCTGCAACACAATTAAGGGCACGCGCGTTTACGCCAGCTTCGACGAAGCGAGAGCGGATGTCCTCGCGCGCCGCGAAGAGTTACGCAAAGTCTGGCAGGCGAAGGAAGCGCGCCCTATCGCGAAATCCGCCAGTGCCTAAGAGTGACGGAGAAATGCCGCCAGGCTTCCTGCCAATGCGACCCGAAGATGAAGCGCCTTGCGGGAACGTGATTTGGAGGAAGCAAGATGCAAACTGAGAAGTCAGGCACCGCGAAATCAAGAAAAAACGCAATCGCAGGCGCGTTGGAATGCCCACCGTCTCGCGAGGAGTCGCTTGTCGAAGCCGCCCGGCGCGGGCACTCGTCGGCGTTCGACGGGCTCTGTAAGAGGTACACGCGGCAACTGCTGCGCGCCACATTTCGCATCACCAGAAGCCATGAAGATGCCGAAGACGCTGTGCAAGACGCGCTGATGCGGGCCTTCCTCCACATGCGGGACTTCGACGCCAGGTCGAGTTTCGCTACCTGGCTGACCCGCATCGCGATGAATTCAGCGCTCATGATTCTTCGCAAGAAACGTACCTTGCGCGAAACTTCGGTGCACAGCGGCGATGAATCCGCTACGGAAGCGTTTATTTATGAGATCCCGGATCGGGCGCCAAATCCGGAGGGACACTATGCGCAGCGGCAGGAAGTTCGAATCCTGCGAAAGGCGATCCACGGGTTGCGGCCCACTTTGCGGACGGTTGTCGAAATTCAGCAGTTGCAGGAGCGCTCGATGCGCGAGACGGCGGATGTCATGGGCATTTCGGTCGCTGCTACCAAAGCGCGTTTGTTCCATGCCAAGTTGCAGCTGCGCAAGTCGCGAGTCCTAAAAATGATGCATCGCCCTGCGTCCCGCAGGAGCGCACGGGCTTTGTCGGCGGCATAGTGGCTCGGTAACGTCGGCAATTTTCGATTCCGAAGTCTATGGTTTTCAAGTCAACTCAACTAGCACGGGAGAAGGCTGCATGGCCACAATTACTACAAAGGACGGCACGTAGATCTACTACAAGGACTGGGGCATGGGTCAGCCGATTGTGTTCTCGCACGGTTGGCCGCTGACTGCGGACGACTGGGTGCACAAATGATTTTTTGGGAGAGCGCGGTTATCGTGTCATCGCGCACGACCGCCGGGGCCATGGCCGCTCCAGGTAGACTTGGGATGGCAATGAGATGGATAACTGTGCTGACGACTTGGCGCAACTAACCGAGAAACTCGATCTGAAAGACACCATCCACGTCAGCCACTCGACACCATGGTTCTGCCGAAGTTGTTTCGGATTGGCGGCCCAAGCAGCTCCGGGGGAGGATGAACATGCTTTCAAAATATAAATTTTGGCTCGCGGGAGCACTCTCATTACTTGTCCTCGGTTTGATAGCGGCAGCGGTTCGTCCTAGGCACACCGCAGGCGCTCAGCCAGGGGCTTCGCCGGACGTTGAGGTGGCGCAAGTTGAGCAAAGGGACGTCCGCAACACCGTGGCGGCTCAGGAAGCCTCGGTCAAACTCACCAATTTCCGCATCGAGCACGGCGTAGCGACTAAGCTCGACGTTTTGCAGGCGCAGCAAACGCTGGATACGGCAAATGCTCAGATTCCTGACTTGGAAAGGCAGATCGCACAGGAAGAGAACGCCATCAGCATTCTGCTGGGCAACTATCCTCAAGATGTTCCTCGCGGGTTGCCTCTGGTCGAGCAAAAACTTCCCCCGGAAGTCCCGCCTGGCCTGCCGTCGTCGCTCATCGAACGCCGTCCGGACATTCGCGAGGCCGAGCAGAACCTGGTCGCAGCGAATGCCGAAATCGGTGTCGCCAAGGCACAGTTCTTTCCGCAAATCTCGCTGACCGGCTCTGGGGGAGGCTCGTTTGGCCGCAGCAGCGCCTTCTCCAGCCTGATGAGCTCGCAGCCGGGCATCTGGTCTTACGGCGCCCAAGTAAGCCAGCCGATTTTCACCGGCGGAGCGCTGCGTGGAAATCTGCGGCTTGCCGAGTCGCAGCACCAGCAGGCCCTGATCGCGTACCGTCAGGCCATTCAACGCGCTTTCGGCGACGTTTCCGATGCCCTGATCGGTTATCAGAAATTTTACCAAGTTCGCGTTCGCCAGGAAGAGTCTGTCGCCGGACTTGCAGGAATCCGTTCGGTTGTCCAACATGCGCTACAAGGGAGGTACCACCACGTATCTCGAAGTGCTGGATGGCCAGCGGTCGCTCTTTTCCGCCGAACTCACTCTGGCGCAGGCGCGCGGCAATGAGTATCAAAGCCTGGTGCAACTGTACAGAGCGCTCGGAGGCGGCTGGCAGCAATAATTGGTTGGAAAGAAGGAAGGAGAACACCGTGAGTACGCAATCGAAACCGGCGGTCAGTCTGGTACCGCCGTTTACGCGAGAAACGGCGATTCTGAAGGTGCGCGTCGCCGAAGACAATTGGAACACGCGCACTCCAGAGCGAGTCGCGCTTGGCTACACCACCGACAGCCGATGGCGCAACCGCTCGGAGTTCATCACTGGGCGGGACGAGATCATCGCTTTTCTGACAAGAAAGTGGGCCGGCGAACAGGACTACCGCCTCATCAAGGAACTGTGGGCCTTCGGCGAAAACAGGATCGCAGTGCGATTCGCTTATGAATCACACGACGATTCTGGGCAATGGCACCGCTCCTATGGCAACGAGAATTGGGAGTTCGATAGGGCGGGGCTCATGAAATTTCGGCACGCCAGCATCAATGACCTTCCAATTAAGGAACAAGATCGGCTCTTCCGTTGGCCGTTGGGCCGCCGCCCGGACGATCACCCAGGGCTGTCCGAATTAGGGCTGTAAGTATGAGCGCCGGGCAGCGCGCCGATCTTCGCGACTATCTTGCAGCCGAGCGCACGTTTCTCGCATGGATTCGCACCGGCCTGGCCCTGATGGGATTTGGCTTCGTTGTGGCGCGGTTCGGCCTCTTCCTGCAGCAGTTGCGGCTTATCGACCGAACGCCCTCACCGTCGTCATACGGATTGTCGTTGTGGTTCGGCACCGCGCTCATTGCGGTGGGAGTGATCATCAATCTCTCCTCCGCGTGGCGGCATGTTCGATTGGTTCGCCAACTGGACCAAGGTCAAACCGCCGGTTCGGGCTCGCTGACCCAAGCCGTTGCTACGGCGCTGTTCCTGGCGATGGTGGGTTTGGCGATGGCGGTCTATCTGCTTTCTGTCCGCGACTCTGCAAACCTTCGATCCGAGAACACAGGGGAGACGCCGATGGCACTGGCTACAAACAAAGGAATCATCGACAAGCTCAGCAATCATTCCGTCGAGCAGACTGTGGAAAGACTCAAAACCATTCTACAATCCAAGGGCGTTACTCTATTCGCTCTAGTCGATCACAGCGGCGAGGCGGCAAAGGTCGGGATGAACATGCGTCCCACCAAGCTGCTTATCTTCGGCAGTCCCAAAGGCGGAACTCCGCTCATGCTGGCTGCTCCCAGTGTTGCGATCGATCTTCCTCTGAAAATGTTGGTCTGGGAAGATGATCACGGCCAGGCCTGGGTCTCCTACAACAGCCCGGAATACTTGAAGGACCGACACGAATTTCCGCCTGACTTGCTGCAAAATATCGCCGTCGTGGAAACATTAGCTGTCAAGGCCGCTGAATAGTCCCAGCGGATTGGCTCACTGGAGGTACAGGCATGCGCTGGCGTACCGTTGAATTTGCGCGGTCGCAGAGAGGCTGCTCCAGATCGCGCGCCTTGAGCCTTGCTACCCGCGGCAGGCTTGCCAGGACACGCTGCAGGGCTAAAGACCGAGAATACGGCCAGGAGAAGTTCCTCCGCCACGATGCAAAATTCTGGCGGATCGCCCTCCCTCCATCTGATGTGGACACCCCCGGCCCTCAAGCAAACTCCATTGGACATAACCCGGAGTCCGCTCCACAAAAATCCCATTAGGAAAAAATACGCGTCCAATAGCCTACGGAGTTTTCCTGTTGTTGATGGCCCCTCCAGTTTGGAAATTCGCGCCGCAAAATTGCCGCGATGTTCTTGCCTGACAGACCGGAAACCAGCAAAATAGTGGTTCTATCTTGTGGTTCCGAGTGGCTTCTTGAAGCGCGCGCCGTGGCTGGTGCGGCTATCCTTGCGATGAGGGAAGAGTTGACGCCGCCTAAACGTCTGGTTGCCTATTTCTCAATGGAAATTGCGCTGGAAAACGCCATGCCGAGTTATTCGGGTGGCCTCGGTGTGCTCGCCGGAGACACCATCCGTGCCGCCGCCGACATTCGCTTGCCCATGGTGGCGGTATGTCTGCTCTATCGCAAGGGATACTTCACGCAGGTACTATCCGACGACGGTGCGCAGTCCGAAGAGCCCGTGGATTGGAGAGTCGAGGATTTTCTTGTCGAAGAGCCGGCCCGCGTAACGGTGCCGCTGGAGAACCGCCGCGTTGAGTTGCGCGCGTGGCGCTATGACGCCAAGGGCGTTCGCGGGTTCGAAGTACCTGTGTATTTTCTGGATGCCCACCTGCCATCGAACGACGAGCGCGATCGCAATCTCACCGGCAGTCTGTACGGCGGGGATCCTTACTATCGGCTTTGCCAGGAAGTGCTGCTCGGTATTGGTGGAGTGCGCATCTTGCGAGCCCTGGGCTATGCGGATTTGGCGCGCTATCACATGAACGAAGGTCACGCAGCGTTACTCACGCTGGAATTGCTCGGCGAAGAAGCGGAAAAGGCCGGACGTGAATCGATTCGTGGCGAAGACATTACAAGAGTGCGCAGCAAGTGCGTGTTCACCACCCATACGCCAGTGCCCGCGGGTCACGATCGTTTTCCGCTGGAGTTTTTGACGCGCGCCTTTCCCGAACAACGGGACTTCCTGGATTTGAAAGACGCCTCGTCTGCGGAACTTTTAAAACAGGTGCTGCAAGCGGAAACGAATTTCCCCGGTATCGGCGAAGCCGCCAAACGCGGCGCTTCGATTAACATGACCCACCTGGCCCTGAATATGAGCACCTACGTGAACGGCGTAGCCAAAATGCATGGCGAAGTTTCCCGCCGCATGTTTCCCCAGGTGCCCATCGAGGCCATTACCAATGGTGTGCATGCCGCTACCTGGACCGCGCCGGCATTCCAGCATATGTTCGACCGCTACATTCCCACCTGGCGCGAAGATAACTACAGCCTGCGAGGGGCGCTGGGCTTGCCGCAGGAAGAAGTGTGGTCGGCGCACTTGCTCTCCAAACACGATTTACTGGAAGTAGTGCGAAAAAAAACAGGATTACGGCTGGACCCAGATGTGTTCACCGTCGGGTTTGCACGCCGTGCCACCGGATACAAACGCGCCGATTTGATCTTGTCCGACCTGGATCGCCTGCGAGAGATCGCCAAGAACGCCGGAAAATTTCAGATTGTGTTTGCCGGAAAGGCTCACCCAAACGACGGCGGCGGAAAGGAACTGATCAAGAAGATTTTCCGCGCGAAAAAAGCGCTCAAAAAAGCGGTTCAGGTGGTTTTTCTGGACAACTACAACATGGAAGTTGGCGGAAAAATTACCACCGGCGTGGACCTATGGCTAAACACTCCGCAGTTTCCTCTAGAAGCCTCCGGCACCAGCGGCATGAAGGCCGCGCTGAATGGAGTGCCGAGCCTCAGCATTCTCGACGGCTGGTGGGTGGAAGGGCACATTGAAGGTGTCACCGGCTGGGCCATCGGACAGTTGCGCCAGAGTGGCGATGAAAGTCTGGACAATCTCGCCGACGCGGAATCGCTCTACGACAAGCTGGAAAACGTGATCCTCCCGATGTACTACAACGAACGGCACAAATATCTGAGCGTGATGCAGCACGCCATCGCCATCAATGGCTCTTTCTTCAACACCCAGCGAATGGTCCAGCAATACATTACCGACGCGTATATTCGCTGACCAACGGGGTGTTTGCTAGCGAAAATCCTGATTTAGCGCGATGCCGCGGGGGTCGGGATGTGCTTGCTGCCGTTTAGCTCGGCTTCCATGTCGGCGATGTTGCGTTTGGCGAAATAATCGAAAAAGTGCCAGTCACCGTATTTTTGTTTGACCTGCGGCAGGACCGCATCGACCAACACCGCTCCGGTTTTCCCTTCCTTTTTTGCCGCGCCAACCCACTCACGCAAATCGGAAAGATAGCCGCGAAAAGCGGCGACGTCGGAAAGCGTGCCCGGGTCGCCATGCCCGGGGATGAACTGAACTGGTGATTCCGCGGAGAATTTCGTAAAGGTCGAGAGGGTCTCCATCCAGGGAAGCGTGGACGCGTCAATAAGGTTGGGCAGCGTCTGCCGCCAGAAGAGATCGCCGCAGAAAACGACCGCCGATTTTTCCCGCGGAACGATCACGATGGAATCGCCGCCGGTGTGACCGGGGAAAAACTCAACGCGCAGCGCAACGGAACCCAGTCGCAAGCCGACGGTGGAATCGTAGACGACATCGGGGGCTGCAAGATTTTCGATCTGTGATTTTTGTTCAGGCTTGATGTCCTTGCCGAAGAATTTCAGATTTTCGGCGTGAATCCACGATGAAACATTTCGGTGTGCCACAATCACCGCACCTTCTTTGGCAAACACCGAGTTTCCCGCGACGTGATCGAGGTGGTAGTGAGTGTTAACCACGAATTTGATGGGCAATTGCGAGACCGTGCGAATTTCGCCGAGCAAAGCGCGCGCCGCGGGTTCGTTGTCGAAGCTGTCGATCACCGCGATTCCGCTGTCACCGATCACGAAGCCGGCGTTGGCGCCAGCTTCGCCTTTGGCGTTGTCGATGGCAGCGTACACGCCATGGCCAAGATTCTTCAGTGCGAAGGGCAGCGCCGAGTTGGCCGCCGGGGCGGGTGCGGCTTGCGCCATTACGGCGGCAGGAATCAGCGCGAGCGTTAGGAATAGCGTGACAATTCGCATGAGCGACATCATAGCGCAGAGCCCGCCCTTCGATAAGCTCCAGCTGATGCGAATCAGGTCGAAGCTTCCAGCTTTTCCGCGAGCTCCAACATTTTGGTGACGGAGTTCCAGTTGCGGCAGGTGCCGCGAGTTTGCAGGATCTTGTCAATCCGCGGCCACGGAAGTTTGGATTTGCCGGCGCCGTTGGGGAAATAGATATACAGTTCGCGATCGGCGACATGCAGTTCCTCCGGATGGAATTTCTGCTTGCCAAGGTTTTCGCGAGCTTCCTTGCCGGGATCTGCGGCCAAGAAGCTGACCAACAATTTATTGGGTTGAACGTCGAGGCGCTTGGCGAAAGGATTTCTTTCGAATATGGAACGGAGCTCGGCCGTGGTGCGAAGAATGATTTCCGTACGGCAGGCAAATTCCCTTTCCAAGGCCTGCTGAATGCGTTTTGCCACCAGGTTAGGGTTGCGTTCGCAGGTCTTGAAAATGACGTTGCCGCTTTGCAGATAAGTTTGCGGATGTTCGAATTTGAGCGCTTTGTACAGTTGGCGGAGAGTCTCCATCTTGATGACGCTGTGGCCGCCCACATTCACGGCACGGAGCATGGAGATAAGTACCGGCATAGTCGCTTGGTGCGGCTTGTTTCACCGCAAGGTAGATCATCCGGCATATAGTGTACGCCGCGCAAACCCCGACAAAGCCATTATTGCGGAATGTAGAAGGAAGATTCCTCCCGAGAACCATTGCGGGACGCCTTTCGTCATACCGGAATCTACGCAGTCGAAATAGGAATTCACTTTACGTCCATGAATCCCGTCGTGAGCCACTGCGCTGGCGGCCTAACGGCTAAACCCGTGTTATGGAGATAACGCCTTGGACTCGCAAAGATAATGGTTCCTATGGAGGAAGGAAGGGGTCATTTTCTGCAAATATTACATCCCGAGCAGCTAGCCAGCGTGCGGCGCTCGCGCGCAATTCCTCGACGGCAAAATCACTTAGGAATCCCCACCTTTTGGAATGTGCCGTGCTCTGCGTCGATTGTCCGCGCGCGAGCAGGGTTGGTATTCGGAAAACCGGTGCAACGGATGCGGGTCGTTTTGCCTCCGCCAGACTCTTGCAACCACGCTCACCTCCGCTCGATGATGAAGACAGCGTTTTTCCTGAACCTGAAGTTCAGGGATCCTGCCCGAAACGGCCACTACGTCAGCCCTGGCAAGCTACTTGGCGATTCGCCCTTACCCACGGAGATAGCCCAACCTTCTCTGAAGCTATTTCGCCGCAAACGCTCAAGCCTTCGCTGTCGGCAGGCAATCGATCGGGAGTGAGCTGAATGTCTTGCTCGTGCGCTGAAAGGCGCCCATGCGCAGGTCAGTATCAGCAGAAATGTCCAAAGTCAAAATAGCTTTCCTCAGCGCTTTGCTGCCGTGTTTTTTATCCATCGCTATTCAGGTGCCTCCAGCCGTCGCGCAGACTGCGAATTTGGTCCCGTCGAGAAGTTCTAGCGTGTCTGTCCGCGAGCTGAGCATCCCGTCAGGCGCGCGTGACGAATTCGAACGTGGATTGCGAAACTTGTTGAAGCGGGATCCCGTGGCAAGCGTGCGGCATTTCGATGCAGCGATTAAGAAGTTTCCCGGCTACTACGAGGCTTATTACCATGAAGGCGTGGCTAAATTGGAGCTGGGTCACGACGCTGAGGCCATGCAAGTGTTCCAGACCGCGATCGATTTAAGCAGCGGGCGTTATGCCCGGGCAGAGTTTGGTTATGCATTGGTGTTGTGCCGGCAGGGCAATCCGGCAGAAGCTGAGCGTATCGCGCGTCGCGGACTGGAGGTCGATCCGGGAATCCCTGATGGTTACGTTGTTTTGGGACTGGCGTTGTTGCATTTGAACCATCTCGATGAATCCGAACGAGCCGCGCGCCAGGCTCTTCTGCTGAAGCGCCCGGGCGCAGCGAAAGCATATCTCGTGCTGGCCGATGTTCACGCTGCAAAGAAACAGTATGAAGCTCAAGTGCAGGATTTAACGCAATATCTAAGACAGTTTCCGGACGATCCCAAGAAGGACCGTGTGAAATCCGAACGTGACATGGCCGCCAGGCTCGCGAAGAGAAGCGCGGCTGGACCACAAGGGTCCGGTGAAGCAATCGCCGCCAATTGAGTTCACCAACTAACGCAGCAGATTCTTGTACAGCGCCATGCCCACCGCCGCATCCATTTTCAGTTTGGCCAGGGCGGCAACCTCGCGCCGGGTCCTGATGCCGCCAGCCGCGATGATGGGGTACGCCGTAGCGTCACGGAGCGATGCGAAGTATTTCAGGTTCGCGCCGAAAAGTGTGCCCTCCCGATCGACATCGGTACACAGAAAGGCGCTGCAGAACGCCTCAAGCCGCGGCATCACAGCGGTGGGCTGGAGCGCAACGGACCTGCGCCACCCATGCGTAGTGATTTTGCCGCGATAGGTATCTAGCGCGATGACGATTTGTTTTCGCGGGATAACGCTCGCCAATGCGCGAAGAAAGTGAAAATCTGGCTTCCCACGGCGGAATGCTGCACTCCCAATCAAAATTTGCGTCGCTCCGATTTTGGCCAGCTCCTTCGCGCGACCGACCGTGCGAATACCGCCGCCGACGCGCACGAACATTTTGTATTTACGGCGGGCGCGCCGGCACAAGGCTTCAATCAGGGCGTTGTTATCGCCCTTTTTCATTGCCGCATCCAGATCGATGATATGCAGCCACTGATAGCCGCGGAATTGGTGCAGTTGCGCGAAGACATCGGAAACGGCGAGTTCGCGGCGGCGGCCATGAACGAGCTGGACTGCCTGGCCCGATTGTAGATCGATGCAAGGGATCAGCACGGCAGGCGTACCTCGATGTTTTGCGAAGCCAGGAATTCTTTAAGAATACGGATGGACTGCAGGCTGTCATGGAAGATGGAAGCGGCGAGCGCAGCGTCGGCTGCTCCCGCAGAGAAAATTTCGGCAAAGTGCTGCGGCGTTTTCGCGCCGCCGGAGGCGATCACCGGAACGGAGACCGCGCGAGAGGCAGCGGAGGTGAGCGCCACGTCGAATCCGGCTTGCGTGCCGTCGCGGTCCATGCTGGTCAGCAGAATTTCCCCGGCGCCTAATTCTACTGCCCGCTGCGCCCACGCCAAGGCATCAAGGTTCGCAGGTTCACGTCCGCCGCGCACGCGCACGTCCCACTGGTTTGTCGCCGCCTCAAATTTCGCGTCGATGGCCAGGACCACAGCTTGCGTGCCGAGTTCACCGGACAGTTCGCTGATTAGTTCGGGGCGTTCCACCGCGGCGGTATTGACAGTAACTTTGTCGGCGCCGGCGCGAACAACGGAACGCGCTTCCTCGAGCGTTCTTATGCCGCCGCCCGCAGTAAGAGGAATGGCAAGTTCGCAGGCAACGCGGCGAATGGTTTCCAGAAAGGTGGGGCGGCGATCGCGCGACGCCGCAATATCGAGAACTACCAGCTCGTCAGCACCTTCCGCGTTGTAACGAGCCGCCAGCTTGGCGGGATCGCCTGCGTCGCGCAATCCGCCAAATTTGACGCCCTTGACGACCCGCGCGCCGTCGGTATCGAGACAGGAAATGATGCGGCGTGCCAGCTTCATGGCGACACAATCATCTGACCAAGCTCACGAAGTTCTGTAAAAGACGCGCGCCGGCAGCGCCACTTTTTTCCGGGTGAAATTGCGTGGCGCAGATATTGTTGTGTTCGATGACTGCGGTGAAGCTGACGCCATGGTCGCATGTGGCGACGACTTCCGGCGTCTCTGTGGCTGCAGCAAAGGTGTGCGCGAAATAAAAATAGTCAGTCTCACTGAGACCTTTGAGCAGTGTGGATGGGCGCCGAACGCGCAGGCGGTTCCAGCCCATATGCGGTAGTTTTACGGACCTGGGAAGGGAACAGACGGAGCCTTGAAGCAGGTTAAGTCCGCAAACCGCAGGAGCTTCTTCGCTGGAGGTGTACAGCGCTTGCAGGCCGAGGCAGATGCCCAGAAAAGGAATGCCGCTGGCAATAGCGCCCAAAAGGGCGGAGCGCAGATTGTGCTGGTCGAGCGCGCGAATGATCGCGGCGTAGTGGCCGACGCCGGGAAGAATGATGGCATTCGCATGGTCGAGTTCTCCGGGTTGCGTGACGCGGCGCGAATCGACGGCGAGTTTTTTCAGCGCCTGTTCCACAGACGGTACGTTGCCCGCGCCGTAATCGATGATGGCAAAGGCAGCGACGCTCATAAAAGCTCCTTGGTGCTCGGCAAGACATTTTTCAAGCGTTGATCGCGGCTGACAGCAAACCGCAGCGCGCGGGCGAAGGCTTTGAAGAGCGCCTCGATCTGGTGATGTGAGGAGCGTCCGTACAAACAACGCAGGTGGACATTGGCGCGCGCGGCTTGCGTGAAGCCCTGGAAAAAATCTTCAAAAAGCTCAACAGCGAAATCACCAACCCGCTCCGCTTTAATCTTCGCATGGATCACGCAGTACGGACGGCCACCGAGATCGATTGCCGCGACGGCAAGCGTTTCATCCATAGGCATCAGAAAATATCCTGCGCGCAGAATGCCTTTTTTTGATCCCAGTGCCTGGTGCACGGCTTCGCCCAACGCGATTCCGACGTCTTCCACCGTGTGGTGCTGATCGACATCGAGATCGCCTTTGGCGGCGATGGTGAGATCGAAGGCGCCGTGACGAGCAACCAGCTCGAGCATGTGGTCGAAGAAACGAATGCCCGTTGAGATTGTCGATTTGCCGCGGCCGTCGAGCGCCAGACGCAGCCGGATGTTAGTCTCCGCAGTCTTGCGGCGGATGGTTACCGTGCGGCTCACGCGTCCTTCCAATTGCGCCTAATTTCGCAAAGCAGGGTCTTCATTTCCGAGGCCGTGCCGATGGTAATGCGGACAAAGCCGGGGCCCATGTCCTTGGTGCGGTCGCGGAGCAGAATTCCTTTTCTTTCGAGGGTGGAGAACAGTGCGGGACCGCTAGCCCCAAAATTGGCGAGAAGGAAATTCCCCGCGCTGGGAAAAGTGGTCACCCCGAGTTTGTGCAGCGCTGCCGCGAAGGAATCGCGTGTGCGCTGAATGCCGCGAACGAAAGTACGGATGGTTTGGCGCTCCCCGAGCGCGGCCTCGGCCGCGACCAGCGCCGCGATATTCACTGGGAACGGAGGCATGGCCCGCCGAATGAAGGCGAGAGAATCCTTTGCGGCAATCACTGCACCGAGGCGCAGCGCGGCGAGCCCGGCGGCTTTCGAGAATGTGCGGGCGACAAAAAGATTTGGATAGCGGTGAATCCAGGGCACGGCGGAAAACCCCGAAAAATCCGCGTAAGCCTCGTCGAAAACGACAACTGTATCGCGGGCGACCTTGAGGATAGTGCGCAGTGCGGCGGGAGGGACAAGCGTACCGGTAGGGTTGTTCGGATTGGCAAGGAAAAAAACGCGAGGTTTTCTCCGCAGCGCGGTGAGGACTTCATTCAACGGAAAGCGCTGCCGCGCATCGTAGCGGCAAGTTTCGATGCGCGCGGCGGCGATCTCTGCGTAGTAGCGATACATGGGAAAAGTTGGTTCGCAAATAAGGATGTGCGATCGTGGTTCGACGAAGGTGTCAAAAAAAACCCGTAATGCGTCGTCGCCGCCGTTCGTCAGTAAAAGTTCCTCCCGATGGACCCCCAGGTGGCGCGCGATTCTTGCCGTGGGCGCTTGATATTCGGGATACATGGCGAACTGTTGTGGCGTAACTCTTGCCAGCGCGCGAATAATCGCGGGACCGCAGCCCGCCGTATTCTCATTGAAGTCCAGGCGAATTTTTCCGGCGCGGCCTTCGGCTGGGGCTTCGTAGGTCTTACGTTTGAGAATTGCGGCGCGAACCGGCAGTCGCGTTTTCATCGGCGAATCCTTACAGCGTTGCGGTGCGCTAACAAATGCTCTGCTTCAGCGAACGCTTCGGCTGAATCAGCCAGCCGCACAAACCCCTGGCGCGAAATGCTTTGCACGCTGAAGCATTTTACAAAATCGGCAGTGGAAAGGCCGCCACGCCGTCGCGCCCAGCCCGCAGTCGGTAAAACGTGATTGCTGCCGGAAACATAGTCACCGAGCGGCTGCGCTCCCCACGGCCCCAGAAAGATCGTGCCGGCAGAACGAATACTCGGTAACAGGGCGCCTGCATTAGCGGGAAGGCTGAGATGTTCCGGCGCAAAACGGTTGACGAATTCCACTGCCTGGTCACGCGAACCTGCGATCAGGACGGCGCCAGCTACTGCGGTCGAAACTCGCGCGATGCTGAAGGGCAGTTCGGCGAGCTGCCATTGCACTTCGCGCTGAACCTCGCGAGCGAAAGCTTTTGAGGTGGTGACCAGGAAGCTGGCGGCATCCTTGGCGTGTTCCGCTTGGGCCAAAAGATCGGCGGCAATCCAGCGCGCATTGCCACGTTCCGCGAGGACCACGGCTTCCGTAGGGCCAGCGGGAAGATCGATGGCACAGTCGGCGGAGACGAGTTGCTTGGCTGCAGTGACGTATTTATTTCCGGGGCCAAATATTTTTTCGACGCGCGGGATGGATTTGGTGCCGTAGGCGAGAGCGGCAATCGCTTGCGCGCCGCCGATGCGGGCAATTTCGCGTATGCCAAGAAACTTCGCGGTGGCGAGTAGTTGGTCGTTCGGCTTGGGGCAGACCGCGATGATGCGATCTACGCCTGCGATCTGCGCAGGGACCACGGTCATCAAAAGCGTCGAAACCAGCGACCAACTGCCGCCCGGAATGTAGCAGCCGATCGATTCGATGGGTACGACTTGCTGGCTGATCCGGACACCGGGCTCGACTTTGACGGTCCATGGAACGGGAAGTTGTTTTTCGGCGACCCGGCGGATATTGCCAGCCGCTTGGCGAACAGCGCGAAGAAAACCCGGGCTGACGTTGAGCTGGGCGGAGCGGATCTTTTTTTGCGAGATCCACAGATCGCTCGCGTGCAGGCCGGCGCCATCCAGTTTGTTTGTCCAGGCAAGAAGCGCAGCATCGCCCCGCTTACGGACATCGGAAACAATTTCCGACGCCTCGCGCTGTGCCTGCTGGTCGCCCCGAACGCGCCGAGCAAGAAGCCGTTTTTCGAGTTGTGGTGTGAGCTTGAGAATTCGCATCAGAGCACAATCTTGTTCAGCGGATACTCAACGATACCTTGCGCTTTCGCTGCCCTCAATTTGGGAAGGAGTTGGCGCACTACCGCTTCTTCGATGATGGTGTTGACGGCGACCCAGTCGGGGTCGCTGAGGTTGGAAATTGTAGGGTGTTTCAAAGCCGGAAGAACCGCCAGCACCGCAGGCAGATCATCGCGGCGCACATTCAGGAGCAAGCCAACTTTACTGGCGGCAGCGATCGCGCCTTTCAACATCAGGATCAGATTCTCCGCTTTCTCGCGTTTCCAAGCGTCGGAGGTGGCGTCACGATTCATGATGAAGACGGTTGCGGACTCAAGCACAGTGTCCACGATGCGAAGGCGATTGGCGCGCAGCGATGACCCAGTTTCCGTGACCTCCACGATGGCGTCCGCGAGCAGCGGTACTTTTACTTCCGTGGCGCCCCAGGAAAATTCAACTTGAGCTTCCACTCCGAAACGCTTGAGGTATTCCTCTGTAATGTGCACCACTTCGGTAGCAATGATTTTTCCTTGCAGATCGCGCGGCTCGCGAATCGCAGAAGCTTCCGGCACCGCCAGTACCCAGCGCACGCGGGCCAGCCGTTGCTTGGCGTAAACCAGTTCCGAGAGCTCCACAACATGGGCGGCAGTTTCAACTACCCAGTCGTGTCCGGTGATGCCGGCATCAAGCGCGCCAGATTGTACGTAGCGGGCCATCTCTTGCGCCCGAACCAGCAGACATTCGATTTCGAGATCGTCGATCGCGGGCACATAGCTTCGCGGGCCGAGCGTAATCTTCCAGCCGGCGTGAGAGAACAGATCAATGGTGGCATCCTGCAGGCTGCCCTTCGGAATCCCGAGCTTCAGTCGAGAAGATGGCATGATCACTTGGAGTCCTTCGCAGGTTGCGGATTCGCAGCAGCGTAGGCGGAATCCGGCGAGAATGTTCGCTCGGCGATCACCTGCGCAGCACCGCCCCGATTCAGGCTGCGAAAAAAGCAGCTTCGGTAACCTTCGTGGCACACGCCGGGACCGACGGGCGTGGCCCGAATCAGCAGGGCATCGGCGTCGCAGTCGATGCGAACGTCGTGGACCTTCAAGACGTGGCCGCTGGATTCCCCTTTTTTCCAGAGCTTATTCCGCGAACGCGAAAAGAACACCACCTCACCGTTGCGCTGCGTTAGTTCAAGCGATTCGGTGTTCATGAAGCCCAGCATGAGCACCTCGCCGGAGGCTTCGTCCTGAACGATGGCTGGCACCAGTCCGCCCAATTTCTCGAATGCAATTTCCACGATGGCTCCTATCTAGAAGGCGCTGCAAAAACAAAAAGCCCGCTGGGCTTGTTGCGCCAGCGGGCGGAAGAGTGTTCGATTAGCGAATCGCTATCCACACCTCAGCGCGCGCGGCAAATGGCCGTGATGAAGCGGGCGTCGCGTGTGGTGCATCACAATCATGAACAGAAAGCATAGAGTGCCGGGGAGGTGGCTGTCAACGAGCGAATCGCAGAGGAATCAGAGCATGGAATCTAGGCTCGCGGTCCCGGCCGGGAATTGGACGATATGTTGACCGACATCTTCAGGTCCACGGCGATGCCGAATCTCTTGTTAGGGAGCGAATCAACCCGAACAACTTCGGCGAGATATTCCGAGTTCGTGGGATCGTGTGCCATATAGGGAAAGGTGACAAAAACGCGCATTCCTTTGTAATAATCTGCCAGCCTTGAAATGAAGTAGATGCCGTGTTTTGAAGCGTTTACGCTATTGGTCAGGTCTTCGAAATGATCGTCGCGAGGTTCGGAAGGTCGCACGCGCATGGGCCGGGCCAACTTTGCCCGCCGCGCACGCCGCAGCTCCGCAACAGGCGGTTCGACAGCCGGAGGCACGCCAGAGTTAGAACCAGAGTCTTGCATTGATTTTACTGTGCGGCAGCGGCCGCTGTAACGTCAATGGGACGACGCGAATCGGATAACGAAAAGAACAAAGCCTCAACAATGGGAGGAAAGGCCATGAGCGGAGCAAAGATCAGTAAATCGGATGGTGAGTGGAGGAAGCAACTCACGGAAAATCAATACTTTGTGACACGTCAGAAAGGAACGGAGCCTCCCTACTCCGGAGAATATGAAGACACGGCTACCCCCGGCACCTACAAGTGTGTATGCTGCGGACAGCCTTTGTTTCGTTCGGAAACCAAGTTTGACTCAGGGTGCGGCTGGCCGAGTTTCTACGCTCCGGCGAAAGGCGAAGTGCTGGAAACCGAAGAGGACCACAGCCACGGAATGCGGCGGGTCGAGGTGAAGTGCAGCCGGTGCGACGCGCACTTGGGGCATGTCTTTGAAGATGGGCCGCAGCCCACGGGTTTGCGCTATTGCATCAATTCCGTGGCGCTGAACCTGGACCAAGATGCAAAATAATACACGTCTACTGCTTGGAGGCGGTATTTCCAGGAGCTTCTCGCCGCAGTGGAACTCAGGCGGCGGAGCAGGTAAGAGCCGTCATCTCTGCGACCGGGTCGCGGTCCCACACACCCAGCAGAAGAATCTTGCTGCCGTTAGGATACTTGAATATGTAATAGACGCGGTCAATGCCAGCGACTTCAAAGAAGCCCGGTCGGCGAGGGTCCGGGCGCATCTCTGCGTTGACGCTCAGCAGGATGCGTAGTTCCGCGATCTCTTCCTGAGAATGGTTTCTCAGATCCTCTAAAAAGGGCGGTTGTTTTTGCATGTTCATCATGGTTTTTTTTCCGCCGGCCAGCATATCTCCTCACATAGATAAAGACGTTGCAGCAATTAAAATGTTTCATGCTTTTCGGAAGAAAACAGCGTATTTTATGTCACCAGGTGGTTCATTCACTCCAGTCGCCAGTGTGCGACGCCAGGCAAAGCCGGTCGATTGGGAAGTAGGGCTTGCACTTAAGGCCTCTTCCTTGCGATAGTGCAGGGCGACGTTTTTCAGCGGAGCGTGGAAACGTGCCAAAAACAGATAAGACCGCCAAGAGGGGCAGAGCCCCGTTCAACAAGGACAAGCGCAGGCGCCATCATCATTTTCTAGTGACCGTGTCTTACGCCGACGGCGAAAAATTTGGCCGCGTCTATACTGACAAGGAAAAGGCTTCTCGTTTTGCCGATCGCCAGCGCCGTTCACCGGTCGTGAAATCGGTCCGTGTTTCGCAGGTTTCGTAGGATCAAAATTTGAAGAATTTGTAGCAACGGCGGCATGGAACGGCTTGTCGCGATTCGCGATTGCGTGTTATAAATAATTGGCAAGTAAGCGGCCTTAGTATAGTGGTAGTACGGAACCTTGCCAAGGTTCAGGTGTCGGTTCGATTCCGATAGGCCGCTCCATTCTTTTCAAGCAGTTACAGCCGTTTAAGCCGAAAGTTCATTTTCCATATTTTCCAATAACTCACGATTAGGCTGCTATTCGTGTGTTGGAGCGTCTGGAAAATGCCTCAGTGACCTGCGCTAACGGAATTTCTCCGCTGTAAAGCGTCGTCATTCGTTGCGAAGTGTGGCCCATCTGCTGACGGATAACCGCTGGATTCAAACCAGACAGTTCCCATCTCCGGTTGCAACCACGTCGAAACCCGTGGAGACCGCCTTTCGGTAAACCCAACTGCTTCAAAGCCGGATACAACCCTTGGTTGAGAATCGTAGTTTCGAGCAGCGGGTTTCCAAGCTTTGATTGAAACACCAGTTCGCTTGGAGCCTGCTTCAGAAACTTCTTCAATTCCCGCATGGCTCGCTTACCTTCAGCATCGTGCAGAGCAACAGTCCTGTAGGCCGCTGCGTTCTTGCATGGCCCTATCCTTCCGTTGTTCCGCTGATCTGACGACTCGTCCACACGGATTGTGCCAGCGTTAAAGTTGATGTCGTTCCGCTTTAGCGCTAGCAACTCACTTGACCGCAATCCCGACCCCGCCGCAACCAAGACCAGCATTCGGCCTTTGTCTTGCAAGCAAGATAAGTTCGCTAGCCAGTTTATCTGGGGGTTAACGTACTGGTGTCAGCGTTGACTCGCGCCGAAGCTGAAGATATGGGACTCCTGGAGGAGAGCCAGTGTTGCCAGAACTATGGTCTGAAGTTTCTCTCCTTTCCAATTGAGGATAGGTCCGTTCCCGCTTCAGTCAGTGAATTTGACCGCCTCCTCAACTCTGTAACTGAATGCCTGCGTGAGGGTAAGGCGGTAGCGGTTCACTGCCGCGCAGGAATCGGACGTTCATCAATTATCGTTGCTTCTGTGCTAATTCAAAATGGGCTATCAGTTGATTCTGCCTTCAGCGCGATTCGAGAATCGAGAGGCTGTTCAGTGCCAGACACACCAGAACAAAGGCAATGGGTGGAAAGATATTCGTCCCGCAGCGGTACGAATCGAAACAAATAAATCGATAGCCGCAAAATTTTAGCTCCAGTTTCCGTGAACCTCGTTGCTCCATCAACAAGCGGTCGAAATAGCGGAGTAAATCCGGCCAGCACCAGCTTCGGATAATCCCGATAATTCTAATGTTGCATCAATTGTGCCGGAAAGAATGCCGGGACCAGCGGTGCGCGACCGTAGGCATTCTTTAGTCATGGTCCAGGAGCGCAGCAGGACGGCCATTCTGCCGCTCTTTTCATTATCGCTCCTACTGCCCAAGTTACCGGGAACGTCGTTAATCGGGAGTTGTCAAAGAATGAATGACAGGTCAAAGTGTTTATGAGATTCGTTCTTTCTAGACGACCCTTAGTGAAATAAAAGTTGTACGATAAGTTGGAATGTCGTTTGTCTTCAAGAGAGGCTTCAATGAGATTGACTATTCTCCTCGTCTTAATGCTCGCCATGTTTCCGTCAGCAACCCGTGCGCAGGCTCCAGTTTTCGAAATAACGCCAGCAGAAAGCACGATAAAGTTCGACGTGGAGGCGTCCGTGGCCATAACGGGAAAGTTCGATAAGTGGGACGCTACGCTAACATTCACATCACCCGAACTTTCGACAGCCGTTCTGGACATCAAGATTCAGGCCGCAAGCGTGGATACCGGGAACGGTATGAAGAACGGGAAGCTAAAGAGCAAAGCTTTTTTTGATGTCGAGAAAAATCCGCTAATTACCTTTCACTCTTCGAAAGCTGTGCAGACCGGCCCCGATACAATTGAGTTCGATGGCGATTTTACTATTCGCGGTGTAACCAAGCAGGAGAAACTGAACTTTACGATTACCGGTAAGGGGACCGGCTCGGGAACAGTCAAAGGGACAATGGCCTTCGACCGAAAGCAATATGGCATGAATAGTGGCATTCCCTTTATCAAGATTGCCGACCGTGTCGAGGTAAGTGTCGACCTCAACGGGAAGCGCGTCAGCGGGCCTCCCGTCAACCTGAAGTAATTGTTTTTTGCTCAAGTTCTGCAAGCCTCCACAGGTCCCGGTTGTCGCGAAATCGGAAATCACTTGGACGCTAGCACGGCACTTCGGCGATTACCCCGTTTACCAGGCACCTGGGCTTTGACGATTAAACTCGGCTGCTCTGCGGTATTGAGGTCGCATGAGAGAGTGATGCAATCGGCTTCTTTCTGCGACTATCGCATTTAACCGTCACATCAGTGCTGCAGAATAGACCAATGCCGATTGAATTGCGTCCAGCTATTGACCATGACTTTGAGTACTGCAGACGTCTCTATTTCGTCGAAATGAAATGGATCATTGAAGAACTAAATTTAGATAGAACCGCTCAAGAGACCAGCTTCAGGCAGCAGTGGAACTCAGCGCAGGTCCGTATCATAGTTCTCGACGGTGCTGATGTAGGCTGGCTGCAGTCCATGGCGCAAAATGATGAGTTTTTTGTAGCGCAGATGTTTGTAGACGGCCCATTTCAGCGCAAGGGTATCGGCACAGAGGTCGTGAAACGATTGATCGGCGAAGCCAATGAGTTGAATCTCGCAGTCCGTCTGAATGTTGTCAGAATCAATCCCGCCCGGCGGCTCTACGAGCGACTCGGCTTTCGAGTCACGAGTGAAGATGATCGCAAGTTTTTTATGAAGCGCGATCCCGATGTCGCCGGACTCTTATCGAAATGACCAGCCACCAACGTGGCGATGAGAACCACTTCTTATGAGGCGGTCTAGGAAAATCTGGCTTGTGATGCTTTTTGCTGTCAACGCGGCAGTTGCTTTCCTTTGGCTGTTCGCCTACGGGAGGCGCTATTCGTTCCAATTGGCGGGAGTGCAGGTGACGCCGGGCATCCTAGCGATAGCCGTCATGCTGCTCGTTGACATTCTGCTCTTCGTACTGTTGTCCAGAAAACCCCAATAAGCGAATCCGCAAATTCCAAAGGAATGTCCATCAAAGAAATGACAAATATTTTGATCGCAATTCCCGCGTACGGCGGTGTGGTGCAGGCCGAGTGCATAATGTCTCTGATTTCAGTTGAATCTGGAGAACGCATGACCAAGAAGAGACAAACTCTTTACCGTCCCCTGCATGACTTTTTCACGAGAGACAACGTCTTATCATCCAGGGAAGGAAAGACAGATGTTCTTGAGCTTTCAGCAATGTGCCTACTGCGGGTCGCCCATCGAGCCGGGAGAGCGATGGGTTCGGCAGAAGATTTATGAACCCGCCCGCCACGAGCCGCGCTATCACCGCTATCACGCCGACCTCTTCGACGGACAGGAAGTGAGCTGCTGGGAAAAACATCTAGTGGAACTCGAGATTGTCCGGACGACTCCGCGGGCGGCTTAACACAAGCTGCCTAATCCCGTCTCAATTCACTCTTTCTTGCCTCACGAGCGTGTACTGCCAGTAGTTTCGCTCCGGTATCCATTCCCGGCGATACGTCAGGCGCTGAAGAACTTCCTTCGACTCCCGTACTGGTGTGCGCCATACCATGATCACGGGCTTCTGAACGTTTGCCGGAAAGAATGCCGGACCAGCGGTACGCGACCGCAAGCATTCTTCAAGGATGGTCCAGGAACCGGGTTGGGATACGCTACTCGATCCGGTTTTCGTTTTTGAACCAGCGATGAATCTAGCCACCGACTGAGTCGGGCAGCAGCGCCATTACGGCTTCCACTAGCTTATCCACGCCTTCAAACTTCGATAGGACCGCGTCGAAATTTTTGGTGGCGAGCAATTCGTTCCTAAGAACAGCGTCTCTTACTAGTGCCGAGTAGCCGACAATCTTCACCTGCGGGAACCTGCCCCGTAGGATTGATGCAGTCTCGACGCCGTTCAGATTTGGCATAGCCAAATCAAGAACGACCAGTTCACAATGGTTTTCTTCTGCTTTCTGAATCGCGGATAGGCCATCTTCGGCTTCATCACAACGGTATGAAGCTCTGGTTTCGAAGAAGTTTCGGAGGGCACCGCGCACGGCGGCACTGTCGTCAACGACAAGGATTCAGGGCTGGCGTGCGGGGTTCATAGAATCGAACGCTACTACTGCCGTGTGGCAGAAACAATACGAATATATGTATTTTTTCAGTTTTCCACACCTGCAAGTAAACCGTAATGTTCGATTGACGTATACAGCGAACTAAACAAACGAAATCAGAGGGGCGGCTTCGTGCGCCAATTTTAAGGAGCATCCATCAAAAGAAATGACGAATATTCTCAGAGCGATTCCTGCCTACGGCGGTGTGGTGCAGGCTGAAACAATGATGTCGCTGATTCAGTTGAGTCAGCTTCCGAATCTCTGGCGTATCGATTACGCGATTGCGCCTTTACACGGATTTTGCTGTCATCGTTCGATGTCAGCGTTTCAGCGCTCGCAGCAAGGCTTACCCTTCATCGCCTCAATGCCTTCACGCACAATTAGAGGAAGCAACGTTAAGGCAGCAACTGGGTCTGCCCACTTGACTCCCCATGTGGCATTCACGACAAGCCCAACCAGAGCAATCCACGCGAGATACCCGCAAACGGCGGACTCAGCAGCATCGGCTCTCAGTGCCGCGCTACCAGTAGCCGCCGATAGTCGCCGCTTTTGTTGCGCAAGAAGAGGCATTGCGATGGCGGCGACGACCAACACAGAAATACCGAGAACACTCGGTCGTGGTTCGATGTGCCCAAGAAGAGACAAGATTGAAGCAAGGACTACGCATGCTGCAAGAGCGAAAAGCAAGCCACCTGCAAACTTCGCCGCTCGCTCCTCGGCGTCTGCTTCCTGAGACAGAACACGGAAACGACGCAGCACAACTACCGCCGAAACAAGTTCGATGGCGCTATCGCCGCCAAAGGCGAGTAGAGCCGGACTTCGGGCTATCCATGCAGCGCTCAGTGAGAATACGGCCTCCACGACCATCCAAACTATGGTTAGGGTTTGAAGCCGAACTATGCTGCGAGCGTCCTGTTGCGTGACTGTCTGTGAAGAAGCAGACACGTAAACATTATGCCTGACCTCCGCCGTTAACAGCTTCTTCCAGCCGCCCGACGGCGGACGCTACGCGTGCTATACTCAGAACCTCACGCCGCAAGGTAGAGCTTTTAACTGCGATTTTCGGTTTTCTCTGATTTTCCTAAGCCAAGCAAAATCAATAGGCTGCAAACGAAAAACGATTCAATTCCCATAGCCGTTAGATTGGGGGTCTGCCGTCAGCCCGCATCCGCCGAACCCGCCAGCGGCCACGTTCAAACGGTTTTATCGAACGCGAGCAGAAGACCTCGCCAACCTGCCCGGATGGCGAAACTCGCGTCCGATAAAACGCTAGCGTTACTCGTGCAGGTTGAACATTGGCAGGCAACAAATTCTGCTCGACCTGCCTCTGAACCTCACACGGGAGGTGCATTCGGATGAGATACAGTCTTGCTCTTATCTTCTCCCTGATTGCCGTAGCGATTACACCCACATGGGCACAGCAGGACGAGAATCGGGGCCTAGCATCGCGGATCGAACTCTATGGTGGGTACACCTACATTCGTTTCAACATCAACGCGAGCGCCAGCGCGTTGCAGCCGCCTTCCGAAACGTTCAATGCCAATGGCGGTGGCGGGCAACTCGTGTACAACGTAAGCAACTGGCTGGACGTTCTGGGAGACGTCAGCGGGTATTGGGCGACCAACGCGACCAACGCGGGAGCGGCGATGCCGTATTTGTTTGGGCCACGGGCATGTTTGCGGCGCGGGAACATTACGCCGTTTGCTCAGGTGTTGGCGGGCGGGATTCTTACAAGCTCAGGCATTCAGACTAGTGGGTGGCAAAGCCATTTCGCCATGGCCGTAGGCGGAGGTGTGGACGTTCACGTATCACGGCACATATCGATTCGGCCCGTGGAGATGGAATATTTCCTTACAAAAATTCCGGATGGGTTGAATAATCGGCAGAATAATTTTCGCGCTGGCGCAGGGATTGTGTTGCGATTTAGGTGAAGGGGGGCGGTCCTTTAGAATTGTTGTCTCAGCGCCCGATAAGTCTTAGTGCAAGTCGGGTAATCGGGGCAGGGGAATGTCGGACTTCGGCCAACCCGGATAAATTAAAACAATGGAATTGCACCAGCTACTGTCTGCAAATTGCACAATTGTATTTATCGTTGAGTACCAGTAACCGTCGCGGCCACAGGCTATGGCGTGTGTGGCCGCTGGAAGCACAACGACTGGCAAGTATAGGGCGCGGTTCAGATCGGGGTCGCGCTCTCGTTTATTTACCAATTTGGCGAAGGTTACAGCCACGGTTCGTTGACTTGCCTTCCGCCGCAACGCTAACATGCTCGTCAAATGATGGAGTCCCAGTCGCTAATCGGCCAGACCATCTCCCACTACCGCATCCTGGAGAAGCTCGGTGGCGGCGGAATGGGTGTGGTCTATAAGGCCGAGGACACCGAACTCGGCCGCTTTGTCGCTCTGAAGTTCCTTCCGGAAACGCTCGCTCACGACCTGCAAGCGCTCGAACGTTTCCGACGCGAAGCGAAGGCGGCTTCTGCTCTCAATCATCCGAACATCTGCACCATCTACGAAATCGGTAAGGATGGAGACCAGTCCTTCATCGCTATGGAATTTCTGGAAGGCAGGACTCTGAAACATATCATCGCTAGTCGGCCGATGGAACTAGAAGCGTTGCTCGATGTGGCGATTAGCGTGGCCGACGGGCTGAACGCCGCACACTCGAAAGGAATCATCCACCGCGACATCAAGCCAGCGAACATCTTCGTTACTGGAGATGGCCATGCCAAGATTCTCGACTTCGGTCTTGCCAAGGTGAGCTTCGCCAAGGGTAGTCCTAGCAATGTGGAAACGCTGGCCACGCAAGATGTAGACCCAGATCATTTAACGAGTCCGGGCAGCACACTGGGCACTGTCGCGTATATGTCCCCGGAACAGGCGCGAGGCAAGGAACTGGACGTACGCACCGATTTATTTTCGTTTGGAGCAGTATTGTATGAGATGGCCACTGGGCAGTTGCCATTTCGAGGCGATACTTCAGCAACAATTTTCGATGCCATTCTGAATCAAGCTCCTGTCGCTCCGGTGCGGGTGAACCCTACTGTGCCAGCGGAGTTAGAGCGAATAATCAACAAGGGTCTGGAGAAGGACCGGGACATGCGTTACCAGGTCGCGTCCGAGATGCGCTCCGACCTGAAGCGCCTGAAGCGGGAAACGGACTCGGGGCGCATTTCGTCGTTAGAGGACGTCAATACGGAGACTCGGACGCAGTCGATCGAAGCGACCCCGCCGTCAGCAGGCGTTCGATCAAAGCAATATGCTGCCTTGGCCATTTGCCTCTCACTTCTACTCGTGGCCTTTGCGGTGTATCACTTCTGGTCTCGCTCGTCCTCGTCGCAACTCCGTGTTAGCGACACAAAGCAGTTGACGAACGATGGGCACACCAAATACCCACCGCTTTACAGCGATGGAGCGAGACTTTATTTTCGAGAGGGCAAGCCCGGAAATTTCCTCATGTTTCAAGTCTCATCGGCAGGCGGGGACACGTTGCAAGTACCTTCTTCCTTCACGAGTATGCTGGATATTTCACCGGATGGGTCTGAGTCCTTAGCAGGCAATCTCACAGACCTGCAAACCGATGTTCCGATCTGGGTCGTGCCACTTCCCACTGGGTCTCCACATAGATTCGGCAACATCATCGCCCACGCAGCAACGTGGTCGCCAGATGGACGGACTGTCGCCTATGCCAACGCTCGTGAATTGAACTTGTCTGCCGACAATGGAACCGATGTTCGCAAAGTTATAGCTGTCGAGGGCTGGCCATCGGTTATTCGCTGGGCACCTAACGGAAAAGGCCTGCGGTTCACGCAGCGAGACGCGACTTCCGTCTCCATTTGGGAGGTTTCGCTTGACGGTAGCAACCTACATGCTTTGCTGCCCGGTTGGAGTAGCCAGCCCGTTGAGTGTTGCGGCAGTTGGACGGCTGATGGCAAGTATTATGTTTCCCAATCGCGCCACGGGGGACGACAGGACATCTGGGCTATTCAAGAAAAAGGAGGTCTCTTCGACATCGTTCACCATGAGCCGTTTCGGCTCACAACAGGCCCGATGGATTATTCCGGTCTTTTGCCCGGTCGAGATGCAGCAAAGGTATTCGTGTTTGGGTACACGAATACTGGGGAGGTACAGAAGTACGATGCCAAATCCAATCAGTTCGTGCCTTACTTGCCGGGAATCGCTGCTGAGGGTTTAAGCTTCTCGCGAAACGGGGACAGAGTCGCGTATGTAACTGTGCCGGACGGCAAATTGTGGCAAAGCAAAATAAACGCCAGTGACAAAGTGCAACTCACACTCGCTCCGATGCGAACAGCGATGCCTCGATGGTCACCAGATGGTAAGAGGATTGCATTTATGGGAAGGCTACCGGGAAAACCTTGGAAGATATACGTTGTTTCTGCCGATGGGGCGAGTCTCCAGCAGTTGACTTCCGGCGCGACCAATGACGCCGATCCGAATTGGTCGCCAGATGGCAATCTGATCGTTTTCGGAGGACAGCCAGACGTAGGCAATCAGCAATCAAAAAGTCTTCAGATCATGAATCTTACGAGTGGTCAGGTCTCCACTGTTCCGCATTCTGAAAACATTTGGTCTCCACGGTGGTCACCCAACGGACGCTATATTGCCGGACAAACAGCCGACGCAGCCAAGCTCGTTCTCTATGATACCGAGACGCAGAAATGGCACAACCTTGCCGAGCTAAATGCTGGGTATTTCAGTTGGTCTCACGACGGTAAATACATCTATCTAACGACCGTTGCAACGGAGTCGGTGTTCGCTCGCATAAGGGTGCCGGATGGGCGCGGAATCGAAACCCTAGTAAGTCTGAGGGATGTTCGACTTTTTATCGGAACCTTCGGTGCGTGGACGGGGATTGCCCCGGATGATTCGCTTTTGGTTTTAAAGGACACCAGCACTGACGAAATCTATGCTCTCCAATTGCAAGCCCCCTGAAGCAAGCCAAGGCTGAGTACGCGAAGCTGCAGTAGTTCGTGATACTGGGATTCCGAAGCGCGGAGCGTGGAGTCCGGCTAACTGGGCGCGGCTCATCCGCCTTGCTGTATCCTACCTGGTAGGGAATTTTCCGGAACCCGCCCCTCCGAATTCTAAAGCCGCCTTCCATTTGCAACTACGACACTTAGCCTCCGACAAAAGCATCCAGCTGTGTTTAAATCCCTGGCGTAGGAGTCTCAATGAGCATCGCAACCAACATTCTTAACCTGCGGCGGGACAGATCGAGCAGTGTAGAAACCCTGCTTGCGCTGATCGATTGGGAGCACCAGGCGTGGACACGGAATCACAAAATGTCACGGCATTACGCGGTCGAGCAGGCTGCTGACGTTGTCTTGATGAACGTCGCCGCACACGCGGCTGAAGCAGATAAATACCTCACGGCTCCAGACAGCGCGGGTCCCGAGACACGCGCTTTCGTCCGAACGCGTAAGGGTCGTCGTTCCGGACCAGGATGGTTGCATCAGCGAAGGTTGGTCGCGTGAGTGAACTGCGAAGCCTAGTATGCGCAGCGTTCATCATCGGCGCGTTTTCCTTTGCGCACGGACAAACCGCGCCCAAGGGTAAGTTTCTACCCATCGTGTTCGATGATTGGTGGAACGTTGATTACGTGAAGAACGGTTGTGAGCTTTCGTCCCGAAACGGGAGGCCCTGCCCGACAGACAGAACACCGAAAGACATCGTCAGAGAATTTGAGAATGAATTGGAAGTGGCTTTCGCTTCCGAAAGTTCTTGTCACGAATTAACGCTGACTCATTTCACTCCCGAAATGGCACAGGCAGCGGTAAAGAATCCGAATGCACCAGCGACAGGCGCAGCGGCAAAAATGGCTGCCGCGCCTCTGCACCATGGAGCTTTTTGCAAGCTATTGCCTCACAGAGCCCGGCTCGGGATCGGATGCTGCAGCGCTCAGCACCCGCGCGGTCCGCGATG
>Ga0126381_100000833_pt1 | contig 33562 bp, 36 predicted proteins | sample PanSoiMetPlot_28_FD_96465 | JGI IMG/M metagenome (GOLD analysis project Ga0126381, IMG submission 96465) | Tropical forest soil microbial communities from Panama - MetaG Plot_28 | ecosystem: Environmental > Terrestrial > Soil > Tropical forest > Bulk soil | place: Panama | collected 2016-02-17 | reverse complement strand
CTGGGACCCGCTCGCTCGCGTGTTCGATGCTTGGGGTTTCGACCGCTGCCTGTGGGGCACAGACTGGACACGAGCGTTCGCAGTCGTCAACTACGAACAGGCCGTCGAGTCCATCCTAAAGACTTCCCGCTTGAGTGACAATGAGCGGGGAATGCTGATGGGCGGCGCCTGCGCCAAGACCTATGGCTGGTCGCCGAAGAAAGGTTAGGTTTTTCACCACCCACGCAGAAATTCGTGGCTTCCTCTTGTACGCTCGACCAGCATCATTGCGGGACGGGCGTGGGCAATCGCCGGATAACGGTATCGATCTGATAAGAGGTGTGCCGCTCGAAGAGAGCGGCCTCTATCACGGGCTGAACCCGAGGATGGGTTGGCCACTCGCCGTTTCAGCTGGATCGATGAAAAGAGCTCGCGCACCATGGTGCAGGGATCTTAGAAAACTTGTGCGTTGTGAGACGATTCGCCTGGATGAGCGCTTTCGCCACTAGTGACTATAGGCGCCCGTATCCGGTAGCCAACCGGAAGCAGAAGAATGTGAAACCGATCCTCAATGTAGCCCCAGATACCTTTGGGTAGGAACAACGAGAATATCAGGGCAACCAAGCCTAGTGCAATGAGGTACCATACACCCGTCCCCCCCAACCATCTTTCGATCAAGAAGAAAATAACGGCACCAAGGACTGGTCCTTCGAAACGCCCAATACCACCGACCAGCACCATGAATATCATGTAAGCGCTCCATTGGATGCCGAAGAAGCTGCGTGGTTGGAAAGTCGTAAACGTCGCCAACCATAGGCCGCCGGCGAGCGCGCAACCGGCAGCCGCTATGACGAAGAGAATTCGCTTCGTGGCGGCCACCCGCACACCGACCGACGCAGCAGCTTCTTCACTATCTCGAATCGCCTGAATTGAGGATCCGAGCTGGCTACGAAGCAGAATAAATGTCACGCCCAGCGAAAGCCCCATGGACCCTAACGAAATCCAATAGGTGAGTTCACGTCGTTCGATGGGATCAAGTGCGGAGAGCGCGATCAACGACCGACCGGTGTCTCCCTGGATAATCGGGTCGAGATTGACTAGCAGGCGGACGCACTCGGCAATCACCCACATGCCGATCGCGAACTCGCCAGCACGCAGACGCAGAACTATCCCAGAGATGACCAGTGCCGACAGTCCCGCCAGCAACGCGGAAATTACGAGCGCAACATACGGCTCGATGCCCCACTCTGAAAACCTGATCGTGAGATATGCGCCGAGTCCGAAGAAAGCCTGCTGCCCTGCCGAAATCATCCCGCCGTAGCCGGCAAGCGCGTTCCACATCACAGCGAGAACAACATATATGAATAGGATGGTCAACTTGTCCACAGCTGCTTCCGACACGAACATAGGAGTCACAGCGAACAATACGAACAGGACAACGACCATGATCGCAACGCTGACTGAAAGATTATTCCATCGCTCGACTGAGATTTGAGAATTGTCGCTCACCGAAGCCTATCCGAGTTTCGCTCTTCGGAAAAAAAGAAAATGCGGCCCCGAAACGTACAACCGACCCATGAGGACCAAGAGGAACGCTCCATGGCCGGCCAACAAGAAACCCTGCGGATGAAGGTGAGCACCCAACGTTTGGGCGATGCCTAGAACGATTCCGCCCGCCAGCGTCCCCCACAAGGAACCGGCTCCGCCGATCACAGCCGCCTCAAATGCGAATATGAGCTGCATAGATCCCGCATAGGGGTCGAAGCTCGTGCGCAAGCCGAGAAAGAGGCCGGCTAAGCCGACGGTTACGAGGGCAATCGCTGCTGCGATCGCATTGACAGACCGCGAATTGACTCCGACGAGCTCTACCGTCTCCGGATCCTCCGCCGTAGCGCGAATGGCGCGCCCAAGATGAGTATAGATGAGAAATAGTTGGAGGCCGCCTAACAACAGAACAGCGACAACAAAGGTCAATATAGCCAACTTTCCGATGCGGACCCCCGCCCCGAGATCAACACTGTCGTACGAGAGCGAACCAACGTAAGGCGCCAGCGAGCGCGTGTCAGCTCCAAACTGTTCGAACAGCGTATTTTCCAAGACAATGGCCAATCCGAACGTACTAAGGATCGGAACGAGTTCGCCGGATCGAGCACTGCGCTCCAATATGGCGCGTTGTAGAAGCCATCCGAGGCCACCCATTGCGGGGAGAACAACAATTAGCGCTAGAAATGGATCGTATTCCAGTTTGTCCGCGATCGCCCAAAGTGCGAATGCCGCCAAGATGGTCAAGACTCCATGGGCTAGGTTAATTATTTTCATTACACCGAACATGAAAGAGAGCCCGCAGGCGACTATCGCGTAGTACCCACCAAGAAGCCCGCCTTGCACGATGCTCGTAAGAAAACTCATGGCGCCGGCTCCGAGCGTGAGTGCTTCTGATGTCCGAAATAAGCGTTGGTGATCCGCGCTCGCGTCATCTCTTGAGAACCGCCCTCCAAGACAATCCGTCCTTCCAACATACATATGACCCTGCTGGCGACCTTGACCGCGCGATTGAGATCTTGCTCGACGAGCAGAATAGTCGCGTCCGACGCGATGAAGGACTCTAGAGATTTGTACACGAGTTCGACAACCAAGGGTGACAAGCCCAAGGAGACTTCGTCGAGCAACAGGATGCGCGGATTGGTCATGAGTGCGCGTCCGATCGCGGTTGCCTGTTGCTCCCCTCCCGACAAAGTGCTGCACCGCGCCTTGCGGCGCGCCTTAAGCATAGGAAACGTTTCCATAACGCGATCGACCGTCCAGTCGCCTTTTCGTCCGCTCGCGCAGGATATGCGTAGATTTTCCTCAACCGTTAAGCCGGCAAAGAGACGGCGTCCTTCGGGCACTAGCGCTATACCCATGGCGACGCGATCGTACGCCGGTGTTTGAGTAACATCTGATCCGTCGAAGCTGATTTGACCTCCTGATGGCCGATGCACTCCCGCTATTGCGCGAAGAAGCGTCGTTTTGCCAGCGCCATTCGCCCCGATCAGAGCGACGGTCTCCCCTTCATCGACCTCAAAGCTCACCCCGCACACGGCCTGCAGCAGCCCGTGTCGAATATCCAATGCCTGGACCGAAAGCAAACTCACGCGGCGCTTCCTCCCAAATAAGCGTCGATCACCATACGGTCCGACATCACTGAGCGTGGATCGCCATCGGCAATTATCGTTCCAGCGTCCATACAAACAAGCCGTTGAGCGACTTGAAGCAACACATGGACGATGTGCTCAATCCACACAATCGCGATTCGCTGATGAAGGATATGAATTGTCTCAACGAGCTCCGATGCCTCGGCGTCAGTCAGGCCTCCACCGATCTCATCTAGTAATAAGACAACCGGATCAGTAGTTAGAGCGCGGGCGAGCTCCAACCGTTTTCGGTCAAGAAGTCCAAGAGTCTCCGCTTGACGATTGGCGACTCGCAACATGCCGCAGAGCTTGAGCGAATGGATGCACCGATCATAGGCTTCTTTGCGTTGAAATTCGCCGCCGTTGGTAGCTGCAACGAAGAGATTCTCGAAAACAGTCATCCCGCCGAATGGCTGCGGGATCTGGTGTGACCTCGCGATCCCCTTGCGGCAGCGCTCCTCTATTGGAAGATCAGTAACATCTTGACCTCGAAAAAACACCGTCCCGGAGGTTGGCCCGTAAGCCCCAGCCAACACGTTGAGCAGTGTTGTCTTACCCGCGCCGTTGGGGCCGACGATGCCAACCGCCTCGCGCTCCCCTACAACGAAATTTACCTGATTCAACACGACGAGCGCGCCGAATCGTTTGTTGATTGATTTCACCGATAGAACGGGTATTGACGATTCTACAATCACGATTCCGACCCCCAAAAACCTCCGATGAAACAACTCGAACTCCAACACAATGGCGTCCGCACACGAGCCGATCCTAAAGCAACAAGAACGTAACAAGCCTGATCACTTTCTCTTCCCCAATCAAAACGCACCTATGAAATTGGGATTACCGGCAGAAGCAAGTGCGAAGGCCGCAACGCGTCGTGAAAGATGCGATGTAGGACCGGCTTGCTGCTACATAGATGATAAGGAATGTACTCGACATTCGTCGCGCCGAGGACCCCCGTTGAGAGGTCTAGGGAGGAAATCTCAATGCAAATTCGATGGTCTCGCCGAAAGAGATTGGCGGTCGAGAGAATCTCGATGTTGTATTCGTTGATTTCGCCGGGGACCACGGGCCTTTGCGCCTCACGGGTGAGAGGATGCCATGGCTTCCAGGGCTTCGACCGCTCGGGATCGAGAGCGTGATGCGACGCCTTTAGCCATCCTCTCGTCAATTCGCGAGAAGGCAAGTCTGCACGGATTTCACGCTCCCCTTCCCTGGCGGTGCGAACGGAAACGTCTGGGCCTACATCTTTCAAGCTGACGATCCAGTTGGTGTCGTCATGATCGATGGAGGCGAAGAGATTGAGCACGCTCGGCCCGGCGATCAGCAGATCGTGCGGAAGCGGATCGGAGAGGTAACGTAGCTTTTCGATCCGATTTGTCTGGGTGGGTGGCATTTGCACGAAGAGGTCTGGCGGCACATACTCATCGAGGCTGCCCATTTTGAATGGTTCGGCCGTCAGGCGTTCCCAACTGTTGAGGTAGAGCTTCGTCCACCGTGCTTCGGGCAGCGGCCAATCATCACCGGTCCTCCACTCGTTTGCCCCCATCACAAAGTAACGCACGGGTGGTTCGCTCATGATGCCTGTGTCGACATCACGCAGCCAATGATCATACCACCTCAGCATATCTGCCCGAAGCGCGCGCAAGGGCCGGTCCAGGTGCGCAGGACCGTTCAGCGTCAACTTCTTAGGTCCGCTGATCTTCTGGAAATACGTCTGTGCGCCGGAAAGGTGAGTCTTATACGTGTAGCCGTACCACGCAGCCCCGGTATGGGTCGGCACATTGATCTTCGCAAAATCGATTTCCGCCTGCCGGACGGTCTCCTCGCGGTCATAGGGGTCGATGAGCGTATCAAAATAACGGGGGAAACTCTGACCTTTCTGCACGAGCACATTGTGGATGAATGGATACATTTTGTAGTCGGGATTCTGCACCGCAATGCGCCACAGCTCTTCCTTCTCTGGTGACAACGCCGCAGGCTTACCACGAGCGGTATGCGCGGTGCTTATATGATCGCCGACATATCGGAAAGTATGAATGACCCCCCCAGGATATTCCTCTCGGAAGCCGCCGAGGATGCCGTACGCGCCGCGTGGATCGTATGGAAAGATGGCCTTCAAATGGGGTGGCTGTTGCCGCGCGGCGTGATACTGCTCGGACGCGAATGCGCCGATACCGATCATCCCAATCCTGCCGTTGCACCACGGCTGTTTCGCTATCCATTCGATGAGATCGAAACTATCCCAATCCCGCGATCCACCATCATCGGACTTTAGATGACCGCGCGGTTGGCCAATTACATGGACATAACCGCGAGAGACGAAGTACTGCGTGTCGCCCGCCTCCATGTGACCGAGCCAGAGTGACGACCAAGATGGTTGAGGCGGGAACACTTGGGGATACTCATCGCCCTGCAGCTCTTTAGAATGAACGCCAAAAGCCAGCAGTGTGGGGAACTTGCCAGGAGCATCCGGCCGATAGACATCAATCGCCAAATTGACGTCATCTCGCATCGCTACGGGGATGTCCTTCTCGCGCAAGATTGCGGTAAATTCAGCTGGTCGATCATACTCAACGAGTGGCTGATTGCCGGACGGAAACATCTGCTGGGGCGACGTCATTTCCTTGGCCATTCCCTACTTGTTTCCTACCAGGACCGCCATCCGCAATGCTGGCGTCTTTCCGCTGTCGAGCCACCAGTGATTGGTTCCGCGCTGCACGACCGCATCAGGCGGCTTGAGTGGGATCGGGTCCCCTTCATCGAGCGGCCAAGAGATTTCGCCGGAGAGAAGCAGGATGCAGTCGACGGTTGGCGTGACGTGCATTAGCGGCTGACGTCTTGGCTCCCGCCGTGCTTCTGGCCATCGGATATGTCCGAAGAAATCATCGGTCTTAGCCTTGGCCTGCTCTGGCGTCACCGAGGGGTCTTCGGGAGGAATGGTGAATAGCCGGAACAGGGTTCCGCCAATATCAAGAAAGAATCTGAAATCGACGCGTCGCGTTTCGTGCATCCGCATTTTCCGCTCATCTTTTATCACCTGACGTCGGCGCCAAGTTGCCGATGGCGCCACTTGGAGCCACCGGCTCTGCCATTCCTCGATTCGCGGCCATGGTGTCGACGCGCTCAGGCATTGTAGGGAAGTAGCTTGCCCGTGATGGGAACATTGCGGTCATTCGAGTTTTCAACGATAACCTGCGCTGTTTTGTACTTACTTCCCGGAGCACCTTTCTGGTATTGTGTCCCGACGAGAGGAGTCGTGGCCACTACGTGCGGCATAGGCCCGGAATTGAAATCGATAACCCCAACGGTAGTTGTGGCCTTCAACATGCTAATCGTCTTTGCCAGGGCTGCCTTATCGAGGGGGTTGGCCGTAGCTTTGAGAGACTCGAAGCCGGCGTCGAAGACAGCCATGCTACTGCCGAGCTGTTTTGTAACCTGCTTACCTGACGATTTTTCGTATCCAGCCGCCATCTCCTCTGATGTCATGTTGATCACAGGAGATTTATAGGGGAACGCCCGGTTCCATGGCGCAGTAGCTGACAGGTTGTAGCCGAGGCTGCCTAACGCTTCTATCTCGAGTGGGGAACCACCAGCTTTCTCCACTTGGCAAAGCTTCGCGATCTTCGTAAGCCCTTGTTGAGCAGCTTGACGCCAGAAAGTCGCGAAATCTGGAGGCAGCACCAACGTATTAATGATGTTGCATTGCTCCTTGAGGAAAACGGAGATTTGCGCAGAATAGTCAGTGGTGCCATCTTCGAATGGGCCAGGGTCGACAACTGTGAAGCCGGCCTTTTCGAGAGCACCGGGAAGGAAGCCGCGCACTGCATTTCCGTCGGCATCGTTGGGGTACATCACGCCGACCTTTTTATTTGTCGAAACGAGCAACCACTCGGAGAGAAAGACCCCAGCGAACTGGGCACCGCCAAAGCTGAAGTGAAACGTCCACTTGAAGGGAGATGGCTGACCCGGCTTAGCGCCGCGACCGTAGTACCACGCCTCCCAGGGCATCACCGCCGACAGGCAAGGCACGCCTGCCGCCTCACATGCGTCGGCGACCGGATTCACCACCTCAGGGGTAGAGGTCACCAGCATGAAGTCCACTTTGTTTTCAGTTATGAGGCTCTTCGCCAACTGCCCAGCGCGCGCAGGATCAGATTGAGAGTCACGATCAAACAGTTCGATCCGGTAAGTTTTGTCCCCAATAGGCCATCCGGCCTTGAGAGCCTTTCGGCATTCGTCGATCAAATAGCCGTCGCCTTGGCCGAAGAAGCCAAGATTGCCAGTGCGCGGACTGATGAAACCAATCCGGATCACATTCTCGGAGTCCGCGGCCCATGCGCTGCTTCCTGAGATCAGCGGTGTGGCCGCAGTGGCGGCGGAAGCGGCAATGAAACGACGTCGTGACAGCCCGGTTTTCCGCTGCGTCAGTTTCTGAGTCGATTTCTCGGTGTTCCGCATGGCTTCCTCCTCCCAAGGAATCGGCCCAGCCCGAGGGCAAATATCGGCCCTTGCCGGCGCCCTCTATTTCGTTCTTTGAGACCTGAAGACCGATCGGCAAGCAGGCTCGCTCATAATTCGAACGATAGCCAAAAATGAATGATCGTCAATTACGAATTACGTTCTCTCGCGACCCGGAGTGGAGCCTTTTTTCAGGACCTCCGCCCTTTATGGCCTGGGCTATCCGGTTCAGTCGCCAGTTGCACCGCCCCCTGCCCTCTACGAAGGGCTGAGCCGAGCATTTGTCGTACGCTCGGCTGGTGGCCAGACGCACTTTGCCCCTTGCTGAGATTGGCGCGGCTACGACTGGGCGGCCGCAATCCTCGCGGGTGTGCAGCCACATTCATTGCAACTCTATCCCTAGAGGTGACAGCGACGGTGCTGAGTGAACGATTGGGTCAGGAAGCGAGCGCCGCCGCAGAATGCGGAATCGACAGGCTCTCACCGCTCGACGGAGGGTCATCGCCGGAGAAGGCATAGATGCAGCGACGATCGTCGAGATCGCCGAACCGGCGGACGTCGGAGCCGAGACGGTGTATAATTGGTTTTGGGTCCAACAACGAACGTTGAGATTTGTCATGGAACTGATGGATCGCTTGGCTCGGCGGATCGAAGTCGTCACCAATACGTTTACTGATCCGGCGCAGGTCTACGCCTTCGGCGTACGCAACGTCATGATGGCGGCGACGACCGATCAACGCTGGAGCTGGCCATTGAGACGTTATGAGTTTATTGCGGGCGCGATGTACACGGTGATGGGTCCCTATGCGATTCGTGACATTCGCAACGCTGTCGCGAAAGGTCGGTACCGCGTCGAGGATCCCGAATTGGCATGGCGCCAGGCGACGCACGCGATTGTCGGATTCAGCCTTGCTGTGCGCGACAAGGAATTACGTCCTGAAAAGATCGATGAGGCCGTCGTCAACTTGTTGGGTATGGTTGGCGTCGCTAGGGGCGAGGCTTGGGAAATTGCCAAAAGACCCCATCCGGCCTTACCCAGCGAGTAAGAGTTTCGTGATCACCCGGCTCTGCCGAGTCGACGAAACGCAATCCATTGGTTAGATCGAAAATTTTCTCGTCCAAGGCGTGGCTGAACGCGGCTCCACGCGCGTCACTGACGAGGTCGCGAGCCACAGACCATCGATGCCATTGCCGGCGTATAAGCGCCATCACAAACTCGACGGGCAGTGCATGGTGGCCTCGGTATACTTGCCGTCCCGTCTCCGTGTTCGACCCCTCGGGGAGGCGTGCGAGTGTGGCTGACCCGAAGATCACCCGGGCGGGATCGGCATTATAGACGAACGGCGCGACCCATCGCAGATCACGCGACCATTTCAGGTACTGCTGTCGGTTGGTAGGAACAGGCCAGACGAACCGTCTCCCTCCTTCTGCAGCACGAAATCGAAGTTCGCGGTGCAGAACGGGTTGGCCACGCCGAGACGCGCGGCCTCCCCAGGGTCGTCCTTCTCGATGAAGTCGATGATGAGCGATTCCTTCACACCGAACACCGCGTCGCTTTCCAGATAGATGTCGCCGCGCATGAAAACATGAGTCGTGACAGGAATATAGCCAGGAGCGTTGACGATGAAGTGTATATGCGCCGGACGATACGGGTGACGTCCCATGGCGAGCAGCATCTCGCCGACAGGCCCGTCAGTGGGCAGCGGGTAGTAGCGTGGGCGCGCACCGCGAAACCAGTAAGCGCCATTCTCCTTGGTGTAGAAGCGGCCGCGCAGATTAAACTTCGGTTGGATGGCCGGCTGCTGAACATCGTAGAAGCCATCCTCGTTGGTCATCCAGGTATCAATGAGCGCCCCCGCGATCGGATTGCCGTGGATGTCGATTACCTTCCCCGACATAAAAAGCGGCAGACCCTTACCGTCGAGATTGATGTTGGCGCCCATCTCGCGGATGGGCGCGTCGGCGACGTAAAACGGGCCGAGCACTGTGTTCTCGGTGGCGCCGCCATGCTTGCGGTGGTTGATGGCATCGACCAGCATCGAGACGCCGAGTGTATCGGAGAGCAGGATATACTCCTGGCGAGAGGCGTCGCACTTCTGGCCAGTGCGTGTCAGGAAATCGATCGCGTTGTCCCACTCTTCTTGCGTGAGCTCGGTGTCCTTGATCAAGGCGTGCAGGTGCCCGATGAGCGAAATCATGATCTCGCGAAAACGCTCACCCTTGGGATGGGTGATACGCGCAATCACCTGTTCCTCGGAATTCGCTTCGGTAAAATACCGAATGTTCGGTGTGCCGTTGTCTGTGGCCATTCACATATCCCGTTCCAATGCTGCTAAATCCGACCGCGAGCCCAGTTGGCCTCAACGCGGAACTTGGGGGTACCCTTTTCGGGATTGTTGGTGACGTTCTTGCCGCCCACTCCCGCGGACGGGCCGCGCACGCCGACGAGAAGCTCGTCACCATGCTCGTAACCGGACGCGAAGGGCCGGCACCGTGGAGCTACAGTTTCGGGCGCGCTTAACGCCCTTGCCGCGCGGACGGCAACGGCCGAGATGAGCGGCGCTCGAGTTCCTGCCACCTCTTCAACGCCCCAGCAAAATGAATGCTGCTCTAAAAATGAATGATAGTCAATATTGAACATCGGGCTGGCAGCGCAAGGACGCTTGGCTCACGGCCCCGGCGACTGCTTCCCATTTGTGGGATATATCGCGCCGAGGAACCTTCAAACCCGTCGAGCGGCATGTCTAGAGCCCCGGTCGCGCCGCTCGCTTTGGTCTGGACGGACGCGGTTTGGCACGTCTCCGAGTTCCGAGAGCTCGATAGGCGGCACCTTGTTGAGCAGCGTCGCCGTGGAACGCGAAATCCCCGATCGCAAGATCCTATTTTTTGAGATGAGCGTCGAAATCAACATCGGTAACAGCGATGTGTGCATGCGCATCTGCTCCGGCAACGAGTGCCATCTGGTGATCCCGGATGCGCAGTTCAGACTGGCGCAAGCGGCGTGATGAATTCGCTCGGTGTTGGACTGAACGATTTAATCGCTATCCGTGGGCCTCCATGCGCTCATGGCTGCAAACAAGGTCGCCGACGGCCGCTGGGTCTTGCGAGGATACTTACTCGCCCGGCAATTCGGGGCAGGGCCGGCGTGCAATTTCCCATGCTTCTTCGCGACTAACCCCGACCATGCCAAGCAGGTTGACAACTGCCTCGTCCATCTTTCCCGGCAAGACGTTCTTGTCGCACACCGCCAAACTGAAGCCCACGATCGCGTGCGTCGCTTGCCGCCAAGCCAATTCAGGATCCTCGACGCGATACCGTCCCGCCGCAACAGCATTTCGGATGTCTCTAATTGCGTAGGGTCCCATGACCCGATACATCGCACCGGCAATGACCTCCGAGCGACGCAACAGCCACCGCCACCGCTCATCAGTCGTGGCGGCTTTCATGACATTACGGATGCCGAAGGCGTAGACTTGGGCAGCGTCCGTGAAGCTGTTGGTTACAGCTTCGATACGCTGCGCCAAGCGATCCATGACCAGTTCCATGACGCACATCGCCAATTCGTCTTTGGACGCGAAATAGTTGTAAACCGTGCCCGCGCCGACGTCTGCACGTTCCGCAATTTCTGACATGGTCGCAGCATCAATCCCCTTTTTGGCCATGACCTCATAGCCGGCCTCGATGAGGGCCTGCCTGTTCCGTCGTTTGCGCCGCTCACTTCGCGTTTCGGTCCTCTGGGCTGCCGTAGTCATTCGGTTCGTTCGCCTTTAATTCCTTACTACCGTCCCGCGCCCGCAGTGCCCAACGGCGGGCACCCGGAAGGACCATGGCTGTTGTTCAAGCACATATTAGCATATTGCTTGACAGGTGAACATCAGTCAGATATGAACGATAGTCACATTGCTGGGGCTGACTTGGAAGTCGTTCTAGGGATAAGAAATGCTCGCGCAATCCTCCAAGGAACGGGAGACGAAACGGGAAGCGTTGCTCGCGCACGTCGAGCGTATTGCGCCCATACTGCAGGCCTCTGGCGGGAAGAGCGAGGAACTCGCGACGCTTGCTCCAGAGGCCGTATCTGCGCTGCGAGAAGCCGGCCTATTTCATCTTAAGTTGCCGGCGGTGATGGGGGGCGCGGAAGCGGATCCGGTCACCGAAATGATGGTGCTCGAAGCAATTGCATATCACGACTTTACCAGCGGCTGGTGCACCATGGTCGGCGCCACAGCGGTCGCGTCGCTGGGCGCCTTCTTGCCTGAAGCGGGTCTCGACCGAGTGTTTCGCGACGGCCGGATCCCGACCGCATCAATCTCCTTCTTTCCCGCCGGTCGTGCCGTGCGTCAAAACGGCGGCTACCGGTTGAGCGGACGCTGGCGCTTCAATAGCGGCATTAGCCACGCCGAATGGGTTGTTGGGGGAACTGTTGTTGAGGGAACTGAGGATGAAAATGCGGGTCGACCGCTGGTGATATTTGCGGTGATCCCGGCGACAGATGTGACGCTGTACGACAATTGGCGCGACGTCGTTGGGCTTAGAGGCACCGGAAGCGGCGACTGCTCGGTCGAGAACTATCAGCTACCCGAGCACTTTTCATTTGTTTGGGATTTGCTCGCGCCAAAACCACGACGCGGAGGACCAGCATATTTATTCCCGCCTTTTAGTTACGTGGCGAAGGAACACGGCAGCGTCGCCATCGGCGCAGCAAGGCGAGCACTAGATGAACTAATTAAAATCGCGACGACAACACGCGGCACATTTAGATCATCAAAGCTTGACGAGCGCCAAGTGGTGCATCGGCAAATTGCGGAAGCCGACTTAAAAATTCGAGCAGCGCGTGCGCTCATGCACGAGCGCTATGAACAGCTTTATGAGAAGGTTGGTACCGGTCAACTGCCGGATGGAGCCGACATCGCCGACGTGCGCGCAATTTGTCTCCACGCTACCGACGTGGCCATAAATGTCGCGACGATGGCGTATCACTTTGCCGGCAACACGGGATTGCACCACCCGCACGTTCTGGGCCGCTTGTTACGCGACTTGAATACCGCCGGTCTCCACCAGGTCATGAGCGACACTGCCTATGAGAATCATGGCAAATTCCGACTTGGTATCCCGGCCGACCCGCTAGCGTGACGCGGGAGTTTTCGGATTCCTCGCATGCTCAACGAAGAGCAAACAGAATCTGCAGAAATCTCGCTCGGCAGTGAAGCGTTTCGCGAGGCGATGAGAAGATTCGCGACGACGGTCAGCATTATATCATGTGCCGGCGACGGATGCCGGTATGGAATGAGCGCGACGGCAATAACCTCGCTATCGGTTGACCCGCCTTCCTTGCTTGTCTGCGTCAATAAATCGACGGCGACACACCGCGTCCTGAGCCGCGGGGGACGGTTCTGCGTGAATGTGCTGCGCAGCTATCATTCCGGCCTGTCTAAGGCGTTCAGTGGCAAGCTCAGAGGCGAAGATCGATTTCGCTTGGGCAATTGGCGTGAGACCGAGGATGGGTTGCCGTTTCTCAGCGACGCCCAGGCAAATCTATTCTGCGAGATCGCTCGCATAGTGGATTATGCGACGCATGCTATTTTTATCGCTTCGGTCTATTTCGTTAGAACCCAGGAGGACGTTGATCCGCTCCTTTATCAGGACGGGAAGTATGCGATCGCCCAATCTATTTCTCACGACTAGACGGAGCGAGAGTTGGACGGTCTTTCGGCGGCCGCCGTCTAAGAGCTGGCATTCCAAGAACCTTACCTCATGGGAGGAAATCATGTACCTGCGGAACGGGACCCAGACGACCGCTAACACCGGCGCCGCTCGAAGTCGCGGTATTACGCGCCGGAAACTGATCCAAGGAGGCGGAACCGCAGTCGCCGCAACTGCGCTCCTCTCAAGCTTTCCCGCCCCGTGGCTACGCGCAGCTCAGCCAGTGAAAATCGGTTACGTCAGCCCGCAAACGGGACCGCTCGCGCCGTTTGCCGAAGCCGACAATTTCATTGTTGGAGCAGCTCGCGAGCTTTTCAAGAAACAGAACCTGCCGATCGAGATCATCGTCAAAGACAGCCAAACGAATTCCAACCGCGCGGCCGAAGTCGCAGCCGACCTGATCCTCCGAGACAAAGTCTCTTTGATGGTCGTCGGAGCGGCACCTGAGACCGACAATCCGGTAGCCGATCAATGCGAACTCAATGAAGTCCCTTGTGTGTCTACCGTTTCACCCTGGCAACCATGGTTCTTTGCCCGTGGTGGAAAGCCAGACAAACCGTTTAAGTGGACCTATCATTACTTTTGGGGTCTTGAGGATGCGATTGGGATCATCCTCGACATGTGGTCGCAACCGCAGCTCCAAACCAATCACGTAGTGGGCGCAGCCTTTGCCAATGATCCAGATGGCAATGCCTGGGGAGACTCCGAGCACGGCCTACCCCCGGCATTAGCCAAGCATGGCTACAAGCTGGTCCACCCACCGCACTTCCAGACGCTCACCGACAATTTCTCGGCGCAAATAAGCGCGTTCAAGCAAGCCGGCGCAGAAATCATTACCGGTAACATGATACCACCCGACTTTACAACCTTTTGGACGCAGGCGCGTCAGCAAGGTCTACGCCCCAAAATTTGCACGATCACCAAGGCACTACTTTTCCCGTCATCTGTGGAATCTGTCGGACAGACTGCGAATAATTTGTCGACCGAAGTGTGGTGGTCGCCGACATTCCCGTTTAAATCCTCCCTTTCAGGCCAATCTGCTTCTCAGCTTGCGGAGGCCTATACGCGAACAACTGGAAAGCAGTGGACCCAGCCCATCGGATTCGTCCATTCTTTGTTCGAGGTTGCGGCCGATATCATAAAACGCAGTGCGGATGCGCAAGATCCAGCGGCCAATCTTGATGCGCTAATCAAGACCAATCTGCAGACGATCGTTGGTCCGATCGCCTGGGAGAAAGGGCCCGTAAAGAATGTCGCCAAAACGCCACTCGTGAGTGGCCAATGGCGCCTCGCCTCAGGCGGTCGGTTCAAATATGAACTTATCATCGTCGCCAACGGCTTGGCTCCCCAGATACCTTTGGGCGGAAAAATGGAGCTACTCGCGTAAAAACCTGTATTCGCACACCAAAGCAGGCTGCCCCGATGGCGCCATCGGGGGAGCTTCCATCTGACAGCATCGATGGCTCCTCTTCTTCGCGTCGAAGGTGTGTCTCGGAATTTTGGGGCCTTACAGGCCGTCGACGCTTTGTCGTTCGAGGTCGACGAAGGAGAGTCGCTTGGGATTCTCGGCCCCAATGGCGCTGGCAAGAGTACACTTTTCAACCTCATCAGCGGCGAAATCCGCCCATCTGCTGGTGCAATTCGATTACGTGGGCGCGAGCTTACCCACCTGCCGTCCTATGAACGCTGCCGACTTGGCATCGGCCGCACCTATCAAATTCCGCAGCCGTTCGGTCGCATGACGGTGTTTGAGAATGTGTTGGCGGCGGCAAGCTTTTCTTCCGGCAGCGGCGAGAGTGCGTGTTACGACCTCTGTATCGACGTGCTAGACCGGACGCTACTACTCGATAAATGCAACGTTGCGGCGGATACGTTGACGCTCTTAGAACGCAAACGTCTAGAGCTTGCTCGCGCGCTCGCAACCAAACCCGTCCTCCTCCTGCTCGATGAAATCGCCGGCGGCCTGACCGAGGGTGAGTGTCAGGAGCTAATTAAACTCATCAGCGTGGTGCGGAGAAGAGGCATATCAATCATGTGGATCGAGCACGTGGTTCACGTCCTGCTCGCTACTGTCGATCGACTGTTGGTGATAAATTTCGGCAAATATCTTGCTGAAGGTGAACCGCACGCCGTAATGGCCGATGCCGCGGTCCAGGAAGTCTATATGGGAATCGAAGCTGAATGAGCCTGCTGCAGACTGAGGAACTGGTAGCAGGGTATGGCGATTTCCAAGCCCTGTTTGGCGTCAGCTTGGCGATCGAACGAGGCGAAACCGTCGCTATTATCGGCGCCAATGGCGCGGGCAAGAGCACATTACTCCGGACGATTTGCGGTCTCCTACGCTCGCGCCGTCCAACGGACGTCCGATTTGACGGGATCCCAATCGGCTCGCTCGAGCCAGAGCAGATCGTCGCGCTTGGCATCGCCATGGTGCCTGAGGGACGTCGACCGTTCCCATCGCTCAATGTCGAGGACAACCTCCGTATGGGCGCCTATTGTCATCGCGCTGGCCCATGGACACTCGAGCGCGCCTACGCACTCTTTCCGAATCTGGCGGAGCGGCGCTTTGCAATGTCTCCGACTCTCTCGGGTGGTCAGCAACAGATGTTGGCGATCGGCCGGGCGCTGATGGCCAATCCCAAGCTTCTGCTCTGCGACGAACTCAGCCTCGGTCTCGCGCCGATTGTCATTCGCGACATCTACGCGGCAATGCCAGGTATTCGCGCCGAAGGAACCACGCTCCTGATTGTCGAGCAGGATATTCAAAGGGCGCTTCGCGTTGCCGATCGCGTATACTGCATGCAGAAAGGCAGAGTCACCTTGCAAGGGCGTCCACGCGAGCTCGGTCGCGACGAGATCAAGCTCGCATACTTCGGAGTATGATCAGGAATTGCCCGTGTACTGGATAAACACGATCATTCAGGGAGCGTTGGTCGGTGGCCTGTATGCGCTTTTCGCAACAGGTCTATCTTTGATGTTCGGCGTCATGCGCATCATCAATTTGGCGCATGGTGACTTCATTGTGCTATCTGCGTATTTAGCCATTGTGGTCATCGATGGTCTGGGCGTGAATCCACTAGTGGCGCTCGCCATTGTTGCTCCCGTTATGTTCGCCTTCGGTTATGTCTTGCAACGTGGCCTTTTAAACTTCACGTTAGGAGGCGACATCCTGCGCCCGCTACTGGTTACCTTCGGTCTCTCCGTAGTTATCCAAAACGCGCTGCTTGAATTGTTCAGCGCGGACAGTCGGCGGCTGCAGCTGCCCTTTCTAGAAATGACCAGCGTGCGGATAGGAGATCAGCTCGCCATTGGTCTAATGCCCGCGACTGTCTTCGTTGTCGCAGTGGTCGTCATTGGTGCGATCGAGATTCTGCTATACTGGACCGATTTGGGTCGCGCCTTTCGCGCAACCTCAGACGACATCGATACGGCTCGGCTGTGCGGCGTGAACAACCGGAACATCTATGCCATGGCGACCGCGATCGCTCTCACCGTCGTCTCGATCGCAGGCGTCCTGTTCGGCATCCGCACGATTTTCGATCCAACCATTGGCCCCGCCCGGCTGCTGTACGCCTTTGAAGTCGTCATCATTGGCGGCTTGGGAAGTCTATGGGGAACGCTCGCCGGTGGGATAATCCTAGGCATCGCCCAGGCAATCGGCGCAGCTTTCGATCCAAGCTGGGACACGCTGGCTGGGCACATCGTCTTCCTGCTCGTCCTCCTATTTCGGCCGCGTGGGCTCATTCCAAAGACCTTCGGTCTATGAACGGCGTTCCCTACCGTATCGAGCGCTCGACCCGCGCTGGTCGCGTCAGCTTTGTCGTTATGCTCCTCGCCGTCGTCGTATTGCTGTCTGTACCTGCCTGGGCCGGCCGCGCCGAGATGCGCCTTTTGATTGAGGTCAGTTATTACTTAGCTCTCGCGCAAGCTTGGAACCTACTAGCCGGATATGCGGGGCTTGTCTCGGTGGGGCAGCAAGCGTTTGTTGGCCTTGGCTGCTACGGTTTTATCGTCGCCACTGCATTTCTTCAGGTTCCACCACTCGTCGCCATACCGCTTACCGCCTTTATCGTTGGCTTGATTGCGATACCAGCTGCCTTCCTGGCCTTTCGTCTGCGTGGGGCGCATTTTGCCATTGGCACATGGGTACTCGCAGAGGTGTTGCGACTGATCTTCACTTTGATCAAGCCGTTCGGCGCGGGCACGGGAATGAGCCTGCCGATCGCGGTTGTGCGGGACATTGCCGAAAGTCGCGTGATCCGCGAATTCATCCTGTACTACGTCAGCATCGCCATCGGCGTCGGTACGGTGCTCTCGATCTTTTTGTGGCTGCGTTCGCGTCAAGGTTTGGCGCTGGCCGCGATCCGCGACTCCGAATCGGCGGCAGGAAGCATTGGTATTAATCAGCAGCGGACCAAGTTAACCGTGTATCTAATCGCGGCGCTGATCGCTGGACTAGTCGGCTCGCTCGTCGTTGTTGAGAAGTTGCGCATAACACCCGCCGCGGCTTTCAGCGTCACTGATTGGTCTGCGGACGTTATCTTTATCGTGATTATCGGCGGCATAGGTAGCGTCGAGGGACCAATTATCGGTACACTGATTTTCTTTGCGCTGCGCTTTTTGCTGGCCGACTACGGGGCGTGGTATCTCATTACAGTCGGAACCGTTGCGATCATAGTGATGCTCAAGGCGCCGCGAGGGCTTTGGGGCCTGATTGGCGATAGCTTCAACCTTCACCTTTTCCCAGTCCAGAGACACGTCCGCCTGGACCCAGAACGAGCCAACCGGTCAGGGCCATCGATTAGTCGGGGGGGCAAACTCCAGGGGTCTAGCGAGGAATGGGCGAAATGAAAATGGACAAGCTGTGTTGCGTTTGCATGCACGAACCCAGTTTTTGAATCTAGAACGCCGCTTTCGCGGGTAACAGCGCCAGTCACGCTCGATGGACTTTTCATAGACCGCTACCAAGACACTCATGTGGTCCCGAACGTCCGACCGACTTCAATTTGTCGACTGCCCGGCACGCGCAAGATAGCCGTAATTTCCCCGTTCGTCGGCGACTTGGGCGATTCGCTCCTTCCCTGGGCAGCGATTATCAATGCCGCCGCAAGCCGGCTTATCATTCTCAGAAGCGCAGGACCGGCTTGACGCATTCACCCGTCAACGAGTCTTCAATCGCTCGATTGATGTTTTCAAACGGATAGAAAGTGATGAGCTTCTCAAGCGGAAACCGGCCCAGAGCGTGAAGCTCGATCAGTTTCGGAAGAAATTCCTCCGGGTTCGCGTCCCCGAGAATGATTCCCCGGATCGTTCGCCCGCCATTCATCACATGTGAGGTGACGAAGGTTAGCTCGGAGTCTTCTGGCGCGCCGCCGACGAAGCCGCAGACGCCTCTCAAGGCCAAAATGTCAATCGCCTGGCGCAACACGGGCATTTGAGCGGTGGTTTCGAGCGTATAATCGACTCCGCTCCCGGTGATCGCCTTGATGGTCTCCGGAACGGACTCCTTGCCAGCATTGATGGCGTGGGTGGCGCCGAGATCGAGGGCGAGCTTGAGACGCGCGTCGCGCAAATCAATCGCAATGATTTTGCCGGCGCCGACCAGTTTGGCGGCCATAATGCCGCTGAGCCCCACCGAGCCAACGCCAAATACGGCTATCGATTTGCCGACGGCTACCCGTAACGCATTGATCACAGCACCAGCGCCCGTGATAATCCCACAGCCCAGAGGGCCCAAGAGCTCAAGGGGTGCGTCATCAGCCACCTTGACGACATTACGGTCGTGGCACACTACATGGGTGCCAAATGAACCCTGGCCCATAAACGTGTGCACCTTCTGTCCGTCTCTAGAGAGAGGACTCGTGCCGTCGAGGCGTCCGCCGCCGAAATTGCGTGGGAAAAACTCATAGCAGTAGCACGGCAAGCTTACCTGACAGCTCGGGCATTTGCCGCAAGAGTCACCGCTCAGTATGACCCGATCGCCCACCTTCACTTTGGTAACGCTGCTACCAACCTTCTCCACGAGTCCGGCGCCCTCGTGGCCGAGAACGATTGGTTGTGGCATCGGAACAATCTTTTGGTCTCGCACCGCCATGTCGGTATGGCACACGCCCGTTGCGACCAACCGTACCCGCACTTCATCGTGCCGAGGATCTTCCAATTCTAACGTCTCGAACGTTAGTGGCGCGAATTTGGCTCGCGCGACGGCGGCCTTTATTTTCACAATCTTTCCTCCACCATGAAGATCCGGTATTGCGGAGCGAGTTCGTTTGGCGTCGGACCCACGAAAGCCGCCCCATGCGACACCATTGCCTAACAGACATCCAAGGCCGCCAGGAGCCGCGCCGCACAGCCGTGTCCTAAAGCGGAATAACAGTGCAGAATCTCGGTCTCGGTCACGCAGGATTCTGACAGTTTATCGCGCACGGCGTGGAGGGCGACCTTGATCGGATGCGACAGCGCCTCCTCAACGATCGGCCGCTTGCCGACGCCGTATGTGTCGCCCACGAAAACAGCCAAGCTCCGATCGGCGATCGTCCGAGCCATAATCACGGCGCCCTCACCGACACCAATCGAGTCCGGCGCCATCAGGACGATGGGGCGACCCGCCCCGACCTCGATCGCGTCGGGGACGCGTCGTGCGCGAGGACCGTTCCCTCCTTGAAAAGCTCCGCGTGTTTCAGTTGCAGTATAGGTGTTTCGCGTCGTCCGCCGCGACTCGGCCCGCACGCCGCGCCGGATATCCAAAGCTTGGACCGAAAGCAAACTCACTCGGCGTTTCCTCCCAAAATCGATCACCATACGATCTGACATCACTGAGTGCGGATCGCAGTCAGCGAGTATCGGTCCGGCATCCACACGGTTAAGCCACTGTCCGACTTGGAGCAGCACATGAACGATGTGCTCGATCCACACGATCGCGACCCGCTGGCGCAAGACATGAATCGTCTCGACTAGCTCTGACGCCTCGGCCTCGGTTTAACTTCCGGCGATCTCATCCAGTTCGGTCCGGCCCTCCCCGGGCGAACAGCAAATGTTGGTCACGCGAGGTCGGCAGGCGTCGCTACGTTCAGTTTTGAGGCGAGCGCCACGAGCCTGGACAACGTGCCCTGTGCCAGGGGGATGCCCGAGCGCAAGCGCTTTTCCATTTCGTCGAAGCCACGTTCGCCCGGCAAATAGACGCCGGAGGCGTCGGCCGCTAGCGGCAGCCTCTTGATGGCGGCGCAAGTTTCGGTGATGGCGCGGACGAAAGCTTCGCTTGGGCCGAACGCCGACGGATCGAGGGCCACCGCCATCCCGTTTCCGCCGGGATTGCCGCCTTGCGTCAACGCCACGGAGATCAAGGGATTGCCGGTCAGGGCGCTGGCGAGCACCTCGATCATGAGGGAAAGACCCGAACCCTTGGGACCCGCCATGGGCAGGACAGCCTTGGCTTTAGCGGGGTCTGTCGTCTCCCGACCGTCCTCATCGATACCCCAGCCCGGCGGGATCGGTTTCCCGGCATCCCGGGCGGCCATGATCTTGCCGAGCGCGACCGACGCGGTCGACATATCGAGGAGCAGCGGACGGTCCGGGTTGCTGGTGGGTGCAGCAATGGCGAGTGGATTGGTGGAGACGCCTTCTGCCTTCGATCCATGATAGATCATCAGCGGCTTGGAGGCAGTCATCACGATCGCTGCCTTCCCCTCGGCGGCCATCTGCTGAGCGTAGTAGCCAATAGCGCCCGCATGACTGATAGCGCGCACTGCGCACCAGCCGATGCCATGGATGCCCGCCAATTCAGCTGCCGTCCTTGCAGCGAAGTTCATCGCCACCGCGCCGGGGGCGCGATCGGCGTCGATCACCACGACCGCCCCTTTGCCTGCTACCTGCCGTGGAGCGGCGGAGGGGTTGATGACGCCGAGCTCCACCATTTCCACGTACCGTGGAATCCGCAGCACCCCGTGCGAATCGACGCCACGTAGATTGGCCCACACGAGGAGGTTGGCCGTTTGCGCGGCATGCTCAGCGCTAAAGCCGCCGGCGTGAAGGAGATCCGCAGCAAATCCCTGGAGTGCCGCAGCGCCGACTCTCGGCGTCTCGTTAGCAGCCTCACCCATGGATCAGGCCCCCAGCGGCGAGGGAAGAAACTTGTCCAACCATCCCTTGATGATCGTCTTGGTGCGGGGTGCATCCTCCGGCGCGAGCGGGAAATGCGACGTGCCGGTGATCAGCACCAGCTCTGCCGGCTGGCCAGCCCTCTCGAACATACGGATCGACTGTTCCGTGGGCGTGATGCTGTCGTTTGCGGTATGGAGGAACAGGATTGGACGTGGCGCGATGTTGCCGACCACATCATCTGCGCGGAAGTTGTACATGCTCCACGCGGTCTCGACCGGAATCTCCATGATCGCTTTCGGCGACAGGTTTTTGCGCAGATGCTGCGGGATCGGCACGGCATCGAAACGGGAGATCCACAGGCTCTGGCCCGTTTCTTCCTTGTGCTTTCGACCATTTTCGAGGATGCGCGAGAACCTGCCCCAGGCTTCTTGGGTTGGGTGCTGGCCACGGAACTTCCGCTCGCCATCACCCCAGCCACAGGATGAGATCACGCAGGCGAAGCGCTCGTCCACGCCGGCCGCATAGACGGCGACCGCCGCGCCGAAGCTATGGCCGATGACACCGACGCGCTTCGCATCTACCTCCTCGCGCTGAGCCAAAGTCGTGAGCGCGTTCTTGGCGTCGGCCACCTGGTCGAAGCAGCGCACCTGTGCCCGCTCGCCCTCGCTCTCGCCGCAGCAGCGGAAATCGAAGCGGAGCGCCACATAGCCCATCTCCTCAAGCATTCGCGCCTGAATTTCCGCGTGGGACTCGTCTTTGGATCCCACGAAGCCGTGTAGGACGATGAACCCCGGCAGGCGCTGCCCATGTTTTCGGCCCTCGGGGACGTGCAGAACGGCGGAAAGCTGCAAACCGTCGGAATAGAACGAAAGCTTTTCTTGCATGATATATTTCCTCGCAGCGCTGTGCCGCGGTCAGTCGATGGCCGTGAACGGAAAACGATGCTGACGCCATTCCAGCGGCGCCGGCGTGCCCCAGACGTTCATGCGTCGCACGTTGCCCGGGCGATCGAGCTGGCTAATGACTGGCGGCTCGAAGCCCTCGTCATCGGTGATCAGGGCCATAGAGCTGGAGCATTCGACCATGGCGCCGCTGGAATCCAGGTAGTAGGCGTAAGTATTGTCTCCCGGCCGGTGGCGTCCCGGCCCCCAGAGCAATTGCTTGTCGAAGCGGTCGAGCAGATCGCCGAGCTTCAGATAATCGCCGAACTCGTGGAGCTCAAAAGAATAGTGGTGCAACCCTGCCGTCTCGGCGCGCACGATGCCGACGATATGGTGCTGGCGGTTACCACCGTACATCCAACTCAGGCTGCCATCGACCATTCTCTCGGAGAGGCGCAGACCGCCGATAATCTCGAGCTGGCGCCGGGTGGCCGCCGGATCGGGTGAAAGCAGGTTGAGATGGTCCATCCGGTTCGGCCCGACGCCCTGCGTGGGATAGCGGCGACCATTGATGTCGTCGCGGATGGGCGTATGGATCTCGAAGCGCAGGCCTTCCGGCGTCGCGAACGTGACGCCCGCGGACATGCACCGTAGGCTGGGCGCGCGCGAAAGTATCTGGCAGCCCGCGCCCTCAACTCTGGCCTCTGCTTCGCGTACGGTGTCCGCTGTCAGCGCTTCCAAGCCGATGGTGTGCGCGGCGTTCTCATCTGCTCGCAGCAACACGAGCTCCGCGGCGCGTCCGTTGGAGCTGAGCCAAGTCTGCCGCTCATCCGAATAGGTCACCCGCAATCCGAGTATTTCGATCGCCTCCCGCACCACCGCCTCGGTCATGCAGGTGTTGATCTTCACGTGCCCGACCGCATGCACCAAGTGCCGCATCGTTGCCTCCCGATTCCGACGGGCTTGCTCATCTATCTACCGCATCAGGCGGCAGGCGGCAACAATTTTCGATGATATCTATTATTTTCGAAACTGTGCTTGCCTGCATGCGAGACAATGATAATGACCCGATAATAACCCGCTGCCTTCCACAAACAGCGCTCCCTTCATTGCGCCACGAGCGCATCCGCCCCCTCCTTCGGTGGTCATGCTTCCCAAGATGCCGGTCCGTGGCGCTCGAACGGGCTCGACCAAGGAATATGTTTTCGACAGTAAGATTCGTCGCCCGACCCATCTCGCATGTTCGCGAACGCCGTGTGACTGCAGCCAGCACCAGTGCTGATCAGAAGGCGGCCCTGAGAAGAAGGCCCATTGCGGATCCCAGACCAACCCCCCTTCGCATGGGGAGATTCCTTTCCTCATCGAGGCCCGGTCTCGGCGGACCGGCCAAAATGAGGATCCCTCTGAGGCCTCTCTCCCTTCTTCCCCCTTGCAGTCATTTGATTTTTTCGAAAAAAAGCACTATGCTTGCTGGCAGCTAGATGAGCACTCGCAGCAGGGGAGCCGCACCAGTGAGCCGCGGCCTCAAGACAGGCGGAGAAACGCTCGCGGCAGACGTACTGCAGCGCATGCGCACGGACATTATCAGCTGTGTGCTCAAGCCCGGCGCGAAGCTTCGCTTCGAAGCGCTGCGGGACATATACGCGGCAAGCTTCTCGACTCTGCGCGAGGCGCTGTCTCGCCTCGTGGCTGAGGGTCTGGTGATCGCTGAGGACCATCGCGGGTTTCTCGTCGCCCCCGTCTCCATCGCCGACCTCAATGACCTGACCGATGTCCGGATCCTTATCGAAAGGCAATGCCTCGAGCGTGCAATAGCGCACGGCGACGACAAGTGGGAAGCCGACATTATTGGCACCTTCCATCGAATGGATCGCCTGCAGAACCGGCTCGGGTCCAACTACTATCTGTCCGAAGAATGGACTAAACTGCACGGCGACTTTCATTTTTCACTCGTCACCGCGTGCCAGTCTCCGAATCTTCTGGAGATCCGCCAGAGGCTGTTTGAACGCGCACATCGGTACCGCCGCATGTCTTCGCAATTCCGGCCGCAGTGGCGCGCAAAGGATGTGGAGCACCGGATGATCATGGATGCCGTGATCCGCAGGGAGACGGCAAGCGCCCAGGACCTGATCGAGCGGCATATCCGCGAGACGACCCAAAACGTGCTCAAACACGCTAGCCATCTCTTTACCCCACCCGACCAAGACGACGGGCATCGGTCGAGCCGTCTGGCTGCGGAATAGCAGCAGCAACCTGCGATCCAGATTTCCTTGTCCCCTGTTGCACGCTAAGCCCCGACGTGGGACGGCGTTTGAGGGCTGGCCATCGACGGTCGAGCCATATTTGTTTTCGAGAATCGCTCGTCGCCGGAGCAAAGCCATTTCGCCTGCTATCTGACAGAACACGCGCCGGTGCTCATACTGCTTGGCCCGCCAAGCGAGCCGACTCTAATTACGAAAACATGTTGATTTTCGAAAATGCCATGGCATGATCCGTTACGCTGCTCGCCCCGCTGAGCCGCGAGCCTCAAGGGAGGAAACAATGGCCGTACCCGAAACCATGCGGGCCGCCAGGATGCACACGATAGGCGGCGAGCTGAAACTAGAGACCCTGCCGACGCCAAAACCGGGTGACATGGATGTGCTGGTGCGGGTCAGGGCGTGCGGAATCGTGCCGAACCTCGGCAACATTCTCGCGAAGTGGCCGACTTGGTTTCCTCAGATGCCCCAGCCGCCGCTGCCAGCGGTATTCGGCCTGGATCCGGCCGGTGAGATCGCCGCCGTGGGCCGGCAGGTTCACAATCTCAAGCCGGGCGATCGCGTCTACATCAATCCGGGCCGCTCATGTGGCACTTGTCGCCATTGCCGCGGAGGCGATTCCATTTCCTGCAAGCATTATGCGTTCCAGGGCTATTTCGGGTTCAGCGAGCACGCATTCCAGACATTTGCCGACTATCCCATCGGGGGGATGACCGAATACACGGTCGCCCCGGCATCGGCGATCGTGCAAATTCCTGACAACATGAGCTACGAGCAGGCGGCGCGCCTCGGCTATTTGGGCACAGTCTATTCTGCGCTGAAAAAGGTCAATGCCGGTCCCGGCGATACCATTCTGGTCAACGGCATCAGCGGCACCTTGGGAATTGCGGCCGCAATTTTCGCTCCGGCTCTCGGCGTCAGGAAAATCCTGGGCACCGGACGCGACCGCAAGCTTCTGCGAGACGTCAAGGCATTGGCGCCATCGCGCATCGAAGTGTTCTCGATTGAAGATGGCAGCGTCACCGAGTTTGCCAAGAAACACACCGACGGCGAGGGCGTGGACGCCTTCCTGGACTGTCTGGGGCCCGGCGCCCTCCACGGCACCTTCGAGCAAGGGCTCTACAGCCTGCGGCGCGGCGGCATCGCCGTGAATATTGGCGCGATCATGGGGCCGGTCCCGATCGATATTCACTACCTCTTGGACCGCAACCAGCGCCTCTACGGTTCCGTTTGGTTCACCACCGCCGAAGGCCAGCAAATGGCCGACCTGGTGGCCGCCGGAGCGGTGAATCTTTCCGTCTTGGAGACAGAGGGCCATCCGCTGACCGAAGTGAACGAGGCCCTTGCGCGCATTGCCCACAGGCGCGGCGGATTCTCGAACTTCGTGATCTATCCCTAATTGGCCACGAGCCGCCGCTGCCGCGGCTCCTCCATAACGACGAATCGAGGAGGAAAACATGAGTTTCAGGCGCGTTGTCACAGCCAAGAATGCCTCGGGAAAGTCGGTCGTCGTCAGTGACGGGGTCTCGCCGCGCGAAACGGCCCTGAAACATACACCCGGTTTCGTCTGTGCCCCCATTTGGATGATCGCAGGCACGCCGTCGCTGTCGTTGGAGGGCAACGATCCCATGGCGGTTCCGGGCGCGAGCCTATTGCCTGGTCCGGGTTGCTCCAGCTTCTTGGTCGTCACCTTTCCACCTGACAGCGTCATGATGTCGCCGGAGTTCGATCCGGCGCTTGCGGGCCCTGAGCACCTGGCGGCCGCGCCCGGCATTGCCGAGAGGTTCGAGTTGGACAATCCCGGCATGCACACCACGCCAACTGTGGATTACGCCGTTGTGGTGAGCGGTGAGATCTGGCTCGAGCTTGACGACGGTGCGCTTGTCCATCTCAAGCATAACGACCTAGTTGTTCAGCAGGGGGCGCGCCATGCCTGGCGCAACAGGGGCAACAGTCCTGCTACGCTTGCTTTCGTGCTAATCGGGGCAGGCACGAAATAAGAGCTGCTGTCCTGGGGTTGCTGGGGACAAACGTGACGGACTTTCAGTTTTGGCGTTGGTCACAGTAGCAACAGAGATCGAGTTCCGTCCGGCACGGAGCACAGCGAGTGTCGAGAACTGTCGATGTGGCGGTTATCGGTCTAGGGCCTGTTGGCGGCATACTTTCCGCCTTGCTGGGCCGTAGCGGCATTGACACTGTCGTCATCGATAAGGCGGATGATCTCTATCCGTTGCCGCGCGCGGCCGGTTTCGATCACGAGATCATGCGGATCCTTCAAAATCTCGGTCTCGCTGACGCCATACAGCCTTACACCGTGCCCTATCCTCCGACTGAGTATCGCGGCGTTGGCGGAGCAGTGATTGCCCGCTACGAATCTTTGCCGCCGCCTTATCCACAAGGCTGGGAGCCAAGTTTCATGTTCCAACAGCCGCCGTTCGAGCGAACGATCCGGCGGTTTTTGTTCGATCTGTCATCAGTGGATGTTCGGCTTTCCACGGCGCTAGAGGACTTCAAGGAACATGACAGTCATGTCGAGCTGACGATGGCGGCAGGCTCCGGCGGGCGCGAAACGCTGCGCGCGCGCTATGTCGTCGGGTGCGATGGGGGGGCAAGCCTCGTGCGCAGGCTGCTGGGGGTTGGATTGGAGTCGCTGGGTTTCGACGAGCCCTGGCTCGTAACCGACATCCTCGTCGACGAGGCGAAATTGGGCAAGCTCCCCGAAACCGTGGTGCAGTATTGCGATCCGAAGCGGCCGACGACGTACGTGATCGGCCCTGGCAATCATCGCCGCTGGGAGTTCATGCTGCTGCCTGGAGAGAGGCCGGAGGAGATGAACCGGGAAGACGCGATCCGCCGCCTCCTTGGCCGCTGGCTTGCTCCCGACGATGCCAAGATCTGGCGCGCGGCAACTTACACGTTCCACGCGCTCGTTGCCAAAGAATGGCGCCGCGGGCGGGTGTTCTTGGCCGGAGATGCCGCGCACATGACGCCCCCCTTCATGGCCCAGGGTATGTGCCAGGGAATCCGCGACGCCGCCAATCTGGCGTGGAAGGTCGCCCTGGTGCTCAGAGGCGCGGCAAGCGAGGCTCTGCTCGACACCTATCAGCGTGAGCGCCTCCCCCATGTAGCCGCAACAACCGAAACCGCGAAATCGCTAGGGCGAATCATCTGCGAGCTCGATCCGGCAAAAGCCGCCGAGAGGGATGCCCGCATGCTAGCCGAGAGGGGGAATCCGCCCGCCGTGCAGTATCGCCAGAATCTGATTCCAAGCCTTGCCAACGGAGCGCTCCTCTCCGAACAAGGAGCGCCAGTCGGCATGCGCTTTCCGCAGCCGAGGATTTCAACTTTGGCAGGCGAGCGCTTGCTGGATGACGTTGTCGGAAACAGCTTCCTCCTGATCGTTGCCTCCGCCACGGTCTTGCGCGACCTGCCCGACGCACTTCGCCGAACTGTCATGCGGCTTGGTGGTGCAATCCTTTCGCCAGAGAGGATTGGCTTGTCCCGCCCGCTGGGCAGCGGCGAATGGTCGATTGTGGAAACGCAGGACGTCCTCAGGGCGTGGTTTTCCGATCACGGACTGATGGCGGCCCTGGTTCGGCCCGATCACTATGTTTTTGCAGTGGCCCGACGTCGATCCGATTTGGAAACAATGAACGACCTACTCCAGCAGCGCGTCTTCCTTGTTCGATGAGATTGACCGCTGACCGATTGCTGTGGCGAAGTGGGCCGCGGGACTTATCACGAGCTCTCGACTGTTGTCATCTGCCCTGAGTTTTGGCATCGCGACTTCTTCGATCTCATCGGCCCGCCGAACTCTTGAGGACCAGCCACTTTCATCATTGTCAATTCCACCCTCTCCGCTGACCGCGTCCAAAAGAATCGCATCTCAATCTGGCGGACGTGTCAGCATCGCCGGTGGATCAGACGGTCGTTTTCGGCGGCTCAGACCGAGCCGGCGGTTTCGACAACGGTCGATGCAGCGGAACGATGCACCGTGTTCACGCACCCGTGTTGTATGGAATTACCTTGCTTCCAAGCGGAACATCGGGAAGCTCGGAGTTCTCGATCACCACCTGTTCCACCTTCCATTTGGACCCCGGCTTCGCTTTCTGATACTGCGTGCCGACGAATTTGGTGGTTGCTATCACGTGTGGCATGGGGCCGACGTTGAAATCGACGGGGCCAATCGTGGTGATCGTCTTCAAGGTACTTATCGTCTTGGCTAGAGCCGGTTTGTCCAACGGGTTGGTAGTAGCCTGCAGCGCGGCGAACCCAGCATCGAGCTCCGACATAGTGGCGCCCATTTGCTGATTAGCCTGCCTCCCAGACGCCTTCTCGTATCCATCAGTCAACTCTCTAGAGTTCATTCCAGTTACGGGAGACTTATAGGGAAACGCCGGGTTCCACGGAGAGCAGACACACAGGTTGTACCCGAGCTGGCCGAGCGCGGTGATCTCCGTCACCGAACCGCACGCCTTCGCCGGCTGGGCGATCTTCACGATCTTGGTGATACCTTGCTGGGCGGCCTGTCGCCAAAAGGTTGCGAAATCGGGCGGGAGCACCAACGCGTTGATGATTTCGCATTGCTCTTTCTTGAATACCTCGATCTGCGCCGAATAGTCGCTTGTGCCGTCTTCGAATGGACCTGGATCAACGACGATGAAGCCAGCCTTCTTGAATGCGTCGGGGAGAAAACCACGCACCGCGTTGCCATCGGCATCGTTCGGATACATGACGCCGACCTTCTTATTCGTCGGAATCAGCCCCCATTCGGCGACATATGTTCCGGCGAACTCAGCGCCACCGAAACTGAAGTGGAACGTCCACTTAAACGGAGACGGCTGACCCGGCTTCGCTCCACGCCCGTAGTACCAAGCCTCCCATGGCATGACCGTCGATAGGCAGGGCACGCCGGCGGCTTCGCAAGCGTCGGCAACTGGGTTGACCACCTCGGGGGTCGACGTCACCAACATGAAGTCGATCTTGTCGTCGGTGATCAAGCTTTTCGCCAACTGGCCCGCGCGTGCCGGATCGGATTGAGAATCCCGGTCGAGCAAGTCGATCTTGTAAGTCTTTCCCCCGACCTGCAAACCCTCCTTATGTGCTTTCCGGCAGAGATCGATTAGATAGCCGTCGCTCTCGCCGAAGAAGCCGAGATTGCCCGTACGCGGACTAACGAATCCGACTCGGATCACATTCTCAGAGTCGGCAGCCCACACACCCCGACTTGAATTGAGCGGCAATGCCGCACTGGCGACCGAAGCCGCGACGAACGCGCGCCGTGAAAGCCTGGCCCTCCCGTTCTGCAAGTCCGGGCTCTGCTTCTTGATATCCTGCATGATGGTTTCTCCTCCCATGCCTCCCCTCTTCGCGCATCGACCTCTGAGGGGTTCGTATTTCCAAAATCACCGGCCGGGCCGACTGGCGCGACCGGCCGGTCAGTCTCGAGCCAGGGACGGTTGACGCGGGGGAGCGATGCACATCCCCGGACAAAAATGAACGATAGCCAGAAATGAACTTGCGTCAATTACGAATTATATTCTATGCTGGCGAGCGCGCTCTAACCTATTGGAGCAAGGCTGCGCTGCTCACCGGCGAGGGAACAGGATTCGGAAAGTCGGTCGCCTTCGCTTTGTTGCGCGACCGCTATTTCCGTCGCCGTCGCCGGACGGCGCAACGACGTGCTCGACGCAGTCGCCGGGTCGACATGGGCAACACCGACGCGCGATGGTGCACCATGAAGACCAGCCTGCCTCAGGCCAACCGCACCCTGGCTTGATCGAAAGCGCTGGCCGACTACGGATCGCGGTACCTCATTGTGCTTGGAACGAACGCGATCGTTGTGATGTCGAGAGGAAATCTCGTTGGACGCCGCATATCCCAATGGGCTGACGCACCTAACCGAGATTTCTGCTCTCATCGAGCGACTACCGCAGAGACAAAGGCGCTGGGAGGAAAGAGAGATGAAGTTCGGGATCTTCGAGCATATGGACGACAGCGGACTTCCGCTCGGACAACATTTCGAAAATCGGTTGTTGCTCATCGAGGCGTATGATCGTTACGGCTTTTATGCTTATCATCTCGCTGAGCATCACGGCACTCCGCTAGGCTTGGCGCCATCACCTGGCGTCTTTCTTGCCGCGGTCGCGCAGCGGACAAAGCGACTTCGCTTCGGTCCACTAGCCTATTCACTTCCCCTGTATCATCCGATTCGTTTGATCGAAGAGATCTGCATGCTCGATCAGATGAGCGGCGGTCGGTTCGAGCTCGGCGTCGGCCGGGGTGTATCGCCGATCGAGGTTAGCTTTTTCGGTGTCAACCCGAACGATGGATCGCGTCAGTTTCCAGAGGCGTTGAGGTTGATCAAGCAGGGGCTGGCCTCTGACAAGCTCACGTTCAGCGGAGAGTTCTATAGATACAATAACGTCCCGATGGTGCTAAAGCCGATGCAGCGTCCGCATCCGCCGCTTTGGTACGGCGTATTGACACCGGATGCCGCCTATTGGGCGGCGTTCGAAAGCGCGCACATCGTAACTCTGTTGCCCCCCGCTCCAGCGCGCACGATCATCGACCGATACCGCCAGGAATGGAAAAACTTCGGAAAGGCTCATGACGAGTTGCCTTTGATGGGTCTCTCTCGACACGTTGTTCTCGCCGAAACGGAGTCGGTGGCGATCGGCCGGGCTGAACGGGCGTATCGCCTCTGGCTCAAACATATGGAGCTGCTCTGGGTGCAAAACGGAATGAAGTTACCGCTCGGGCTCCCCTCTGAAATCGGGCCGCTGCTTAAGGTTGGAGCAGCGTTCGCCGGAACAGCGGCCAATTTCAAGACCTTCATCGAGAATCAAGTAGAGGCGACCGGCGCAAACTACTTCGTGTGCGACGTTGCGTTCGGCGATCTGACTCCGGAAGAGTCAATGCGAACCATTGAGCTGATTGCGTGCGAAGTCATGCCATTCTTCTCGGAGAAGACGTCCGCAGCTAAAGCCTTGCCGAAAGCGCATTCGAATTGACCGCAACGGGGCGATGCTCGTTCATAATCACATGAGCATAAAAGATGGATTTGCCCCCCTATGGCTCCTCTGCAGCACCGCATGGTCGAGAGTGGACGCGATAGCGAACGCGTTCTGGCCGCAACCACGCGCTTTTCCGCTATGGCGATGTTTCATTCGCTTTTGAGCATCGGCCTTACTTCGACATTGTGTTAGAACGTTACTTCGCCATCCCAATCGCCATGGACGGCGTGACGCGATCTACGCGAAGCTTCTGGTAGTGGAGGAGACTGATGGGGAGCGCAAGCCAGTCATACGCGAGCGTCGACGGTTCGCCAACGCGGCCCTGACCGCATGGTTCGTTGCGCAGCGCGCCAGGAAAGGAGAGTCCCGGCGGTCAACCCGTTCGCCAAGATGGGGCTTAAGACGCGCTCGGTAGGCCGCGCGCCGAGGGAGACACCGACTGCGATGTGGTGGGAGGTTGATACGTTTCGGATGAAGGCTTTAGCGCTGAGCATCCATCCCTCGCGACGACAGCGCTGATCGCGTGGGCGTGAGGCCGCGCACTATCGCCCGAATAGAGCGCGGATTGTGCATCCAAAAACCGGCGAGGAAGCGTGGTGGCCGCAAACGGCTGACTGCTTGTCAGAATGACCCAACTCAATCGAGCTAAATTGTTGAAATCATTGGTGGGCGCACAAGGACTCCTTGAACCCGCTGATTAAGAGTCACCGGAAAACCGTGAAATATCAAGATTGATTCTGACAATTTGCTGCCCGGCCCCGCATTGAAACTTCAGCAGAATGGCGGCTGTGTCAGAATGCCGAGCGCCAGGTCAAAATTCACCGGTAGGCACCGGCATTGCCCTACTGGCTGGGGGACGATGGCCGGACGCGTCCGCTGCCATCGTCATGCCGCGACCGGCTTTGCCGGCGCAGAGATGACCTCTCCCAACTGGCGGCCCATCGGGAGGCCGCCGATGACGAGCCGTGCAGGCCCGGGGCCGGATACATGCCCGCCGACAGCGTTGCAAAGGCCAACGATATAAGGCCGCGCTCACCCCTCACCCCGGCCTGTTGCCTTGATACGGCTTTGCAAGCGACAGCGCCGCGTAACTCGAAAGTGCGCGTCTGCCGGACGCGAGCGACCTGAGTGTTTTTCACGGCTATCGGCCGTCAGCGGATTGTCAGCGGAACCGACGGACATTCCATATGGAAATTGCGCGCGTAGGCCCCGCCCGCGCTTGCCTCTCGGGGCGGCTCGCGCTGAAATGGGGAGTCGGAACCAGGCATCCTTGCTAAAGCGGACCCGTAGGCGGCTAGCGTCGGCCGGTCCGCGCCGCCGCCAACGAAAGGCGATCACATCGCCTGCGTCAGCCAGCACGAGTCCCGCGATCGCTGAGCTGTTCTAAGCTGGGGCTTCCATGTCAGACTTGGCGTTGTCTATTGTTCTGGGCATAGCGCTGGCCGCTGCGACCGGCTTTCGAGTATTTTTGCCGATGCTCATTGTCAGTGGCGCGGCCTATACTGGACATCTCCAGTTGGACAATAGCTTCGCTTGGCTCGGCACCTCATCTGCCCTGACAATGCTTGGTGTGGCGGCGCTCGCAGAAGTCTTAGCTTATTACGTTCCGGTTGTAGACAACCTGCTCGACGCTCTAGTTACACCCGCTGCGCTCATCGCCGGCACGCTCGTATCAGCAGCCGTCATGACCGATGTGCCGCCAATGGTGAAGTGGACGGCGGCCGTTATCGCCGGCGGCGGTGTCGCCGGACTCACACAAGGATTGACAGGAATTCTTAGGGCCCACTCGACCGTTTTGACGGGCGGTCTAGGGAACTCCATCATTGCGACCGCGGAGCTTGGCGGTGCAGTCCTGATATCCTTTCTGGCGCTGGTGGCGCCGGCTGCCGCAATCGCACTGGTCATGCTGTTCCTGTTAGTGGCGATACGTCTGGTTCGCCGGTTGTTTCGAGGAGCAAAATCGCCGGACAGCCGGACGTAGGTGATGAGGGCGG
>Ga0126381_100000832_pt1 | contig 33570 bp, 29 predicted proteins | sample PanSoiMetPlot_28_FD_96465 | JGI IMG/M metagenome (GOLD analysis project Ga0126381, IMG submission 96465) | Tropical forest soil microbial communities from Panama - MetaG Plot_28 | ecosystem: Environmental > Terrestrial > Soil > Tropical forest > Bulk soil | place: Panama | collected 2016-02-17 | reverse complement strand
GGGTGCTGCTACGACGTAACGCGTCCTTTTCGGCCGAGCCGGCCACCCGTGGGCCGGCCTCCTTAAGGGAAACGGATATGTTCCGGCACGCGATGCGAAGTCCTCGCACCATCATCTGACGCCTCGGGGCGGTTTCGCTCCGGCGCGCCAATTCACCCCAATTGGTCATTCCACCTCCGGCGTTCTCGGCGCGCGGAGCGGGATGTCGCCTCCCGTCTTCGGAGGATGGTGCGATGGTGCAGGCCCCTCTCTTTTCTCCCCGCCCGCAAGGGCGCGCTGCTCTTCCCTCGATCGATTCCGCGGTCGCCCGGCTACGTCCGAGTGACCCATTGCTGTGCCTTCGCCCAGCGGTGATCGCCGGCGCCGCACGACGGTTTGTCGATCTCTTTCCGGTCGATGTTCTTTATGCCGTCAAGTGCAACCCGGAGCCGCGCGTGCTCCGCGCGCTGTGGGCCGGCGGCGTTCGCCATTTCGATTGCGCCTCGCTCGCCGAGGTGGCGCTCGTCCGCAAGCTATTGCCCGCTGCGGGCGTCCACCTCATGCATCCGATCAAGGGGCGCTCCGCGATCCGCAACGCCTTCGACGTCTACGGCGTGACCGATTTCGCGCTCGACAGTGCCGACGAATTGGCGAAGATCCTGCAGGAGACGGTACCGGTCGGACTGGTCGGCGATCCTCCGATTTTGGGCCTGTTCGTGCGTCTCGCCCTGCCCAAGGGCAGCGCCGTCTACGATCTGTCCGGCAAGTTCGGCGCGCCGCTCGACGAGGCGATCGAGCTGCTGCGCGCGGCCCGCCCGCACGCCGCCCGTCTCGGCGTCGCCTTCCATGTCGGCTCGCAATGCCTCGAACCCGATGCCTATGCCCGGGCGCTAATGTTGGCCGGCGAAGCGATCGCGGGTTGCGGCGTCCCGGTCGAAATCGTCGATGTCGGCGGCGGGTTTCCGGTCAGCTATCCCGATATGGCCCCGCCCCCGCTCGCCGACTACATCGCGGCGATCGAGGCCGGCGCCGCGGCGCTGCCGGCTGGGGTACGGCTGTGGGCCGAGCCCGGCCGCGCGCTCGTCGCCGCCGGTGGGTCGGTCGTCGTGCAGGTGCAGCTGCGGCGCGGCGACACGCTGTTCGTCAATGACGGTGTCTACGGCAACCTCAGCGATGCCGGAGCCCTCGGCTTCCGCTTCCCGGCGCGCCGCATCCGCCTCGGCGAAGCCGAGGATGACCCGCCCGAGGCGCTCGCCGATTTCGCGCTGTTCGGGCCGACTTGCGACAGCGCCGACCGGATGCGCGGGCCGTTTCGGCTGCCCGACGATATGCGTGAGGGTGATTGGATCGAGCTCGGCCAGCTCGGCGCCTACGGCGCCTGCCTGCGCACCGGCTTCAACGGCTTCGGCCGAGCCGAGCTGATTGAGGTTGCCGACCCGCCGATCCTGGCGACCCCCGGATGCGAATAAAAGGTGCGATTTCCTCATACACACCAAGCCACGCGGGCCGGTTGCCCCCTCTCCCGCGATGCGCAAGGCATCGCAACGCGGGGGTTAGCCGGCAGGCTTGGTGAGTACGGTAGTCTTACCTCCTTCGCGCACCACATTCGAGGGCTTATTGCAGCGGGTTTGGCGGTTGCCGGCGGGCGCCGGCCTGGTAGCCGGCATTGTAGGAGGCAGCCTCGCCCCGCTTCACCTGATCGAAGATCAGACCGCCCGCGAGGCCCGCGGCCGCACCGATGCCGGCGCTGCCAGGGCGGCGCCGATGGCCAGCAACGTTGCGCACACGAGCAGGCGCCTCGATATCATACGAATCCCCCCTTTTCGCCCGATCGCCAGCGGTCGCTCAGCCGAATGCGCCGTGCTGCGTCAATGCCTTGCCCCGATCAGCAGTATCTCTCTCTGCGCGACTGCTGACCTGCTGCGCTAGGCTTGGCGACTGGGGGCGGTCAGCGCCCTTCGCGCACGACCGGATTGCGCAGAGTGCCGATGCCGGTGATCTCGATCTCGACCGTATCCCCGTGCTGCAAATTCTCCGGCGCGCCTTCGGTACCCATCCACACGACGTCGCCCGGGTAAAGCGTCAGGTATTGCGACATCCGGCTGATGAAGGTCGCGGGGCCGAAGATCATGCTGTTGGTTTTGAAGCGGAACCTTTCGCCGCCGTTAACGCGGATGATCGTCTGAGCCGCGTCGAGGTCGAAATCGGTCTCGATCCATGGCCCCATCGGCTTGAAGGTGTCGGTGTTTTTGGCGCGCCACAAGGTGCGGTCACCCGCCTGCCAGGTGCGCTCGCTCATATCATTGCCGATCGTCCAGCCGAGCACGCAGGACAGCGCCTCGCTCTCGGACAGATGCTTGGCCTTCTTGCCGATTACCGCGACGAGCTCGCCCTCATATTGCACGCGCTCGGTTGCATCCGATGGGATCAAAATAGACTCGCCATGGGCGATCAGCGCATTGTTGGCGCGATAGCCGATGTCGGCGGCGGTCGGCAAATTGGGTTCTTGGCCGCGCTTTCTCGCCGCCTCGATCACATGATCGGCATAATTGAGCCCGGCGCAATAGAAGGTGCGCGGCTCCACCGGCACCAATAGCTTGACCGCGGACAGCGGCCGCCGCGTCGCGGTCCTTTCATAGTCGGCAAACGGGTCGCCGCGCACTTCAGCGACCGTCTCGCCTTCGATGATCCCGTAAACCGGTTGCCCGTTAGATTCATAGCGTACCCAACGCATTTTCTCCCTCCTTCCCGATCGGTAGGGAAAACGGCTATGCGGCGGCGTGGATCGCGACTTCCTTGACCTCGCTGCCGACGAAGGGCTCGTATTCGCGGAAATTGTCTTCGAAGCGGTGGGTCAGGCCGCGCGCGGTCTCGTCATAGGCCTTCTTGTCGGACCATGTCCCGCGCGGGTCGAGCACCTCGCTCGGGACCTCGGGGCAGCTTTCCGGCACGAAGAGGCCGAAATTCGCTTCCTTGCGCACCGGCGCGGCGGCAAGCCGGCCGTCGAGCGCGGCGCGTAAGAGGGCGCGGGTATGGGCGATCGGCATGCGCCGGCCGACCCCGTAGGTGCCGCCCGACCAGCCGGTGTTGACGAGCCAGCACTGCGCGCCGTGCTCCCGAATCAAGGCCCCCAGCATCTTGGCGTAGACCGCGGGATGGCGCGGCATGAACGGGGCGCCGAAGCAGGTCGAGAACGTTGCCTCGGGGGCGTTGCTGAGCCCCTTTTCGGTGCCGGCGACGCGCGCCGTATAGCCCGACAGAAAATGATACATCGCCTGCTCGGCAGTCAGTTTGGCGATCGGCGGCATGACCCCGAAGGCGTCCGCCGTCAGCATCACGACGTTCTTCGGGTGCGGCGCGAGCCCCTTGGGATCGGCGTTCGGGATGAAGTCGATCGGGTAGCAGGCTCGCGTGTTCTCGGTCAAGCTCCCGTCGTCGACGTCGGGCATTCGGGTTTCGCGATCGAGCACGACATTTTCGAGCACCGTACCGAAGCGAGTGATGGTCGCATAAATCTCGGGCTCAGCCGTCGGCGACAGGTTGATCACCTTGGCGTAGCAGCCGCCCTCGAAATTGAAGACGCCATTGGGGCTCCAGCCGTGCTCGTCATCACCGATCAGGGTGCGGGAATTATCGGCCGAAAGCGTCGTCTTCCCGGTTCCCGACAGGCCAAAGAAAATCGAGCAGTCCCCCTTAGGGCCAACATTGGCCGAAGCGTGCATCGGCAAGACGCCGCGCGCCGGCAATACAAAATTGAGATACCCGAAAACCGATTTCTTGATCTCGCCCGCGTATTCGGTGCCGCCGATCAACACCAGCCGCTCGGCGAAATTGACCAAAATGAAGGTCTCCGAGTTGATCCTGTCATGCTCCGGGATCGCAAGAAATTTCGGGGCGTGCAGGATCGTGAAGGCCGGCTCGAACCCCGGGAGCTCGTCGGCCGGCGGCCGGATGAACATGTTGCGCGAAAAGAGGGAGTGCCAGGCGCTGTCAGTGACCACCCGCACTGGCAGCCGGTAGACCGGATCGGCACCGGCATAAAGATCCTGGACGAAGAGCTCGCGGCCTTGGAGGTAGGCGAGGATGCGTTGGTGGAGGCTGGCGAACTGCTCGGGAGAGACCGGCTGATTGATCCTGCCCCACGCCACCGCATCTTTGGTACCCAGCTCTTCGACGATATATTTGTCCCGCGGTGTACGGCCGGTAAAAAGCCCGGTTGATACCGAAAAGCTGCCCCCCAAGGCGAGTTCGCCCTCGCCTCGCCGGACGGCATGCTCGTAGAGCACCGGCACGGATTGGTTCCAGTGCACGGTGCCAAGATGGCGCACGCCTTGCCGGTCGAGTCCAAAGCGGCTCTTCTTTCCGGTCATCGGGTGGTCCTCTTCATTGACGCTTCCTCCTCTTGCGACCGGGCTCTTTCGGCACGCTTATGCCTAGCCTGGCCAGCGCCGTACCATAACACGGGCGACCATGTCAAAATTCCTCAACGAACACGTTAATGTCGCGCCTGTTTGGCGAGTTCGACGAGCGCGGTACGCGCCGCCGAGGGGGTCAGCACCGGTTTGGCGAAATCGAGCCGCGCGGTCTCGGTGCTGCACGCCAGATCGGCGCCCTCCGGATCGATGCCGGTCATCCGCCAACCGGCATCGGACCGGCCGAGCCGATGGCGGGCGTAATCCGCAATCGCGTACGAATGGTCCTCGTTCATGTGCCGCAGAATGTCTGACTCCGTCGCGGCGAGAGCAGCGGCATCCGCAGTCAACAGCAGATCGCCGGCATCGATCCAGTGAATCCGGCCGAAACCGGCGACGAGGTGCCCGCGCCCGACCGTGACCCGATAAAGGCGGAAATCGGCAAAACCGGAATAAGCCGCACTGGTCGGGTGATGGGCCATGAAGCGAGCGAGAAGCCGTGGGTCGTCGACGGCGCTGGCTTGCCCGATCACCGTCAGGCGCGGTCCGGTCAGCGGATCCGGGTAGCCCGCCGTGCCGTCAAACAACAGCGAGACCCGCGGATCGAATGCGATGTTCCGGCTATGCTGCGCCAGATCCGACAGCAGCAGAAGCGGGCTCGCATCGAGATCGACGTTAATCAGCACGAGGGATGCGTAGGGCGCCCCGCGTATGCTCGTGGCAAGGGTCGCGCGCCGTTCTCGACGCAGCAGCCCGCGGCCGATTCTCGCGGGATCGCCATCCGGCACCGGTTCGTTCATCTCCCAAACGAGCCGCGTCGGCTTCGCCGCGTCAAGCCGCACGCTTCCTTAACAGCATAGACGCGATGGTAAATCGGGGGATGAGAAGGCGCTCGCCCGGCTAAAATAGCAGGAGTGGGTTTGCCTTTGCCGGATTCGGTCATATTTTACAATACAGGGGAACGGCCCGCCTGAAGGACTTGGGGGATAAGGTGCCGAACACGATTGCTCTTGTCGACGACGATCGCAATATCTTGGCTTCTGTGTCGATGGCGCTGGAGGCCGAGGGTTTTGCCGTACGCTGCTATAGTGATGGCACCGAGGCGCTGAAGGGATTGACTGCTCAACAGGTCGACATTGCCGTGCTCGACATCAAGATGCCGCGCATGGACGGCATGGAGCTTCTCGGCCAGCTGCGGCGGCAGAGTCACATCCCAGTGATTTTCCTGACTTCGAAAGACGACGAGGTCGACGAATTGCTGGGCCTGCGCATGGGAGCCGACGACTACATCAGGAAGCCGTTTTCGCAGCGGCTCCTGATCGAGCGGATCCGGGCGCTGATCCGGCGCGGCGAATTGGCGCGCGAGCGGGAGGAAGCCCACGGCGAGCCCGTCATAGTGCGCGGGCTGCTGATCCTCGACCCGGCACGACATCTATGCACCTGGAAGGGTGAGCCGGTCGAGCTGACGGTAACCGAGTTTCTGATCCTCAAATCCCTCGCGCACCGTCCTGGGCACGTCAAAAACCGCGACCAGCTGATGGACGCGGCTTACGGCGAGCACATCTACGTCGATGATCGCACCATCGACAGCCACATCAAGCGTTTGCGCAAGAAGTTCAAGAACGTCGATACCGATTTTGCGCAGATCGAAACCCTCTATGGCGTTGGGTATCGATACCGCGACCGTTGAACCCGCCGTCGCGCCTGCGTCGTCCCTGGCCGCGGTCGCCGAGCATTCTTCCGTTCCCCGTGTGCCTTCGAGGCGCGGCCCGAGTTCCGAGCTGCGGCCGAGGACCGGACGGCGCTGGATGGTCTCGCCCCTCACGCGCCGCATCCTCGCGGTCAACGTGCTGGCGCTGGCGCTTCTTGCCGGCGGCTTTCTGTACCTCGGCAAATACCAGACGAGCCTGATCGGCCAGCAGATCGAGGCTCTGAGGACCCAGGGCGAGGTCTTTGCCGCTGCGCTGGGTGAAGGGGCCGTGCTCGACTCGGTCGACGAAGGCGAGATCCTGTTGCCCGATTTGGCCCGCCAAATGATGCGGCGACTGGTCGAGCCGACGCACACCCGGGCGCGGCTGTTTGACGTGCGCGGCGACATCATTGCCGACAGCCGTGTTCTGCGTGGGCCGGGCGACACGGTCCAGGTGCACGAGTTGCAGGCGCCGGAAAGGGAGGGAGTGATCCTGCGCTCCGCCGATCGGATCTATGACTGGATCATCAATCTTCTGCCGCGCCACGCCAGCTATCCGGTCTATCGCGAAAACGCCTCGCCGCGTGCGGAAGATTATCCCGAGGTGGCTCGGGCGTTGCGCGGGGAAACCGGGTCAGCGATCAGAAGCGACCCGCAGGCCGGCGGTCTGGTGTTCAGCGTTGCGATCCCGATCCAACGCTACAAGCAAGTGCTTGGGGCGGTCATGCTGTCGACGAGCAGCGGAGAAATCGAAGAGGAACTGAGGACCGTCCGCCTTGAGCTGTTGCGTATCTTTGGGGTGGCGCTACTCGTCACGGTGCTGCTGTCATTCTACCTCGCCGGCACGATTGCGCGCCCCATCCGGCGGCTCGCTGCGGCAGCAGAGCGCGCACGCGGTCGTCGAGCCCGCATCGAGATACCCGACTTTACTCGCCGCGGCGACGAGATCGGTGACCTCTCTCGGTCGTTGCGCGAGATGACCGACGCATTGTGGCAACGCATGAGCGCGATCGAGAGCTTCGCCGCCGATGTTGCACATGAGATCAAAAACCCGCTGAGCTCGTTGCGCAGCGCGGTGGAGACTGCTTCGCGCCTCGAAGATCCGGCAAACCAGCGTCGGCTGATGGCGATAATCCTCAATGACGTCCAGCGACTGGATCGCCTGATCACCGATATTTCGGATGCATCACGCCTTGACGCCGAGCTAGGGCGTCTCGAATTGGAGCCGGTCGACATCTCGGCGATGCTGAGCACGCTTGCCGAGGTCCATGAGGCGACCCGGGCGGGTAATTCGCCTCGTTTGGTGCTCGCGATTGGTAAGAACGACCGCGAACTCATCGTCCCCGGAATAGAAACCAGGCTCTCCCAGGTGTTTCGCAACATCATCGGAAATGCCGTATCGTTCAGCCCGCCGCTCGGCGAAATCCGGCTGACTGCCTGGCATGATGGCCGGGCTGTCGTGGTCGCCGTCGAAGACGAAGGGCCCGGCGTTCCCGACGAAAAGCTGACCGCGATCTTCGACCGCTTCTACACGGAACGGCCGCTTGGGGAGCAATTCGGGACGCATTCCGGGCTCGGCCTCTCGATTTCGAAACAGATCGTCGAGGCGCATCGCGGCACGATCTGGGCGGAGAACCGCAAGAATGCAGATGGCGCCACGATCGGCGCCCGCTTCTCCGTTCGACTGCCGGCGGCTGTGTGACGAGTATTTTCGCCAGCGACGCCACCTTGGTCTACGCCACGGCGATCGCAATCGACGGCCGCGCGGTCTTGCTTCGCGGGCCCTCCGGAGCGGGAAAGTCGGATCTCGCCTTGCGGCTCATCGACGAGGGGGCCGGGCTTGTTGCCGACGATCAGGTCGAGTTGCGCCGCGCAGGAGAGCGTGTTTTGGTCAGAGCCCCGCCCACGATTGCGGGGCTCATCGAAGTCCGCGGGATAGGAATTCTTCGCGTCGAGACGGTAACGGAGGCGACACTGGCGATGCTCGTCGATCTCTTGCCTTCGCCCGGGTTCGAGCGTCTCCCCGAAACCCGTTTCGAGGAGGTGCTCGGGCTAGCCGTTCCGACGATCAGGCTCCTGCCGTTCGAGGCGTCTGCAGCGGCAAAGTTGCGCCTCGCGCTGCGCGCGTTTTCAGCCGAGGCGGTGCCGACTATAATCCGGACATGACAACCAATAGTGGTCGCGCCATTCCGGGCCCCTGCCGGGAGCGCGGCTTCGAGCGGGATGCTCGGGGTTCCCTAAGTACCGAGGAATGGGTGGATCTACCCTCGTCGCGAGTGCCGCGACCGATCTATGGGCAACTGGCGTCGCCGCCGGTCTGCCCTGACCGTTCGCGAGTTCGAGGTGCTGTTGATCGATGGTGATGACGAGCGGCTGCAACCGCGCTATATCGAGTGCCGGCTCCACTCCCTTCGCCGGCGGACTGGCCCCTGACAGACAGTATCCGGCTCGAACGCCGAGTAGTATCTGCCTAGCCGACCCGCGCTGATCTTGTGATCGATACCGTCCAAATCGAGCGCCGCCGAATGGAAACCGCTGCTAACGGTCCATTTATAATCGCCAGCAATCTTTGCCTTTTCGTCATCTCTTTCGCGTACCGCCACGGCGTAGAGCGAGATGCCGATCCGATCTTCCGCGTGCGCTTTCTCGACCGCCCACCATATGTCCCGAATTTCTCTAGCTGACCGGGCAAGACGTGGCTATTCCCGCCCATATCGCGGGAGAGCCGCACGTTTCGCCTCTTCTCGTTGGGTTGGAGTGGCTGTCAGGGCCGCTGCCCTCGAGCGACGAGCAGATAGGCAAGACCTCCTATCCGACGACCGCGACCGGCTGTATCGCGCCCACCGCAAGCTCAACGGCAGCGGTCGTTCCTGCAGAGAGAATCAATGATAGGCATGGTTTTAGTGACCCACGGGCGGCTCGCAGCGGAATTCGTCGCGGCACTCGAGCATGTCGTCGGTCCGCAGGCGCAAATCGCCGCCGTGTGCATCGGTCCGGACGACGATATGGAGAAGCGTCGTCAGGACATCCTGCGCTCAATTGCCGCGGTTGATACCGGGGACGGGACCGTGCTGTTGACTGACATGTTCGGCGGTACTCCGTCGAACCTCGCTATCTCGGTGATGGACCGCGCCAGGATCGAGGTGATCGCCGGCGTCAATCTGCCGATGCTTATCAAACTCGCCACTCTACGCCAGAGCGAGAGCCTCGAGCGGACTGTGCTCGGTGCGCAGGAGGCCGGGCGTAAATATATCAATGTCGCCTCTCAGTTGCTCAGCGACGCGCGCCGATGAGCGACCGACCTGCCGAGGAAGCGCCGATGCAGGCCTCGGGCCCACCGGCGAGGGCGGTTCACCGGATTGCGACCATCTGTAACCAGCGCGGGCTCCATGCGCGCGCTGCCGCCCGGTTTGTCAAGACCGCCGGCCTCTTCAACGCCGAGGTGTGGGTGCGCAAGAACGGCACCGAGGTCTCCGGCCGCTCGATCATGGGGTTGATGATGTTGGCCGCCGCGCCCGGCACGACCATCCGGCTGGCCGCTACCGGCCCCGAAGCCGAGGCGGCGGTGGCGGCCCTCGCCAGACTCGTCGAATGCAAGTTTGATGAGGATTGAGGAGGTCACCGCATCTGCGCCGCGAAACGGCGGCTCTGAACATCGATTGCCGGGCCTCGCGGTATCCCCGGGGATTGCGATCGGTCCGGCTCATCTGGTCGAAGGCGGCGACCTTCCGGTAGCAGAGAACCACGTCCCGGCGGCCGAAATCGAAGCCGAACTCCATCGCTTTGCCGAGGCTGTCGGGGTTTCTCTGAAGCAGCTGCGCAAGGTGAAGGCGAAAGCCGCTGGGCTGCCCGGTTCCGCAGCCGAGGAGGTCGGCTATCTTCTCGACGCCCACCTTGCCATGCTGTCGAACTCCCGCCTTGTCCGCGGCGTCGAGGAGCGTATCGCCCGGACGCGGATCAATGCCGAACGCGCGGTGCAAATCGAGATCGATGAAATCGCCGAGAGTTTCGCCGCGATGCGCGACCCATACCTCGCGGCGCGGATCGAGGATATTCGGGTGGTCGGCACGCGCCTCATTCGCAATCTGATCAAGAAGCCCTACGCCGCGTATTCCGCGATCGCCGACGGCGCCGTCATCCTGGCCGAAGAGTTGACCCCGGCCGATGCCGCGCTGATCGACCCGGAGCGCGTAACCGGCTTTGCCACGATCGCCGGCGGAGCCGAGAGCCATACCGCAATCGTCGCGCGAGCGCTCGGCCTGCCGGCGGTTCTCGCGGTGCCAGGGCTGCTCGATCGAGCGCGGGCGGGGGTCACGACGGTGATCGACGGCGTCGACGGCTGCGTGATCATCGACCCCTGTGCCGAGACGATCCGCGAATACGAGGCCCGGGGCGACGCCTTGGCGCGGGAGCGGCGCGGCCTCGCCCGTTTGCGCAGGCTTCCGGCAGTTACCCGCGATGGTGTCGAGATCACTCTCGAAGCCAATCTCGAATTACCGATCGAATTGCAGCAAGCGCTGACCAACGGCGCGATGGGGCTTGGCCTCGTCCGGTCGGAATTTCTCTACATGAACCGCGATGACCTTCCGGGCGAGGAGGAGCAATACGCGGTGTTCTCGGCGCTGGTGCGCGGCATGGACGGGAAGCCGGTCACCGTGCGCACCTTCGACCTCGGCGGCGACAAGATCGCGCGGTCGTTGAGCGGCCACAATGTCGAGCCGACCAACCCCGCCCTCGGCTTGCGGGCGATCCGCTTGTCGCTGCAGGATCGCCGCCTGTTGGACCCGCAGCTGGCGGCGATGCTGCGCGCCGCGGGCGAGGGGCCGCTGCGCATCCTGTTGCCGATGATTTCGACAGCGGGCGAGATCCGCCGCGTTCGCGAGGCGCTCGAACAGGTCGCCCGGCGGCTGCGGCGGCGTGGCGTGCTTTTGCCAAAAGCGCTGCCGCCATTGGGCGCGATGATCGAAGTGCCGGGCGCCGCGCTCGCCGCCGACGCGCTCGCCGCCGAGGCGGATTTCTTCGCAATCGGCACCAACGATCTGATCCAATACACACTGGCAATCGACCGCGCCGACGAGCAGGTTGCCCACCTTTACAACCCGCTGCATCCAGCGGTGCTGCGGCTGATCCAGTTCGCCGTCGAGGCGGCACTACGCCGCGGCGTGCCGATCAGCGTGTGCGGCGAAATGGCTGGCGAGCCGCGCTTTATCCCGCTGCTGCTTGGCCTTGGCCTACGCAACCTGTCGATGGCGCCGCGCAACATCCCGCGGGTCAAGCACCGCATCCGCCGCCTCGACATGGTCTCCGCGACGCGCCGGGCGCGGGTGATCATGGATCAGTCGGACACCGGCCGCATCGCCGCGCTGCTCGACGATTTCAACACGGTCGGACTGGGGCAATAACCCGCGCTTGGCGCTCTCGCTGGCCGGGAAACAGGCGGTTTCCGCGGGCAGCGGCTCGACGTCCGGCTGTTTCTCCCTTCACGTCACAGCAATGTCAGCGAGCGCGGTTCAATTCTGAGTGATCGGCTCCGGAGGATTTCGAAAACGGCTCGGTTGCTGATAGTCTATCGAGCCTGCCCGGAACCCTGCTGGAGAGGGACCATGGCAATAAAATTCCGTATCTCATCGATCGCTCTGACTGCAGGTGCCGCCGCGGTGTTGGCCCTCTCGTCCATCGCCTCGCAGCAGAGAACGGTCGCGGGCCAGGCATCCGACCCGAAAGACGAGCTGGCGCAGAATTTTCTCGTCGAGCACGAGATCGGGCGGCGCTTCCACATAGACCCCAACGACCTACCGGCCCCAAAGACCGGACCGATCGTCGCGGACCGGTCTCTCGTCTTACCGTTTAACGGGCAGAGCCTTCAGGTGCCGCCGGGTTTTGCTGCGGCGCCGTTCGCGACCGGGCTCGTGAACCCGCGCCGCCTCTTGGTGCTTCCCAATGGCGACGTGCTGTTAGCGGAGCAGAGCGCGGGCTATCTGACGTTGCTGCGCGACGACGGGGAGGGTCGCGCCAAATGGATCGACCGCCATGTGGAGGACCTCAATCGGCCCTACGGCCTCGCCTGGCGGGGTGACGACATTCTGGTCGCCGACCAGGACGGCATCTGGCGCGTGCCGCACGTCGTCGGCGCATTGCGGGCCGGCCGCCCGGTGCCGCCGCAGCGTGCCGACCAGGTGCCGCCGGACCAGCGCAAGCCGGTGCCCGGCGCCTACGGCGCGGAGATGCTGACGAAGAAGGGCGTATTCGGCATCACTGTCGGCCATCAGAACCGGCATCTCGCGATCGATCCGAAGACCGGCGGCCTTTATGTCGGGGTCGGCTCGTCGGGCAATATCGGGGTCGAGCCCGAGCCAAAAGCGACAATCCAGCGCTTCGATCCCGACGGTTCGAACCAGACGACCGTCGCCTCCGGTATGCGCAATCCGACGGCGCTCGCCTTCCATCCGCAGACCGGCGAGTTATGGGCCGTGGTGCAGGAGCGCGACGGGCTCGGCGACAATCTGCCGTCCGATTATCTGACCCGCGTGCAGCAGGGCGGGTTCTACGGCTGGCCCTATGCTTATATCGGCAAGCATCCGCAGCCCGGTTTCGCACAGCTCGCCCCCGACAAGGTCGAGGCGGCGATTACACCCGACCTGTTGTTCCAGGCGCATTCCTCGCTGCTAGACCTCGTCTTCTACGAGGCGGACCAGTTCCCGCCCGAATACAAGGGATGCCTCTTCGTGGCGCTGAAAGGTTCATGGAACCGCTCGGTGCCGACCGGCTACAAGGTGGTGCGCGTGCCGTTCAAGGACGGCCGGCCAGAAGGCTATTACGAGAATTTCGCGACCGGCTTCTGGGCTTCCGGCGAAGAGCGGGCCGAAGTCTGGGGCCGTCCCGCCGCGCTCGCAGTGGCCAAGGACGGCTCGCTGCTCGTGGCCGACGACACCGGCGGCACGATCTGGCGCATTTCCTACAAAGGCCCGCCCGCCGAGCATGCCGCCGCACCGTCGGAGACGACCGGGTCGGAGGCGAAGCAGCAATAGCCGGCGTCAGCGCCGCGCATCTCAGCAGACCGCGCCTTTCTCCACGAGCTTACTGAGGTAACGGGGTGTTCCAGATGTCCTGCGCATATTCGGCGATGGCGCGGTCGGAGGAAAACCAGCTCATTCCCGCGATGTTCAACAGGGCAGCCTTGCGCCAGTTCCGGGGTGATCGCCACAGCCCGTCTATGCCGCGCTGCGCCGCGCGGTAGGCGTCGAAGTCGGCGGCTACCATGTAGGGGTCCGAATATCGGAGCATGTTGGTCAAACCGGCGAAGCGGTCCGGATCTTCGGGAGAACAGCATCCCGTTGCGACGGCGTCGACGACGCCCGAAAGCTCGGGTGACGCGGCGATGACCTCGGTCGCGTCAAGGTCCCGCAGCCGCCTGTCCGCTACCGCGTCGGCCCGCAATCCGAAGATAAAAATATTTTTGTCCCCGACATGCTCGCCGATTTCGATGTTTGCACCATCGAATGTTCCGACCGTCAGGGCGCCGTTCAACGCCAGTTTCATATTGCCGGTTCCGGAAGCCTCCATCCCGGCGGTCGAGATCTGTTCCGAAAGGTCGGCCGACGGGATGATCAATTCGGCCAGACTGACATTGTAGTTCGGCAGAAACACGATTTTCAGGAGATCGGCGACCAGCGGATCATTGTTGATCACATTGGCCACATCGTTGGCCAGCTTGATGATCAGCTTGGCACGCGAGTAGCTCGGTGCTGCCTTTCCCGAAAAGATTTTGACGCGAGGCACCCAATCGGCACCGGGGTCGGCGAGGATTGCGCGATATCGGGCGATCGCATCCAATATGTTGAGCAGCTGGCGCTTATATTCGTGGATGCGTTTGATCTGTACATCGAACAATGCGTTCGGATCGATGTGCAGCCCGACCCTCTCCCGAACGACCCGGGCGAGCACCATTTTGTTGGCGCGCTTGACCGCTGCAAAGCGTTCCTGCAGCGCCGCATCGTCCGCCTGGTCGCCGAGGCGGCTCAAGGCTTCGGGTTTGTCGAGAACGACGGGACCGCACGCCTCGCAAAGCAGGTTCGTGAGCCCCGGATTGGCCTGATGCAGCCAGCGGCGGAACGAGATGCCGTTGGTCTTGTTGACGACGCGGTCCGGATAAAGGCGATGCAGGCGATTGAAAACGCTGGTGCGCAACAGCTCGGTGTGGAGCGCCGAAACGCCATTTACCCGGTGCGAGCCGACAAAGGCGAGGTGACCCATCCTGACCCGCCGCCCGTCGCTCTCGTCGATCAGCGATATGTCTGACAACAGATCGGGGCCGAACTCTCCCGTCCGCCGCGCAGCTTCGAGGTGCCGCGCATTGATCGCGTAAATTATTTCGAGATGGCGCGGGAGGAGCCGCTCGAACAATGGCACCGGCCAGCTCTCCAATGCTTCCGGCAACAGCGTGTGGTTGGTGTAGGAGAACGTCTCCACGGTGATTTTCCAGGCCTCGTCCCACGGCACATTGTGCAGGTCGACGAGGATGCGCATCAGCTCGGCGATCGCGACGCTCGGGTGGGTGTCGTTGAGCTGGATCGCCGCCCTTTCCGGGAGCGCATAGATGCTGCCGAACGTGCGGGTGTGACGGTGCACGAGGTCCTGCAGCGAGGCGGACACGAAGAAATACTCCTGGCGCAGCCGCAATTCCCGTCCTGAGGGTGTGTTGTCACCGGGGTAGAGGATTTTTGAGAGCGCTTCGGCGCGCGCTTGCGGCGAGAGCGCGCCGAGATGATCGCCCTCGTTGAACGCCGCGAGATGCAGCGGATCGACCGCCCGGGCTGACCACAGCCGCAGCGGGTTGACATGCCGGCCCCGCCATCCGAGCACCGGGGTGTCATAGGCGACAGCCTTTATCGTTTCTTCCGCACGCCAGATGCATTGTGGTCGGGCCCTCGGCGAAGCCGGCCTCTCCACCCAGCCGCCGAACTGGATGTCGTAGATCACCTCGGGGCGCTCGAATTCCCATGGATTGCCGAACGACAGCCACTGCTCGGGATGCTCCTGCTGCCAGCCGTCCTTGATTACCTGCTGGAAGAGGCCGTGATCATACCGGATTCCGTAACCGTAGCCAGGGATCCCGAGGCTCGCCATGCTTTCCATGAAGCAGGCGGCGAGCCGCCCGAGACCGCCATTGCCGAGGGCGGCATCGGGTTCGGCGCCGCGCATTCGGTCCGGATCGACGCCGAGATCGCCGAGCGCGACCCTGACGAGTTCGCTGCAGCGCAGATTGCCGACCACATCGTTGAACAAGCGGCCGATCAGGAACTCCAACGACATGTAGTAAACGCGCTTGCTGCCCTTCGCATGACTGGCGCGATCAACTGCCAGCCAGCGGTGGATAATTCGGTCTCGCAACGCTAGTGCGGTCGCGACAAACCAGTCTCGATCGGTCGCTTCTGCTGCGTCCTTACCCACCGCCAATGTCAGCTTCGCGAGCACCGCAGCCTTAAATTCGTCGATGTCTTGATCCGTTAACGGCGCGTCGGCCACCGAGGAAGCCCAGCGGGCCTGCCCGGCGATGTTCGTGAGCATCAAGTCGAGATCCTGTCGGTTTTTGATTATCTGCAAGCGCGGCGGACGTCGTCTTCGAAGGAAGGGCTCATAGCTAACCCCGGAAACATCAATCGGGCAACGCCCTGTCCGTCGCGCAAAAATTATGCCTAAGACAGTGCATCACCGTATTGATTGTCCCCGGAGATTAGGGAACGGTTATCGTTCCGCACTATTCCCGATCGGGGCAACCGGGTACCGATCACCCGGTTGGGCGCGGCGGTGATTCGCGCGGGATGACCGCGACATCCAGCTTCTGCGACAGCCGCAATACGGTTATCGGCACGGGCTTGCCGGCCCGCTCCTCGGTCATCAGCCGATGCAATTCGTCGACATCACCGACCGCGACGCCGTCGACCGCTACGATGATGTCGCCGCTCAACAGCCCGGCGGCGCGGGCGGCGCCATCAGGGGCGGTCGATTGGATCCGCACTCCGCTCTCGCGGGCCAGTTCGTGAAACCGCACGACGCGGCGCGGCAACGGCACATTCTGCCCGGCGACCCCGATATAGCAGCGTCGCACCTTGCCCTCGCGGATCAGCCGCGAGGCGACGAACTCGACGGTCGCAGCCGAGATCGAGAAGCAGATGCCCTGCGCCATGCCGATGATCGCCGTGTTGATGCCGACGACCTCTCCGGCGGAGGTGACGAGCGGCCCGCCGGAATTGCCGGGGTTGAGCGCCGCGTCGGTCTGAATGACGCTGTCGATCAACCGCCCGGACCGGGTGCGCAAGGAGCGGCCGAGCGCACTGACGACCCCAGCCGTCACCGTGCATTGAAAGCCGAACGGATTGCCGATCGCGACGACCAGCTGGCCGACGCGCAGCCGGCGCGAATCGCCGAGCTGGGCGAAGACCGGCACCTCGCCGTCGAGGCGCAGCACGGCGAGATCGGTGTCGGGATCGTCGCCGACCAAATTCGCGCCGAGGCTGCGCCCGTCGGGAAACGTCGCCTGGATCTTGCGGGCGCCGCTGACGACATGGCTGTTGGTCAGGACATAGGCGTCGGGGGTGAACACGACGCCGGAACCGGCGCCGTTGACGCGTTCGTTCGCTCCCGTGATCTGCAAGTGGAGCACCGCGGGGCCGACCCGGTCGACGGCGCCGATGACGGCCCGCGAGTAGGCATCGAGAAGGGCGAGGTCCTCTGCGGCCGCAGAACTCTGCGATGCTGGAACACCCGGCTCGACATCGCCGCTGATCGGATCGTAAATGGGAGTGAGGTAGGTCATGTCATATGCGTCCATGGGAAGAATAAAGTAGGAACATTTGCTGGGCTTGATAAGATGGAGGTCCGATGAACACGACAGGGCGGTGCTCCGATGGCTGGTAGCGTCAATAAAGTGATCCTGGTCGGAAATCTCGGCCGCGACCCCGAGATACGCTCGACCCAGGATGGTATGCGGATCGCCAATCTGGCGGTCGCGACCTCCGAGACCTGGCGCGACAAGATGTCCGGTGAGCGCAGGGAACGCACCGAATGGCACCGCGTCGTGATCTTCAACGAGCGGCTCGCCGAGGTCGCCGAGAAATATTTGAAGAAGGGCTCCAAGGTTTATATCGAGGGCGCCTTGCAGACCCGCAAATGGACCGACAACAGCGGCCAGGAGCGCTACACGACCGAGGTTGTGCTGACGCGGTTCCGCGGCGAGCTCACGATGCTGGATGGTGCAGGGGGCGCCCGCGGCGCCGGCGGCCCGGCGATCGAAGGCGGCTATGACGAAGGTTACGGCGGCGGCTTAGGCGACGAACCCCGTACCTCCGCCACACCGCCCCGCAGCCGCACCCCGGTCAACGACCTCGACGACGACATCCCGTTCTAATGTCGGGGATGGGAAGCGGTGCCGCGCTATTCATTAGTGTATCGTCGCCCCCGCGAAAGCGCGGGTCCAGGGGCAGGTGTCTGCGCCCTCGGCCCGAGATTCCCGCTTGCGCGGGAGTGACAGCACTGAGGAGGTTGCGATGAGCGATGTGTCGGGCCCGCCGTTCCGCGCCGATCATGTCGGCAGTCTGTTGCGGCCACCGGAATTGCTACGGGCGCGTGCCGAGCATCAGGCCGGCCGGCTTTCGGCCGAGGAATTGCGCCGCGCCGAGGACGATGCGATCCGCGGTGTCGTGCGGATGGAGCAGGAGGTCGGTCTGCGAGGCGTGACCGACGGTGAGTTCCGCCGCGGCTCCTGGCACATGGATTTTCTTTACCGGATCGGCGGAGTCGAGAAGGTCGACCGGATGCTGCGCATCCCGTTCAGGAACGAGGCGGGGCCGGTCGAGGCGGCGCTCGGGGCGTTTCGCATCGGCGGCAAGCTGACTCTCGAAAGGACGATCTTTGCCGAGGATTTCGCCTATCTGAAATCGGTCGCGCCACCCGGAACGGTCGCGAAGCTGACGATCCCCTCACCCTCGATGCTGCATTACCGCGGGGGCCGGGCGGTGATCGATCAGACCACCTATCCCGAGATGGAGGCTTTCTGGAACGACCTCGCGGAGGTGTACAGGCGGGAAATAGCCGGGCTCGCGGCGCTCGGCTGCAGCTATCTGCAGCTCGACGACACCAGCCTCGCCTATTTGAACGACCCGGCGCAGCGCGCCTATGTGAACAGCATCGGCGGCGACGGCGAGCACCAGCACCTGATCAATATCCGCCTCATCAACCAAGCGCTCGCCGACAAGCCGGCCGGGATGACCGTGTGCACCCATATGTGCCGCGGCAATTTCCGCTCGTCCTGGGTGGCCGAGGGCGGCTACGACCATGTCGCCGAGGCATTATTCGGCGAACTCGCGGTCGACGGCTTCTTTCTCGAATATGACGATGCCCGTTCAGGCGGGTTCGCGCCGCTGCGCTTCGTACCCAGGGGCAACAAGAGGGTTGTCCTCGGTCTTGTCACCAGCAAGCGGGCGGCGCTCGAGAGCAAGGACGATCTGAAGCGCCGCATCGACGAGGCGGCGAAATACGTGCCGCTCGAACAGCTCTGCCTCAGCCCCCAATGCGGCTTCTCCTCCACCGTAGAAGGCAATGCTCTGACCCGGGACGAGCAGATTGCCAAGCTGCGTCTCGTCTTGGAAACCGCCCGCGAGGTCTGGGGCTAGCTGCGATGCCCCGCGGCCTCGGCGCTTGCTTCAACGGCGGGAAGCGTGGTTCCACTCACCTATCGAGCCGCGCTGCCCTGTGGCGATTTATCAGAAGCTAACAGCGCTGCGCGCCTATTATTTTGCGCCATAGGACATCCACGAAATGACAGTTGAGAAGAGATCAGCGTTTTCGCTAGCTGTCGCGACAATTTTTTGGCGCTCACTTGTGTTCAACGGAGCGCTCTATCTTCTAACCACGGTCGTATGCATCTTCGGTGTTTGGACGCTTTTATTGCCGAGAAGCTATTTGTTACGCGTCGTGCACCTTTGGGAGCGTGGAGTCTCATCGCTTGAGCGTCATGTCCTTGGTCTACAATACGAGATCGTCGGACGTGAACACCTTCCTGAGGGTGCCTGCATTGTCGCCGCGAAGCATCAATCGATATGGGAGACCCTAAAACTGCATCTGCTTTTCATCGATCCCGCGATTGTCGTGAAAAAGGAGCTTCTGAACATTCCAGTCGTCGGTAGGTATCTCCGGCACGCGCAAATGATCCCCGTCGACCGGTCAGCCCCCGTAAGCGCACTCGTCTCGATGATCCAAGCGGCACACGATGCCGCCCGAGAGGGGCGCAAGATCGTGATTTTTCCGCAGGGGACGCGGATCGCACCTGGTATACCCGCCCCTTACAAGGCTGGTGTGGCAGGCCTTTACCAACGGCTCAGCCTGCCAGTTGTTGCCATGGGACTTAACTCCGGCTTTTTCTGGCCGAAAGGTAGCTTTCTAAAATCACCCGGCACTATCACTGTGACCTTTTCGCGCGTTATCGCACCGGGCCTCGATCGCCCGCACTTCATGGAAGAAGTGCATAAGCGAATTGAAAACTCTTCGGAAGTGGTATTGGAGCAATGGCCCAAGCCGCGCCTGCGCTCCTCACCTCTCCGCGTCTTACCCGATGCTAGGAAACATTGCTAAGCGAGCGGTGGAGTGTGCCGCTCCGATTGGCCCGAGATGACCAAGTGCATAGACGTAGTTATCCCGACCTGGAATGAGGAACTCTGGCTCCCTCGCCTCCTGAATTGCCTCAAGGGTTCGAAGATAGTACGCTCCATTATAGTGGCGGATAACGCGTCGGAAGACAATACCCATACAATCGCCGAGGCGTACGGATGCCGCGTTGTCCCGGGTGGCAGGCCCGCCAAGGCGCGAAATACTGGGGCTTTACAGGCTTCGGCAGATATCCTGCTGTTCGTTGATGCAGATACCGTCCTGCCGATTGGATTTTTGGATGGCATTATAGAACTTTTCCGTGATCGATCTCTCGCTGCGGCTTATTTCCGGAACCTCCCTTTAAGCAGCCGCAAATCGATACATGTGCTCGCTCTGCTTATTGACGCCTATATTTGTTTTGTCGGATTCTTGGGGATTTCGCAAGGGATGGGCACCTGTATCGCTGTCCGATCTAGCGTCTTCGAAACTTCCGGTGGATTTCCCGAAGATGTAGAAGTTGGTGAGGATGCGTACTTCCTGAGATCTCTGTCCAAATTGGGCAAAGCAAAGTATGTAAGAACGTTGCCGGTGTACACTTCCAGCCGAAGGCTGCGTCTCGATGGAACCCCAATTTACCTTGCCAAATTATTAGTCTGGACTATGTTGCGAGCCCTACACCTGAAGGTGAGCGTGTTCAGGTATAATTGGCGGCGTTACCCCGGAGAGTTTGCGACCCTCGAAGACGACATACTCGTCTAAGCGAGAGGTTGTCTAAAATGTACGGCACAGGAGGTAATCAGGTATCTATGGTCTGGTGCGATTACCTTACCATCGGTGCTTGGTTTATCTGCTCGTACCTCTACCATGGGCTGGGTGTCACGATGGGTTATCACCGGTTACTCGCCCACCGGTCCCTGGTCCTGCCAAAGTACCTCGAATACATAGTCGTTCTTGGTGGGTATTTCGCGCTGCAAGGGTCTCCGGTGGTCTGGGTCGGAGTGCACCGCCTGCACCACCGGAAGGCAGATATCAAAGGCGATCCGCATTCGCCACGGGACGGCTTCCTGCATGCGCTCATCGGCTGGATGTTCCAGATGTATCGCCTACAGGCGAATGACGAGCTCCAAACCCAAGCCCGGGATGTAATGCAGGATGTCCTGTACCGTCTGCTCGGCACCAAGCACACTGCCGATCACGTTGTTAAGTGTCTGGTGATTTGCGCCGCGTTCAGGTTCGGCATTCTCTACGCCTTCGGGCCATCCGCTGCGACGGCAAACTTGGTCGCCATGTTCATGATATTTTGGAGTGCGCAGCTCGTGAATGCTGCATGCCATACCGGGGGGCGAGTCGGATATCGGAGCTTTGCTACAAACGATTCGAGCTGTAACTTCTGGCTTTTTGGCATCCTTGCGCTGGGTGAAGGCTGGCACAACAATCATCACGCCGCTCCGATGCTGGCGCGACACGGGCGGCGTCCCTTTGAGTTGGATGCGACTTGGCGCATAATCTCCTTGCTTGAGATGGCTGGAATAGCTCGAGACGTGCGGAAGGAAGCAGATTTCAGCTGACGGGACGCGTATCGTGATTGAGACAGTCCGGGCCGAGCGGTGCGCGGGGAACAGTGGCGATGGCAATTCCCGTTGAACAGGTGCCCGGACGGCAGCCAATTCTGATTCGCGCCGCCCCTCTCGTAGTCGTTCTGGTGCTCGGTTGCGTCGTGGTCGCTGGACTGTCGTATAAACTGACAGCAGAATCGATCTCAAAAGCAATTTCCGATGTCGCTGTCTTGTTTACGACAATCTACCTTGTCGTATTTTCAGCCCTTTGGGCATCAAGTGGCTATATCGAGAGTAAGATATTAGGTGATTACTTTAAGAGTCGCGGTCTAGTGGGGGCAGATAAAAAATTAAAGAAGATTGCCAATCTCGCCGCTTTTATATTTGGATTGCTTCTAGCATTCGCAATTTTTCGCATGTACTATTTTGACCAAATTTGGATATACTTATGCATAGTCTTTACGATTTACACAGCGGTCGATCTAATGTCATGGCAATTGCGCCGTTGGTTCTTAGAGGATTTGGTCAAAGATTCGGTGCCGCTAGCAGAATATTACCTTGACCGCCCGCACATAAGACGCTTGGTATTGCAATGTGCATGCCCACTAATGCTACTCCTGGTTATGCAAATATTGCAATGTAGTGGCAAAAACTTCCATGGTGTTGGTAGTTGTTTCGGAAGCAACCTCGAAACAGCTTTGTTCCGATTTGGGCCTCCGACTGAAACTCCTGGTGCCGACCTCGGCACTAATTTGCGTAATCTGGCATACGGTGTGCTCCTCGCTTGCGCAATATATTCTGAGGCGGTTATCGCGGTATGGAGGCGCGATATGAAATTGAAGCTTTCATGGGATTTGAACAGAGCTATTTGGTGGGACAAGATGACAAAAATTATTCTGTTCCCGTTTTTTATGGTGTCTTTGCTAATTCTTATAGTTCCGGTCACTAACGCAATTTTAAATAGATTTCATACGGTAGTGCTTACTGCCTATTCGATGGGAATTCCGGCCGCAACCCTATCGGTTATCCTGGTGGGGGTTGCTGCATTTGGCTTTAAGATGTATTCTCGGTTTTTCTATGGATTCTTTGAAGTAGTAGTCGGAATAATATTCATGCATCGCATCATTAGCAGCACCACTCCGGGATCGGACGGCAGTCTTAACCCGGCTGACATAGTTCAAATTATGGCTAGCTTGTTTATATTCGTTCGAGGCGTCGAGAATACCTGGGAAGGATCGCTAAAGAGACCCGTTGATGCTCGCGCGATAATTGAAAACTTCGGACGAGCGAGGGTGTTCCAGTAGGACGGTAATGCGCTGCCCCTGAGAGGGGCAAGCCTAGCCCGCAATGCGGCTTCTCTTCCACTGTAGAAGGCAATGCTCTGACGATCGAGGAGGAGGCTAAGAAAGCCGCATCCCATCGTGGAGACCGCGAGAGAGGTCTGGGGTAACCGGAGCTACTACCAGAGCGTACCATGCCCGATAGGGGCCGGCGAAACGCCACTGCCAGTTCTCTTGCGCGGCCTCCTGTGCTGCGGTCAACGGACTGGAGGGTTGTGCGGCGGCGTGTCGACCGGCGGCGTTGTCGTGGTCGCTGCAGGCTCGGTGCGCGCGCTCGATAGGCTCCACAGAGCGATGAGGAAGATCAAGGCTCCGACGATCCAGTGGTCCCAGCTCGCCCGCCACAGCGGCGTGAACGCGAGCGCCCAAGGGGCTACGAATATCCACGCACCAAGTATCATGTTGATGTATTCCTGCCAGGTCTCCATGCGCCCAACGGCCAACAACGCAACCAGAAAGACGATGACACCCAGGACCCAGGCATTCCATGCGGCGCGGCTGACCTCGACGAGCGATCCATTGGCCGCGCCGACCGCCGCCAGACTGCCACCGAATTGCAGGACCCATGGGGAGATGAACAGCCAGACTGCCAGGACCAAGAGTGCCCAATCCTGCACGCGGTTGCTGCGGTGCCAGGCGGGATAACTGCTGTACTGAGTAGCCATTTCTACCTCCTATTTCGAACGGGTTGTTGGGAGCTGCCGGATGCCGTTCCGGAAGCAATAGTGTTGCCGGTGCCCGATGCGCTCGGTGTCGCCCTCGCCCCAGTAGAGCCTGATACCGAGGTCTCCCCGAGTCCGGATCGAACCTGGTCATCACGCCGGCTCAGATTTTTTCGAGAGTGACGGCCGGAGCCGGCGTACGACGCAATGCGACGTCAGAAACGGTCTCATCGGTGATAGGTCGCGAGGCACTGATGTCCCGCACGAAGGCCGCCGTGACACCCACAATGACTGGCGCGTCCGGCGAAGCACGAGCAGGACGTCTCGGTCCTTTGTGCGCGGGTCGTCGTCGTTGAAAGACTCGATACGTCAATACCGCTTTCCGGTGACCTCCCTGGTTGCGCGTAAAATGAGTCGCGGGAGTTCGTGCTGCGCGTCCGCCGCCTCGATCGCGCCGACGAGGCGGCATCGGCCGTCGACGTCGCGCAACTTGCCTTTGCACCATTGCTGTTCGGTTGCGAGCTGGCGCTCCACTTTCCCGAGCTTTTCGAGCAGAGGGTTTTCGACGAATTCAAGACAATCGAGTGGCATCTCGGCGCTCCGCGATCTGGCTTTTTTTAGAGGCGTCCGCCCGCAATCGCCGAGTGCCGTCGTGCGGCTCCGCCGGCCGACGCGGGGCTGACCGCTCCTAACCGCTAAACCACGAGCCCGTCGGCGAATTCCCAAACTGACGTAGAAGTTGGCGTCGCGCTGCAGCGGTCGCCTTGGAGATAAGTGCTGCACGCCAATGCCCGCTTGACATCCGTGATAAGAATGAATATTCATTCATACCATGCAATCTCGCACGAACCTCAAATCCCGCATTGATGCCGCAGCGCTGCGTCTTTTCGCCGAACGCGGAGCCGATGCGACCCCGATGCCGATGATCGCCGAGGCGGCCGGCGTCGCGGTCGGGTCCCTCTATCGCTATTACGCCAACAAGGAGGACCTGGTGGCGAGGCTCTACGCCGACAATTACGCCCGGCTCGCCCAAGACCTCAAACATGCCCACGCGCGGGCCGTTACGACCCGCGAGAAAATAGCGGCGATGGTGCGTTTCATCTGCGGGTTCTTCGACCGGGAATGGGACCTCGCCCGCTTTCTGTTGCTCGAGCAGCATGTCCGATTGAAGACCTATGATGGCGCGGCGAACCCGGTCGATATCGTCCATGACGCGCTCGCCCACGGGATGCGCCGTGGCGAAGTGAGAAAACTCGACGGTATGCTGGCAACGGCACTGGTGATGGGACCGGTTATCCAGGCCGCAACTTTCCGGACCTATGGTCGGCTGACCGGACCGCTTTCCGAAACTGCCGACGAAATCGCCCGGGGCATCTGGGCGGCGATTGCGAATAAGCGAGACTGAGGAATGAGCAAGCAAATCGAATTGCTGCGGGCGCGCCGGTTTCTGCCGCTGCTGCTGACCCAGACGCTCGGGGCGTTCAACGACAATCTGTTCAAGAGCGCCTTCATCATGCTGATCACCTATGGCGCCGCCGCCGGTCCCGACCCCGGTGTCGTGGCGGCGATTGCCGGAGGTGCGCTGATCGCGCCGTTCTTTCTGTTCTCGGCGACTGCCGGAGAGCTCGCCGACCGGTTCGAGCGCTCGCGCCTGCTGCAAATTCTCAAAGGCGCCGAGCTGGTCGCGGTGTTCGGCGCCGCCGCAGCGTTGATGACCGGTAATTTAGCGGTCGCAATGGCATTGCTCTTCGTGCTCGGGACGCAAGCGGCATTTTCGAGCCCCGTCAAATACGCGCTGCTGCCGCAACATCTGGCGACTGCTGAGTTGGTCGACGGCAATGCGTTGATGGAGGCTGGCACCTTCCTTTCGATCCTCGCCGGCACGATCGCCGGCGGGGTCGCCGTAGCCATCGCTTGGGGACCGGTTGCCTGCTGCTTTCTGCTGCTCGTCTGCGCGGCTTTTGCCTTTGCCGCGAGCCTGCGGGTGCCGACGGCCCCGGCTCCCGCGCCCGGTTTGCGGGTCAGCTGGAACCTGGCATCCGCCACCGCCGGAATCTTGCGCCAGGCTTGGGAGCGCCGCGAGGTGCGGTTGTCGATCCTCGGGGCGTCCTGGTTCTGGCTCGTCGGCGCCGTGTCGCTGTCGCAGCTGCCCTCGTTCGCCAAGATGACGCTCGGAGCCGACAGCAATGTCGTGGTCCTGTTCCTCGCCGCCTTCTCGATCGGTGTCGGCGTCGGCTCGTCGCTGTGCGGCCGCCTGATGCGCGGCGAAGTCAGCGCCCGCTATGTGCCACTGGCGGCGCTCGGGATGACACTTTTCTCGTTCGACCTCGGGCTCGCCAGTCAGGCCGTTCCGACCGCGCAGGCAACACTGATCGGCGTCGTCGATTTTCTGTCGCAGTTCGGCGGGCTGCGCATTTTCGGCGATCTTCTGGGCCTCGCGGTCAGCGGCGGCTTTTTCGTCGTGCCGCTCTACGCGATCATCCAGAACCGCAGCGAGGAGGCCTCGCGCGCGCGGATCATCGCCGCCAACAATGTCGTCAATGCGCTGTTCATGGCCGGCGCGGCGGCTGTCACCGCGGGGCTGATCGCGGTCGGGCTCGATACCCCGGCGCTGTTTCTGATCCTCGGCGCGGCCAACGCGCTGGTGACGGTGTGGATCTGCAAGCTCTTGCCGCGAGACGTGTTGCGGGTGCTGGCCCGCACGCTGTTCCGCCTCGCCTATCGGGTCGAGGTGAGGGGCCTCGAAAATGTCGAGGCCGCGGGGGACCGAGTGATCATCGTCCCCAACCACGTGTCCTTTCTCGACGCACCGCTTGTCGCGGCGTTCTTGCCGGGACTGCCGGTCTTCGCGATCGATCCGGCCCAGATGCAGAAGTGGTGGGTGCACCCGTTCCTCGCCGCCATCGACGTCTTCCCGATGGAACCGTCGCGGCCGATGGCGGCAAAAGCGCTGATCAAGACCCTCAGAGAGGATGGCGGCCACTGCGTCATCTTCCCCGAGGGCCGCCTCAACGTCACCGGCGGGGCCCTGATGAAAGTGTATGACGGGCCGGCGCTGGTCGCCGACAAGGCAGAGGCAATGGTACTGCCAGTGCGCCTCGACGGCATCGAGTTCACCCCGTTCTCGCGGCTCGCCGGACGCTTGCGCCGACGCTGGTTTCCCAAAGTGACGATCACGATCCTGCCGCCGCGCAAGCTCGCCGTCTCGGCCGAATTGCGGGGGCGCGCACGGCGCCATCAGGCCGCTGCCGGCCTCTACGACATCATGTCCGAGATGATGGCGCTTCGGCCCAACCCGCCGAGCCTCTTTGCCGCGGTGCTCGAGGCGCGCGCCGCCCACGGCGGCGGTCACCGGATCATCGAAGATCCGGCGACGGCGCCGCTCACCTATAGCCGCACAATCGCCGCGAGCCTCGTCCTCGGCCGGCGGCTGGCGCGCGGCACCACGCCCGGCGATGCAGTGGGCCTGATGCTGCCGAATTCGGTCGGCGCCGCGCTCGCCTTCCTCGCACTGCAGGCGACCGGTCGCATTCCGGCGATGCTCAACCACACCGCCGGCGTGGACGGAGTGCTCTCGGCCTGCCGAACCGCCGGACTGCGCCGAGTCGTCACCTCCCGCCGCTTTGTCGAGCTGGCCAAGCTCGCCTCTCTCGCCGAGCGCCTGGAGGCCGAGTTCGAACTCGTCTGGCTGGAGGATGTCCGCGCAAGATTGGGCCTCATCGACAAGATTTACAGTGTAGTCGCGCTGCGTCTCGCCGCTTCCATGCATCGCCATCTCGGCATCGCGCCGGGCGATCCCGCCGCGGTGCTGTTTACCTCCGGTTCGGAGGGCGCCCCGAAAGCCGTCGTGCTGAGCCACGCCAATCTGCTCGCCAACCGGCGCCAGATCGCAGCGCGGGTCGATTTCAGCCCGGCCGACCTCGCACTCAACGCATTGCCGATGTTTCACAGCTTCGGGCTCACCGGCGGATTCCTGCTGCCGTTGTTGTCCGGAGTGCGACTCTATCTCTATCCGTCGCCGCTGCATTACCGCATCGTGCCGGAGATCGCTTATGCAACCGGTGCGACGATCCTGTTCGGCACCGACACCTTTCTCGCCGGCTATGCGCGCCGCGCCAATCCTTACGACTTCTATGCGTTGCGCTATGTCTTCGCCGGCGCCGAGCCGGTGCGCGAAGAGACCCGCAGGATATGGGCCGAGCGGTTCGGAAAACGGATCCTCGAAGGTTATGGCGTCACCGAATGCTCGCCGGTGATCGCGGTCAATACCCCAATGCATTACCGCGCCGGCAGCGTCGGGAGATTTCTGCCGCTGGTTGAGCATCGGCTCGATCCGGTCCCCGGAGTCGTCGAGGGCGGCCGCCTTTTCGTGCGCGGCCCGAATGTCATGGCGGGCTATGTGCGCGGGGGCGACATCGAAGAGCCGCCTGACGGATGGTACGACACCGGCGACATTGTCACCGTCGACGCCGAGGGCTTCGTGACGATCGTGGGTCGCGCCAAGCGTTTCGCCAAGCCAGGAGGCGAGATGATATCGCTCGCCGCGGTCGAGCGCATCGCCGAGACGGCGGTGCCGGAGACCCGGCACGCGGTCGTCGCTCTTCCCGATTCGCGCCGCGGCGAGAAGCTGGTTCTGGTAACCGAGGCACGCGGCTTCGACCGCAATCGGCTGCTCGAGGCGGCCCGCCGGCTGGGGATGCCCGAGATCGCCGTGCCCCGCGAGGTGATCGAAATCGATCACATGCCTCTTCTCGGCACCGGCAAAACCGATTATGCCGCGGTCGCGCGGCTTGCCGAACAGGTGCTGACGGCCCCGCCTCGTGGGGTCACGACCGCGGAGCCCGCGCTGGTTCGAGGCTGAAACAAGGAGCGCGGCGATGCATTGGCTGTGGGTCATCATCATCGGGTTTCTCGCCGGTGCGATAGCCAAGCTCTTTATCGCCGGGCCCGGCGGGTTCATCGTGACGACCCTCTTGGGCATTGTCGGCGCGATCTTCGCCAGCTGGCTTGGTCAACAGATCGGCTGGTACCGGCCGGGGCAGAGCGCCGGCTTTATCGGCGCCATCGTCGGGGCGGTCCTGATTCTCGCGATCTACCGCGCCGTCGTCGGCCCCCCGCCTTGATCGACCCCTCACGCAATCAACCGTTTCTTCGCACCTGCGAAATGAGGTAATCCTTGATGTAGATTACTATATGAATAGCAGCGGCTGCGCCGCCCAGGTGCAGTCGCTGTTTTGTCCTTAGCCGCTATAAGAACACACCCTTGGCCGTCAGCTCCGCACCGCCTTCCGCGCCCGACATTACCCCGGTCACGATCGAAGAGGAGATGAAGCGCTCCTACCTCGATTACGCAATGAGCGTGATCGTGGCGCGCGCTCTGCCCGACGTTCGCGACGGGCTCAAGCCGGTCCACCGCCGCATCCTTTATTCGATGAAGGTGAACGGCAACGAGTGGAACCGCGGCTACCGCAAATCGGCGCGCATCGTGGGCGACGTGATTGGCAAATACCACCCGCACGGCGAACTGGCGATCTACGACGCCATGGTGCGCATGGCGCAGGGTTTCGCGATGCGCCTGCCGCTGATCGACGGCCAGGGCAATTTCGGCTCGATGGATGGCGACCCGCCGGCGGCCTACCGGTACACCGAGGCCCGGCTTGCCCGGGTCGCCGATACCTTGCTCGACGATCTCGATAAGGACACCGTCGAGTTCCAGCCCAATTACGACGATACCGAGCGGGAACCAAAGGTCCTGCCGGCCGGGTTTCCGAACCTACTCGTCAATGGCGGCAGCGGCATTGCGGTCGGAATGGCGACCAACATCCCGCCGCACAATCTCGGCGAGGTCATCGACGCCTGTTGCGCGTATCTCGACAACCGGGCGATCACGATCGACGAGTTGATGCAATACGTCCCGGCGCCGGATTTCCCGACCGGCGGCATCATCATGGGTCACGCCGGGACCAATGCGGCGTACCGCACCGGGCGCGGTGCCGTCGTCATCCGCGCGAAATCTCATGTCGAGGAGATCCGCAAGGATCGCGACGCGATCGTCTTCACCGAGCTGCCCTATCAGGTCAACAAGGCGAAGCTGGTCGAGCGCATCGCCGAGACTGTCCGCGAGAAACTGATCGACGGGATCTCCGACCTGCGCGACGAGAGCGACCGCGAGGGCCTACGGGTCGTCGTCGAATTGAAGCGCGACGCCGAGCCCGAGATCGTCCTCAACCAGCTCTTTCGTCACACCGCGCTGCAGACGAGCTTTGGCGTCAATATGCTGGCGCTGAACGGCGGCCGGCCTGAGCTCCTGACCCTGCGCGAGATCATCGCGGCCTTTGTCGCGTTCCGCGAGGAGGTCATCACTCGCCGGACCAGCCATCTGCTCGGCAAGGCGCGGGAACGGGCGCACGTCCTGCTCGGGCTATCGGTCGCGGTGGCCAATCTCGACGAGGTCATCGCGCTGATCCGCAACGCACCCGATCCCGCCACCGCCCGCGCCGGCCTCGTCGGCCGCGCCTGGCCGGCAGCCGAGATCGCGCCGTTGGTAGAGCTGGTCGGCGAGCCCGGCCGTGAGGTCGCCGCGGACGGTACTTATCGGTTGTCCGACGAGCAGGCACGCGCGATCCTCGACCTGCGCCTGCAACGGCTGACCGGGCTCGAGCGCGACAAGATCGCGGAAGAACTGCGCGGGCTGATCACCGAGATCGCGGGATACATGGAAATCCTGCGGTCGCGCGCACGGCTGATCGAGGTATTGCGCGGCGAGCTTCTCGACATCAAGGAACGGTTCGCGACGCCGCGGCGGACGGTGATCGAGGACGTCGAGTTCGAAGCCGATATCGAGGCGCTGATCCAGCGCGAGGCGATGGTCGTCACCGTCAGCCACGCCGGCTACATCAAGCGGGTGCCGTTATCGAGCTATCGCGCGCAACGGCGCGGCGGCCGCGGCCGGGCCGGCATGGCGATGCGCGAAGAGGATTTTTTGAGTCAGGTTTTTGTCGCCTCGACCCATGCGCCGGTGCTGTTCTTCACCTCCTCGGGCCGGGTCTACAAACTGAAGGTTCATCGCCTGCCGCTTGGCACCCTGCAGGCCCGCGGGCGGGCGATGGTCAATCTGCTACCCAACCTCGTACTCGGCGAGACGATCTCGGCGGTCATGCCGTTGCCCGAGGATGAGGAGAGCTGGGCCGATTTGACGGTCATGTTCGCGACCGCCAACGGCTATGTCCGCCGGAACGCCCTGAGCGACTTCGGCGACGTTCGCGCCAATGGCAAGATTGCGATGAAGTTCGACGGCGAAGATGCCGACGATCGGCTGATCGCCGTCGCCACTTGCACCGAGGCCGATGACGTGTTGCTAGCCACCCGCAACGGCAAGTCGATCCGCTTTCCGGCGGGCGATGTGCGGGTGTTCTCGGGCCGCAGTTCGGTCGGCGTGCGCGGCATCCGCCTGCTCGGCGACGACTTGGTCATTTCGATGTCGATCCTGCGCCACGCGGAAGTCTCGCCCGAGACCCGCAACGCTTACCTCAAAATGGCCGCCGAGCGCCGCCGCCAGAATGGCGACGAGGGCGAGGCCTCGGCGGAGGCGGGGCTCGAACCCGAGGATGAACACGGTGGGCAGGAAGCCGCGATTTCGGAGGAGACCTATGCCGATCTGGCGCAGCGCGAGGAATTCGTGCTGAGCGTCACCGAAAAGGGCTACGGGGTCAGAACTTCTGCCTATGACTACCGGATCACCGGGCGCGGCGGGCAGGGGATCGACAATATGGACCTGACCCGACGCAGCGATGCGATCGTCGCGGTCTTCCCGGTCGGGCACAACGACCAGATCGTGCTGGTGACCGATGGCGGCATGGTCATCCGCTGCCCGGTGCACGATATCCGTATTGCGCGCCGCCGCAGCCAGGGAGTGGTTATCTTCAAAGTCGGCGAAGGCGAACGGGTCGTCTCGGTCGCCCGGCTCCCGGAAGAGGCTGACGAAAACGACGCTGCCGAAGAGCCCGATGACGCGGCGGATGATCAGCAAGCCAACGAGGGAGATACATGAGCCAGCCGCGCATCGGGGTCTACCCCGGCACCTTCGACCCGATTACCAACGGCCACACCGACATCATCCGCCGCGCGGTCCAGGTCGTCGACCGGCTGGTAATCGGCGTCGCCCGCAACGACGGGAAGGGACCGCTCTTCGCGACCGACGAGCGCGTCGAAATCGTCCGTGACGAGGTCGCCCATCTAGAGAACGGTGACGCCGACCGCATCGAGGTGCGCGCCTTCGATACGCTGCTGATGAGTTTTGCCCAGTCGGTCGGGGCCAAGGTCGTCATCCGCGGGCTGCGTGCGGTTTCCGATTTCGAATACGAGTTCCAGATGGCCGGCATGAACGCACGGCTGAACCCCGAGATCGAAACCGTTTTTCTGATGGCCTCCGACCGCTTCCAATTCATCTCGTCGCGCTTCGTCAAGGAGATCGGAGCCTTGGGCGGCGACGTCTCGCATTTCGTCAGCCCTCTGGTCGCCGCGCGCCTGCTCGACCGCTTCGCCGTGGGGCGACCGAAACTGCGTCGTCGCGCCGCCGCTGCGGATTAGCTCAGCGGGTCTGCAGAAGGCCGGGTCGAGGGGTTATTGGCATCGAACGCGTTATGCTATAACGTCGCGCTGATCGATCCTGAGACCTGCAGTGACGCCTGGGCAAATCGAAGCCGCGCTCTCGCGCGCACAACTGATCTGTACGATGCGCAGCGCTCGCCTGACACCGGTCCGCCGGCGAGTCCTCGAATTGATCCTCTCGTCGGATCAGCCGATGGGAGCTTACGCGCTGCTCGGCGAACTGCAGCGTGGGCGCGGCAAACTCGGACCGCCGACCGTCTACCGGGCGCTCGAATTCCTGCTCGCGCACAAGCTGATCCACAAAGTCGAGACCTCGAGCGCGTTTATCGCCTGCGTCGATATCGAGCATCCCCACGAAAGCCAGTTCATGATCTGCGATGATTGCGGCGCCACCGAGGAATTGCACGACGAAGACATTGTGCGGAGCCTGCGCCGGCTCGGCGAGCGACGGGGCTTTGCCGTCGAGCGGCAGATCGTCGAGGCGCATGGACTGTGTCCGGCCTGTCGCACGACGCAGCGATGAGCGCACGCGCCCGTGGAGTGCTCGACTTCGTCCGGGGTGGTCTCGCCCGCGACTCGCTCGAGCAAAGCACAGCCGAACGGCTAGCCAGGACAGCGGTCGCAGTAGGTCTGCTCTGGGTTGCGATCTACTGGGCCCTCTCATGAGCGGTTCGCCCGACCGCGCGGTCGTCCTCAATGACGTCACGTTTGCGTATGATGGCCGTCCGGCCGTTCAGCACCTCAGCGGCGCGTTCCTCCGCGGTTCTCTGACGGCAATCGTCGGTCCCAACGGATCGGGGAAAACCACGCTGCTGAAGGGGATGGTCGGGTTGCTGAGACCGGCCGACGGCCTGATCCAATCCGCCCGCCTGGGCGGAGGCGGGATCGCCTATCTGCCGCAGCAAATCGAGATCGAGAGGCGCTTTCCGATTTCGGTCATTCAGACGGTATTGCTCGGCCATTGGCGTCGCATCGGGTGGGCGGGCGCGGCAACCCGGGAACTGCGCGCGCAAGCGCAACGGGCGCTTGTTGCGGTCGGCCTCGAAGGATTTGAGCGGCGTCCCATTGAGACGCTGTCCGCCGGTCAGTTCCAGCGTGTTCTTTTCGCGCGATTGATTGCACAGGATGCCGAGCTGATCCTGCTCGATGAGCCATTGGCGGCGGTCGACTGGCGAACCAGCGAGGACCTCCTGCGCCTGATCGTGAGCTGGCACCAGGAGCGCCGGACCGTCGTCGTCGTGCTGCACGATCTGGATCAAGTTCGCGCCTACTTCCCCGAGACGTTGCTGCTCGCCCGCGAGCCCGTCGCGTGGGGACCGACTCGGCAAGTTCTAATGCCGCAAAATCTGAAGCAAGCGCGACACATGTCCGAGGCGTGGTCGGGCGAAGGCGAGCATTCCCGGCCTGCGGCGAGGCTGTGGCACGCCGCGTCGGCCCCACGCCTCGATCCGCTCCCGGCCACTTCCCTAACTCTCCCCCGCTCGCAGGGGAGGGACGGGTAGGGGGCAAAGGTGACATTGTACGATCTGGCGCTTGGACCGTTTGCCGAGTTCGGGTTTATGCGCCGCGCGCTCGTCGGTTGCTTCGCCCTCGCGCTCGGCTGCGGGCCGGTCGGCACCTTTCTGGTGATCCGCCGCATGAGCCTGATGGGCGACGCACTGTCCCATGCGGTTTTGC